>Ga0210401_10001185_pt1 | contig 30574 bp, 27 predicted proteins | sample IncBWH32MmetaG_FD_150866 | JGI IMG/M metagenome (GOLD analysis project Ga0210401, IMG submission 150866) | Forest soil microbial communities from Barre Woods Harvard Forest LTER site, Petersham, Massachusetts, United States - Inc-BW-H-32-M | ecosystem: Environmental > Terrestrial > Soil >...
GACCCCTGGGCGTGCGTCTTCCCGATTGCCCCGCTCGAAGGCCTCGAACACCGCTGCCTCGCGGCCGGGCGGCAGCCCCGGACCGTTGTCGCATACCGATACGGTCAGCTGCTCAGGTTGCGTGCGTGCTTCGACGCGGATGCGACTTCCTGGCGGCGTGTATTTGCCAGCGTTCTCGAGCAGGTTCGCGAACACGCGCTCCATCAGCAGCGCGTCGTACTCGACCAGCGGCAAGTCGGCGGGCAGGTCGAGCTGGACGGTGTGCCGGGTCAGCGCTGCCTGCAACGAGGCCAATGCGGTACCGACCGTCTCTTCCAGCGCATTCCAGTTCCGATTCAGGCGTGTGGCGCCGGCGCTCAAGCGTGCCATCTCCAGAAGATTTTCGAGCATGCGCGAGATGCGACGAGCCTGCTCGATCAATCCCCGCGCCGTCTCGTTCTGCGCGTCGGAAAGCCGGGGCGGCTGCAGCAGCAGCGATTCGGCCAGGCCAATCAGGGCCGCCACCGGTGTGCGCAGGTCGTGCGACAACGAGGACAACACGGTGTTGCGCAGCCGCTCCGTCTCGATTGTCATCGCCGCCTGGCGCGCAACCTCGACGTAATGGACGCGTTCCAGCGAGATACCGATCAGCGACGCGAACGTGTCGAGCTGCTGCCGCATCTCCGGTATCTGCAGCAGCCGGCGCAAGCGAGGCTTCAACACCAGCACTCCGCGCACCCGCATCGGCGCTCGCAGCGGCAGGTACAGGCACTTGGAGCCGGCCAGCGTATCGGTATCCAATCCGGCCGGAGCACCGCGATCGAAGCTCCATTGCGCGGCGCCGAGCTCGACTTCCTCCGGCATCAGGGCCGGTGCTTGCAGGCGCCCGTCATCATCCGGCAGCAGCACGGCAACCTGCGATTGGAACGTGGCGGCCACCGCGGATTGGGCGCGCTCCACGATCGGCTCCAACTCCAGCTGGGAAGACAACTCGCGAGCGAACTCGAACAGCACGCGCGCCCGCTCCTCGCGCGATTGCGACACGCGCGCCGAATAGCGCAACCCGGCCGTCAGCTGCCCGACCAGAAGACCGGCGGCGAGCATCACCGCGAACGTGACCAGCTGCTTCGGATCGTTGACCGCCATCGAGTAGTACGGCCGAACGAAGAAAAAATCCAGCAAACCCACGCCGAGCACGGCGGTCACCAGGGCCGGGCCGCGTCCGAGGCGCAGCGCTGCCGTGACGGTCGCCAACAGGTACAGCATCACGACGTTGGCCAGATCGATCCGCGAGCGCATTGGCGCCAGCACCAGCGTCAAGGCGGCGCACAGCGCCACGGCCCAGCCGTAGCCGATCCAATCGAAAGTCCAAGCGGTTTGATCGTCGGCCGCCCGCGCGCGCGCCTCGCGCGCCGATTTGCCGGGCACCTCGGTGCGAGCGACGAAGAAGATATCGGCGTCCGGCAGCTTGCGCGCCAGTCGGATGCTCAAAGCCGCGAGATTCGGCAGCGCATGAAATTCTCGCCGCCCGATCACGATGCGCGACACGTTGTTGCGGCGCGCGAATTGCGCCAAGCCATCGGCTGCATCGGTACAGGCGATGATGGCGGAACGGCCGCCTAGGGATTCGGCGAGGCGAAGTCGGCCCAGAATCCGCTGACGCTCGGCTTCGGGAAGACGCTGCAGCTTGGGGGTCTCCGCATAGACCGCGAACCACTCGGCGTTCAACTGCTGCGCCAAGCGCGCGCCGCTGCGCACGACCTGGTCGCCGCCCTGATGCGGGCCGACCGTGACCATCAGCGATGCGGCGGTCTTCCAGACCGGTGCAATCGCCTTGGCCTCGCGATACGCCTGAACGTCCTCTTCCACCCGCTCAGCCGTGCGCCGCAGCGCCAGCTCGCGCAACGCGATCAGGTTGCCTTTGCGGAAGAAGTTCTGCCGGGCGCGCTCGGCCTGCTCCGGCAGGTAGACCTTGCCGGCGCGCAGGCGGGTCAGCAACTCCTCGGCCGACAGATCGACCAGCATCACCTCGTCGGCGCTGTCGAAGAAGCGGTCGGGAATCGTTTCCGCGACCGGAATTCCAGTGATACCGGCCACCACATCGTTCAGCGATTCCAGGTGCTGCACATTCAACGTCGAAAAGACGTCGATGCCCGCCTCCAACAACTCCTCGACATCCTGCCAACGTTTCGGATGACGCGAGCCGGGCGCATTGGTGTGGGCCAGTTCATCGACCAGCAGCAGGCGGGGCGCACGGGCAAGCGCGGCGTCCAGGTCGAATTCCTGCAGCGCGACCCCGCGCAACTCGACCCGACGGCGCGGCAGCACCGTCAGGCCGGCCAGCAGCGTCTCGGTCTCGCGGCGACCGTGCGTCTCGACCACGCCCACCAGCACATCGACGCCGTCTTCGGCGAGCCGGCGCGCCGCCGACAGCATCGCAAAAGTCTTGCCCACGCCGGCCGAGGCGCCGAAATAGACGCGCAGCCGCCCCCGCCGCGGCTCACCCGCAGCGCTCTCGGTGGCCGCCTCGGCCTGGATCGCGGCCAGCAACGCGTCCGGATCGGGACGTTGGTCCTCGGCGCCGGCCATTAAGGAGTTGAGGCAGGAGCTTGCGTCAGGATTTGGTGGCGTCCAATGCGAGGTTCAGTTCCAACACGTTGACCCGGGGCTCCCCGATCAATCCCAGCAGCGGACCCTTGGTGTGATCCATCACGAGTGTACGCACCCGCGCTTCATCGAGCCCGCGAGCGTGCGCCACCCGCGCAGCTTGAGCCAACGCCGACTCCGGCCGGATATCGGGATCCAGGCCGCTGCCGGATGCGGTTGCAAGATCGGCCGGCACGGCCGCCGTGAAGGCGGTATCGGCCGCGTGCAGCGCGTCGACGCGGGCCTTGGCTTGATCGATCAAGGCCGGATTGGTTGCCGCTAGGTTCGAACCCGTTGAGCCAGCGCCGTTGTAAGGCATCGGCGAAGTGGCCGACAGCCGCCCCCAGAAGTACTTCGGGTCGGAAAAGTTCTGCCCGATCAGGAGCGATCCGACCAGCTTGCCATCACGCGTAACCAGGCTGCCGCCAGCCTCCTCGGGGAACAGCACCTGCGCGATCCCCGTCATCAGCAGCGGATAAGCCAACCCGGCGAGCACGGACAGCGCGACGAACAGGCCTAGGGCGGGCCGCAAAATTGCACGCATGGAGTCCTCTTCTCATCAAGCAAGCCCTGCCGCCGCGAGCAGCAGGTCGATCGCCTTGATTCCAATGAACGGCACGATGATCCCGCCGACGCCATAGATCAACAGATTACGTCGGAGCAAGGGCGCTGCCCCGAGCGCGCGATAACGCACCCCGCGCAACGCCAACGGGATCAGCGCGACGATGATCAGGGCATTGAAGATCACGGCGGACAGCACGGCCGAGTTCGGCGTCGTCAGGTGCATGATGTCGAGCACCTTGAGCTGAGGGTAGGTGGTCGCGAACGCGGCCGGGATGATCGCGAAGTACTTGGCGACGTCGTTCGCCACCGAAAAGGTCGTCAGCGCTCCGCGCGTCATCAGCATCTGCTTGCCGATCTCGACGATCTCGATCAGCTTGGTCGGATTGCTGTCGAGGTCGACCAGATTGCCTGCTTCCTTGGCAGCTTGCGTGCCCGAGTTCATCGCCACCGCCACATCGGCCTGCGCCAGCGCCGGCGCGTCGTTGGTGCCGTCACCGGTCATCGCGACCATCTTGGCCTGCGCCTGGTGCTCGCGGATCAGCTTCAGCTTGTTCTCGGGCGTAGCCTCGGCCAGAAAATCGTCGACGCCCGCTTCGGCCGCGATCGCCGCAGCAGTCAGGCGGTTGTCCCCCGTGATCATCACGGTGCGGATCCCCATGCGGCGGAGCTCGGCAAAGCGCTCCTTGATCCCACCCTTGACGACATCCTTCAACTCGATCACGCCGAGCACGCGCGCCGGGCCGCGCTTTTCGGCGACCACCAGCGGCGTCGCGCCGCGGCGCCCGATGTCCTCGGCCAGGCGGGTCACCGCGTCGGCGAACCGTCCGCCGTTGGCTTCCACGTAGGCGCGCACCGCGTCTACGGCGCCTTTGCGCAATTCGCGACCCGGCAGATCGACCCCGCTCATCCGCGTCTGCGCGGAGAACGGAACGAACACGGCCTGCAGCGAGCCCAGGTCGTGCTCGCGCAGGTTCAGTTGCTGCTTGGCCAGCACGACGATGCTGCGCCCCTCGGGAGTCTCGTCCGCCAGCGAGGCGAGCTGGGCCGCCTGGCCGAGCTCGGCTTCAGTCACTCCCGCCACTGGAGTCATCGAGGTGGCTTGCCGGTTGCCCAACGTGATGGTCCCGGTCTTGTCCAGCAGCAGCACGTCGACGTCGCCGGCCGCCTCGACCGCGCGCCCCGAGGTGGCGATCACGTTGGCCTGCAGCATGCGCCCCATTCCGGCCACACCGATCGCGGACAGCAGGCCGCCGATCGTGGTGGGAATCAGACAAACCAACAGCGCAATCAGCACCGTGATCGTCACCGCCGACCCGGCGCCCGCGGTCTGCACGCTGAACACCGACATCGGATACAACGTCACGCAGACCAGTAGAAATACCAGCGTCAAGGCCACCAGCAGGATCGTCAGCGCGATCTCGTTGGGCGTCTTGCGACGCTTGGCGCTTTCGACCATCGAGATCATTCGATCCAGAAACGAGTCGCCGGGATCGGCCGTCACGCGCACCACCAGCCAATCGGACAGCACGCGGGTGCCGCCGGTCACCGCGCAGAAGTCCGAGCCGGCAGCGCGAATCACCGGAGCCGATTCGCCCGTGATCGCGCTTTCGTCCACCGACGCGATGCCGGCGATTACCTCGCCGTCCGCCGCGACGATCTGTCCGGCCTCGACCCGATACAGATCGCCTTTGCGAAGCGCGGTGGCGGGTACCTCGTCGAAAGGACCCTCATGGTTGGAACCGCGCAGCCGGCGCGCAGGCGTGGCGGTCTTCAGCCCTCGCAGCGACGCCGCCTGCGCCTTGCTGCGACCCTCGGCCAATGCCTCGGCGAAGTTGGCGAAGATTACGGTGAACCACAACCAGAGGCTGATCGCCAGGATGAAGCCGGCCGGCGCCTCGCCGTGGCCCAGCAGCGCCTGCAGCCACAGCAGCAGCGTCAGCGCACTGCCAACGTAGCAGACGAACATCACCGGGTTGCGCCATTGCACGCGCGGGTCCAGCTTGCGCAGCGATTCGAGCAACGCCGGGCGCACCAGCTTCGGGTCAAACAGCGGCAGGCGTGCGTGTGTCATGAAGTTTGCTCCAGGAGACCCGAACGACCCCTCACCCCTTTCCCGCCTTCGGCCGGAAAGGGCAGGAGCAAGAGAACGAGGGGGCTGGGCTGGCCCCCTCGGGCTCCCCCGGCCAATGTGAAGGTGAGAGGAGCCACATCCGAGCTCATTGGTGACCCCCGGCTGCGGCCGAAGGAGCCGCAAACAGTTGCAGATGCTCGGCGGCGGGCCCCAGCGCGAGCGCCGGCACGTAGGTCAGCGCGCCAACCAGGAATACGGTGCCGATCAGCAGCGCGACGAACAGCGGTCCGTGCGTCGGCATCTTGCCGGCCAGGGCCTCGGAGCGTTTCTTGAGCGCCATGTTGCCCGCCAGCGCGAGCACCGGGATGATGGTGCCGAAGCGACCGAACCACATCGCCACGGCCAGTCCGAGGTTGTAGAAGCGGGTATTGGCATTGAAGCCGGCGAAAGCGCTCCCGTTGTTGTTCGTGCTGGAACCCCACGCGTACAGGACCTGCGACAGCCCGTGCGGCCCAGGATTGCTGATGCCCGCGCGACCGGCCTCGAGCACCAGGCTCACGGCGGCGCCCGACAGCACAACGATCGGCGTCAGCAGGATCGCAATCGCCACCATCTTCATGTCGTAGCTCTCGATCCTCTTGCCGAGGTACTCGGGCGTGCGCCCGATCATCAGCCCGGCGATGAACACGGCCGTCAGCACGTAGACCAGCATCGTGTAAAGACCGGTGCCGACACCGCCGAAGATCACCTCTCCCAGCAGGATCAATGACAGTGGAACGGCACCGCCCAACGGCATGAACGAATCGTGCATCGAGTTGACCGCGCCGCACGAGGTGCCGGTGGTGATCGCCGCGAACATCGTCGAGGCCACCACACCGAACCGCGTCTCCTTGCCCTCGAAATTGCCCAGGTCAGGGGCGACACCCGCCGTCGTGAGGTGCGGATTCGGTGTGAGCTCGGCGTAAAAAGCCACCGCCGTGAACGCGACCAGCACGATCGCCATCGTCGCCAGAATGGTCCAGCCCTGCCGCGTATCGCCGACCATGCGTCCGAACGCCAGCACGATCGCGGTCGGCAACAGCAGGATCGACAGCATCTGGATGAAATTCGTCAGCGCGGTGGGGTTCTCGAACGGATGGGCCGAGTTGGCGTTGAAAAATCCGCCACCGTTGGTGCCCAGCATCTTGATCGCTTCCTGAGAGGCGACCGGCCCGCCCGGCACCTGCTGGGTATGCGTCGTCAGGTGCTCCATCACCGGCTTGCCCTGCGCATCGAGCACCGGCTGGCCGGCTGCATCCAGCTTCGGGTTGTCGTAGGCCGTCGCGTCCAGCGTCGTGACCTCCGTGAAGCCTTTCAGGTTCTGGATCCCCCCCTGACCGATCAGCACCAGCGAGTACGCGATGCAAATCGGGATCAGCACCCACAACGTGATGCGGACCACGTCGACCCAGAAATTGCCGATCACGCCCGCCTCAGCGCTGTTGGCCGGCGTCTCCTGGCCGCGACGGGTAAGACCCCGCGTCAGAGCGAACGCCACCGCCAGCCCGGTTGCCGCGGACAGGAAGTTCTGCACCGTCAGCGCCAGCATCTGGGTCAGGTGCGCCATCGTCTGCTCGCCGCTGTAGCCCTGCCAGTTTGTGTTCGTTACGAAGCTCACCGCGGTATTGAAGGCGCTGGCCTGCTCGACCGCGCCGAAGCCCGCCGGGTTCAGCGGCAGCCCCGCCTGAACACGCTGCAGCAGATAGACAGCCAGGACTCCGATGCCGTTGAAGAGCAGTAGCGCCAGCGTGTACTGAGACCAGCGCTGACCGCTGGCCGGATCGATGCCGGCGATTCGCCACAGGGGCCGCTCGACGGTCCGCACGAAGCGCGATCCCTGTCCGAACTGCGGAGAGGCCACCCGAACGAGCCAAGCGCTTAACGGCCAGCCGAGCGCCAGCAACACCAGCGCGTAGAGCAGCAGCGTGAGCCAAAATTGGGATTGCATTCGCGTTCCGTATCAGAAGTTCTCGGCGTCGAACATGGCGACGCACAGATAGAACAACAACCCGATCGCAGCGATCATTCCGACCCAAAGCATCACGACCTCCCGTGATCCACCAGCCGCTCGCAGAACCTGGCCAGACCCCAGCCAGCCAGGAACAGAACACTGATCAGCACCAGCATCAATACGTCGTTCATCAGAGCGCTCCTCGCCCGAACGGCCCAAACGATAAGTCGCTACGAATCGAAAAGGCGCAAATGTTCGACCCTTCGATGTAAAGAAGGCGCAAAAAAAGCGAAAGGACGCAGAAACGAGCAAACCCTCACCCCCGGCCCCTCTCCCGCAAGACGAACTCCCCTCTCCCACGCCAGTGGGAGAGGGGCCGGGGGTGAGGGTCAGGGCGAGGGTGAGGCCGTTGATGCAGCCGGCCAAGCCGCCAGCAGAATGGCCAACAGCGCGCACGTGAGCGCGAACGCGTGGGCCCAGGTCAGCGCTTCTCCCAGGACGCCGACGGCAACGGCCGTGGTCGACAGCGGCAGTGCGACCGTGAACACGCCGGCCACGCCGGCCGAGATCCGTCGCAAACCGGACATCCAGAGAGCGACGGCGACGACGCTGGCCGCGAGCGAATAGAAAACCAGGTAGGCCCAGAACCGAGGCTCGATGGCCGACAGATCCAGCCGCACGATCTGCCACAGCCCGAACGGAGCGGTCAGCGCCAAGCCCCACAGGTTGATCCACGCCGACACCCGCATCGGTGTGCGCGTCGCCGCCAGGCGCTTGCCGATCACCACGTACAGCGCCTCGCAACAGACTGCGGCGAATACCAATCCGTCACCCAGCCAGCTCGACGAAGCGGTCGAACGCACCGGCCTGGCGAGCTCGATCAGCGCGATGCCGGCGCCCGCGCACAGCACCGCCAGCAACAACCGGCCGCTCAGGCGTTCGCGCAGCAGTACCGTCGAGAAAAGCGCCACGACCACTGGCAGCGCGCTCAGCACGAGACCGGACGCGGTGGCCGAGGTCAGCGCAACCCCCCACAGCATGCAGATCGAGAACAGAAAATTGCCGAAGAACGATTGCAGGAACAGCTGCAACGACTCGGCCCGGGTCAAGGGTGGCTCGGTCGGGCTGCGCCAGCTCCAGGGCAGCAGCGCCACCGCAGCAATCGCGAAGCGCAGAAACGCCAGCGTGAAAACGGGGAACAGGGCCGTCAGCGGTTTGACCAGCGCCACGTAGGCGCCGACCAGCAGCATGGACGCAAGCAGTCGGGACGCTGCCGGCCAGTCGAGGCGGTGCGCTTCAGAATTCAAGCTCGACCTGGGCGCGCACCGTATCGGAGGGCGCTCCCGGGACCAACCCGAACAGATAGCCGGCGTTGTAAAGCACGAAGCGCCGTCCCCCGAGCGCGACTTTGCCGAAGATCGCGGGACCGACCCGGTGCGTCTGCTGCTCGAGGGCAGACCAGTGGGCCACCGGACCCAGATCGCCCAGCCCCTGCGCTCCGAACTCGAATGATTGCCGATAACGATATTTCACCTGGGCCTGATACCCCAGCTGAGTCAGTGCACCGGTCGGCCCCGCCAGATTGCGCGACAGCAGCGGATTGAAGTTCCATTGGAGCCGATCCGTGAAGTCGCCCTGCATCAGAGGCCCGAGCGTCAGGTTCCAGCCCGAGCCCGCCTCGTGCGGCTTTTCGACTTCGATCACGCTGCCCCACAGGATCGAGTATTCACCAGGCTCGGTCAGCTGGAAGCGGTTTTCCCATTCGATCGCATCGAACTTGGTGCCGGTTCCGCCCGAGCGCGCGAACGCATCGTACAGCTCGGTGACCCAGTAGGTGGTCGGAGCGTATTCGAACGCAATACTGCCCGCGCTGTTACGCGGACCCGGCCCGGACAAGCTGCCCGCCTTCAGATCGATCGCGCGTTCGCCGTACTCGACGTTGGGCATCAGCACGTAGTCGGAAGGCTCGGCGGCGCCGGCGCCTCGCGCGAGCGCAAGCGCGACCGCCACGCCAATGGTTGGACGCAGGCGCACGATCGGCGAATCAGGCTGCTGAGCGCGATTGAGCGCGGCGCATCGCGGCGAGGATCAACACCAACGCCGCGACGTAGAAGAGCACTTGCGTGGCACTGGGCTGGGCTTGATAGCCGAGCAGGGCGTGAAGCAGCGTGCCGAGCGCCGAATCATCCGGCATCCAGCGCGAGGTATCCCACAGAGGTGATGCAAGCGCAGGCAGCACATCGGCCTGAATCAGCACGCGCGCAAACTGGCCGGCCATGCCAGCGGCCAGCAGCAGGATCAGCCAGCCCGTCACGACGAACAGTCGGCTTACCGGTACGCGCAGCAAGCCCGCGTAGATCAACACGCCCGCTGCGCCACCGGCAACCAGCCCGAGCAGGCTGCCCAAAGCGAGCAAAGCTTTTGACGTTGCGGACGAGGACGCGATGCCGAACAGAAACAACACGGTTTCGGATCCCTCACGCAACACCGTCAGCGCGATCGCGGTGACGATGGCCGTCAGCGCCGCGTCACCCCGGACTACCGATTGACCGAGGTTGCGCGCCTGACATGCCATCTGCCGTCCGTGGCTGGCCATCCAGATGTTGTGCCAGGCGAGCATCGCCACGGCAACCGCCAGCACGGTCGCGGCAAACAGCTCTTGACCCGCGCCGCCAGCCATCTGTGAGATCGACTCGGCAACGGCCGCTACACCGATCGAGCCGACGACCCCGGCGCTCGCGCCCAACAAGATCCACCAGCCGCGGCCGGCGATCGAACGCGTGGCGGCCGCGACGATGCCGATCACGAGCGCCGCTTCGAGCGATTCACGAAAGACGACCAGGGTGGCTGCAAACATTTCAGATGCGACTCGTTTAGACCGACTCCGGCTCCAAGGACTATTCGGCGATCACGACACCCTTGGCACTGCTCTGATTGAACTCACCCATGAACTCGTAACGGCCAGGTTTAAGCGGACCGATGAAGACGATCCCTTTCGAATTCGGAAATACAATTTTTTCGCGGTTCAGCGCAAAACTGTCGAACTCCTCGGGCGTGCTGTCCTGGTTTTCGATGATCAATTTCACCTTGGCCCCGGCCGGTACCTTGAGTTCGGACGGCGTGAAGCGGTGGTCGTGCAATTGGATCGTGAATTCGGCGTCGCCCGCGGATGCGGGGCCCGCCAGCGTCACCAGCGCAATCAGCACCGTTGTCGATATGGTCTTCATTATTCGTGAATGATAACGCTTCTCATTTAGCTTCGCAACTGCATCGCGCCCCTTTTTTTGCGGATTCTTGCCAAATATTCAGCCGGGTAGCCGGTGCGGCCTACTCCGAATCGGATTCGAACCCCAGGCCCCTTCTCTATACTTCCCAATCAAGCACTTGGCGGAGATGACGATCGAACTGGCCGAGATGCAACTGGTCGCGCTGGGACTGAACCACCAGAGTGCCCCGCTGCCACTCAGGGAGCGAGTGGTGTTCGGTCCCGAGGAGGTCGGCGGTGCGATCGCGCGCCTGCGCGAGCGGTTGAGCTCGCGCCAGACGAGCGCGCTCAGCGAAGCGGCTATCGTTTCCACCTGCAACCGTACCGAGTTGTATTGCGCGGTGGACCAGCCGCGCGAAGCCGGCGCCGCGCTGGCCGAGTTCGTCGCGCAAGAGAAGGGGGTCGACCCCAACGATCTGCGGCGCGCCGCGTACGTGCTGCCGCACACCGAGGCTGTGCGCCACGCGTTCCGCGTTGCCAGTGGCCTGGATTCGATGGTGATCGGTGAGCCGCAAATCCTTGGCCAGATGAAGGAGGCCGAGCGGCTGGCACGCCAGGCCGGCGGGCTGGGGCTGCTGCTGAATCACCTGTTCCAGCGCACCTTCTCGGTCGCCAAAGAGGTGCGCTCGAGCACCGACATCGGCGCCCATTCCGTGTCGATGGCGGCGGCCGCGGTCAGGATGTCCGAGCGGATCTTCGGCCAGCTCGACCAGAGCCACATCTTGTTCGTCGGCGCGGGCGAGATGATCGAATTGTCGGCCACCCACTTCGCCGCGCGCCACCCGAAATCGATCACGGTGGCCAACCGTACGCTCGATCGCGCCCACACGCTGGCAACGCGCCTGCACGGTCAGTCGATTCGCCTGAGCGATCTGCCCGATGCGCTGGTGCGATTCGACGTGGTGGTGTCGTGCACGGCCAGCTCGTTGCCGATCATCGGGCTGGGCATGGTCGAACGCGCGGTGCGGGCGCGCCGCCACCGGCCTATCGTGGTGATCGACCTGGCCATACCGCGCGATGTGGAACCCGAAGTGGCACGCCTGCAGGACGTCTATCTGTACACGCTCGACGACCTGGGGCACATCGTGCAGGTCGGCACCGCGTCGCGCCAGGCTGCTGTCGCCCAGGCCGAGGCGATCATCGAGTCACGTGTGCGCGACTTCGAAGCGTGGCTGAGCAGCCGCGCGACCGTGCCCTTGATCCGGGAACTGCGCAATCGCGCCGATGACCTGCGCAATCGAGAATTGGAGCGCGCGCGCCGCCTGCTGGCGCGCGGCACGCCGCCCGAGGCGGTGCTCGACCAGCTTTCGCATGCCCTGACGAACAAGTTCCTGCACGCCCCGATCTCGCTGTTGAACGACGCGGCCAGCGCCCCGGACGAGGAACGCCGCAAGCACATCGAGCTGCTGGCCCGCTTCTACCAACCGAACGACTGACCGGCTGTTGCATGCTGCCGCGCGGGCCGATTTGCGGCCTAGGGGGCTGGCTGTATCGTTCGTATCGTTTGCCGCTGCTCGGTCGCAAATCCGGCCCTGCTCGCGTCGGTTTCCAACAGCCTGCCTTTGGGCCTTTCTCATGAATGATTCGATGCGCGCCAAGCTGACACAGCTCGCGCACCGCCTGCAGGACATCGATGCAGCGCTCGCGCAGCCCGACGCGGCGCGCGACCTTGACCAGTTCCGGCGGCTTTCGCGCGAGCGGGCCGACATCGAGCCCGTCGTCACGCGCTATCACGACTACACGCGGGCGCAGGCCGACCTGCTCGGCGCGCAAGAGCTGATCGGCGATCCGGAGATGCGGACGCTGGCCGAAGAAGAGTCGGGCAACGCACGCCGGCGCCTGGAGACTCTGGAGTCGGACCTGCAGCGCCTGCTGCTGCCGGCCGACCCGAACGACGAGCGCAACATCTTCCTGGAAATCCGGGCCGGCACCGGTGGTGAGGAATCCGCGCTGTTCGCGGCCAACCTGCTGCGCATGTACATGCGCTACGCCGAGCGCCAGCGCTGGCAGACCGAGATGATTTCGGAGAGCCCGTCCGATCTCGGTGGATACAAGGAAGTGATCGTGCGGATTATCGGCAAAGGCGCCTACAGCCGGCTGAAGTTCGAATCGGGCGGCCACCGGGTCCAGCGCGTACCCGAGACTGAAGCGCAAGGCCGGATCCACACCTCGGCCTGCACCGTGGCTGTGTTGCCGGAGGCCGATGAGATCAACGACGTGACGATCGATCCTTCCGAAATCCGGATCGACGTATTCCGAGCCTCCGGGGCCGGCGGTCAGCACGTGAACAAAACCGAGTCGGCGGTGCGAATCACGCACCTTGCGACCGGAATCGTGGTCGAATGCCAGGACGATCGCTCGCAGCACAAAAACCGCGAACGCGCGCTCAAAGTGCTGGCAGCGCGCCTGAAAGACCGCCAGTTGCGCGAGCAGCAGGAGAAGGAAGCCAGCGAGCGGCGCTCGCTGATCGGCAGCGGCGATCGCTCCGCGCGGATCCGCACTTACAACTTCCCGCAGGGTCGCGTCACCGATCACCGGATCAACCTGACGCTCTACAAGATCGATCAGATCCTGGATGGCGACCTCGACGAGTTGACCAGCGCGCTGACGGCGGAATTCCAGGCTGAGCAGCTCGCGTCGTTGGCGGACTCCACGTGACGCGACGAGCCCTCACCCCCGCCCGCATTTCCGGCCTGCGGCCGGAAAAGGCAAGAGCAAGAGAACGAGGGGGCTGGGCTGCCGCCTCGTTGCTCCCCCAGCCAATGTGAAGCAAAGGACCATTTCCTCCCCACTCACGCTGGCGGCAGGGGCCGGGGGTGAGGGTGTTTGCGCAGGCGACTTGATCGCATCGTCGGGCATCGTTGCTTCCGAGGCGCGCGCGCTGCTGGCTTTCGCGCTGGGTGCCACACGCGAATCGCTGATCGCGCAGCCACAGCGCGCGATCCCGGCCGCGATCGTCGCGTCATTCCGCGACCTGTGCAGGAGGCGCTTGGCTGGTGAGCCGATGGCGTACCTGCAGGCGGAGCGCGAATTTTTCGGCAGGCGCTTTCGAGTCGACCGCTCGGTGCTAATTCCGCGCCCCGAAACCGAGTGCCTGGTGGAAGCGGCGCTGCAACAGTTGCGGCCCCGCAAGCGCCCGAGCGTGCTCGACCTGGGAACCGGCTCGGGTTGCATCGCGATCACGATCGCTCTGGAGCGAGCCGACGCCGAGGTGTCGGCGACCGAGCTGTCGGAGAGTGCGCTCGAGCTGGCGCGGGTCAACGCGGCCGCACTGGGAGCCACCGTCGAATTCATTCACGGCAATTGGTACGCGCCAGTACGCCAGCTTTACGACCTGATCGTGTCCAACCCGCCTTACGTCGCTGTGAACGATCCACACCTGGCCGAGCTCGCATGCGAGCCGGCCACTGCCCTGACCGACGGAGCCGACGGCCTCGGTTGCCTGCGGACGGTCATCGAAGGCGCGCCGGCCTGCTTAAACGGGCAGGGTGCGCTGCTGGTCGAACACGGATATGACCAGGGCGCTCAGGTCAGAGCCATGGCGACGTCGAGCGGATTTCGATCCGTCCGCACGCTGATCGATCTGGCCGGCGTCGAGCGAGTCTGCGTGGCGAGCGACTTTTAACGCGTCGGCTCGGTTGGAGTGACTCCGCGTACACGGTAAGCGCGCGCGGGAGGGTTCGGGATGCTCTCCTCCCCCTCCCGCACTTCTTCGCAACGCCCGCGCGCAGAGGCGAGAACCTTAGGCTTTACTTGACGTAGGAGGCGGACGCCGGCCGGCTCGACGTCGCCGACGCGTGCTCCGTCCCGAGGAACATCAACGCGCCAGCGCTTACCAGCAAGCCATAGCCGATCAATCGAAGCGTCCAGGCAAGTTTCTTTACATCCGATCGCGTCATGGCCATCTCCTTTTGCGTAGCCATTTTTGCGTCGAATTCCCTTAGCAAGGGGCCGGAGCATCGCGTATCGGGATACCCTTCTTGATGAATCAGTGGGACTCAAGTTTTCAAGCCACGTGTCGATGGGGTATTTCCCTGTTTGACGCACTTGGCCCCGATTCCTAAACTTAGTAGCGGCATCTAGGCTATTAGCAGCGAAGCTTCGGCGGCCGTGCCATCCACTGCTTCGCTTTTCCAATGCACGAGGCATAAGCACCGGGATCGGATGGGACAATGGACGCAAAGCAATTCATCGAGCAAACGGTCGCTGACAATCAGGTCGTCCTTTTCATGAAAGGCACCTCACAATTCCCTCAGTGTGGTTTTTCAGGTCGCGCGATTCAGATTCTTAAGTCGTGCGGCGTGAAGAACCTGGTTACCGTTAATGTCCTGGAAGACGACCAAGTGCGCCAGGGCGTTAAGGAATACGCGAATTGGCCGACCATCCCTCAGCTGTACGTCAACGGACAGTTCGTCGGGGGATCGGACATCATGTCCGAGATGTTCGAGAGCGGTGAATTGCTCGAACTGCTGAAGCACTCCGAGGCGGTTTGACCTGGTCTGATCACGCGTGGCCACGCGGCGCCTGATCGTCGCCATCACCGGCGCTTCAGGCGCGATCTACGGGACGCGCCTGCTGAGCCACCTTAGGGGCGCCGGCGTCGAAACCCACCTGGTGCTGTCGTCGGCCGGTGTCCTGAACGCGCATCACGAGTTGGGGCTGCGTCGCGGCGCCATCGAGCAACTGGCGGACGTCGTGCATCCGGTCACCGACCTGGGAGCCAGCATCGCGTCGGGCTCGTTCGACTGCGAGGGCATGGTGGTGGCCCCCTGCTCGGTCAAGACGCTGGCCGGGGTCGCGCACGGATTCGGCGACAATCTGATCGGCCGCGCTGCCGATGTGTGCTTGAAGGAGCGCCGCCGCCTGGTGCTGCTGGTGCGGGAAGCGCCGCTGAACCTGGCGCACATCCGCGCCATGGAGGCGGTCACGCTGATGGGCGGCGTCGTGTTTCCTCCGGTACCGGCTTTCTACCTGCGGCCCGCTTCGATCGAAGCCCTGGTCGACTACACGCTGGCGCGCGTGCTGGATTTGTTCGGAATCGATCATTCGATCGCGCCGCGCTGGCAGGGCATCGGAAAGAACGAGGAGCCCTGAGAGCACACGCAGTGGTGTAGCGATGCGGGCAAGGGAACGATGAAGCAAGGGACGCGGATCAACGTCGTCTACGTCGTCTTCGCGATTCTGGGCGTGCTGATGCTGCAGAACGCCTGGATGCAGTACCGGGCGGTCGAGCCGCTCGCGTACAGCGATTTCCTGCGCCAGCTGAAAGAAGGCAACGTCGCGGACATCGCGATCGGGACGAACGCAATCCAGGGAACGCTGAAAAAGCCACTGCCGGACGGCCGCAAGCAGTTCCTGACTACGCGCGTCGATCCGGATCTCGCCAAGGATCTGGACACGTACGGAGTCAAGTTCACCGGTGTCGTCGAGAACACGTTTTTCAAGGACGTGCTGGGCTGGATCGTGCCGGCGCTGGCGTTCGCCGGCATCTGGTTTTTCCTGATTCGCCGGCTTCAGCAAAAGGCAGGCGTCGGCACGGGACTGCTGGCGATCGGCAAGAGCAAGGCCAAGGTGTATGTCGAGACCGACGTCAAGGTCACGTTCGACGATGTGGCGGGAGTCGACGAAGCCAAGCAGGAGCTCAGGGAGGTGGTCGGGTTCCTGAAGCATCCCGACCGCTACGGCCGCCTGGGAGCGCGATTGCCGCGCGGAGTACTGCTGGTCGGCCCGCCGGGCACCGGTAAGACACTGCTCGCACGGGCGGTTGCGGGCGAAGCCGGGGTGCCATTTTTCTCGATCAATGGCTCCGAGTTCGTCGAGATGTTCGTCGGGGTGGGCGCCGCACGGGTGCGGGATCTGTTCGAGGAAGCGCGCAAGCAGGCGCCCGCGATCATCTTCATCGACGAGATCGACGCACTCGGTCGCGCACGCGGATCCTATCCGCTGGGGGGCCTGGACGAGAAGGAGCAAACCTTGAACCAGCTGCTGGCGGAGCTGGATGGCTTCGACCCGAAGGTGGGTCTGGTCCTGATCGCCGCCACCAACCGCCCCGAAATCCTGGATCCGGCGCTGCTGCGCGCGGGCCGCTTCGATCGTCAGGTGCTGGTCGATCGGCCTGATCGATCCGGTCGGGTGGAGATCCTGCGCGTGCACGTGAAGAAGATTGCGCTGGCTCCGAATGTGGATCTGGACAAAATCGCGGCGTTGACGCCAGGCTTCAGCGGCGCGGATCTGGCCAACCTGGTCAACGAGGCCGCGCTGCAGGCAACCCGCAGCAATCGCGACGAGGTCGACCTCGACGACTTCACGGCGGCGATCGAGCGGATCGTGGCGGGACTGGAGAAGCGAAGCCGCGTGCTCAGCGCAACCGAGCGCAACGTGGTCGCGCACCATGAAATGGGGCACGCACTGGTGGCGAGCTCGCTGCCGGGGCAGGACCCGGTGCAGAAAATCTCGATCATTCCACGTGGCATCGGCGCACTGGGCTATACGCTGCAGCGCCCGACCGAGGATCGCTATCTGATGACGCGCACCGAGCTGGAAGACAGGATGGCTACGCTGCTGGGCGGGCGCGCCGCCGAGCAGCTGGTGTTTGGTGAGCTTTCCACCGGGGCTGCCGACGATCTGGCCAAGGTGACGCAGATCGCCCGCAGCATCATCACCCGCTACGGGATGGACTCGGCGCTCGGCCCGATCGTGTACGAGCAGGAGCGCACCGCCTTCCTGGCGCCGGACGGCGTCAGCATGGCGCCCAAGCAGTATTCGGAGCAGACCGCGCGCGAGATCGACCTGGCTGCACGCAAGCTGGTGGACGGCGCCTTCCAGAAGAGCATCAGGATCCTGACCGAGCGACGCAGCGTTCTGGAGCGCGGGGCGCAACTGCTGCTGCAAAAAGAAACGCTGGCGGGTGACGAGCTGGAGCAGTTGCTGTCCGCGGCCCCGCAGCAACGCGCGCCGAGCGGCCCGCCCGCTGCAGTCGAGACGGTCGTGGCGCCCGGCGCCACTGCGTGAGAACCGAGCGGCTCTGAACTGAGGCTTACTGATCGGGAAGCCGCACCAGCCGATCGCTTCCCGATTCAGCCGCCCACACCTCGCCGGCCCGCCCCATGATCTCGCGCACGCCGGCCGTGGCGCCGGTTGCGGGCGATTCGAAACGCTCGCTCGCTGGGTCGAAGCGCACCAGCGAATTGGTAGACCAGTCGCTCAGCCAGACCCGGTCGCCTGAATCAACCCACACCGCGTAAGTCCTCGCCGTGCCGGGAAGCGCCCATTCGCGCCAGCTCGAGGAGGCGGGGTCGAATACCGCGACCTGTCCCGTATTCCAGTAACTGACCCAGATACGCCCGTGCGAGTCCGACCACACGCGTCGTGCCCCCTGCTTCGGCGTCGGCGGTTCGATCACAGTCGCCGCGCCCGAGTCGAGGTTGACACGCGCAATGAAGTTGCCGGCCAGCGATGCGAAGTACACATCGCCTGCCGGGGTGGTGCATATTCCGTAGGGGCCCGCACCGCGAGGCGCCTTCCACACTCGGATATCGCCGCTGGCCGGATCGAGGCGGCCGTAGTAACCGGCCTGGCCGGTGAACCAGATGCGGCCGCGCCGATCGAACGTTGCGGTGTTCAGGTTCGCGCTCGGCGCGTCGGCGGGCAACGGCCAGCGACTGACTTGATGGCTCTTTGGTTCGACACGCACGATCGCGTTCAAGCCGCCATCCGTGACCCAGGCCGCCGCATCAGGACCGACGATCACGCCGTGAGGCGCGGATCCGGGACCCAGCGGTACCAAATCAACGTGGCCGCTGACCGGATCCAGGATCCCAAGTTGCCCGGATGCCTGCGCCGTGAAGTACACCGGGCCCCCTCCCGGCACAGGTGCCACATCGTGCGGATGAGAGCCCGCCGGCACCTCGAACTGGGCTGGAGCCGCCCAGGCATCGGCAACCGACGCACTCGCCAGCAGCAGGGTTAACAGAAGATTCCGGGAAATTGCACGGCCCGTCGTACTCGTCACAAAGGCGCTCATCACGAAGCTCCTGAAATGCCGGATGTCACCGCTGATTCAAGGTAGTCTGAATTGATCCAGATCACGGTCAACGGCCTGTTTTGCGCGGCGCCCACTCGCGAATCGCGTTATTCTGATCCGGACGCGAAACCGCTTCAGCGCGCGACGTTCGATTTGCCCGCGCACCCGTTGCCAGCGCACTCCGACCTCAGGCCAAGGAGACTCGCTCAATGCCGCACCCGAGCGACGGCGCGCCCGCAGGACACGCTGCGGCGGGCGGAGCGAGGCCGCTCGCGGCCGTCGCGGCGGAAGCCTGGGGCTTCCTGAATCACAGCACCGACCTATGGTTGTCAGGCATCGCAACGCCCGATGCGATCAAGGAGCGGGCGTCGCATCGGCTCAATACGTTGGTTGCGCACGCGCGCCGCCATTCGAATTTCTACCGCGACCTGTATCAGGGCCTGCCGCCCGGCCGCGTGAGCCTCGAACAGTTGCCCGTCACAACGAAGTCCCAGTTGATGGCCAACTTCGACGACTGGGTTACCCGGTCCGATGTGACGCTGGACGCGATCGTCCAGTTCACTCAGGATCCGACCCGGATCGGACGGCCCTACCTGAGCCAGTATACGGTCTGGACCAGCTCGGGGACGACGGGCACGCCAGGGTTGTTCGTCCAGGATCCGCAGGCACTGTCCGTATACGAGGCGCTGTTTGCGGTTCGTAACAGCGTCGATTCGCGTTCGATGCTGCGCTCGATGGCTGCCGGCGGACGCTTCGCCTATGCCGCGGCGGTGGAAGGGCACTTTTCCGGCATCACGATGTGGCGCCGCACGTTGCAGCTCAATCCGTGGATGGTCCCTTTTACGCGAGCGATCTCGGTGCTGCAGCCGTTGGACCGCGTATGCGACCAGCTGGCGGAGTTCGATCCGCACATCATGACCAGCTATGCGTCCGAGCTGGTCTCGCTGGCCGAACAGCAGCGTGAAGGACGGCTCGCGTTGAAGCTCAAAGGCATCTGGAGCGGGGGCGAGACCCTGTCACGACGCGACCGCGCCGACATCGTGGGCGCCTTCGGCTGCCCGGTGATCGACGACTACGGAGCTTCCGAGTTTTTGAACATCGCGTTCGACTGTGGCTGCGGCGGACTGCATGTGAACCGCGACTGGGCGATCCTGGAGCCGGTCGACCGCGAAGGCGGTCCGGTGCCGGACGGCACGCCGTCCACGTCGGTGCTGCTGACGAACCTGGCCAATTTCGTTCAACCGATCATTCGCTATGACCTGGGCGACAGCGTCACCGTATTGACGGAACCGTGCGCCTGCGGCAGCCCGCTGCCGGCGATACGAGTGGAGGGGCGCCGCGACGACACGATCTGCCTGGAGCGCTCCGATGGCCAGCTCGAGCGCGTGATACCGCTCGCGCTATGCACGGCGATCGAGGAGCGCGCGGGGGTGTACCGGTTCCAGGTCCTGGAAGAAGACTCCAATCATCTGGCGCTTCGAATCGACCCCTCGGAAGGAAACTGCGACGAGGTTGCGGCGCGCACCGAGGAATGCATTCGGCGTTATTGCGCGGAACTGGGTGCGCGCAACGTGTTTGTTCGCAGGGATCCGGCGCCGCCACAAGTCGACCCGGTCAACGGCAAGCTGCGCCGGGTGCGAGCTCGCCGCCGCGACAACCGGTGGGTGGCCCCGTCCTAGTGCGATAATTCCTTGCAGCCGTCTGGCGGCCCGCACGGGACGCCGGTCGGCGAGGGTAACGCCAGCCTGTCCCTTACAAGGGGTTACGCACGTTGCACACTGTAGCGGCACGTTCCGCACGCGGTTGACTCCAAGAGCCTGCAATGTTCGCGTTCGGAACCGCGCAAGCGGGTCCTGGTCAATACGGAGAGTTTCGAATGAAACGATGGGGACGTGGGCTGGTGACGTTGGCAGGCGCGGTGGCCGGCATGACGGCGTTGGTTCAGCCGTCGTGGGCGGACCGCGACGATTTCCGCTGGCACGGCCACATCGAGCGTTTCCACGAACACGATTGGGATGTATGGCGCGGCGGCCAGTGGCGCCACGAGTTCCACGATGGGCGCTGGGGCTGGTGGTGGATCGTCGGGCCGACCTGGTACTTTTATCCGCAGCCGGTCTATCCGTATCCGAATCCGTACGAACCGCCCGTCGCCGTGATCGTGCAGCCGAGACCGGCCACGCCGGCGCCGCCGCCACCTCAGCCGCAGAATTGGTATTACTGCGAAGCGGCGCGAGGCTACTACCCGTACGTGCCGAGCTGCCCGGGTGGGTGGCGCGCCGTGCCCGCCACTCCGGGCGCGCCGCCTTCAGCCAGTCAGGGTGCACCGCCGGGTCCGCCACCGGGTCCGCCTCAGTGAGCGGGGCGTGGGTCGAATTTTCTGGAGAATCGAAATGAGAACGAAAATCCTATCCGCTGTCGTCGCCAGTGCGGCGCTGCTCGCGGCGTGCGCGCAGATTCCGCCCGGACCCAGCGTGGCCGTGTTGCCGCCACCGGGCAAACCTTTGGATCTGTTCCAGCAAGACGATCAGCTGTGCCGCAACTATGCGACGCAGTCGATCGGAGGCACCAACGCTTCGCAAAATGCCACCAGCAGCGCCCTTACATCGGCCGCTGTCGGCACGGCGCTTGGAGCCGCAGTTGGGCTGGCTACCGGCGGTGGCTCAGGGGCGGGAACCGGCGCTGCAATCGGGGCGGTCGCCGGCACGGCGGTCGGCCTTGGCCAAGCGGACACCTCCTACCGCGGCACGCAGCGTCGTTACGACATCGCTTACCAGCAGTGCATGTACTCGCGTGGAAATCTGCTGCCGGGACAGTCGGCGGGCGGTTATCACACAGCACCGCCTCCGCCACCGGCGTACGCACCGCCGCCTCCGCCGCCGGCGTACGCACCGCCGCCACCACCGCCGCCGGGAGTGCCGCCGCCTCCGCCGCCGGCGCAATGATCGTGCCGAGGATCGCACCGGGCTCGACCGGCGCTCCGTTTGCCCCCCGTCAGGTGGTTCCGGTCAGGGCGATCCTTGGCACACCCTTCACGCGCCCTCGCGCCCCTTCGAAAGCCATTTCAGCACGGTCTCGAACAGACGCTTGGGCTCGAATGGCTTGACGATGATGTCGTTCATGCCGGCTTCGAAGCACCTGCGCCGATCCTCATCGAACGCGCTGGCCGTAATCGCCAAAACGGGCGTCGTTTGGCGTCCCGGCAGCGCGCGGATCGCGGCCGTCGCCTCGAGGCCATCCATCTCCGGCATTTGCATATCCGTCAGGATCAACGCGAAGTCGGCCGCCGCGACCATCTTGACCGCGTCGGCTCCGTTTTCGGCGACCTCGACCTGCAGGCCTGCACTTTGCAGCAGATGCTGAGCCACTTCGCGGCTCACCGGGTCGTCCTCGGCCAGTAGCACACGGGTACCTCCGAAGTCGCGAACCAGCAGCGCTTCGGCACTTTCCTGTAGCGGCGTTTCGAACGCAGTCGATCGCGGCGTTCCCTTGTCAAGACGCACGGTGAAGCGGAACGAGCTGCCCTTCCCCGGTTCGCTGTCGACCCCGACTTCCGCTCCCATCAGGTCGGCGATGCGCTTGGTGATTGCCAGGCCCAGGCCGCTGCCCTGGTACTTGCGGCGGGACAAATTGTCCCCCTGCTCGAATGGCTCGAAGATCCTCTTGCGCTCCTCGGCGGTCATCCCGATGCCGGTGTCGGTGACCTCGAAACGCAACAGGTAGCTGGCGTCGCGCTTCTCGAGCACGCGACAGCTAAGAACGATGCTGCCGTGCTCGGTGAACTTGACCGCGTTGCCCAGGTAATTGACGAGCGCCTGTGCGAGGCGGGCGCTGTCTCCACACAGCCATTGGGGCGCGTACGCCATGTCGACGCGAAACTCCAGTCCCTTGGCCAGAGCACGGTCACCGACGACGGCGGCGACGTCGCGCACCAGCTCGTCCAGCCTGAAATCCTGAAGATTCAGCTGAAGCTTGCCGGCTTCGATCTTGGACAGATCGAGGATGTCGTTGATGATCCCGAGCAGGTATCGCCCTGATGCCTCGATCTTGTCCAGGTACTCCATCTGCCGTGGGGTCGCGCCGGTACGGCGCAGCAGGTTCGCCAGCCCGAGTACGCCGTTCATTGGGGTGCGGATTTCGTGACTCATGTTGGCGAGAAAATCACTCCTGACCCGCGCCAGGCGCTCGGCTTGCTTGCGCGCCAACTCCACCTCCACGGTTCGCTCGCCGACGCGCCGCTCCAGATCGGCGTTCAGGGCAACCAGCCGCTGCTCGCTCGCACGCAGGGCCTCCTCCGCCTGCAGGCGCTCGGTGATGTCGCGCGACGAATTGAACAGCACCGGTTTGCCGTCCAGCTCGAGCGGAAACCCGCTCACCTCGACGTCGAATACGGTTCCATCCTTGCGCCGGTGGCGGGTGACGAACAGCGAGCGGAAGCGCCGCTCAAACTGCTTCCTCAAAGCGATCACCAGCTCGGCGGCGGAGAACCTCGCCTCCCATTGAGCAACGTTCATGCCGATCACCTCCTCGCGCGAGTAACCGAGCATCACGCAGAAGGCGTCGCTGGCCTCGATGACGTTGCCGTCGACGTCGAGGATGTGAATGCCGTCGCTCGCGTTGCGAAGCAGAACGCGGTTCTTCTCGCTCTCCCGCAGCAGCGCGAGTTCGCTCCGGCCTTGCTCGGACTCGTCGAGCGGTTCGCTCACGACGTGCCTCCGCAAACTCTTGCGAGGTGTCCCGTTTAGGACGCCAGGATCGAAAATGATTTCGACGGCAACCGGAACCTAGTTTAAGCGACGCGCCAATCCAACGGCGAGCCCCGCTCCGGGCAACGTCAGCGCCTGCGCTGATCCAGTCCTGGGCGCCGCACAATGGGCACGATTCGATCGGATCCATGCGGCGGGGTTGACGACCCAGGATGCCCGAGGCAGCGGGTGGTGCCGACTATCCGACTCGAACGGATGACCTACCGCTTACAAGGCGGTTGCTCTACCAACTGAGCTAAGCCGGCACAAGGCAGCGCGTTTATACCGCGACCGGGACGACCAGGAAACCGCAGGCGCGACGGCGTGCCCTGCTGCTCAGCAGCACCCTTTCATCCGATCCTTGCTGACCGTATAGCGAGCCGCCTGCCGCTCGAAGAAGAACTCCTCGTACGTCATGATCGCCTCGCCTGGATGAAACGTCTTGCGATGCTGGACATAGGTATCGTAGTCGGGCACGCCGATCATCAGCCGCGCGGTCTGCCGCGCGCGGGCATACCAGGCGGCGAGCTTGCTCATCGCGCGCCCCCAACCAGCCCGATCGCGCCCACTTCATGGGCGGTGCTGGTGGGCGTTCCAAGCGCCTTGCGGATGCCGATCACCCCGTACACGACCGTCACCACGACCACCGCCACGAACACGATCGCCAGCGTCCCATCCAGGTAGTTGTTGAAGACGACCCGGCTCATGTCGCCCAGCGTCTTGGCCGGAGCCAGCACATTGCCGTCCGCCAGCGCTTTTCCGAATTTGCCCGCCTGCGCCAGGAAACCGATGGCCGGATTCGAGCTGAACCCCTTTTCCAGGCCGGCCGTCACGGTGCACAGCACGAGCCACACGGTCGGCACGATCGTCACCCACGCGTAGCGCTGCTTTTTCATCTTGTACAGCACCACGGTGCACAGCGTCAGCGCGATCGCAGCCAGCATCTGGTTGGCGGTGCCGAACAGCGTCCACATCGTGTAGATGCCGCCGAACGGATCGTTCACGCCCGCATACAGCAGGTAGCCCCAAAGAGCGCAGGAAAGCGCGGAGCCGATCAGGTTGTTGCTCCAGGACTTCGTTTCCCTGAAGGCCGGAATCGCGCTGCCGACCAGATCCTGGATCATGAAGCGGCACACGCGCGTTCCCGCATCCACCGTGGTCAGGATGAACAGCGCCTCGAACAGGATCGCGAAGTGATACCAGATCGCCATCATCGCTTTGCCGCCGAGGAACTGCGACAGGATCGTCGCCATGCCAACCGCCAGCGTCGGCGCGCCGCCCGCGCGCGACAGGATCGACTTCTCGCCGACGTCCTGCGCCATCTGGCTCAGCACATCGGGCGTCACCACGAAGCCCCAGGACGAAATCACTTGCGCCGCCTGATCGGCCGTGGACCCGATCAGCGCTGCGGGGCTGTTCATCGCGAAATAGACGCCCGGGTGGATCACGCAGGCCCCGATGATCGCCATGATCGCCACGAACGACTCCATCAGCATTCCGCCGTAGCCGATGAAGGCCACCTGGTTCTCGTTCTCGATCATCTTCGGCGTCGTTCCGGAAGCGATCAGCGAGTGCCAGCCGGACACGGAGCCACAGGCGATCGTGATGAACAGGAACGGGAACAGGCCCCCTGCCCAGACCGGTCCCGTGCCGTCGACGAACTTCGTCAAAGCCGGCATCTGCAGATCGGGATGAACGATGATGATGCCGATCGCCAGCAGCACGACCGTGCCGACCTTCAGGAACGTCGACAGGTAGTCGCGCGGCGCGAGCAGCAGCCACACCGGCAGCACCGACGCCACGTAGCCGTAGCCGATGATGATCAGCGCCAGCGCCGGTCCGCTGAAGGTGAACATCGAGGCAAGCTCGGGGGTCTCGGCCACGGTGCGCCCGTACAGCAGCGCGGCCAGCAGCAGCATCGCGCCGAAAATGGACATCTCGAGCACGCGACCGGGGCGGATAAAGCGGGTGTACACGCCCATCAGCAGCGCGATCGGGATCGTGCAGAACACGGCGAACGTGCCCCACGGGCTGGCCTTCAGCGCGTTGACCACCACCAGCGCCAGCACCGCCAGAATGATGATGCAGATCAGAAGCACGCCGATTCCGGCGATCGTGCCGGGCACCGGACCCATCTCGGCGCGAATCATGTCGCCCAGCGAGCGCCCGTCGCGCCGCGTCGAAAGGAACAGGATCGTCATGTCCTGCACGGCCCCGGCAACCACCACGCCAACCAGGATCCACAGCGTGCCCGGCAGATAGCCCATCTGTGCGGCCAGCACCGGGCCGACCAGCGGCCCGGCCCCTGCGATCGCCGCGAAATGGTGGCCGAACAGCACGTAGCGATGGGTCGGCACGTAATCGAGCCCGTCGTTGCGCCGCCACGCTGGCGTCTGGCGCGTCGGGTCGGCGCCCAGGGCCCGGTTGACGATGAACAGCGCGTAGAAGCGATAGGCGATGAAGTAGATGCACACCGCGGCCACGACCAGCCAGGCCGCGTTGACCGCTTCACCCCGCGTCAGCGCGACGATCCCGAACGAGACGGCGCCCAAGCCCGCAACGCCCGCCCACATCAGCTTGCTTCCGACTCCCATCGGACCAGCATTCATGGTCGACTCCTTCTGTCTCGGATTTTTTATGGCGGGTTTCTTATTAGAACGCGCTCCCGGGCCAGTATAGGCGGAAGGTCGGCCGTTATCGACGCGCAGCGCAGCGGTGCGCTGCCGTGTAGGAACCGGGGGTGGGGTGCCGCCTACTTGACGCGCTTCAGGCGCGGCCGCACACCGGGCGTATTGGGAGGACGTGTCGGCGGCTCGCCCACGCTCGCAGAGCCTGCGGGTGCGCTCGATGCCAGCTCGAGCGCGCCGGCTCGTGGTGCCGGTGGCTGAGACAGCGTGTCCGGTGCTGTGGCCGGCACCGACCGGGCTGGCTCGAACGCCATGCCTTGGCCGTTTTCGCGCGCGTAGATCGCGATCACGCGCTCGATCGGAACGTACACCTCGCGCGCCACGCCGCCGAAGCGTGCCTGGAACTCGATCGCCTGGTTGCCCAACGCCAGCCGATTGGTGGCCAACGCCGACACGTTCAGCACGATCTCGCCGTTCTTGACGTGCTCGGCCGGCACCCGCACGCCCTCGCCGACCGCAACGGCGATGTACGGGGTGAACCCACTGTCATTGCACCATTCGTAGATGGCGCGGATCAAATACGGCTTGGTCGAGAGATCGGGCATGGCGGTCCGGCCGATTGTCGCACGATCAACGCCGCATCACCTTCTCGCTCGGCGTCAGCGCCTCGATGTAGGCGGGCCGGCTGAAGATACGCTCGGCGTACTTCATCAAGGGCGCGGCGCTCTTGGGCAGGTCGATTCCGTAGTGGTCCAGCCGCCACAACAGCGGTGCGATCGCCACGTCGAGCATCGAGAACTCGTCGCCCAGCATGTACTTGCTCTTCAGGAGGATCGGCGCGAGCTGGGTCAGTCGATCACGGATCAGCAGCTTGCCCTTTTCGATCGCCTTCTGATTGTTGGTGTTCTCGATCGTCTGCACGTGCACGAACAGCTCCCGCTCGAAATTGAACAGGAACAGGCGCGCGCGCGCGCGCATCACCGGGTCGGCGGGCATCAACTGCGGATGGGGAAAGCGCTCGTCGATGTACTCGTTGATGATGTTCGATTCGTACAGCGTCAGATCGCGCTCGACCAGGATCGGCACCTGGCCGTACGGATTCATCACGTTGATGTCTTCGGGCTTCTTGAAAAGGTCTACATCCTTGATTTCAAAGTCCATCCCTTTTTCGAACAGCACCAGGCGGCAGCGTTGCGAAAACGGGCAGGTCGTTCCCGAATAGAGCACCATCATCGATTTGTCCTGGTTCCAGAGGGGCCCCCAAAAGGGCCCGGGGGAACCGGGTATTTTACTTCAAGGCACAATAGGACGGAAGCCTGCCGCGGGGAGCTTCGCGCCAGCAGCTATAATTTGGCGGCCCTTCGCATTCGATTTTCCAGGCCCGCGGCGCACTTGGCCGCCCTATGAGCCTTGCTCCGGAAAAAGACTCGGTGGTCGTTCGGACGGTGATGCTGCGTCGACTTTGGCTCCTGTTCGCCCAGGCCACCACGGTGGGCCTGGGGCTGTTGTTCGTCGTTTCCACGCTCAAGCCGCAATGGCTCGCCCGCTATTCGATTGCGGCCGCGCCGTCGGCCGCCGCCTCGTCGCGGGTCACTGCGGTTGCCGCCACCACCTCGCCGAACGCCCCCACCATCCGCCAGGTGCCGCTGGGCGAGCCGATGGCGCGGATCAGCGCGCTGGACTCGTACGCCGACGCGGCCAAGCTCGCGATGCCGTCGGTGGTCAGCGTCTATACCTCGAAGCAACTCAAGCGCGGCGGCAGCAACGACGATCCGCTGCTGCGCCAGTTCTTCGGCGACCCCAATGGAGCCGAGCCGCAGCGCGTCATCAGCCTGGGATCGGGCGTGATCGCCTCGTCAGACGGCTACATCCTGACCAACAATCACGTGGTGCAGGCGGGCGACGAGATTGCCGTCGCGCTGACCGACGGGCGGCGCGTGCCCGCGCACCTGGTTGGCGCCGACCCGGACACGGATCTGGCCGTGCTGAAGGTCGACCTGCCGAGCCTGCCCGCCATCACGTTCGGGCGATCCGAGACGCTGCGGGTGGGCGACGTCGTGCTGGCCATCGGCAACCCGTTCGATGTGGGGCAGACGGTGACGATGGGCATCGTGTCGGCGCTGGGGCGAACCAACCTGGGGATCAACACGCTGGAGAACTTCATCCAGACCGACGCAGCGATCAACCAGGGCAATTCCGGCGGCGCGCTGGTCGACAGCAACGGCCTGCTGATCGGCATCAACACGGCGATCTTTTCCCGCTCGGGAGGGTCGGTCGGAATCGGGTTTGCGATCCCCACCAGTATCGTGATCCACGTGATGGACCAGATCGTCCATACCGGCCGTGTGCATCACGGCTTTTTCGGCATCGAGCCGTTCGACATCACGCCCGAAATGGTCGAGGCGATGCAACTGAAGCGCAATGAAGGCGTGGTCGTCAACGGCGTGCTGCGCAATGCACCGGCCGGGCGCGCCGGCATGGAGCCTGGAGACATCCTGCTGTCGATCAACGGCAATGCGGTGACCGACAGCCGATCGATGCTCAACCAGATCGCGCAGCTCGAGCCGGGCACCAGCGCCGCGGTGCGCGTGCTGCGCGAGGCACACGAGGTCGATCTGTCGATCACCGTCGGCGAGCGCCCGCCGCCACCGCACTGAGGAGTCTGCGCGGCAGAAGGTGTTCTGCCTGTCCCGCGGAGCGGGAGGCCATCACCGTGCCAGCAACACCACCCCCACCCCGCCCCTCTCCCGCTCCGCGGGCGAGGAGGAACGACGTCAGCCGGCTGCCTGACCCGATTGGCTGCGCGCCCCCCGTCTCGTTCCGAACAGGGCCCCCAGCAGAACTCCGAGCTCGAACAGCAGGCACAGCGGCAGCGCCAGCAGCAGCTGCGACAGCACATCGGGCGGAGTGAAGATCGCCGCCGCCACGAAGGCGCCGACAATCACATACGGACGGGCCTGGCGCAGTTTCGCAACGCTGGTCATGCCGAGCCGCACCAGCAAAAGCACCGCGATCGGCACTTCGAACGTCACCCCGAAGGCGATGAACATTCGAAGTACGAAGCTGAAATAGGCGTCGATGTCGGGCGTGACGCTGACCGATTCGGGCGCGAAGCGCGCGATGAAGCGGAACACGATCCGGAACACGATGAAATAGCAGTACGCGATGCCGGCGAGGAACATCACCACGCTGGAAGCGATCACCGGCAGCGCGAGGCGCTTTTCGTGCTGGTACAGGCCTGGCGCGACGAAAGCCCAGGCCTGGTACAGCACGTACGGCAGCGCAATCAACAGTGAAGCAAACAGCGTGATCTTCAGCGGCACCATGAAGGGCGCGATCACGCCGGTGGCCAGCAGCTTGGTTCCCTGGGGCAGGGCCGCCATCATCGGCTTGGAAAGAAGATCGAAGATCTGGCGCATGAACGGCGACAGCGCCGCGAACACGATCAAGATCGATGCCGCCGCGCGCACCAGTCGCTGGCGCAGCTCGATCAGGTGCGACAGGAAACCTTGCTCTTCTTGTTGCGCCATGGGTGTCCGGTTGCGTTCGCCCGGCGCTGTCCGCCACCGGGCTCTAACCCGCGAGCTTAGCGACGAATGCGCGGCCGGTTCACGCGGGCGCGGGGCGCATAGCGGTTCTTGGCAAAACGACCCGTCTCCGGCATCGCCATTCTGCCCCTGAGTTGATCGAGCGCTCGCGCCAGATCGTCGAAAGACACCGCCGCGCGATGCCGCGTGCGGAACCGATGACTGCCCCAGCCTTCGGCCGACCAGGAGGATTCGCTCGGGGGCGGAGGTGCCTGCGTTTCGGATACCGCGCCGGTTGCCTGCTGCGCCGCCTCGTTCAGCGAGGTCGCGACCTGCCTGAACGAGGAGTCGATCGACGCGGTCGCCTTCTGCGCTTCCTCCTGCAGGCGTTTCAAGTCCGCCAGCTCCACCTCACGCTGGAAATCCGCCCGCACCTGGCTTACGTAGCGCTGCGCCTTGCCCAGCATCTCGCCAAACGCGCGCGCCACGCGCGGCAGGCGTTCCGGACCCAGGACGACCAGCGCGACCGCGCCGATCATCATCAGTTCGCCAAGACTGAAGTCGAGCATCCAGGGTTCCCAGCAGGCCGTTGGAAAAACGCTGCGCGCAGGGTCGAGTTTCGACCGGGGAGCGAAGCGGTATGAAGGAATACCCTTCGCACCGGAGGCCGAACTCAGTTTCGCTCAGTTTCGCTCAGTTTCGTTGAAACCGGCCCGCGCAGCAGTTTTTCCGCAGCCTGCTACGAGCCGCTCTTTTCCTTGGCTTGCACGTCGATCGGGGCGCTGCCGGGGCGCGCGTCGGCGACCTGCTGCGGCGGTGTCTCTTCGGAGCCCTCGCGCACTCCTTCCTTGAAACCCTTGATCGCGCCGCCCAGATCCTTGCCCAGATTTCTGAGCTTGCCGGTGCCAAACACCAGAACCACGACCAGCAGGACGATCAGCCAGTGCGTCAGAGATAGTGAGCCCATCTGCTACTCCTGCGGGCCGCACAGCGGCCCATCAAAAGGGTTTCCACGGCCGCGGACCGGCCAGAACATGCATGTGCAGGTGGAACACTTCCTGTCCGCCGCCCGGCCCATTGTTGATGACGACCCGGAAGCCATTGGCCGACCCTTGCTCGCGGGCGAGCCGTGGTGCCAGA
>Ga0210401_10001187_pt1 | contig 30566 bp, 25 predicted proteins | sample IncBWH32MmetaG_FD_150866 | JGI IMG/M metagenome (GOLD analysis project Ga0210401, IMG submission 150866) | Forest soil microbial communities from Barre Woods Harvard Forest LTER site, Petersham, Massachusetts, United States - Inc-BW-H-32-M | ecosystem: Environmental > Terrestrial > Soil >...
GTAATCGATATTTAACGCCAGCCGAGTGCGTACACCGTTGTAGTGCAACGCAGTCTCCCAAGGCGTTCGCATTGCCCTGCAGATCGGCGCGCGCGGCAACTCCAACATCTCGGTGCTCGGTCCGGCCAGCGGCATACGCAGCCGCCTCACCTTCAAGAGCGGACCCTGCAAATGGCAAGTCTCGGCGAAAGGGGGCTATTTCCCGATCTGGAGTCACGATGACAGGGAACTCTGTGCAGCAGGCCATTTCGTCAACACTGCGATCACGGGCAAACCGAAACTCATCGGAATACATCGTCAGTTTCTCGTTTGTCGACCATCCGGGAACTATCTCGTTTTGCTCCAATCTAGAATTCCACGCTAAGATTGCCAAATGATGGACTCTTCACGCGAGGCGCTCAAGCCGGACGTGCGTAGATTTGGGGACGCGCCTTCCAATCCTCAAGCGAAGCTGGCGCTGGCTCTGGGAGTGATCGCAATCGCGCTCAACGTGGTTCTTGGGTTTGTTTATCTAGTGGCGGTCCGTCGCCTGGAGCGCGAGGTGGCACGGCTCAGCCAGCAGACGGAAGGTTTCAGCCGGCTGGTCGTGAGCGCACAGGAGCAATCGCAAACGTTGGCGCAGCAGGCTTCGCAAGCGGCTGCCAACGCGCAGGCAGCCGCTCAACAGCGCGACTTGGCGAAGCAGGATCAATCGAACTCAGAGGCGCAGGCGCAACTTGCGCGGCAGCAAGCCGCCGCCGAACAGCAAAAGGCAGCTCAAGCCACACAGCAGGCTGAGGAATATCGGCAACAGCGGGAGGCGGAACTTGCACAGCTGCAACAGGCTCTCGGGCAAATCGCCGAAACGCGTCGCACCGCGATGGGCCTGGTGATGACGCTGGACAGCAAGTCGATTCGCTTCGATTTTGATAAAGCAAACATTAAACCGGAATATCGCGACATCCTTAATCGCATCGCCGGGATCCTGATGACGCTTAAGGGATATACGATCGCCGTCTATGGATACACGGACGACATCGGCACGCAGACGTACAACCTGCAACTCTCACAGCATCGCGCCGAAGCTGTTCGCGACTTCTTGGTGCAGACCGGGATTTCCCCGACAATCATGAGCACCAAGGGTTTTGGCAAATCCGACGCACGCGTTCCGGGCGAGAGCGAACAGGCGCGTGCTGCCAACCGCCGGGTCGAAATCGGCATAGTGGATTCGAAACTTATCACGAACGGCCCTCTCGTCGTACCAAAATGAATTAGGCAGTATAGGTCCGGTGTAGACGTCAGGATCACCCGCCGCGAGTTGTCGAGTGCTTACGGTCGGCGCGGTGAGTGTAATTGGGTTTACTGACCTGGCCGCAACAAGATGTGCAAGCACTAAGCCGCGGGCATGATTTTACGTGGCTTGGGAGAGACAACCCGGCAATTTCGAGGGTTCATCCAATGCGCCATGTCGAACAATCGGTTACTGCACTCTGCAATCATCCTCGGCGCGGTGGGTTGTGGGGCTTTCAGTTCCATGGCTCAGGTGATGCCACAGGATTCTGCAGCCGGCCTTTCGAAGCTTAATCACATCATCTTCATGGCGCAGGAGAATCGTTCGCTTGACCACTATTTCGGGGAATTGCGCCAGTACTGGGCGGATAACGGTTATACGGATCAATCTTTTGACGGTTTGCCGCAATTCAATCCAGCGACAGGACCGCCGCCGCATTACGGACCGCCGCCGACCAATCCGGGTTGCGATCCCGCGTATCCCCCGCCTAAGGACTGCACCATTGACGGTAATAGTCCCAGGGTCGAATCGTTCGAGTTGATCACACAGTGCACGGAAAACACGAGCCCATCGTGGAACGAGGCGCATGTGGATTGGGACTATTACGACCCGATGGGCAGGTCCGCCGCCAAGTTGAATGGTTTTGTTTATACAGCGGCTCACGATGGCAGAGTTCTGAACTATTTCGATAGCGACGGAATTCGCGCCATGGGTTACTACGACGGAGCTGATCTGAACTACTACTACTTCATGGCATCCAATTTTGCCACCTCGGATCGTTGGTTCAATCCGGCCATGACCCGCACCCATCCGAACCGGGAATATCTGGTGGCGGCAACTTCTCAGGGAGATGCCTATCCGGTCGGAACCGACAGCGGGGACAGTCAGTTGCTTACTGCCAGGACGATCTTTCAGGAGCTGGAAGCTGCGCATGTGAGCTGGAAGATCTATGTGAATCCTACGAATACAGGTTGTAACGGGCCTCCCTACGACCCGGCGTGCCTGCTGCAGACCAGCTACATCAGGTATTTCAAGTGGGGACAAACGATTCCGACGAAATACCCGAAGAACATCGGAACCATTGGCATCGCAAACTCCGATTTCGAGAACGATTTGAAGAACGGCACTTTACCAGCAGTGGTGCAAATTGAGCCGGCTTCTGATGCTGGACTGGACGAGCATCCTTCTTCTTCCGACACATCCCCGAGCCGGATGCAAAACGGAGCGCTGTACGTTTCCGAGATCATTAACTCCGTGATGGGCAGTGCTTACTGGAAAGATTCAGCTTTCATTCTCACCTATGACGAGTTCGGGGGAATTTTCGACCATGTGTCGCCGCAACAAACAGTGAGCCCGGATGGCATTAAGCCTAAGGATCTTCTGCCTGGCGACATTTGTAATAAGGGCCAGACTGGACCGACTTGCAACTTTATCTACACCGGATATCGGGTTCCTTTACTTGTAGTCTCGCCCTACACAAGAAAGCACTTCGTCTCGCACACGGTTGCCGACATCACGGCAATTCTGAAATTGATCGAGACCCGCTTCCATTTGATGGCATTGACGAAGCGGGATGCAACGCAAATGGATATGACCGAGTTCTTCGATTTCGCGCATCCTGCGTGGCTGACACCGCCAACGCCTCCGGTGCAGAATACGAGCGATCCCTGCTATCTGAACAGATTGCCTTGAGTCCGGCCAGGGAGTTGGTTCATGGTTGAGTGGGGCGCTATGTTCAGGAGGTGATGCAAAGGTTCAGTTTTTCGGAATGGGAAACTCATTTTCTCAGCCATCCGAACCGACTCCGGCAAAGATTCGGCTGCCATCTTCGCACGAGCTGGCCGCGGTGAACTTTGGCGCTAGTTTCGCTGATTCCAATCTCGGCGGCGATTTGCTCGTTGGCAAGGCCAGAAACCCCGAGCGGTCGAACTATTTTAACGTCGCTGGACTTAGTCGCGTGCCCTGCGATGCTTTGACCGAAAACCCTCGTCAATGGGCAAACGTCAGTACTACATTGCCGTGTTGGTAGCTGCGCGGTTCTTTCTCTCGAGTACGCGCGTTGAGGGCAATCCGATACGTACCCGGCGAAATAACGGTGAAGGTAGCGCCTTGCGATCCTTAATTGCCCAGGGAGTTCGAACTTCGAAGCTCGATGCCGTTGAGGGCACATAGTCGAAATCCACTGTGTAAGTCCGGCCGTTCATTTTCGTCCCGGTAATCTTGATAGTTTTGCTGGGCGCTCCAATCATGAGTTGCGAGGCGTCAAGAACAATCGCAACTCCGCCCGAGTATTCGATTGTGATAGTGTCGGACAAACCTTCGTGGCTGTAGTATTCGTGCAACTTGAGGCGCAATCGACCAGCCTGCACACGAATTGCCGAATCGGCCTGTGGATCGAAGTCGTCGGGCCGCCCGAAAACCTCGATCGCAATCCGATATTCCTTCAGTGGTACGCCCGGCTGAGCGAGTGCGTGATCGGCTAAATAGCGAAGGAGTTTACAGAGCGATTCAGCCTTACGAAGGGTATGGCTACGAGTCAGCTTTTCGATCTGGACGAGATAGGGCTCGCTGTCCGCGAACTGGAGTGATGTAACGGACATGTTACTTGTCAAACTCGGAGCATTCTATCCCTCAGATGGAAAAGAAGGTTCCGCGGTTGTGTGACATGTTTTTAACACAGTGATACTTCCGCCTGGGAGCAACTTAGGAAGAACATCTCTGGATTGCAGAGAGTCATCGATGAACCGCACTCCGTGCGTCGCACAGAGTCGAAAATCCGCCGATCCAAACTCGATGCTACCGCAACCAACAATTCGATTGCAAGCCGCGGGAGTGACTTGACACTCGGACAGGAATGCCATTTTTCGTGCATTCCTGCGCAGGAAGTTGAATGCGTTGCTCCGATGTGAACACCTCTGAAAGACCGCTATTTGCAGGAGGGTGCGAGATGAACACGAGCGATCCAGACAGCACGATCGGTGCGTTTTGTGGAGGTCCCTGCGGCGCCAGGGGGCGGGCACATGGGCGAGGCTGGCATTGTTGGCAGCCTGCGTCACGGTCGTTCCGCAAATTGCCTCGGCCCAGGCTGTTTATGGCTCGGTCTTTGGAACGATCACCGATAGCACCGGTGCCGTGGTTCCCAATGCCACGGTCACCGTGACGGACGTTGTGAAGGGCACATCCGAAACCACTCTGAGCAACGAGAGCGGGGAGTACCGGGTACAACATCTTATTCCGGACACCTACACAGTTGCCGCCGAAGCCACCGGATTCAATAAGGTCACGACGGAAAATGTCATCGTGTATGCCGACACAGCCCCGAAGGTAGACATAACATTGGGTGTCGGTACGGTCAGCAACACTGTCCAAGTCGACCCCGTGGGATCCGAACTTGTATAAGTGCTTGCTTTGCCGCGTCATAGGTGCACGTGAGAAAGCGTGAAAATTATTGAGCGCTCGCTTGAAGACATTTGAACCCGGCGCGATGCAACATCCGCTCGTTCGATCGGTGCTCGAACACCGGGGTATAGCGGGAAGAGATCTATCGCGGATCGTCGCCGAATGGACAACTCTAAACATAAGGAGAATGGTCGTGAAGAATTTTGGGAAGTTACAAGAAGCATTCTGTACGAGACACGCCAAGTGCCGGACACTGGGCTTGACTATTGGTCTCGCCATCCCGGCGATTGTTGCCTCACCTGCGCAAGGACAAACGGGCGGCTCTGCTGCCGCGATCAACAGACAACATCAGTAAGAGAATGGCTGAAATCTTTGGGTAGGAAAAGGTGGAGTGGCGCAACGGGCGGGAGCGGAAGTCAAAGCTTTAATTGCGAGGCTGTGTCGGCGAGAGTCCTGCTAACAATCAGTTCAAAAGTGAGATGGAGAGTAAGCCCGAGAACAGGAAGAGCCGGGTTGTGACTTGAACGGCTAGTCCTGCCCCGCCCCGGCGGCGAATGCTCTCTCGATATTCATGACTGGCGAGAACGCATTCTCGGGCGCTTCGTTCTGCACATGTACAGCTTCCGATTGGTAGGAATATTCAGGGATGATTTCTTTCATCTTCTCGCGGATCGATATCTCAGTTCCAGAAGTTGTCAATGAGATCAGGTCTTCCAGATGAGCCCACAGTGCGGGCCACGGGATGATTTCGGACTGGGTTCGCTTGACTTTGCGGTTCGACGTCGGCAATTGCTTTTCCCGCGGATAAAACAGTTCCTCATGCAGTTTTTCTCCGGGACGGAGTCCGACGAATTCGATCTTTACCTCGCTGGGAGACTTGCCGCACTGGCGAATGAGGGAATGCGCGAGATCGAGGATGCGGATAGGACTGCCCATGTCCAGAACCAGAATGTCACCATGCTCGCCGATCGTAAATGCCTGCAGAACCAGGGACACGGCTTCGGGAATGGTCATGAAAAATCTGGTAATGTCCGGGTGTGTGATGGTGATGCGGCTCTCTTTTTCGATCTGCTCTTTGAATACCGGAATCACACTGCCTTGCGAGCCCAGGACGTTCCCAAACCTCACCGATACGCAGCGCATATTCTTTTTTGGTCGCGCCGCCAGCATGAGTTCTCCCAACCTTTTGGTGGCGCCCATGAAGCTGGTAGGCTCGACCGCTTTGTCAGACGAAATCAACACGAATGCTTCACAGCCACACTCCTCGGCGACATCCAGCAAAGGCGGGACCGCGAGCACGTTGTTGGTGAGCGCGCCGCGAATGTTGAGTTCGACGAGCGGAACGTGCTTGTAGGCTGCGGCGTGGAAAATAATATCCACTGCTCCCTCGGCGAGTATCCGGCGCATGCGTGAAGTGTTGGCGACGTCCGCAACCATGTAAACGACTCGATCGCCGCAAGGCTGTTTCGTGAGCTGCAATTGCAGATAGAACATTGGCGTTTCGGCCTGATCCAACACGACCAGCTTAGCGGGCGAGTACGCCAGAACCTGACGGCAGAGTTCCGCGCCGATCGAGCCCGCGGCTCCAGTAACCATGACCACTTTGCCGGCGATCTGGTTGCGAACCTGGCTCAGGTCCAGTTGAACCGGGTCGCGGCCGAGGAGGTCCTCCACGCTTACTTCGCGCAATTGCGAAATTGAACCGCGGCCCATCAACAGATCGTGAAGGTTGGGGACAGTTCGATAACGCATACCGGCCTGCTCGCAAATTCTGCTGATGCGCTGCATTTGCGTGCCATTGGCCGATGGAATAGCGATGAAGACTTCTCCCGCATCGAAGGTATTGGCTGCCGTACCGATTAAATCAATAGAGCCTACAACCGGCACACCGTGAATTTTTGCCCCGTGTTTGAAAACATCGTCATCGAGACAGACCACGGCGACGAACTCGGTCCGCAACATTTCACGGATCAAAAGGCTTGCCGCCTCTCCCGCCCCAACGATGATCACTCGACGCTTGTTCTGCGTGGATGAGCCTAACAGCGTTCTGTTCTTAAGAGCGATCGCGCAGAAGCGCGCGCCCGCCAACGCTGCGGTCGTAATAATGGCTTCCAGGATGTAGATCGAAAGCGGGAACTCATACTTCCGAAAAACGTAGCGGGTGGTTACGAAGAACGCCAGGCTGCCCAGAGCGACCGCTTTGCCAATGTCAATTACATCGGACACCCCGCTGTGGCGCCAATATCCGTGCAAGAGGTTGAAGCGTGCCAGGGCCGCGACTCGGAACAGGATCAATATAGGCAAGCAGCCAAGGAGCAGAGTTGGGAATGGAATTCGAAAGTCGAACCGAAGCAACCAAGCGATTACGATCGAGGTCGCAATCAGCAGAAAATGGAACAAGGTGATGGCCCAGAACCGCTGCCTGCCGAGCATAGAGGATGTGTTGCGAAATTCGTTTGCCATGAGTAATCCGGGGATATCTATGTATGCGATGAGTGGTTGGCGCCGCTGTTGCGGAGCCGGTGCTTATTTGAGTGCCTTTGCCATAACGTTCTGGACTGTCTGAGAGGTAAACGCGATGTGTTCGTCCGACAGTGTTGGGTGAACCAGGAACATGAGGCTGGTCTCGCCGAGCGATTTCGCTACGGGGAGATTCGGATGCTTGCGCCGCGCGACGAATGCCTTTTCCAGATAAATCTCGCTGCAACTTCCGACGAAGCAAGGCACACCTTCCGCGTTGATCGCGCGCATGATTGCCTCGCGGTCGAATCCGTCGCGCAGCATCTCGGGGCGGAGGAATACATAATACTTGTAATATGCGTGATAGGCGCCGTCTTGAGGCGTTGGAATTCGCAGGCCGGGCAAGCGGGAGAGAGCTTTGGTCAATGCATTCGCGTGACGACGCCGGGTCTCGACCCATCGGGGAACTTTCTTGAGCGCAACGCGTCCGAGCGCCGCCTGCATCTCGGTCATTCGCCAGTTGGTGCCAAAAGACTCATGCAGCCAACGAAAGCCTTCGCCGTGCTCGCGGTTGTAAACCGCGTCATAACTCTTGCCGTGGTCTTTAAAACTCCACGCACGCTCCCAAAGTTCGGGGTTATTCGTGGTGAGCATTCCTCCCTCGCCGGCAGTGGTCATGATTTTGTCCTGGCAGAATGAGAAAGCGGCAACATCTCCTAGAGAGCCCACCGGGCGGCCTTTGTACATTGCGCCTTGGGCTTGCGCACAGTCCTCGATCACGCGCAGATCGTGCTCCGCGGCCAAGCGCAGGATTTCGTCCATATCGCAAGGCCAGCCTGCTAAATGCACGACGATAATGGCCTTTGTTCGTGGAGTAATCGCGCGGCGGATGGTTTCTGCGGTGATATTTTGACTTTCGGGGTCGACGTCAACGCAAACCGGGCGGGCGCCCCGCATGACGATGCAACTGGCGGATGCGATGAAAGTGCGGGAACTGGTGATGACCTCATGCCCGCGTCCGATCCTGAGCGCCTGCAGGGCCAATTCGAGTGCGACCGTTCCATTGGCCAGGCAGATGGCATGTTTTGTGCCAACGGATCGAGCGAATTCGGCCTCAAACAAGCGGCCTTCCTGCCCGGTCCAATAGTTGATTTTTCCTGATCGTAGGACAGAGGTCGCAGCTTCAATCTCGTCCGCTTCAAAATAGGGCCATGGAGCAAAAGGCAGCACGGCTTGCGCAGGAGGTAGAACAATTCTTTGCTGAACTGTTGCTGTCGTCATAAGAGTTGTGTGTCGAGATGTAGATTTGTTTCACTTGCTCGATGTCCTGAAACCGTCACGACTACACCGCGCGCGATATTGGTTACGGTGTTCCATGCGTCTTGATACTGCTGACGCTCGGCGGCAGTGGGTGGACGAGAGCGGCGCGCGATGATGTGTTCCCAAAGCCCAAACGCAGCTGCAGCGTGATACACAGCTTGCTTTCCACGGGCTTTAGCGATTTCGAGAGCGCAGTCCACCGGGTATCGATCAAGTTGTTTCATGAACATTCGGCAACAGTAGTTCAGCGCAGGGCTCACCTTGCTGAGTGTGGTGGAACCTTGTTCGCGATAGACGTACAGTGGAGCCGGCAGCACCGCATATCGTTTGCCGAGCAACGCTCGCAACAGAAAGTCGACATCTTCGGCCGTTGGGAAGGAGGTGTCGAAACCAGTTTTCTTGGCCAAGTCGGTAGCCATCATCGAAGGAGGAAATGCCATCGGAGGCATCCCCAGCGGCCAAAACCTACAACTCATTGCCGATTGACCCCCGTCTGAATTCCGAATTCCGGCTAAGTCGCCATTCATCTTCAGGATAGCCATGCCGGTGCTCACGATTGCGATGTCTGGTTTCGCCGTGAGCAAGTCTACCTGTTCAAGGAACTTTGATGGGCAGATCCAATCATCTCCATCAAGAAAGGTAACGTATTTGCCCCGAGCGATCTCCAATGCGAACTGTCGGGCATGTCCGCGCCCTCGATTTCTGTCTAGGCGATAAAACTCAATCCTTGAATCACACACGCTCTCAACAATAGGTAAGGGATCATCCGTAGAGCCGTCGTCCACAACAATGCATTCCCAATTCTCGTAGGTTTGCGCCCGCAGCGACGCCAGCGCGAGAAGCAACGTGTCGGCGGCATTGAAAACTGGCATCAGAACAGAAACTAAAGGCATCATGAAGTGATCTCTCGCCAACTTCTGATTTGGAGACTCTGGTTGGGTGCTGGGGGCAAGATAATTGCCAATTGTCCGGCGCCAGCAAGTCCAAACACCGCGAACAGCACCAGAACAGTAACGTTGCCGTAGAAATATTCACCGCTCATACCACCGACGACCGCCGTGATCAAGGCAGCGCGTGTGGCAACACTGATCCTGGCCCGCCGCGACACAAGCGACCCGGCCTGACGCCACATGAGGCAGAAGGCCATGATCACCAGGACGCCGCCAACCACTCCCGTTTCCAAAAACATCTGAAGGAAGAAGTTGTGCGATCCGGTATCCCACAAGCCAGCAGTCCCCCCCCGATGGTAGAAGCCAGTCCCCAGCAAAGGTGAGTTGAGAAATTTGGGAGCCTCATGCATCCATGTGGTGACGCGCGCACCTTCATCGACTCCCGATACCCGATAGGTTTCTTCATTGTCCGGAGATGAGATAGTGGTGTCGACAAGAGACCTGAAATCGGGAAGAGTCTTGTACGCGGCAAAACCCATCAAGCCAAGGAGGAGGACGATGGCAAAAGCTTTCGTCTTCCGAGTTTTTTTCCAGAAGATGTAGCCACATCCCGCGATCAAGGCCAGCCAGCCTCCACGGCCGTGAGCGTCCAGCGAAGCCGACAGGAGCACGGAACATATTGCGAATCCGGCAACCGGCACGGCCGCCGAACGCCAGCTCCGGCCGGCCGCGTTGTCGATCCACAAACCTGCAATATAGGATAAGAGAATGACGATCGCAACGATAATGGAATTGTACGATTTGTAGCCCGCAACATTGTCCATTAGCTGGGCCCTCTCTCCGTTGAGGCTCATCAGCAGGCCGACACTGATCATGATCACAGCCGCAAGCAGAGACCAAAGCCACTGCGCCCGCACTCTTGCATTGATAAGTTTTGTTGAGATGAGAATGCCGGCGGTTGAATAAAGCGCCAGCTTGGCCAGTTTCACAAAACATCCGACAAGTACCGGAGCCACGTCAAGATAGTCATATCGGGCATGGATCGACAGAGTGCTCAACGAAGCCCAGACTAGAAAGGCCACCAGCAACAGATTCACCTGGGAGATCTTCTGCCTGTGATCAACGGAGGGAGCGATTATCAGCAACAGGACAAAAGGCCCAATCACCAGGTCGCTCATTTCGAGCACGCCATACGTCGTCTCGTGCGCGAAACCCAGGTTGGGGAGAAAAAGGAGAGGGAAGCAAAGGAGCCACAGTCTGGTCATGCATGCACCGCCGCAGCTTTATACTTGCTGCAAATGGGAGGTTGTTTAGCAGCCTGCAATCCACTTGCAAATCCCGCAATTCCAGGGCGAAAGATACTCAGGTCGCGATAGTGTGCGGCATAGGAAACAAGCAGCAGAAGCAGTCGCAGGCACGCGACCGGAACCTGAAACCATCGCAAGTTGCGCCGGATCAGGATGGCGCGGTTATATGCGAGAGAGCTGAGATATTTCGAAAGATCGGGCACTCGGCAGCCACCCATGCCGGCCGCCAGGTGTTGAAGACGCGCGCTGCCACTGAAGGCGATGCCGAAGCCAAGTTTCTGGACCCTCAAACAAAGCTCAGTCTCTTCATACAGGGCTGCGCCGGTCGCGAGTGCCTCATCAAATCCGCCTGCTGCTTGCAGCACCGGGCGCCAAATCGAAAAATTGCAACCGGCGACGTGCTGGACTAAGCAGTCTCCCTTCGCGGCAAACTGCGGACTGGGGTCGCGGTCCAAAAGTTGAACTGTCCAGGTATGGCAGTGTGTTCTTTCGAGGAAATACGCTCGTCAATGCCGCCCGCTACCATGCCGATATTTGGTTGAGTTAACGCGCGAAGATGTTCGCACACCAACGACGGGCCACAGCGGATGTCGTCATCCACAAAAACGATGACGTCGTACGTCGCATTCTGCCACCCATAATTGCGAGCGAGGGGTAACCCGCGAAACTGCACCCGGTGATGCGAAATCAGATCGCGATGCCTGAGTACCAATTCCTGAAGCGCGACAGTAGCTTCTGGAGACTGGTCCACAATGAGTATTTCGAGCGGACGATGCTCTTGCGCCAGCAAGTCATGAAGAGTGTCAACCAGGTATTGTCCGCGATTCAAGGTCGGCACGATGACGGTGACTCCTGAAATGGATTGCCTCATGAAGGTATTGTTGCGCAATGATCCGATTACCTACGCCCGTGCAATGGTCAGGGAGTAGTCAAAAACTCCCATGATCCGTCTCCGGAGATGAAAGGGAATACCGCCTAAGACGGGTTCTGCAGCTCGCTTAATTCGCGCGTAAATGGTTCGCGGTTTGGTTGGGCGGCGGCCTCGGCCCGCTCCGAAAAGGCGGGACTCCACCTGACAAAAGTTAGCTTGACGCAACAATGTGGATAGTTCTGCGAGTGTATATTCCTTTAAATGGAGTCCGATCGCCGGAGTTCCCCATGGAAGCCTAAGAGTGGTCGCATCACCAGGTCCGGTCAGCCTATTCGGTGTAATCAGCCACAGGACGCCGCCGGGACGCATAAGCCTGCGGCACTTGGAAAGGAAAGCGCTGGCTTCGTCGGAATGAATATGCTCAAGCACGTCATTGCTGTGGATAAAATCGAAGGTCTGATTGCCAAAATCGTGACGAAGAAAATTTCCTACTGAGAATCTTTCGGAAAGATCTTGTCCGAAACTGTTCTTCGCGAGCTCCCGTGCCTTGCTGACCAGATCCTCGGAAATATCGATGCCGTATGCATCATAGCCATGCGCGATGAGCGCCCGCACCAGCGTACCGGCACTGCAACCAACATCGAGTATGGTCCGAGGCGCCGGTCCCGCGATTTCGACAATGCTATTGAAGTGCGCCGAATTGAAGCCCATGGGCGCGTCGAGGTCACGGCCATCACGAGCCCGCATCTCGCGCAAAATCGTGGTCAGCCCACCATAGGCGGCGGCAAACAGTGTCTCGCGTTCGGCAGACCCCGGCAACGACTGCTTGATTGCCGAGGCGTACGCAACTTCCCAGTCAAAGTGAAGGTCGTCTAACTGGCTTCGGGAAAGCAGTTGAATCGATTTGAGGCGCTGGTGTACTTCTTTGACGGATTCCCGGCCTTGGGTTGTCAGATCCATGAGATGCTCTTCCGAGTGTGGCGAGAGGCGCTCGGCTGCGGTGGTACCTGCTTCTCTCGCTTGATGGGTGGCGACAGCAGTCTGCACGAGTGCCGAGAATTGCCGCATGTACTGTTTCCATGTGGCTTCGCGAAGAACGCGTTTTCGGGCCTGCACTCCGACTTGGCGAAATAATTCGGGAGAGTGTACAAGCTGGCGAATGATGTTAGTAAGCTTCCGACTGTCATCCTGGTTTATCAGCCATCCGCCTTCGCCATCCCGAATCGCGGCTGGAATTCCACCTGTCCGAGTGCCTACGACTGGAGTTCCACAGGATTGGGCTTCGAGAAAGACCAGGCCGAATCCCTCAACCGCTCGCTCCCCGGGAGCGTCCCGAGTACAGAGCACAAACAGGTCAGACGCCAAGTAAACCTGTGGCAATTCCTCTTCGGAAATAAATCCGAGCCACCGCACGTGAGATTCAATTCCGAGTTCGGCCGCTTGTTTTCTCAACTCTCGTTCGTAGGGTCCTTTGCCGACCACGAGGTATACGAGTTGTTCGCGCTCGCTTGGAGCAAGATTCGCAATCGCGCGCAAAACGGTGTCATGGGCCTTGTAGCGGTAAATACGGGAAACCGTGCAAAGCACATGTTTGCCCGTGACGCCGTATTTCTTTTTCGCAAACTCGCGATCTGCGGGCGCAAAGCGATCGGGATCAACTGCCAGTGGGATGGTTTCCACTTGCGTTTTGGGAGCCATGCGGGACACGAGGCTTTGGGTATATGCGCTGTTGGCAATTACGAGGTCTGCATTTTCCAATACCAACCGTTGCAAGGCATTCCAGAGAGGACGGCGCCACCGGTCCACGGTCGGCAACAACTCGGCTCCGTGGGCAAGCACGATCAACGGGCGTATTCGGGCGAGATAGGCTATCAATCCCTCTGGATACCAGAGTCCGCAAATGATCGGCGTCTTGCGCTGTTGCTTCCGCAGCCACTGGAATGCGCGCCATTCTCGCAGGGGACGTTTGGAACTGACACGGACTTCTTGCAACCCGTCAGGGCGCGTGGCTGCCGCGCACTCCTGGGTAAGCACGCGCGCACTGTTATGCGTTTGTGCCAGCCCGCTCCCAATTTCCGCACAGAGCCTGGCGATTCCCCCGGAGACTGGAGGGTATTCAAACGCGAACAGAAGAAGGTCGTGCTTGGCGGTGGGGTTCTTCATAAAACGGGTCACAGACTCACGGGCTGCGGTGTGACATTGTCGCGCCTGACCGGAAAAATGAATCGCGCCAGGTCTCTTGGCCAGTGCTTGTTCATACACGGCTTTTCGATGGCAAGGAAAAAGAGAGAGCAGGATACAAGCACTGGAATCGGCAGTATCAGCAGGCATATCACGACATTCAGTGCCGGGTTCTGCAGAATCATCGCGGGGGTGGCAACATGACCGAACAAGTAGATCAATGGAATGTGCAGCAGGTAAATCGTGTAGCACATGCCCCCGATTGCAGTCAGCCAGGGCAGAGACATCCATGATGCCATTGAAGTTCCCCGGAACGCCGCGGTGACCGCAATCCCAAATAGAATCGGCATGGCGGCGCTGGTCCAAACTGGTGAGGTTGGGATTGAGTACGCGGCAACCAAAGCAACAATACCGATGACGTCCCACGTTGTAGATCTGCAATTCTTCCAGAAGTTGTTTGCGACGGCCAAGTCGCAGACCACGATTCCAGATAAGAAGAACGGCAAATATGCAAGCAACGATGCGGCTAGAACGGGATGTGAGTGAGCAATCAAAGTGTGCAAGGTGAGCGCAATGCCGGACAATGAGATGAATACCAAACGTCGGATTAAGGGTTTCAATCGGAGCGCAGTCATGATCAACGGTGCGGTCAGGTAAAACTGAACCTCAATCTCAAGCGACCAGGTGATGAACGCGATCGGACTCTTGGTGCCAAAGATCACGGCATGAGTGTAGGTGCACGTCGCCAACATATGAGGCAGGAGGGTTCGCGCCGGAGAATGGTGCACCAACACGAGAGAGGCAAATGTGAGCAGCATTGCAATCAAGAAAGGTGGCTCGAGCCTTGTAAGCCGACGGACGAAAAAGTCCATTAGCGATACGGCGGGCGCGCCGTTCGTGGCTTGCAACACAAAAGGCATTGCGATGACGAATCCACTGATGACGAAGAAGAGTTGTACGCCGCGGGCAAGATGTTCATACGTGCTCGCAAACCAGAAGGATTGCGCGGGGGCCGTGCTTTTCCCGATGGCATAAGCAATTATGTGCACGGCGAGCACTGTAGCGATCGCAAGAAATCGCAGCCCATCAATCTGGGGCATAAACTGCCCGCTTGATGTTTTCCTTCTTACTGTGGCGGGGAACTGAGCTATCAAATTGAAGATCTGCATGTTTCGATATGGCGCGCGGATGTGGATCGAATGCCGCGGCTCGGATATTTAAATATGAGGAGCTAATGATTCGAATACTTCGACAAAAGATTGCACCTGGTGACGGGCGGTGTAGCGGTCGCACTCGTTCTCATCTGGCGCCGGCAATAGATGCTTGTTCAGCAGGAAATCGCTCAGGATCTGGACTCGCCGCTCAACGCCGCCATCGAGAAAAATACCCAGACGGCTTCGCGTCAAAGCGGTTCGGGCTTCGGATGGATCGGGCACAATCGCCAAGACCGGCTTGCGCATTCCGATGCAGTCGGTCATCTTGGCAAACGTGGTCCACCAATAGGCACGGGTGCCCGGGATCAGAATGCCTGCAAGTGCGCTCCTCAGCAGTTGGTAAACATCTCGCTGAGGTTTCTGATCCAGAAACTCGACGTACTCGCGCAGTCCGAACTTGTCCAGCAGTGGAATCAAACGAGTTCGGTTCAGCTCCAGCGTTCCCACCACCAGCAGTTTGATCCCCGTCCTCTTGACTTCGGGTAACGTCAACGCCCCTGCGAAAGCCTGCAGGAAGGCAGTGTCATAGTCGGGCAGGTATTCTCCAGCAAACATCAGATAGGGGCTTCGTTCCTCTACGTCGTCAAGTTCGGGCTCCACGAGGGCCACATCCGCTCCGGTGGGAATAAAGATGGGATCGACGCCTCGCTCTCCGAACATGTCGTGGTAAATGCTGGCAAAGCTCGAGGCGGCTACGGTAACGGCATCCGCGCTTGCAAGCGCGGTTTTGACGATGTCTCTTTGCCGTTGATAGCTCCTGGCTGAATTGCTCGACAGTCTCTGAGTGTAGGCTAACGGGTCGCGGAAGTCGGAAACCCATTTCACTCCTGTTCGTTGCAGCGCTCTGCCGATGACCAGCGAGGAGTAGGGAGGAGCGGTCGTGTAGAGCACATCGATGCCTCGATCACGAATGATGTGGTCGCCGATTTTGGTCGCCGTTTTGGCCCAGGGCCAATAGGCATCGGGCATTTGAAGCCAGTTCGCAACGACATGCTCGTACGCACGCCTGGTTCCCGGTTTTGACGCCGCAGTAACCGCGGCGGTTGCGCCCAACTGTTTCATCGCTTTGAAAGTTCTGTCCCGTCCTCCCATGGCCATCCGCAACCCCCGCAAGGAGGGTTCGACGTACGGAGCACGTACAACTTCGACTTCCTGCGGTAAATCTGGAATCAGACTGGCATCTTCGTTGTACAGGTATTGCGTGTCTACTGTGAGAACGATTGGCTTCCAACCAAACTCAGGCAGATACTTTGCCAATTTATAGGCGCGAAACATCGCGGAGTGGTTCTGCGGTGCGAAGAACGGTGTCACGATGAGAACGGAACGATTCATCCAGTGACTCCGCATGCTGCGGCGGCCTGCGCCATGGCCGGGACCCTCGTCCTCCCGATTGCTGCAGCCGCCTTGTTGCCAAGCTTAATCATCGGGTATTCGATCACGTGGTAGAGCAGCACGCTGCCCCCAAAGGTTGTCAGCAGAAATATGCTGACTCGTACTGCCGTAGGGAGATGAGCAAATCGAACGAACCCCAACCAGATAGCAGGGTCGTGTAACAGATAGATTCCAAACGAGTACGTAGCCACCGCTGCGCAGATGCGATTCAGCACTCCAACTTCGCACTCTCGAATGTGGGGGAGGGCTACGCCAAGACAAAGACTAATGAAGATGAACTTCGTGCGGTCGTAGGAGAGAGTGCACACGAGACACATGAACCCTAAGAGCGCCGGCAAAATCCAAAAGGGTAGAACCCGCCGCGAGGTTTGCATTTCCTTGTAGGCGTACAGTCCGGCGAGGAACCAAAGAAAATAGAAGAGCATGTCCGGGAGGACAAAAATGTGCCCCACATTTTCATGTTTGAGCAGGTGGGGTCCAATCACGTGGTGTACTGCAGCTAAGAGTGCCCAGGAGACAATCAGTATTTTCGCCGAATTGAAACGGCGCAGGATCAAATAGATAAGAGGGAAGAGACAATAGATTTGAATTTCGTAAGGCAGACTCCACAGGGGCTCCAATATTTGGTCGAACTGTACGAAGTTCTGTACAAGAAGCAGGCTGGGGAGCAGTTCGGCCTGGGGATGATTTCCGACGGCCGTACTCCAACTGCAGAGGTGCGCTACCGGTATCTTGGTAAGAAAGACTATCGAGACAACGACGATCGATAAGGGGTAGATGCGAAAACATCGCCTGGTCATGTAAGAGCGGAACAACCCGTGAGAGCCAGACTTTTGAACGTGCCTGTCGATAGACAGCATGTTTACGATTCCGCTATGTACGAAGAAAATCACAACGCCGAGTCTTCCAAGAAGTGAGGGTTCAAAGAAGCCGAAGCGTACGTTTCCGTGAAACCACGCCAGGTGAGCACCCACTACCATCAGCACAGCGACCGCTCGAACAAGATCGAGGTTAGTCGCGTGAGTCGCTGCCGATCCGGAGCGGTTCATCGGTTGGGTGCAGCCATCGCCGCCGCTCTACGGGCGACATCAATGCCGTAGGCTTGATAGAGGTTGGAAAGGTAGCGCTGGACCGAAAATCGTTCTTCTACGACCCGACGGCCGGCTGCCGCCATTGATTTCCGCAGGCTGTGGTCCTCGGCGAGTCTTACCATGGCTTGACCCAGCGCTTGATGATCCAAAGCTGCGTAGAGGAGGCCACCCTCGCCGTTTTCCAAAATCTCGCGAATGCCTCCGGAGTCTGGCACGACGATCGGTAGTCCCACAGCCATCGCCTCAATCGCCACAATGCCAAAAGGCTCCCACGGTGCGGCATGACAGAACACGTCGCAGGCGCGAAGCACTGATGCGACGTCAGAACGTGTGCCCAGAAACCTCACCCAGGAAGAGATGCCGAGCGAGGATGCCAGAGTTTCAAGGTCAGTTCGTTGCTCGCCGTCTCCGCAAATGACCAGGGCAACATTGGCTCCATCTGATCGTGCGCTTGCCAGGGCCCGGATACAGACATCCATGCGCTTGTTCACGCCGCGGCCAAGAGTGCCGACGGCACAGAACACGGTTTTGGCCTCAGTTGGACGAACCTCCTTTGCGACGGGGCCTTTGGGGTTGAATTTTGCTAAATCCACGCAGTTGTGCAGTACCAGTAACTTGGTTCGAAAAATGCCGTGGGTACGATGCGCCCAATCGCCGAGCGCTCGACTGCACACAACGATTCGATGTGCTAATGACTGCGCGACGAAGTTGGCAATGCGGAATTTCAAGGAGTTCATGTACAGGTCGCCTTGCTCGAAGCCGATTCTCAGAGGCACGTTGGCTCGCCATGCGGCAAAAAGTGCAATGAACCGGCTCCAGGTCAGATGAGCCTCTACCAAATCCGGTTGCAGCGTGCCGATCAGGTTCTGAACCTCGGCCGCAGCGGCTAAGAACTTTCGTTTTCGAAAGTAAGGGCGCAGATCCAGGATGTGTACCTGAACTCCGAGACTGCGAATCTCTTCGCTGAGTTCGCCGTCTCCAAATAAGCTCACGACGTGGTGCTCGACATCCGGGAAGGAAATGGCTTCTCGCAGCACGGTGATCAGATGGGTTTGCGCACCGCCGGTTCGAAGTTCGTCGATTACGTGGAGGTGGAGCATTGGTGCTTCAGAGAGAAATGTGTGCCAGAATTTCGGAATAGGTGGGACGGGCGAGTTGTCGTAGACAAAGTGCGTACACCGCTGCGCCGGCCACCAGTTTCAGCGACAGTCGACCCAGGAGGCCGACGCCCGCTGCGGTGGCACCAAGCCCGATGAGCCAGACTACAGATCCCATGATTAGCGCGCATAGCAACAAGGGAGCACTCTCGACCAGCGTCCTCTTTATGTTTAGGCCGCAGGCGCGATGTGCCATGAGAAGCACTGGGTAAGCAATGATCGTGTTTGCAATTGCGTAAGCGCGTGCGACGCCGACTGGTCCTGACGGAATGCCTATGGCAAATGCTATGGTCGCCGATAGGGCCACAATGACGCCCATCACGAACATGCCCCGGCCTCGCTCGGCGACAATGTAAAGCCACTGACCAGTGTTTTGTAAAGGCTGAAGAATGCTGGCCGCGGAGAGCCATAGCAAAATCGGTACCACCGCACGCCATTTTGGCCCGTAGACAAGATCTACAAGCTCCGGCGCGGCTGATGCGAGGCCAGCCGCGGACGCGCAACCAAGCACTGTGATTAAGCGCAGTGCGCGGACATACACCGCTTCCATCCGAACAGGTTCTCTTCGCAGGGACGCCATCGCGGGGATGAGCACGCCGGCGAAGACGCCCATCGCAACCATGCCGGGAAGTGTCATCAAGAAGTAGGCGCGCGAGTAGAATCCGAGAGCCGTCGCGCCCCAGAATTTTCCGACCAGAACGTTGTCGAGGTTGCGGGCGAAATAGTTAACGATGCCGTAAGCCGCCGAGTATCCACCAAAGGTCACCAGGGAACCGACATTCAGGAAATTCCGGGGAAGTCGCGGAAAATATCCACTCATCGGAAATGAAAGCGCTGTGGTGATCGCCTGCTGAAGAATGAGTTGAACCACCAGCGCCCAATAACCGAATCCAAGTCGAGCCAACACGATCGCCACTATGCCGGAGATGAACAGAGCCCATAAGCTGCACAATGAAAGCTCTTTCAGCTTCATCTGGCGGCGCATCAACGCAGTTGGCTGTACAGCAACTGCCGACAGCAACAGCGCGGTGCTGGCGGCAATCATGATTTTCGTGAGTTCCGGACGGTGATAAAAGGCCGCTATGTAGGGCGCCGATAGCACGCACACGACCATCAAGAACAACCCGAATGCAACATTGATGACCAGGAGCGCGTCAATCTGATTGCGGCTCAGTTGCGCGCGCTGGACAGTCGCCCAAGACAATCCAAAATCCGAACTTGCTTGAGCCAGGGCAGTGACCGCGGCAACCATTCCCAGCAATCCGTAGTCGGTGGGAGAAAGTAGTCGCGCCAGTAGTGCCGTGCTTGCCATCGAAAGCAAATACCTTCCAGCGAGAAGTACCAGCGACCAGTTGAGGCCGCGATGTGCCAGTCTCAGCACATCGGCCTGGGCGGGCATCTCAAAGACGGCCGCTGGCTCAACAAATAACGGCTCGACTGCTGTGGAGGTCATATGAGCTGTGACAAAGGGATCAAACTTGATATTGCTCTTGTTGGACCGAAGAGCGTAACTCACCCATAGCGCGAGGTCGGGCTGGGACTCCTATAACTGTAAGACCCTCGGGGACATTACGGGTAACCACTGCGCCCGCGCCCACAGTTGCGCCTGGACCGATGTGGAGATACTGCAGAATTTGTGCGCCCGTTCCTATTAAGACGCCGGTCCCAATCACCACGCCTCCTGAAATGTTTGCGCCGGGGTTGACTACGGAACCGGCACCGATGCGCGCTTCGTGTCCCAGGGTGCAGCCGAAATTGCAAAGCGCGAAGGGCTCCAGAGTGATGTTTACCGTGGCGGTGACCCCCGCGCCGACGTAGCAGCCTTCGGCAATCCGGGCCGAATCGAGGTCAATGATCGCGGTGGGATGTATGATTGCAGGCCACCAGACATCTGGCAACAGATGGCGAAGCTCAGCGGCAAGTCTCAGCCGGGTCGCAGGAGTGCCGATCCCGATTGCAAGTGCATCGAGGGACTGCCGATTTGCTTGCAACCAGCCAAAGTCTCCCAGTACCTGGTCGCTACTGTCGCGTGGTTGTAATCGAGCGAGGTCACTAACCACGTAGCCTAAGAACTCGAATTGCGGCTTAATTTGATTGATGGCACGCAGCGCGGAAGTGATTTCCCTCGCTGCTCCACCAGCTCCAATGATTACGATTCGCTTGCGCCGCGTCATTTTTCCCGAGTCGCGCCCTGCACTGGTGCCGAGAAATTCTGGCATGGTAGCGTGCCCGGGTTTTGCAATCCCATTACGCCCGAAGACTTGCCACGCGGTTGTGGCGAGGATGCGCAGATCCAGCCAGAAGCTCTGATGATCGACATACCAGAGGTCGAGTGCGAACTTCTGCTCCCACTCAAGGGCGTTCCTGCCGTTGACCTGCGCCCACCCGGTGATTCCCGGTTTGACTTCATGACGACGCATTTGCTCTGGCGAGTAGCACTTCAAATACCGCGATAGCAATGGACGCGGACCCACCAAGCTCATCTCGCCGCGAACCACATTGATGAGGCCCGCTAGTTCGTCAATGCTGGTTTTACGAAGGAAACGGCCAAGTGGGGTCAGTCGTTGCGAGTCAGGTAATAGCTCTCCGCTCGCTTCCCGAGCATCGGTCATAGTGCGGAACTTGATACAAGTGAAAAGTTTCCCCTTGAAGCCGGGTCGATCCTGACGAAACAGGATCGGTGCGCCCAGAGATAGGCGCACGAGAAGAGCAACCACGAGCAGGACAGGTGACAGAATCACCAGGCCGCATATCGCTACGATGATGTCAAATAGTCGCTTCGCCATACAGGATCGATTACATCGAGGCTGCGAGAACCTGTTCGTCCGACTGCAAAAACTGCTCGGGATCAAAGCTTTCCGGGCGCGGTTCCTTCAGTAGAATGTGCCGATAGATCGATAGCACTTCGTGGCTGCACCGCTCGGGATCAAACATCACGGAAACGAGTTGCCGGCCGCGTTGGGCCATTCGTTTGTACTCGTCCATACGATCCAAAACATCGAGCACTGCCTCTGCCAGCAGTTGAGGGTTGCGAGTAGGCACCAGCCTGCCGGTTACCGCTTCCTGAACGACTTCCGGCAAGCCGCCAACTTCGCCAGCGATAGTGGGGATTCCAGCCAGGAGAGGTTCGACGACCCCTCCGCAGTTTTCAGACAATGGCACGTGAACCGCGCAGTCGAAATCCGGCCAGCACAGCGCAACTTCATCGCTGGTGATTTTGCCGGGCATCAGAATTCGTCCTGCTCCTTTTTCGTTCGCTAGCCGTCGCAGTTTCTCCTCGTATCCCCCAGCCGTACCGAAGGTCCCACCGAGAAGCACTCCCCAAACGTCTTTGCGGACGCGCTGCACCAGACTGATTGCTTCAATGACGTCTTCGTGACACTTCAGCCCAATCTTGTGTCCTAGATATTGTTTGGGTGGATAAATCAGGTTTATGTTCCCAATCACCAAAGCGTCTTGGGGGATGTTCAGCTTCTTCCGAAGGTATCCAGTGCGCTTGGTGGAGAATGAGTGTGTGGCAGCGCTGTAGTAGCTCAAGAAGAGCCTATTGGTTGGAACTCCTGACGCCTCATAAAGCTGTTGGGTGAACTGGCTGCTGGCAATCCAGAAATCTTTGTCGCCTGCGAGCGCCAGTTCGAAGCCACGGGAATGCCAGTGCTCCATATGTAGCGGCCCCGGCACCTGAAAGATTCTCGGAACTGGATGCCGTGGTCCGAGCGCTAACCTCAGCATCAAAGTTGTGGTCACACTGTGACTGTGGATTATGTCCGGACGGATGGCATCCACCAGTCGCCTGCTACGCAACACAGCCCCAGCAATCCTCGCCGGATTCTTCACCGGCAAGCGGCAATCAACGAAATGCAGAGTCGCGCCAGTCCGCTGCCACGCTGTGAGCGCGTCTCCAGACGGAGAAGGTAGTGCAACGTGCACGTCGATCCCGTTGCGAACAAGTTCTGCAACCTGGCGTACGGCCCAAAAAGAAGCATCGGATGTTTTGCAGACTTGCAGGACTCTCAGACGTGACTCCGCCTGAGCACGGATGGGCACGCTATCCCCAGTTTTGTTCCACCTTATTCCGCAGTTCACTGAAACGTGCGCCAGCAAGTCACGATAGAGTTGCACACGATGGTCCCAGATTGCCTGCGGACGAAAATCGCGTTCCATCCATTCTCGTCCGGCGCGGCCCATGGCCGTGCGGAGAACTGGATCGCCCAGAAGCTTGCCGATGGCGTCCGAAAGGGCATCTGAGTCTCCAACGGGCACGATAATTCCTGTAACGCCGTCGATGACAGAGTCAACGGCCCCAGTCGCAGTAGTGGTCACTGCGGGTATTCCGCTGGCCTGAGCTTCGGCAGAGACCTGTCCGAACCCCTCACGGTGCGTAGGGAGCACACACACGTCCATCAACCTGAAATAGGGCGCGGTATCGAACACGAACCCGGGCCGGATGATGGCCGCGGTGTTTTCAATGTATTCGCGAACTTCAGGCCCGACGGGATCGCCATCCTCGAAATCTCCGACCATGAGGAGGTGAAGCCCTGGGTAGGTCTGACGCAGTTGGTCGAACGCTTCCAGGAGTTGCTGTACTCCCTTATCCTTCACGAAGCGGCCTACGAAACCCACCACGGGCACGCCGGCGGGAATCCCTAATCGATGACGGAGGCCAACTGACTCGAACGAGTTCGCCGAACACGGATAAAACTGTTTCAGGTCTACACCGAAGCCTCCATTCTTCAAGAGGACCGCTTTTTGTGAGGGAACCAAGTTAAGGGCGATAGCGCGATCCCGCAAGCTGGGACTTAGGCAGAAAACTCGATGAGAGCAGGCGACGGCGATTCGTTCAGTCCAGCGGAGCACCACACGTTTCAGACCTGTTGCAGTTTCTATTCGTAGACCGTGCAAGCTGTACACTCGGCACGGCACGCTCGCGAGCCACGCCGCAATTGCGATCAACAGTCCCGCTTTTGGTGTGCTTGCATCGACGATGTCGGGGCGAATCCGGCGAATAGTTCGATACAATTTCCACAACGAGACCAAATCTTTCAGCGGAGCGATCTCGCGTTCCATTGGGACAGCGATGCTCGAAACCTCCTCCTGTTTCGATGCAGACTCGAGAGCGGGTCCCGGAGAGGAGAGCAAAACGGGCTCGAACCCTGACTCACGCAAGTGGCTGATCAGACCGCGGTAGAACGTCCATGACAGGGGAGAAGTAACCGCGAGCAGCAACGTGTTTCGGCGAGCATCATTCATTCGCATTCGCGAGGTACCGGCCATAGGCTGAGTGAAATGAGATATGTCAGAATCGATGGGTAAGACGACGCAAGAATACGAAGGACGCTAAGGGATCCTGTAAATCGTTGCCGTCGCAGCTGCCGGAACAGCTACTCCGCCAACTGCCTTCAGCGCACTGCGTGCCATGCTGTTTGGAACAAAAAGAATGTCATTGTCCTGCAGTTTCACGTCTTCGGCCTTCGCAGCGAAAATCTTCTTCAGATCGATCGGGATTTCCTGCCGTCCGGCAGCCGTCGTCCGAATGAGTCTTACGGAACCCTTTGCTGCCGTATAGTTCACGCCTTGCGCCAGAGCGACGAGCTGAAGAATGGTGAGATGTTCGTCGTGATCCATGGGGAATCCGCCGGGACGAACGACGTCCCCCACCACGTAAACCAGCCCGGTCTTGTCTACGAAGATGGTGTCACCGGGAAGAATCTCGGGATTATTTTCCGGGCCCGGAGCGGAGCCAGCGACCATCTTAAATTGCTTGGGCTGGTCAGGATGCCCAAGGTGCGTAACCGTGATGTTCGTTCCCGCCAGGGGGGTGAGCCCCTCGGCGAGCGAGATGTAGTCGAGCAGCCGGTGCGCACCGAAGGCAGGATAGACCCCGGGTTTGCGCACCTCGCCAACCACCGAAACACCTTGGGTTGCGTACTCCGAGATGAACACGGTCACTTGCGGATCCTTGAGAAACCCGCCGTCGATAAATTTCTGGCGGATAAGAGTTTGTGCTTCCTGTGCCTTGAGCCCCTGAACGTAGAGAGCGCCCACCAGAGGAAGAAAAATCTCGCCGGTGTTGCTAACCCGCAGCTTTCCACTCAACTCGGGTGTATCGAAGACGCTCATCTCGATTAGATCGCCGGCGCCGATGGGGCCTGCGGCCCCGCTTCCAAAGCCAGTGCCGCCGGCCCCGCCAGTCCCGCCAGCGCCGGCTGCTCCGCCCTGCGCGCAAGCGGTGCCGAGAGCGAGCAGCAAGAAAAACAAAGCGCTAAGTTTACCGGTAGTCTTTGACTGTGCCATGCGGGGCCTCCGGGATCGTTTAGTGGATTGGGTTGCCATTTCCATTAGCGTTGCTATTGCCATTGCCGTTCCCGTTCCCATTGTCGGAGTGGTGATAGTAGGACTGATAGTCGCTGCCGTAATGACCGTAGTATTGGCGATAGTCCACGGAGTTGTACGAGAGGTCATTCACCACGACACCGGCGATGTTGGCCCGTACTTTTCGCAACAGGTCCCGGGCGCGTAAAAGAGATTGCCGGCCGGTCTGCTCGGAGCGCGCGATGAGTACCACCACATCCGCAATTCCAGCGCAAACCACTGCATCGGTCACCGCCAGCACCGGCGGAGTATCAATGACGATGTAGCGGTATTGCTCGCGCCAGTGGCGTATGAGGCGTGGCATCGCCTCGGATGCCAACATCTCCGAAGGATAAGGCGGCATATGACCAGCGGTAACGATATTCAGCCCGGGTACTTCCTCGATCTTGAGCACCACGGCATCCGGATCTTCCGTACCCGCCAGACATGCACTCAATCCACGATTCATGGGGATGCCCAAATACTTGTTCACTGCCGGGCGGCGCATGTCGGAGTCGACCAGAAGCACTGACTGCCCGGTCTGGGCTAGAACGACCGCCAGGTTCAATGCCGTGAAGGTCTTGCCTTCCTGCATCATGGCGCTGGTCACGAGAATCACCTGGGGTGGAGTTCCTGGAGAAGACAATAGTAAGGAGGTGCGCAGCGCGCGGAACGCTTCTGCGGTTCCCGAATTGCGCTGCTCCATTGTGACTGGCGGGATGAACTGTCTCGCTCCCGCGGCAGGCAAGGCTTTATGTCCATTTTTGGCGGTTGCGCCCAGCATGGCGACACTGGGAATGACGCCCAGCGATGGCAGGGAACAATAGTTGTCTATGTCCTCGGGGGTTCGAATCGAATTGTCCACATTTTCGACGACAAAAGCCAAAGCCATGCCGAACAGAAGGCCGCCCATGCAGCCAAGGGCGATGTTGAGTGGAATTTTGGGTTCGACGGGCTCGATGGGGACACTGGCAGGATCGATAATATTAATATTGCTGGACTTGAGGCCAGCCATGATTCCGGCCTCTTTGAGCTTCTTAAGCAAGCCTTCGTAGAGGTCGCGGCTGGATTCGACATCGCGCCGCATAATCGCGTACTGAATGGCATCTTCGTTGAGCTTGTAAGCTTCCTGTTTCTGTTGGTCGAACGTGGCTTTGAGCATCTCCTCGGACTTCAGGGCGGTTTTGTATTCCGCATGAACTGCTTGGCCCACCTTGGTTATTTCATCTCCGATTGCGGAATCAAGCTCGTTTAATTGCGATTGCAATTGGATCACTCGCGGATAAGCAGCGCCATACTTCGCCGCCATTTGTGCATATTCCGCTCTCACTTCGGAACGTTGTTTGTACAGAGCTCCGAGAACGCTTTCCGGGGCGATGCTGGCAATGAGTTCTGGATTCTCGGTGCTGGCGATGCGGAACTTCGCCTCTTTAAGGATGCGATCGCCCTCGGCCTGGGAGAGTTCCTTGTTGAGGTCTCCCAGTTTGTCGATGATGATGTTGTGGGTTTCGTCGGTTCCCAGAATGCCGGTCTTCTTCTGATACGCAATCAGTTTCTCTTGTGAAGATTCTGCATTCTTTTTTAAATCGTCCAATTGTTTGGTTAGCCAGTCCGCTGTCTGAAGAGTCGACCTGTATTTTGTTTGGAAGTTGTGCTCGATGTAGGTGGTGGCAACGGAATTTGTGATATCGGCCGCCAGACCTGGGTCTTTGCTGCGGAAGTGGATCTCAATAATCTCAGTTTTGGGGACGAGTTGGACGGTCAACGACCGATGGAGCGCGTTCACCAACCTCACTTGCTGGGGAGGAGTCAGTTTGTCGAATTCTTTTGGCGATTGCTCAGCCAGCATTCCGGCAAATGCTTTGTTCTGGTGCAGTCCCAGTTGCTTAATGACACTGGCAGCAATGGTGTCACTCTGCACGATCTTAATTTGGGTCTCCAGCTTGGTGTTCATGTCGAGGCCCATGGGCATCATGGTCTGCTCAAGGCCCAAACCATCCGGCCCTTCCAGGTCAAGCAGAATTCGAGCTGTGGCATCATATCGCTTCGGCAGAAATGCGGAAACGATAGCCACAAACAGCGCGATCGTGATCAGGCTGCCAGCAACCAGCCAGCGACGTTTTTGGAGCACACGCCAGAATTGGATGAGGGATATCTGGTCCTCGTGAGACTCGATGGTCACCGTGTGTGGTTCAGAAAAAGTGAACGGGGCCAGTTCCGCCTTTTTGTTTGTTGCTAGAGATTGGTTGTCTGTCATTCGGTCCCTGCGGCCTGCGTCGGAGAGTAAGTAACTTCAGCGCTTTGCCTTATGGCTGGAGTCCGGGTCCACTGTTCTTGCGAATTGCCTTGAGGGGCGCCAAGGCATTCGTCCGTGTTGGTCAACGGGAGTGAAGATTCGCAGACTAAGGCGTTGCACCAGAATTTTGTGTATGCGGCAATCGCTTCGTCAGGGCTTGCGTAGGCGGTTACTTCGTTGGTCACCGCGCTATGAAGTCCATGGTGCGCTACGATCGAAGTGATAAGGGCCAGTGCTGCTATCGCAGGATCGACGTCGCGAACCAGGCCTTTTGACGCGCACCGGCACAGATATTCACGAAGGGGTTGAAAGAGTGGTATCAGATGCTTGCGTAGAATGCGTTCGGCACCGTGGTCCAACTCAAATAAACTGAGATACAGCAATCGCACCGTCTCGGGGTGGTGGTACACAATCTCAACTAGCAACTCAACAATCCCAGGTAGTGCGGTTCGGGGATCCTCATCACTTTTCAACCGGTTGCGCAGCTCCAGGCTTATGCGAAGCCGCCGGAGTCGAGATTCCGTGGCTGCCCAGAACAGGTCTTTTTTTCGAGGGAAATGACGAAATACCGTTACCTCGCTGACTCCTGCCAGACGAGCAATCTCGTGCGTGCTGCTTCCTGCAAACCCTTGCCGGGAGAAGAGTTGCACAGCAGCATCAAGGATGCGATCCTGCGTGGGATTCTTAATCAGGTCTTTTGAGGCGGGCATTGAACTTTAAACTTCGGAATTCAGCGGCTTGAACAGAAAGAATTTCTGGGGCGACGGGATTCAAGTGGTTCGACATCTGAAACATCCAACTCCACGGCGACGCTTTGGTTGATCATCTCCAAGGTAAGCACTACTCGCAGACCGTTCATCGTGCGAACCAGCACGCCAGCCAGTCCGGTTAGTGGACCGGCCTTAATTCGTACTTTTTCTCCTACGACGAGATCGCGATAGGGCGCGAATTTCCTTAGGTGTAAACCTGAACGCAGCGTTTCAATCTCAAAATCAGAAAGGTGAACGGGGTCCGCCTTGGTTCCTACAAACGAAAGCACGCCGGGAATCTCCAGCACCAGCACTCGTTGCCGTTGGCCGATCTTTACGAAGAGATAACCAGGGAACAAAGGAAGTTCGATCAGATGTTTGCAGCCGTTTTTCCACCGATGAACATCGCGGTAGAGAGGCAGGAAGGATTCGACATTACGATACGACAAGTGTTCATGGACACGTTTCTCATGTCGCGGTCTGGCGTAGATGGCGTACCAGTGCGGGGTCTGTACTCCTTGCCAATATCCTGTGGCCGGGTGTGAGGCATCATTTGCCCGCTCCGTACCGGTCATCTCGATCACTTGTGACAAGGCTTCGCCCCTCTCGCTTAGGTCAGCGCTGTTTTATGGTTGAAGTTGAAGTGGCGTTCGCGGCGCATGAGCGAAACGATTTGCGACGCCGCGTGCTACCGGTTCGATCAGCCCGCCTCGTGTAAGTAGGTGCCTACACGCTCGCGGCTCCTCAATGTCATAGCAGGCGTGGTGCCAATTTGGTCCACCCGCTAACTCGCGTGTTTTCTGAGAACTGCGAACTCTCGGCCCAAGATGGAACGCAGACCGTCGTCTCAAGTCGAGAAACAAATCTGGAAGCAGCCCGGTTTGTCTCACAACGTTGCTGATGTGCGACAACATGAATTGACCGCGATCGCAGACCCTTCAAACTCAGGCTCCGCATCGGCGGAGCCTTGTCATTAGTTAGTGATTTGTGAGCTGACGCAGACGCAATGCCAGGTTTGGCCTCGAGGATTGAACCCCGTACGAGAGCTTGGTCCCGTCCTGTCGCCTCGGACTTACCGTGCGACTGTCCTCGTCAGCCATCCGGTTTTGGCCGCGCGGTAATCGAATGTCGGGAAGCGGAGAGTTAAGTCCCGTCGCACCATCGAACAGCTTGGATTACGCTGACTCAGGGAAGCGCTCGGAGAACGATCTCCGTTTTCAAAATCCGTAGTGATAGGCGGTCTGACAGCAGCTAGGGATTTCGACGCAGTGTCACATTGCAGTTTACACGCTATTAAACGGTGTATTTTCAGCGTGCGCTCAGGCAAGAGGAGCCGAGGATTTTGCAACTCCTCCCTGGGCTTGTTTCAGCACTCTTGCTACGCTGGTTCGGGAGATGTTGTATGCCTTAGCCAGTTGACGCGGGCGTTGATCGCAGCCCACGCAACGCGCCGGGCAAAAATGCGAAACCTGACGTTGAATGCTGGCGCCGAGGCGCCTAAACGCCTCGTAGTGGGATTAAGGTCAGAATTTTCGCATATTCACTCGAAGAATGGTATCGATAGAATCCTTGATTTCGCAATTCTGAGGCTTCGGTGGACCCACTCGACATTGCGGTCACCTCTGAATTCGTCAAGGGGTCGTTACAAAGGCCGCTAATTGCACTTGGCAAGCCTCTCAATCGCAGGCACAATTATCACGTTTGACGGGGTTGATCGAGGCTCGGTTAGGGCGTGCAACTCGAAACACCAACCTCTTCCTCTAAGTCAGGCTGAAGTCGCGCCTTGCTCCCGCGTGGGTCGGCGTTCGGGAGGTTCTTCGGTCGAAGAGGGGGGAATCTTTCTTATGTTTTTCATCCACTCCGCAGCTCTTTGTTCGGCCTCGAGTAGTTGCTCCATGGTCATGGTCTTGTTGACGTGGTTTTTGGATCGAGTGACCTGCTCATGTGCGATGAGGAACCACATATACGCGAACACCAGGTCCTTCGGTCCAGTTTGGCGGGCCGAGTAGAGATGCGCCAACGCCAATTGTGCGGTCGGCAGGCCCTGTTCTGCCGCCTTTTGGCAGATCGCAAACGTCGCCTCATCATGGCCGTTCCCGCTCGTCAGATTGGCCAATAAAGATGGGAGCAGCGATTGCGCTGGACTGGTCTGGCTCAGAGTCATGAACAACAGCTCAACCCGGCTGGAGACTCCTAACTTGTCAAACACTCGAAACAGGTAGTTCTTGATGGTGTGTTGGCTCAACCCGAGGCGCTCGGCGATTTCGCGATTGGTCAGCCCCTCGGCCAGACTACGAACGACTTCCAACTCCCGCTTGGACAGCAGATCTAACCCATTGGCATCGACTGCGCGCACTGTGGGTGAGGAAGCCAGAGCCTCCACGGCAAACGCCATCTGCAGGCTACTGGCCCAGATCTGGCCCTCGTGAACGCTGCGAACGCACTTGCAAAGGGCATCGACCGACTCGTTTCGGCTGAAGATTCCCCTCGCACCGGCACGAAATGCGGCCAAAATCACTTCACGTTTCGAAGAATCCAGCAGCACCACGGCGCGGATCCGAGGATGTGACGCCCGTAGTTGACGCAAAACTTCAAACGCCCGATCGGGTTCCTCATCC
>Ga0210401_10001188_pt1 | contig 30566 bp, 25 predicted proteins | sample IncBWH32MmetaG_FD_150866 | JGI IMG/M metagenome (GOLD analysis project Ga0210401, IMG submission 150866) | Forest soil microbial communities from Barre Woods Harvard Forest LTER site, Petersham, Massachusetts, United States - Inc-BW-H-32-M | ecosystem: Environmental > Terrestrial > Soil >...
GCCGACGTGATGAAGCAGGTCGATTCGCAGCTGGGCTCGGTCGCCCGACCGGCAAGAGTCTATTTCGTCAGCCTGTTGCCGAAGACGCGCTCGGGCAAGCTGCTGCGCCGCTCGGTGCAGGCGATCTGCGAAGGCCGGGATCCTGGCGACCTGACGACGATCGAAGATCCCAGCGCGTTGGAACAGATACGCTCCGCGGTTACGCCTACTTTATGAGTAATGAGCTCCGCTTTGGCTCCCCCTCGCCCCTTGGGGAGAGGGGGTTGGGGGGAAAGGCACCGTTAGGGTCTTTTCGACCTAACTTGTGTGGCTCCCCCTGCCTTACCTTCACATTGGCTGGGGGAGCACGAGGGGGCCAGCCCAGCCCCCTCGTTCTCTTCCTCCTGCCCTTTCCGGCCGAAGGCCGGAAAGGGGGTGAGGGTTGAAGGAGCTCGATCGGATCGACCGGCAGATCCTGGAGCTGTTGCAGCGCGACGGCCGAATGACCAACCAGGCCTTGTCCGGAAAAATTGCGCTGTCCCCGCGTGCGTGCCTGGACCGCGTGCGGCGCCTGGAGCGCGCTGGGATCATCACGGGGTACATGGCGCTGCTCGAATTGCGCAAGATCGGCAGCGCCCTGACCGTGTTCGTCGAAGTATCGCTGCGTGACCAGTCGGCAGCCACGCACGCACGCTTCGAGGCCCGGATGCGCGCGTGCGCCGAGGTGATCGAATGCTTCCTGGTATCGGGCCAGTCCGACTACGTGCTGCGAATCGCCTGCGAGAGCCTGGACCATTATCGCGATTTGACCAACGCATGGACCGACGACGCGACCCTCGGCATCGAGCGGATCTCGTCCAAGCCTGAGCTGCAAACAATCAAGCCTTTCCGCGGCTTCCCGCTGCCCTGACCACGCTTGCCGCAGCGCCCCGCCGATTCTGCGGTGGGCGGGGACCACCGCTTCCGAGTTGGCGCTGCCGATCGCGCCGAAGCGCCACCGATGTGACGCATCGTCCCTACACTGGCCGGGTTAACGCCGTACCCCTTTCGGAGACTGGACATGACGCCGCGAAGCGCCGCTATCGACCGCTCGATCGAGCTGGAATCAAAAGCCGCCGCACCCAACTACCACCCGATCCCGGTGGTGCTGCAAAGCGGGCGCGGCGAATGGCTGTTCGATGTGGACGGTCGCCGGTATCTGGACCTGATGAGCGCTTACTCGGCAGTCAGCCATGGTCACGCGCATCCGCGCCTGGTCAAGGCACTGACGGACCAGGCTGCACAGGTCGCGGTGACATCGCGCGCCTACTACAGCTCGACGCTGGGCGCGTTCCTCGAGCACCTGACGTCGCTGTGCAATCTGAGCTCCGGGCCGGCGAAAGCGCTGCCGTCCAGCGGCGGGGCCGAAGCGGTCGAAACGGCGATCAAGGCTGCGCGACGCTGGGGCTATCGGGTCAAAGGAATTACGCCGGGCGCGGCCGAAATTGCGGTCGCCCGCGGAAACTTTCACGGACGCTCGACCACGATCGTCGGGTTTTCCACTGAAGAAGCCTATCGCGAGGACTTTGGTCCGTTCGGTCCCGGCTTTCGCCATTTCGATTTCGGCGACATCGAATCGTTGAAGTCCGCGATCAACGAGAACACCTGCGCCGTGCTGGTCGAGCCGATCCAGGGTGAAGCCGGCATCGTGGTTCCGCCGGACGGTTTCCTGCGCGAAGTTCGCGCCTTGTGCGATGAGCGGCGAGTCCTGCTGATCCTGGACGAAATCCAGTCCGGACTCGGGCGCACCGGCCGCTGGTTCGCTTATCACCACGAAGGCATCCTTCCCGATGGAGTGATTCTCGGCAAGGCCCTCGGAGGCGGGCTGCTGCCCGTCAGCTGCTTCGTGGCGACGCCTGAAGTGATGAACCAGTTCGACCCCGGCAGCCACGGCTCGACCTTCGGGGGCAATCCGCTGGCTGCCGCGGTTGGCTTGGAGGCGCTGCGGGTTCTCGAGGATGAAGGGTTGATCGCACGCAGTGCCGCGTTGGGAGCGCACCTGCTCGAGCGTCTGCAGGCAATCGCCAGTCCCCTGATCAAACACGTGCGCGGCCGTGGGCTGTGGGTGGGTGTCGAGCTGAACGACAGCGTCAGCGCGCGCGACGTCGTCGAGCGCCTGGCCGAGCGCGGCGTGCTGACCAAGGACACGCACGGCACCGTGATTCGCTTTGCGCCACCGCTGACGATCTCGCGCGACGCGCTCGACTGGGGCATCGACGTGTTTGTCGAAACCCTGCGCGAGTTCGAGGCATCGGCCGAGTCTGCGCCGCGCGCGCCGCGGCTGGCAGCGCACGCCGCCACGGCGCCGAAAGCAGAAACCAAGCAGACGCAGGTGCGGCTGATGATGAGCGCGCCGGATCATTTCGAGGTCAGCTATCGGATCAATCCGTGGATGGATCCGGTGCAGTGGAAGACCTCGGCCGATCAACTGCAGCGCCAGGCCGGCAATGGCTGGCAGGCGCTGAAGAACGCCTACGAGCGCCTGGGCGCGACCGTCGAAGTTCAAGCGGCGCAACCCGGACTGCCCGACCTGGTGTTTACCGCGAACTCCGCGCTGGTGATGGATCGGACCGCTCTGCTGGCGCGCTTCCGCCATCCGGAGCGCCGGATGGAGCTGATCCACAACCGCACCTTCTTCGAGTCGCTGCGTGCGAGGGGCTTGATCGATACGATCGTCGAGACGCCCGATGATCTGCATTTCGAGGGAGCTGGCGATGCCATCTGGGATGCGTCGCGCAAGCTGATGTGGACCGGATGGGGACAGCGGTCGAGCCGCGCAATGGCCAATGTGATCGCGCGGATGTACTCGGTTCCAACGATCGCGCTCGAGCTGGTCGATCCGCGCTTCTACCATCTGGACACCTGCCTGTGCGTGCTGCCGCGCGGCGAAGTCCTGTACTACCCGGCCGCTTTCTCGGCGCAATCGCGCGAGGCAATCGTCGACCTCGTCGGTCGCGACCAGCTGATCGAAGCCAGCGCGAACGACGCCGAGCACCTGGCCGTGAATTCGGTGTCGTTGGGCGATCGGATCGTGATGTGTCACGCGAGCGACGCGCTACGTGACTTGCTGACGCAGCGCGGCTACGAAGTGCACGTCGTGCCGCTCGATTCGTTCAATCGCTCCGGCGGCTCGGCCTACTGCCTGACGCTGCGGCTCGACCTGTCGAGCCGTGCGGGGGCGGGTGATCCGAGGCCGATGGCGCGTCGCACCAAGCCGCACCTGCTGCGCGCGGCCTAGGTCTTTCACCACCCTCACCCTTTCCGGCCTGCGGCCGGAAAGGGCAAGAGCAAGAGAACGAGGGGGCTGGGCTGGCCCCCTCGTTGCTCCCCCCAGCCAATGGGAAACAAAGGAGTTCCTCCCCTCTCCCGCGAGCGGGAGAGGGGAGAGGGTCCGAAGTCCAACCTAGCCAGATGATGGCCAGTTGGGCGCGCGCTTGTTGATGAAAGCGTCGACGCCTTCCTGGGCGACGTCGTCGATCATGTTGCACGCCATCGTCTGGCCAGCCAGCTGATAAGCGGCGTCGATGCCCATCTCGAGCTGCCGATAGAACAGCTCCTTGCCCATCGCCACCGCCACCGCCGGCTTGGCGATGATCTTGCCACAGAGGCGTGCGATCGCATCGTCCAGATCGGCCAGCGGGACCACCTCGTTCACCACCCCACGCGTCAGCGCGGTCGCGGCATCGATGAACTCTCCGGTGACCAGCATCTCGAAGGCAGGCTTACGGCCGATGTTGCGCGTCAGCGGGACCGCGGGCGACGAGCAAAACAGGCCGGTGTTGATGCCTGATACGGCGAAACGGGCCTCCTGGGCAGCCACTGCCAGATCGCACGTTGCCACCAGCTGGCAGCCGGCGGCTGTCGCGATGCCGTGCACGCGCGCAATCACCGGCTGTGGCAGCGTCTGGATGCGCCGCATCACGCGCGCGCAGTCCGCGAACAGCCGCTGGTAATACTCCAGGCGCGGGTTCGCCCGCATCTGCTTCAGGTCGTGCCCCGCGCAAAATGCCTTGCCGGCACCGGCGATGACCACCACGCGGACCGTCTCGTCCTTGGCAATCCGGTCGAGCACAGCCGCAAGCTCCGCCAGCAGTTCCTCCGATAGCGCGTTGAACTGCTGCGGCCGATTCAGCGTCAACTGTACGACTCCGCCGCTTGAGCTGCACAACAGAAGCGGGCCCGCGGCCGCAATCGAATCAGGAGCATTCATGTCCGAACCCTCCTTGCCTCAAAGGCGTGCCAGCGCACGCAGATGTGCGACCACGCTGCGTCCCAGGGCACTGAGGTTGTAGCCGCCCTCCAACGTGCTGACCAGGCGCCCTCCACAGTGACGTGCCGCCAGATCGAGCAGACGCTCGGTCATATACGCGTAGTCGGCCTCGACCAGGCCCATCTGCCCGAGGTCATCCTCGCGATGGGCGTCGAATCCAGCCGACACCAGGATCATCTGGGGCGCGAACTGCTCAAGCCGAGGCATCCAGATTTCATCGAGCACCGCTCGAACTTTTTCGCCCTTGGTTCCGGCCGGTAAGGGCACATTCACCATGTTTTTCGCGGGATTTTCGGTGCCACTGTACGGATAAAACGGATGCTGGAAAAAACTGGCCATCAGCACCCGCTCATCGCCCTCGAATATCTCCTCGGTTCCATTGCCGTGGTGGACGTCGAAGTCGATGATTGCAACCCGTTCGAGACCGTGGACTTCCAACGCATTCAAGGCGCCGATCGCGACATTGTTCAACACGCAGAACCCCATCGCGGCCGCTGGCCGGGCGTGGTGTCCTGGCGGTCGAACCGCGCAGAACGCATTGGCCAGCGAACCGTCGATCACGCGGTTGGTTGCCTCCACGACCGCTCCGGCTGCATGCAGTGCCGCCTGCCAGGTCGATGGGTTCATCGAAGTGTCCGGATCCAGTGGCAGATAGCCCCGCTTGGGCGCGCGGTCTTGAAGGTACTCGACGTACTCGGGCGCGTGGGCCCGGATCAGGGCCTCCAGGGGAGCCGGTGGCGCGTCGATATGTTCCAGGAAGGGCGCCAACCCCGACACGATCAGCTGGTCGTGGATCGCCGAGAGGCGGGCCGGGCATTCGGGGTGCCAGCTTCCCATCTCATGGGCCGCACACAAAGAATGGGTGAGGAAGCCTGTCGGCACCTTCGATCTCCCAGACACTTTTAATGGTATAGAGGATCCATGTTAGAGAAAATTCGTGACTGCGCCAGTCAGATCGCGGCCATCATCGTCGGTAAGGAACTGCAGATCCGCAAAAGCCTGACCTGCCTGTTGGCGGGCGGCCATTTGTTGATCGAAGATGCTCCGGGCGTCGGCAAGACAACGCTGGCTCACGCGATCGCGATGTCGCTCGGATTGCCCTTTCGCAGGATACAGTTCACCAGTGACCTGCTGCCGTCGGACGTAACCGGGGTGTCGGTGTACGACCGCAACAGCGGTCAGTTTGTTTTTCACCCGGGGCCGGTCTTCTCGGAAGTGCTGCTGGCTGACGAGATCAACCGGGCCAGCCCCAAGACGCAAAGCGCGTTGCTGGAGGCGATGGAGGAGAGCCAGGTGTCGGTCGACGGCCTGGCGCGCCCGCTGCCGCAACCGTTCTTCGTGATCGCGACCCAAAATCCTCTGCATCAGATCGGCACCTTCCCGCTGCCCGAATCCCAGCTGGATCGATTCCTGATGTGCATTTCGCTGGGCTACCCGGATCGAAGCGCCGAGCGCCAGCTGCTGGCCGGAGAGCCGCGACGCGACCTGCTGAAGGTGACGCGCCCGGTCGCGCGCAGCACCGATCTGCTGGCTGCGCAGCACGAAGTGAAGAAGGTGTTCTGCTCCGAAGCGCTGCTCGACTACGTGCAGGCGCTGCTGGCGCACACCCGCAACTCCAGTAAGTTCTCCGAGGGGTTGAGTCCACGGGCCGGCCTTGCGCTGCTTTCGGCCGCGCGTGCATGGGCCTGGCTCGATGCACGCAACCACGTGATACCGGAGGACATTCAGAATGTTCTTCCCTCGGTTGCGAGCCATCGGTTACGCGCCGCCACGCGCGACGGGATGAAAGCCTTGCACGGTCGCGATCTGGCGGCTCAATTGCTCGAAGTCGTTGCGGTACCATGAGTGGCAAGCTCCGATGTAGCTGCCCTGGCCTGCCTTCACATTGGCTGGGGGAGCACGAGGGGGCCAGCCCAGCCCCCTCGTTCTCTTGCTCCTGCCCTTTCCGGCCGAGGGCCGGAAAGGGGTGAGGGGCCGTTAGGGTCCCTTCTATCTAACTTATGTCCGCGTTACCGCAATCGCCACGACTCGCAGATCTGATCGAGCGATATCGCGGCGTCGAAACGGGCGACGTACTGCTGGATCGGAATCGGATCTACATTCTTCCGACCCGCACCGGCCTCGTCTTCTGGCTGATCGTGTTCGTCCTGCTGATCGGGTCGATCAACTTCTCCCTGCAGCTCGGTTATCTGCTGACGTTCACGATCGTCAGCATGGCGGTGGTCAGCATGTACGACACGCACCGCAATCTGTCCGGTCTGACCGTGCGCGGCCAGGGCGCCGACCCGGTTCACGCCGGCGATGTCGCCTCGTTCGAGCTGACGATCAGCAATCCGTTCCCCACCGATCGTTATGCGCTGAACTTCAACTTCATGCTGCCGGCACGACGCCGGCGCGCCGGCGACCAACCGGAAGAGCCGATGCCTGGCACATGGGTCGATGTAGCCGCGGGCAGCGCACGACGAATCGGCGTTGGTCTGCCGACACGTCGGCGCGGCCGGCGTCCGTGCCCGCGGATACGGCTGTCGACCCGCTTTCCGTTTGGCTTGTGGGAGGCCTGGTCCTATCTGCGACCCGACTTGTCGGCGGTCATCTATCCCGCGCCGGAGGTCGACGCGCCGCCACTGCCGCCGGGACATACCGCTTACGGCGAATCGAGCGGCGTCGCCGCGGGCGGCGACGAATTTTCCGGTGTGCGTCCCTATCAACCCGGCGATCCGCAGAAGATGATCGCGTGGCGACTGGCCGCTCGCAGCGATGAGCTGTCGGTCAAATTCTTCGAGTCGACCGGAGGCGGCGATGTCTGGCTCGATTTCGACTCGCTGCCGGCCGCGCTGAACGCAGAGCAGCGCATCTCGCGCCTGGCCGGGTGGGTTCTGATGGCCCAAGCCGCCGGCCTGTCGTACGGACTCCAATTGCCTGCAGGCCGCATCGACCTGGGGCGTGGCCATGAGCACTGCGAGCGCTGCCTGGAGGCGCTTGCCTTGTACGAGTCCTGACCCTCGGCCAGGCAGCGACCATTGCCCCAACCATGACGGCGATTGCATCTTCGCTGGCGCGGCCCCCCTCACGGTGGTCGGATCAGATTCGGCGCCGCCTCGGCTGGTGGCTGCAGCCGCACGTCTCCAGTGGCGCCCGCGACCGGCGCGACGTCGCGATTCTGCTGGTGGCGGTGCTGATTGCCGTGGCTCCGCACTTCTGGCACCTGCCGTGGTGGTCGACCACCTTCATCTGCCTGCTGTGGTTCTGGCGGGCCTGGCGGACCATCACACGGCAACCTCCGCTGGGGCGGATTGCGATGGTGCCGCTGCTGGTCACCGCCACCGCGCTGGTCTGGCTTCAGCACGGATCGATCATCGGTCACGAGGCGGGCGTCAATCTGCTGGTGCTGCTGATCGCGCTGAAGCTGCTCGAGCTCAGGACGCGGCGCGACCTGAACCTGGTCGTGTTTCTGACTTTTGTCGTGCAGATCACTCTCTATTTGTACAACCAGGATCTGCTGTTGGCGTTGCTGTCGATGTGCACCACGCTGCTGCTGTTCTTCGTTCTGCTCAGCATCAACCTGGCTGAAATGGACCTGACCGCGGCACGCAAGGCGAAGCTCGTCCTGAAGCTCTTCGCGAAGTCAGCGCCGCTGATCCTGGTGCTGTTCCTGTTCTTCCCGAGACTGAACGCACCGCTGTTCGCCTTTGCCAGCCCCGAGATGTCGTCATCGACGGGTCTTTCCGACTCGATGTCGCCCGGCTCGATCAACCAGCTGATCGAGTCGGAGGACGTGGTGCTGCGGGCGCAATTCACGGACCCGACTGGCTTGAAGCCACGTCCCACACCGCCTCCGAACCGCTTGTACTGGAGGGGGCCCGTGTTCGGACATTTCGACGGGCGAACCTGGTCCGGTGCCGGCAGCAGGTCGACCAACAAGATCGATCCGAAGTTGGAGCAGTTCGACGAGCGGAACGCGGTCGATTACACCGTCACGATGGAACCGACCCAGCGAAACTGGGTGCTGGCGTTGGAGGTGCCCGGGCGAATCGAGAGCGACAACGACAACTTCGAGGTCTTCGTGTCCGACGACCTTCAGCCGCTGGCCACCGTCAGTCTCAGGGAGCGCGTGCGCTATCACGTGCACGGCTACTCGCCGTTCCGGATCGGACCGCTCGAGCCGGATCCCGAGCTGGACCGCTGGCTGCAACTGCCGCCGAATTACAACCCCCAAACGCTCCAGTTCGCCGCGAAGCTGCGCAATCGGATCGTCAATCCCTCCGATCGAGATCCGCACGCACGTGATCAGGCGCTGGTCGACGCGGTGCTCGATTACTTCCGGCTCGAGGGCTATCAGTACACGCTGCAGCCGCCTCTGCTCGGCCGCGATTCGATCGACGAGTTCCTGTTCGATACCAAGCTCGGTTTTTGCGAGCACTACGCATCGGCGTTCGTGGTCTTGATGAGGGCGCTCCAGATTCCGGCGCGGGTCGTGACCGGCTATCAAGGCGGCGAATTCAACCAGCACGATGGAAACCTGACGGTGCGCCAGTCGGATGCGCACGCCTGGGCCGAGGTGTGGCTGCGAGGAAAGGGGTGGATGCGCGAAGATCCGACCGCCGTCGTATCGCCGGTCCGAATCGAGCGGGGCGAGGCCGAGCTGGCCAACCAATTCGGGCTTTCGCGCTTCGGCCGCCCCGGCAGTCTGATGGGGTGGATCGGCACCTGGCGCCTGAACTGGGAAGCGATCGAGAACATCTGGAACCAGGCGGTGCTGGATTTCACGGCCGAACGACAGCGGTCGCTGATTTCGCAACTGGGCCTCGCGCCGTCGTGGCGCAATCTTTCGATCGTGTTCGCGGTCACCGTCACCGCATTGCTGGCGGTGCTGGCGGTGCTGTCGCTGAAGCATCGAGAAGTGCGGGACCCGCTGGCACAACTGGTGGCCCAGCTGCGAGCCAGGCTGGAGGCCGCCGGCCTCAAGACGCCAACAAGCGAAGGGCTGAGCGACTTGCGGCGCCGGGTGGGACCACGGTTGCGGCCCGCGCAGGCCGAAGAAGCCGCTGCCCTGCTGCAGGATCTGGAGGATGCCCGTTACGGCCGCGTCGCCACCGGGCTCAGGCCCGCCGAGCTGCGCCGGCTTCGTGTCCGCATCAAACGGTTTCGGCCGCAGCTCAATTCGCGATAAGTGATCGGCGCCTGCGGCGCCAACCCTTATTCGGCGTCCGGTTGGGCCGACGGCTCGGCGCGCGCAAACGCGTCGAGCTCCATGCAACGATCGCAGATCGCAGCGACCGTCGGCGCAGCCTTCATATCGCAGCCGAAGCGCCTGGCATTGAAAACCTGAGGCACGATTGTCAGATCGGCGATCGTCACCTGGTCGCCGAACGCGTAGCGGCCGCTCAGACCGCGCGACACCAGGATCCGGTCCAGCTGTCCGAGCCCCATCTCGGCCCAGTGCCGGTACCAGGCATCCTTGTCCTGATCCGATACGTGCAAGTCGCGCACCAGGTAGCGCAGCACGCGCAAATTGTTCAGCGGATGGATGTCGCACGCGACCGTCAGCGCGATCGCCCGCACATACGCCCTGGCCGCCGGATCCGACGGCAGCAGCGCCGGCTGCGGATATTGCTCCTCCAGAAATTCGATGATCGCCAGCGACTGAAACAGCACCCGGCTGCCGACTTCGAGCGCCGGAATCAGCGACAGGGGGTTGGTTCGGACGTATTGCTCGCTGAACTGCTCACCGCCGCCTTTCAGCAGGTGAATCGGCACCACCTCGTAGGGCACGCCTTTCAGATTCAAGGCTATCCGCACGCGAAACGCGGCCGAGGAGCGAAAGTAGCTGTACAGCTTCATGAATCGATCTGTACGCGCAGCGTTCCGATCCCGTCGATTCCTGCCTCGATCCGGTCGCCCGCCACGATCTTGCCGACACCGGCGGGCGTGCCGGTGAAAATCAGATCGCCCGCAGCGAGCTGGAAGAAACCGGACAGCTGCGCAATCGTCTCTTCCACGCTCCAGATCATCTGGGACAGGTTCCCCTGCTGCCGGCGGGTTCCGTTGACGTCCAGCCAGATCCGGCGCGCGCCCAACTCGCCGATCGGCCCGGCCGGGTGGATCGCGCCGATCGGCGCTGATCCATCGAAACCCTTGCTGACGTCCCAAGGACGCCCTTGCCGCTTCGCCTCGGCCTGCAGATCGCGTCGGGTCAAATCGATTCCCACCGCGTAGCCCCACACCATGCCCGCAGCGCGTTCGACCGAGACCTGATACCCGGGCGCCCCGATCGCAACGACCAGCTCGACTTCATGTTGCAGGTCCGCGGTTCGGTCCGGGTACCGCATCGCGATCGGGTCCGGCTCCTTGCACACGACCGCGTCGCCCGGTTTACAGAAGAAGAACGGCGCCTCGCGTCCGCTCGCTCCCATCTCGCGGGCATGATCTTCGTAGTTGCGGCCCACGCAATAGATGCGGTGCACCGGGAACGCGTCTGAACGGCCAGCGATCGGAACGAAGGGCTGAGGCGGCGCAGCAAAGCAGAAGTTCACGGCACAATCACCTGGTTTCAATGGGAACCAGCGAAGTTTATCGCCACCCTCACCCCCTCCCCTCTCCCACGAGTGGGAGAGGGGCGATCTGCCGTGCCCTAAGCGGCGCCATGAGCGCCCGCACAGTCCTTCACCCTTCGTGCCCTGAGAGCCGCCATGAGCGCCCGCACAGTCGTTCACCCTTCGTGCCCTGAGAGCCGCCATGAGCGCCCGCACAGTCGTTCACCCTTCGTGCCTGAGAGGCGCCATGAGCGCCCGCAGAGCGCGGCGTGCCCTCACCCCCTCCCCTTTTCCGGCCTTCGGCCGGAAAAGGAAGTGAGCAAGAGAACGAGGGGGCTGGGCCGGCCCCTCGTGCTCCCCCAGCCAATGTGAAAGCGCGGGCGACCCTCACTGCCGCGACAGATGCAGACTACCAACAGCGCTCTGTCACCCCTCTACCGCCTTGCCCCCCGAAGCTGCGAAGCAGCGAAGGAGGGTGCGCGAGAGGGGTCGGGGGTGAGGGAGTCGGCAGAGGGAAAGCGCGAAGAATTCGCGTAAAGTTCCGGCATGGGCAACCAGCCGCCTGTTCAGGTCGTCGAGCATGCCCCGTCGTCCGCGCAGCCGCGCCAGATCGCGCTGCCGACGCAGGCGCCCCACCGGCCTGTGCAACCGACGCTGTCGTGCGTCGTGCCCGCTCACAACGAGGCGGGCAACCTGCCGATCCTGCTCGAGCAGCTGACCGACCAGCTTCATCGGATGTCCCCGAACTGGGAAATCATCGTCGTCGACGATGGCAGCCGCGACGAGACGCTGCTGACGCTGTTGCCGTGGTTGACCCGGCAAGGTGTCGTGTGCCTGCAACTTTCGCGCAATTTCGGCAAGGAAGCGGCACTGGGCGCGGGTCTTGACCACGCGCGCGGCGACGTGGTGTTCACGCTCGACGCGGACCTGCAGCATCCGGTCGCGCTGCTGCCGCTGATGCTGGAGGCCTGGCGCGAGGGTGCGGACATGGTGTATGCGGTGCGGCGCGACCGCCGCGACGAGTCGGCCATCAAGCGGATCGGGGCGCGGATGTTCTATGCGCTGATGAAGCTCGGATCGTCGATCGAGATTCCGCCCAATGCCGGCGACTTCCGGCTGCTGGACCGCTGCGTGGTGGACGCCGTGTGCAGCCTGCCCGAGCGCACCCGCTTCATGAAGGGCCTGTATGCCTGGGTCGGTTTTCGGTCGCGTTCGATCGACTTCGATCCTCCCGCGCGCTATCGAGGGCGCAGCGGCTTCGGGCTGCGCGCGCTGCTCTCGCTGGCGGCTTCCGGCCTGACGGCGTTCTCCAACCTTCCGCTCAGGTTGGGCAGCGCGCTGGGTACGCTGTTGGCGCTGATCGCAATCGGCTATGGCAGCTGGGTTGTGATCGAGCACTTCACACTGGGCCAGGATCCCCCGGGCTGGGCCACCATCGTGGCAGGACTGATGTTCTTCAGCGGTATTCAGCTGCTGACGATCGGAATCCTGGGCGAGTACCTGGGGCGGGTCTACGACGAGGTCAAACGACGGCCGCGCTACTTGATTGCGCGCCGGCTTGGACACAGCCCATTCGATTCGCCGGCCGCCCCGCCCCGATGAGCCGGAACGTCGGCTCGCACGGCGCGGCCCGTCGATGGGTTGTGTGCGCCGACGATTTCGCGCTGGACCGCGGCGCCATCGAGGCGACACTGGCGTTGATCAAACTGGGCCGTGTCACCGCGACCAGCGCGCTGGTCGATTCGCCGCACTGGAAGGCGGCGGCGCCTGAGCTGAAGGCGCTCCGCGACAGCGTCGACGTCGGACTGCACCTTAACCTGACCGAAAAGCTGGAGCCGGGGTCAACGGCGTGGCCGCTGCCTTCCCTATTGGCGCTGTCGATGCTTCGGCTGCTGCCACGCTGGCGGGTACGCGATCAGATCGAGCGACAGCTCGACGCGTTCACCGACGCCTTCGGGTGCCTGCCGGACTTCGTGGACGGCCACCGCCATGCTCATCAGCTGCCCGTGGTCCGCGAAGTGCTGGTCGAGTCGTTGCTGGCGCGCGAGGCCAAATCGCTGCCGTGGCTTCGAATCTGCCTGCCGCCGGATCAGGAGCGGGACACTAAGGCCCGCGTCGTTGGAATGCTGGGTGCGCCGGCACTGCTGGAACTGGCGATGCTGCATGCATTCCCGACCAGCGGTCACCTGGTCGGCGTCTACGGCTTCGATCTGAAACGCGACGCCTATCTGGCCAAGGTTCGAAAGTGGCTCGCAGTCGGACCGGAGGGGGCCGTGTTCATGTGCCACCCATCGACCAAGGCTTCTGCCAAAGACCCGATTGGTCCGGCGCGACGGATGGAGCTCGCCGTGCTGGCCGGCCAATCGTATACGGATGCGCTCGCGCGAGCCGGCGTGACGGCTGTGCGGGGCACCGAGATCTTCAAGACTCCGCGCCCTTGAGCTGCGCCAGCGGCGTCTGCAGCCAGGCGCCGTACAGACCCGGGCCCAGCCACGCTTCCAGAGCCAGGCCTGAGTGCGCCATCAGCGTATTGGCCGGATCGACCGCGAAGCGATGAAACAGGCCCGCCAGCCCGGTCCGCTCCGGGTCGCTGGCCAGTATCCATCGTCCCGAGCGGCCTGACTGCGGCGAGGCCAGTTGGCGCACATAGCCGAGACGCTCCATCTCGGACAGCAGGTCGACAACCTGTTCTTCGGGGCTGCGGATCCGGAGCGCCAGCTCGGACGTCGAGAGCTCTCCGGGCGGCGCTCCGAGGCGGGCCCGCAACAACAGCTTGGCCAGGCCCACCGCAGTGACGAAGCGATTGCCGGCCCGCTGCTCATCGGGGAAGCGGGTCGTGCGCAAGCCGGACACGGTCGCCGCGATCGCTGCACCGAACAGAATCGTCAGCCACGAAAAATAGATCCACAGCAGGAACACCGGCAAGACCGCAAAGGCCCCGTACACGGTCAGCACGCTGCCATGCGAGATGTAGGAGGCGAAGCTGCGGCTCAGGAATTCGGCAAGAACGCCCGCCACCACGCCACCCGTGAGCGCGTCGCGCCAGTCGACGCGTCGATTGGGGACGATGATGTAAAGCCCGGTGAACAGCAGACAGCTGAAGAGGATCGGTGCGGCCGAAAGCGCTGAGCGGACCGCGCGCGGCAACTGATGCAAAAGTCCGAGCGACATCGACGTCACCATCGAGGTCAGCGTCAGGCTGGCGGCGATCAGCACAGGGCCTGCAGTAATCAGAACCCAATAGACGAACACACGCTGCACCAGCCCCCGCTGCGTTCGAACCCGCCAGATGTCGTTCAGTGCCTGGTCGACCGTCATCACCATCGTCAGCGCGGTCAGCGCGAACACCGCGAGGCCGGCGGTTCCGACCCGAGTCGCCTTGGCGGCGAATTCGTTCAGGTAGCGAAGAATGGTGCTGGCGAACGGCTCGGGCAACAGCTGCCGCAGCAGATTTCGCTCGAGGGACTCGCGCAGATCGCCAAACTGCGGGAACAGAGTGAACAGAGCCAGAGCCACGGCCAGCAACGGCACCAACGACAGCACCGTCGAGAAGGTCAGGCTGGCGGCGACTTGCGTCAGGCGGGCCTGCCGCGCGCGACGTGTCGCGAACGATAGCACCTCCCGGGCGCGATCGAGTCGCGGACGCAGCACCAGCGCCCACGGAGCCAGCAGCGTCGCCTTGCGTCGGTTCGCCTCGTCGAGAACTCGTTTGAGTGTCATTTTTTTTCGATCGCTGAGCGGGAGCGGATGGTCAATATAATCTGCCGAACTGCACTGTCGCCCGCCGTGTCCACGCCACCCCTCATTGCCCAGCTGATCGACGCGGTCGGCCCCACCCAGGTGCTGACCGGGGCGGCCGACATGGCCCCATTCCTCACGGACTGGCGCAATCGATTCACTGGGCGGGCCGATGCGGTGGTGCTGCCCGCGACGACGGCCGAAGCGGCGGCCGCCGTCCGCGCCTGCTCGCGCCACTCCGCGGCCGTCGTCACGCAAGGCGGCAATACCGGCCTGTGCGGCGGCGCCACGCCCGCGCAGGAGGGCCGCTCGGTCGTGTTGAGCACGCGGCGGATGAACCGGATACTCGAGATCGATCCTCGCAACGATACGATCACCGTACAGGCGGGTTGCACGCTGCAAGCGGTGCAAGATGCCGCTCGGGACGCAGGCCGGTTGTTCCCGCTGAGCCTTGCCGCGCAAGGCAGCTGCACCATCGGCGGAAACCTGGCAACCAACGCGGGTGGCACCCAGGTGCTGCGCTACGGAAACACCCGCGACCTGGCGCTCGGGCTGGAGGTCGTGCTGGCGGACGGGCGCGTGTGGGAAGGGTTGCGAGGGTTGCGCAAGGACAACACGGGATACGACCTGAAGCAAGCCTTCATCGGATCGGAAGGAACGCTCGGCGTGATCACCGCGGCCACGTTGAAGCTGTTCGCGACTCCGCGATCGCGCCTGACCGCCCTGGCCGGACTGGAATCCATCGAGGGGGCGATCGCGTTGTTGCAGCGGATGCGATCGATCGCCGGCCCGACGCTGACCGCGTTCGAGCTGATGTCGCGCGAAAGCCTGCACCCGGTTGCCGCTGTGCTCGGGCTCAAGCGCTTTCCATTCGAACCGCTGACGCCTTGGCTCGTGCTTCTGGAGATCTCGGACCACGAAGACGAGCAGCACGCGCTCGCCCTGCTGGAGCGGGGGCTTGACGCGGACGCGGGCGCGCCCGTGGTCGAAGCCGCGCTGGGCCACTCATTGGCGGCGTCCGAGCAATTGTGGCGCCTGCGCGAGACGATTCCCGAAGCCCAGGCGCGCGCCGGCGGCAATGTCAAGCACGACATCTCGCTGCCGCTGGCGCGCATCAGTGACTTCGTGCAGGAAACCGGCGAGCGCCTGGCGCGTCGCTTCGACTGGGCTCAAGTCCTTGTTTTCGGGCACCTGGGCGATGGCAATCTGCACTACAACGTCGGACCCAGCCCGGGCGAGTCGCCTCAAAAGGTGTTCGACCACGAGCAGGCATTGAATGAAATTGTCTACGACGCAGTGGCGGCCCGCGGCGGCTCCCTCAGCGCGGAGCACGGTTTGGGCCAGCTCAAACGCGACATGGCCGCGCGCTACAAGTCGCCCATCGAGCTGGAGTTGATGCGCGCAATCAAGTTTGCGGTAGACCCGGACGGACGGATGAACCCGGGCAAATTGCTTTGAGTCCAAACCCAACGCGACTACACTGGGCTGTCTGCCCCGGAGTACGGTCGACGATGCGCGCCCTTCTGATGTTTGTGCTTTTCGCGGCCGGCGTCGGCGTTGCAAGCTTATGCGTCGCCGCGCCGATCAGTCGTTGTGAGTTCTCCGACGGCCGGGTCATCTATTCGGATGAACCTTGTCCGGCCGGCGCGCAGCACACTCGAACCGTCGACGAAAAGCCCGCGGTCGAAGTGATCAAGGCGCCCCGTGGTCAGAGCGCGCAAAGCTCGGGCAGCGTACGGCGCACCGAAACCAGCGCCGAGGGCGACGACCCCGAAGCAGCTTCGAACCTGCGCAAGATGAAGGTGGCCGAGTGCGACGATCTTGTGCGCCGCATCGAGTACGCGCAGCACGACCTGAACGCCGCTTCCGATCGCGAGCGCGCGTCAGCCGAGCTTTCGCTTAGCAGATTGCAGGCCGAGCACGAGAACAAGTGCGCTGCGCCGCACCACTGAAGCAGCCCTGCTAAGCAACTGCGCGCTCGCCGGTCGCGAGGGCGGCGGCGACCCTCAACGAATCGGCGCCGTGCTCTTCCAGAAATAGCGGGTCAGACAACAGGCGGCGCCATGTGCGAGCGCCGCGCTGCCCGTGCAACAGCCCCAGCATCGCACGGGCCACATTTCTTATCGGGACACCGCTTTCCAGGTACTGGCTCATCGCGTGGACCGCTTCGCGATGGCCGAGCGGAGCCCCTTCCCCCCCGAACAACCCGCGCTCCAGCTCCGCCAGCAGCCACGGCGACTGATAGGCGGCCCGACCCAGCATGATGCCGTCGACCCGCTCGAGCTCGGGCAGCGCCGCATCAGCCGAGGTCAAGCCTCCGTTCAGCACAAACGTACAGTCCGGGAAATCCGCCTTAAGCCGGTGAACCGCCTCGTAGCGCAGCGGCGGAAGCTCGCGATTCTCCTTGGGGCTCAATCCCGACAGCCAGGCACTGCGAGCATGCACGATGAACGTCGAGCACCCGACCGCGCGCAAGGCTCCGACAAAGTCGCGCACGAATCCGTAATCGTCGCGCCGGTCGATCCCGATCCGATGCTTGACCGTCACATCAATGGAGACGGCGTCGCGCATCGCCTTCACGCAATCGGCCACGACGTTGGGCTCGCCCATCAGGCAGGCACCGAAGGCGCCCTGTTGTACGCGTTCGGACGGGCAGCCGCAATTCAGGTTGATCTCCTGATAGCCCCAGCGCTGCCCCAACCGCGCGCAATGCGCGAGTTGTCCAGGATCGGAGCCCCCGACCTGCAGCCCGACCGGATTCTCAGACGGGTGGAAATCCAGATGGCGGCCGACGTCGCCGTGGACCAGCGCGCCGCTGGCGACCATCTCCGTGTAAAGACGGGCGTGCCGGCTCAGCACCCGATGAAAGTAGCGGCAATGTCGATCGGTCCAATCCATCATGGGTGCGACACACAGCCGCCAGGGCGACTGTGCAGGCGGTGCTTGGCTGGACGGATTTAGCGGTTGGTCGAGCAGCGCGGACACGATCGCCGATGATAGAACCGCTAACCCGCCCACCGGGCGCGATCCTCCAGACTGTCGCGCATGGCATACAAAACGCCAGTCCGCCGCCGAGGATCTGTCGCCTTGCAGGTGATTCGTACGTCTGTTGGAGCACGGAGGCGACCACGGGAGATATACCCATGATGGCGGGGACGGCGATCGTGCATGTGCTTGGAGGCGCCAGGGTGCTGGGCCTGGAATCCGGGTCGAGGGCTGAATGGGGCAGCTTGATCCTCGAGGGCATACCGGTGCGTTCGGCCGACGCGCTGCAGCAAACCATGGCGCTGACGGACGCAATGCTGGCGCAGCTCCTCGGAGTGAGCGAGGCTGACCTTGCAGAAACGCGCGCAGGTGCCGGCCGCTTGGGTCCGCTGGCCAGCCATCGACTGTTCCGCCTAGCAAGGATCGTTGCTTTGGCGATTCTGACGCTGGGAACGGAGCGGGCCGCGGTGCATTGGCTGATGCATCCGCAGTACGAACTCGGGGTGCAGGCCCCGGTTGCACTGCTTGCGACCCAGACTGGCAGAGACTTGCTCGAAAGATTGCTGCAGAAGCTCGGGCGCGACGCCTGCACGCGCTCTGCGGCCGCGCCGAGCCGTCTTGCTTCGAATGACAGACGCCCGCTGCGGTCCCACTCGTCATCCTCTCCCGGTTCGCGCATCCCCAATGCGCAGCCCATCGCGGGCGCACCCACAACCTGGTGAGCATCCTTGCGTTCGCGCAGCAGGTGCGCGACGTATAAGCGGCCGAGGAAGCCGATCGGTCTGTGCCAGCCCATGCAGCAGGTAATCAATCACCTCTCGCCCGTTCCGCGCCGATCGGGTCGGGAGAGGTCGATCACCAGATCGGGCTGAAACGCGGGATTCTCGAATTGCAGATCGGCTGGGTCGGACACCGTCTTGCGATTCTGCGCATAACCCCGCGGATTGCACACCACGCGGCAGCCTCCGACCCGGTAATCGAAGCTGTCGTGCACGTGGCCGTGCAGCCAGAGATCGGCGCGTTCAACGAGTTCGGTCAGGTCGCTGACGAACGCGCCGTTGACAGGATTGCCGGCGTAACGCACGTGAATCGACCCGGGGTGCGGCGCGTGGTGCGTAACGACGACGGTGCGCGCGGCGTCGCTTCGATACAGCTCTCGCGAGAGCCAATCGCGGCTGCGCAAGTGGTCATCCAGCGCCTGTGCCGCGCGCAGCGGCCCCGCGCGCGTGTTGATTCGTTGATGATCCAGGACGGTGGCTTCCGCCGCCTCCATCGCACACCGTTGCGGTTGGTCAGACAGCAGATAGTCGGTCCACAGCGTGCTTCCTAGAAAACGTACGTCGCCCAGCGTCACCGCGTCGTTGTCCAGGAAGCGCACTGCGGTTCCTTGCGCCTGCCGGCGCAGGTCGGCGCGCAGCTGCTCCCACAGTCCACCGTAATACTCGTGGTTCCCCGCCAGATAAAGCACCGGCACCGGCCAATCGGCGAAGCGGCCGATGGCACGCACACCGCGGTGGATGTCCCCTGCCAGCACCAGAACGTCAGCGTCTTGTGCCGGAACGATGACCCGCTCGAGCGGGAAGGAGCGCTCGAGCAGGTCAAGATGAAGGTCCGAGGCGAGCTGAATGCGCACCCTGGCGACGATACTTGAAACCTGCAGCTCAGTCGCCTCGGGCCGACGGTCTGTCTTGCCGTCGCACCCTCTTCGCAAATCCGACTGCACGGATCCCGACTCGCGTGTGCTGCGGGCTGTGCGGCCGCTCACGCGGCCATTCGACCCTGAGCGTCCCTTTCATGTTCGGGTGCAACGTGCAGGATTGGCGTGGACGCCTACTGTACCAACAGCAGCGTGAGGCCGATCAAGAGCAGCGCCGACAGCAGGGCGATGGATGAGGCGTAGAGGAAGTCGCGCATTGACAAACTGTGCGCCGCGTTGATCACGGGCGAAAGTGTCGAAGGTCATACGCACCGAGCGATGCGCGCGCCCGCGCGTGTATCCACAGGTGCTGAGCTAGGCGAAGAGCAACGGCGCCATAATTAGACGTTTCCCACCCAAGCGCCTTCGATGGAGATAAGGATTATCGCCAAAGCGCTCGCCTCCGTGATGAGCGCGTTGCCAATACTGGCATCGGCGCAGACCATCGCATTCACCTTCGACGACGGACTCGATCCGCGCATCCAGGCGAGGGCTGCCGAGTGGAACGACGCGATACTGTCCGCGCTTCGCGATGCACAGCTGCACGCGATGTACTTTCCGGCTGGATTGAACGTCGATTCGCCCGCAGGACGCGCGTTGGTTGCCCAATGGGCGACGGCCGGACACGCGATCGGCAACCATACCTATTCCCATTGGAACCTCGGTCTGGCCTCTATTTCCGTCGAGAAGTTCGAGGCGGACGTGCTGCGCGAGCAAGCGGTGTTTGACGCGCTGTCGGCCTGGCGCAAACGGTTGCGCTTTCCGTATCTGAAAGAGGGCGAAACGGCGGAAAAGCGTGACGCGTTCCGCGGATGGATGCGCGCCCATGGATATCTGCCGGCGCCGGTCAGCGTCGATACCAGCGACTGGTACTACAACCAGCGTTTTTTGAAGGTATCGGAGAACGATTTCCAAAAGATCTCCGCCTTTCGGCGTCTGTACCTGGCCCATCTTTGGGATCGTGCGAACTATTACGAAACCCTTGCCAGGCAGGTCCTGGGGCGCAGTCCCCAGCACATCCTGCTGCTGCACACGAATGCGGTGAACGCGCGGTTCCTGCCCGACGTGATCCAGATGTTCCGATCCAAGCGTTGGAAGCTCGTCGATGCCGAGCAGGCGTTCTCCGATCCTCTTTACCAAAAGCAGCCGCACGCGGTTCCGGCGGGGGAAAGCATCGTGTGGGCGTTGGCCAAGGACGCCGGCGTCCCAGACTTGCGCTATCCCGGAGAGGACGGTGACTTTGAGAAACCTGTCCTGGATGCTTCCGGCTTCTAGGTACCTCTATCCGCGGCCAACGAAAGGCATCTTGGTCGCCATCACGGTCAGGTACTGAACATTGGCGTCGAGCGGAAGGCTCGCCATGTAAGCGATCGCCTGGCCCACGTGTTCGACTTCGAAGGTCGGTTCAACCTTCTGGGAGCCGTCGGCCTGCGGCACGCCTTTCTTCATCGCCCTAGTCATGTCGGTGGCGACGTTGCCGATGTCGATCTGGCCGCATGCGATGTTGTACTTGCGGCCATCCAGCGATGTCGCCTTGGTCAATCCGAGGATTGCATGCTTGGTCGCGGCATACGGCGCGGAGTCGGGGCGCGGGCTGTGGGCGGCCAGCGAACCGTTGTTGATGATGCGCCCGCCTTTGGGCTTCTGGGCCTTCATCAAGCGAAAGGCCGCCTGCGTGCACAGGAACGTGCCGGTCAGATTGGTGTCGACCACCCCTTGCCATTGCCGCGGTGTCAAGTCCTCAAGGCGCGCCGCGGGTCCGGAAACACCGGCGTTGTTGAGTAGAAGATCCAGCCGGCCGAAGGCGCTTTTGGTTTTGGCGAACAACGCTTTTACCGAAGCCGGCTTGCTGACGTCGGCGGTGATCACGAGCGTGCGCCCTGGCAGGTGTTTCGCCTCGGCTGCGGTCTGCTCCAGCGTCTTTCTGGTGCGACCGACGAGAACCACCGCAAAGCCCTCTCGCACAAGCGCCAGCGCGGCGGTTCGGCCGATGCCGCTGCCGGCGCCGGTGACCATCGCAACTCTGGGTGCCCTTTTCACCCGCCCTCACCCCCTCCCCTCTCCCGCTGCGCGGGCGAGGGGCGACCCTTCGACTCCTTCGCGCGCAGGCGCCATCGCGCGATCAGTAACTTACGCGACCTGACGCTGAGCGCGCTTGCGCTCGTGCTCCTTCAAGTAGCGCTTGCGCAGCCGGATGCTGGCCGGCGTCACTTCGACCAGTTCGTCGTCGGCAATGAATTCGACCGCCAGTTCCAGGCTCAGCTTGATCGGCGGGGTCAGATCGATGTGCTCGTCCTTGCCGGCGGCCCGTACGTTGGTGAGCTTCTTTTCACGGCTCGGATTCACGACCAGGTCGTTGTCGCGCGAGTGAATGCCGATGATCATGCCCCCGTACAGGGGATCGCCGGGCGAGACGAACATGCGCCCGCGCTCCTGCAGCTTCCACAGCGCATAAGCGACGGCTTCGCCGTCCTCCTGCGACACCAGCACGCCATTGCGGCGCTCGCCCAGGTCCCCCGGCTGCGCCGGCGCGTAGTCGTCGAAGATGTGGCTCATCAATCCGGTGCCACGCGTCATCGTCATGAACTCGCCCTGGAATCCGATCAGCGCGCGCGCGGCCACCCGGTACTCCAGCCGCACGCGGCCGCGTCCGTCGGGCTGGAACTCGATCAGCGCGCCTCGACGGCGCCCCATCTCCTCCATCACCGCGCCCTGGTTCGCCTCCTCCACGTCCAGGCTCAACAGCTCGAACGGTTCGGAGCGAACGCCGTCGATGTCGCGATAGACCACACGAGGCCGCGACACCGCCAGTTCGTACCCTTCCCTGCGCATGTTCTCGATCAGGATCGTCAGGTGCAGCTCGCCGCGGCCGGCCACCTCGAACACCGTCTCGTCGTCGGTTTCCCGCATCCGCATCGCGACGTTCGACTTGAGCTCACGTTCCAGCCGCTCCCGCAACTGCCGGCTCGTGACGAACCGCCCCTCGCGCCCGGCGAGCGGGCTGGTGTTGACACAGAAATTCATCAGCAGGGTCGGCTCGTCGATACGCAGCATCGGCAACGGATCGGGCGCGGCGGGCTGGCAGAGCGTGGTGCCGATGTTCAGCTCGTCGATCCCGTTCACCAGCACGATGTCGCCCGCGATCGCCTCGTCGACCGGCTGGCGCTCCAGACCTTTGAACGAGAGAACCTGGTTGACCCGGCCCCGTACGGGCACTCCGCCGGCGCCGTCGATCGCGACGACGTCCTGTCCCGCGCGGATCCGGCCACGGCGAACGCGACCAATGCCGATCTTGCCCACATAGCTTGAGAAGTCGAGCGAGCAGATCTGAAACTGCAGCGTGCCGTCGGGGTCCTCGTCGCGCACCGGTACGTAGCGCAGAATCGCTTCGAACAGCGGCCGCATCGAGCCCGCCTTCGCGCCGGACGCGGCGACGGCGGGCAAGCCGGCGGCGGCCGCAGGAAGCTCCGCGAGGTGTTCGACCGCATAGCCATCCAGCGCCGACGCGTAGATGACCGGGAAATCCAGCTGGTCCTCGGTCGCGCCGAGCTTGTCGAACAGATCGAACGTCGCGTTGACGACGAAATCGGGGCGCGCGCCGGGGCGATCGATCTTGTTGACCACCACGATCGGCTTCAGCCCCAGCGCCAGGGCCTTGCGCGTGACGAATCGCGTCTGCGGCATCGGCCCTTCGACCGCATCCACCAGCAGCAGCACGCCATCGACCATCGACAGCACGCGTTCGACCTCGCCGCCGAAGTCGGCATGCCCCGGCGTGTCGACGATGTTGATATGCGTGCCTTCATATTCGACCGCGCAGTTCTTGGCCAGAATCGTGATGCCGCGCTCGCGCTCCAGATCGTTGCTGTCCATCACCCGCTCGGCCACAGCCTGGTTCTCTCGGAACGTGCCCGATTGCGCCAGCAGCTTGTCGACCAGCGTGGTTTTGCCGTGGTCGACGTGCGCGATGATCGCGATGTTGCGAAATGACCTGCCACTCATACTTCCGACTCCAGCGTCTGTTCGACGCTCAACAGGCGGCGGGCGATCAGCATCCCGCGGTCGACCGCGGCCACCCCCAACAGGCGACCGTGCGGGCCGTACACGCGGGCCCGCTCGGCACTGGCCGCGGCGCACGCGATCTGTCGGCCGTGCTCGAGGTGCTCGCAGGACTCCTGGTCCAGGTCAACCCTCGGCAGCGTCTGCAGCAGCGCATCGACCGGCAGCAACCGCTCGGACCGCGCCGCGGGAGCTTGCTGCTCGAGCCCCTCCAGATCGATCGCATCGGCCACGTCGAACGGTCCCACTCGAGTGCGGCGTAAGGCGCCCAGATGCGCGCCGCACCCCAGCGCATCACCGATGTCCTGCGCCAGCGTGCGCACGTACAAGCCCTTGCCGCACTCCACTCCGATGGTCGGCCGCAGCCGATCCCAGGCCATCAACCACAGGCGGTGTACCACAACGGTGCGCGCCGCCCGCTCGACCACGATTCCTTTGCGGGCCAGCCGGTACAGGGGTTCGCCATCGCGCTTGAGCGCCGAATGCATCGGGGGCACTTGCGACAGCGTACCGGTGAATCGCGACAGGATCGCGACCAGCTGCGATTCGCCGACGTCGACCGGCCGCTGTTCGACCAGTTCGCCCTCGGCGTCTCCGGTGGTCGTGGTCGCTCCCAGCACAAGCTGCGCCTCGTAGCTCTTGTCGGCGTCGAGCAGATCGGCCGCAAACTTGGTGGCTTCGCCGAACGTCAGCGGCAGCAGCCCGCTCGCCAAAGGATCGAGCGTACCGGTATGGCCCGCCTTGCGCGCATCGAGCAGCCTGCGTGCGCGCTGCAAGGCCGCGTTGGAGCTGATGCCGACCGCCTTGTCCAGCAGCAGCACCCCGTCGACCACGGCGAATCGTTCGCGTCGCATCTGTCCGTCTCGGCTCAGTCGGCGTCGCGCCGGCCGACCGCCTGGTCGATCAGGCGATCGATTTCGAACCCGTGTTCGACCGACGCGTCGTGCAGGAAGCGCAGCCGCGGCACGGTGCGAATTTGCAGACGCTTGAACAGCAGGTGATGAAGATGGCCGGCCGCCGCGTTCAGGCCCTCGGCAGCGTCCGCCGCCGTTGCCCCGATCACGGTGAAGAAGACCTTGGCATGCGCCAGATCCGGTGAAACGTCCACGTCGCTGATCGTCACCATTCCGATGCGCGGATCGCGCAGGTCGCGCACGATCAGGTCGGCCAGCTCGCGCCGAATCTGCTCGCCAATGCGGTGAGTGCGGTTGGTTTTCATGCAAGACAAGCGCGCGACAGGACCTTGATGACCCTCACCCCCGCCCCTCTCCCGCCTTCGCCCTACGGGCTTCGGCGGGCTTGCCCGCCGTAGCTCGCGCAGCGAGCGAAGGCGGGAGCCGTACACGGCACCCCTTTTCTCAGGTCGGAGAGGTAGGCTGCCGGCGCAGTAGCGTTACGACGGGCCGTTACAAGGAGCGGGCGACCTCCTGGACCTCGAAGATTTCGAGCTGATCGCCTTCCTTGAGGTCGTCGTAGCCCTTCAGCTGGAGGCCGCATTCGAAGCCGGCCTTGACCTCGCGCGCGTCGTCCTTGAAGCGCTTCAACGACTCGAGCTCTCCGGTCCAGATCACCACGTTGTCGCGCAGCAAGCGGGCTCGCGAAGTGCGCCGCACCAGGCCATCGAGCACCATGCAGCCCGCCACGGTGCCAACCTTCGATACGCGGAACACCTGGCGCACCTCGACCAAGCCCAGCACCTGCTCGCGCTGCTCCGGCGCGAGCATGCCGGACAGCGCCGCCTTCACGTCGTCGACGGCGTCGTAAATGATGTTGTAGTAACGGATGTCGATTCCGTTGGCCTCGGCCAGCTTGCGCGCCGCCTGCTCCGCGCGCACATTGAAGCCGACGATCACCGCCCTGGACGCGAGCGCCAGGTTCACGTCGCTCTCTGTGATCCCTCCGACCTGGGCGTGGACGATATTGACCTTGACCTCCTCGGTCGACAGCTTCGTCAGCGCATGGCTCAGGGCCTCCTGCGAGCCCTGCACGTCCGCCTTGATGATCAGCGTCAGCGTCTTGGCGCCTTCGCGGTTCATGTCGTCGAAGATGTTCTCGAGCTTCGCCGCCTGCTGCTTGGCGAGCTTGGTGTCGCGGAACTTGCCCTGCCGGAACAGTGCGATCTCGCGCGCCTTGCGCTCGTCGCCCAGCACCATCAGCTCGTCGCCGGCGGCCGGAACATCGGACAGCCCCTGGATCTCGACCGGGATCGACGGACCGGCGCTCTGGATCGCCTTGCCGGCTTCGTCCAGCATCGCGCGCACGCGCCCGAAGCTGCTGCCCGCCAGCACAACGTCGCCGCGTTTGAGCGTTCCCGACTGCACCAGCACGGTGGCCACTGGGCCGCGACCCTTGTCCAGCTGCGACTCGATGATCAAGCCCTTGGCCGGACCATCGTGCACCGCTTTCAACTCCAGCACTTCGGCCTGCAGCAGCACGTTCTCCAGCAGCTCATCGATGCCCTGCCCGGTCTTGGCCGACACCGGAACGAACGGCGAATCGCCGCCGTATTCCTCGGGCACGACCTGCTGGGCCACCAGTTCCTGCTTGACCCGATCGGGGTTGGCTTCCTGCTTGTCGATCTTGTTCAGCGCCACCACGATCGGCACCTTGGCCGCCTTGGCGTGGTGGATCGCCTCGATCGTTTGCGGCATCACGCCATCGTCGGCCGCCACCACCAGGATCACCAGGTCGGTGGCTTTGGCGCCGCGCGCGCGCATCGCCGTGAATGCCTCGTGGCCCGGCGTATCGAGGAACGTGATCACGCCACGCGGCGTTTCAACGTGATAGGCGCCGATGTGCTGCGTAATCCCGCCCGCCTCCCCGGCGGCGACCTTGGCGCGCCGGATGTAGTCGAGCAGCGAGGTCTTGCCGTGATCGACGTGGCCCATCACCGTAACCACCGGTGGACGCGCCGTCGGCTCGGCCGCCGACGTCGTGACCGTGCCCGTGTCGAGCAGGAACGCCTCGGGGTCGTCCAGCTTGGCGGCGAACGCCTTGTGACCCATTTCCTCGGCCACGATGATCGCGGTCTCCTGATCGAGCACCTGGTTGATCGTCACCATCTGCCCGAGCTTCATCAGCACCTTGATCACCTCGGAGGCCTTGACGGACATCTTGTGCGCCAGGTCCGCGACGGTAATCGTCTCCGGCACGGACACGTCGCGCACGACGCTCTCGGCCGGGGCCATCATCGCCGACTTGTCGCGCTCATCGCTGCGCCGGTGGCCCTTCGGGCCACGCCAGGCAGCGGTACCGGCGCCGGCGTCCCCGCGCGTCTTGATCGTGCGGCGCTTGGCCGCATCCTCGGACCAGCTCGAGGCGAGCTTGACCGACTTCACCTCCTTGGCGCCGGCCTTCTTCTCTTCCTTCTTCTCTTCGACCGGCTTCACCTCGGCCTTCACGGCCGGGCGATGCAGCGTTCCCTCGGGCGCCGGCGCCTTCAATACCTTCTTTGGCGCCGACATCATCGTCTTGATCGCCGCCACTTCGGCGTCGACGGCTTTGCGAGCGCGATCCTGCGCCTGGCTGGCGGCCTGGGTGGCTGCCTGCTCCTGCGCCGCGGCGGCCTCCGTTGCGCGCCGCGCAGCTTCCTGCTCTACCTGCTGGCGCTCCTGTTCGGCCCGCGCAACCTCCTGCTGGGTGCGCGACCGCTCAGTCGCCTCGAGGCGACGGCGCTCCGCCTCCTCCACCTCACGCTGCGCGCGCTCAGCCCGCTCGCGAGCCTCCGCGACCTGGCGTGCGACGAGCTCGGCCTGATGCCTTTCTTCCTCCTCCCGCCGCGCCAGCTCGGACGAGTCGATCACGGGCGCGGTCGGCGCCGCTTCGGCCTCGGATTCGACATCGCGCTTGACGAACACCCGCTTCTTGCGCACCTCGACCTGAATCGTGCGCGCCTTGCCGGTCGAATCGGCCTGCTTGATGGCCGACGTCTGACGCCGAGTCAGCGTGATCTTGCGCTTCTCGATCTCGAGGCCGCCATGCGCCTTGCGCAGCGCTTCGAGCAGACGCGCCTTGTCGTCCTCGCTGAGCGAGTCGGTCTCGGCACGCTTTTCGACGCCCGCCGCGCGCAGCTGCTCCAGCAGCACCTGCGGCGCCAGTTTCAGCTCCGTTGCAAATTGCGCGACTGTGTTCGGCTGCATGCTTGTCCGGGTCCTCGCTCTTGAATCAATCCTTAGTCAAACCAGTGGGCTCGCGCCGCCATGATCAGGCGCCCGGCCCTTTCGGTATCGATGCCGGTCATTTCGGTCAACTCGTCGACGCCCAGGTCGGCCAACTGGTCGCGCGAGCGCACGCCGTTCGACGACAGCTTGATCGCCAGATCGGTCTCCATCCCATCCAGATCCAGCAGCGAGCGATCTGTCTGGTCGAGGTTCTCCTCGCGCGCAATCGCCTCGGTCAGCAGCGCATTGCGGGCGCGCGTACGCAGCTCCTCGACCGTTTCCTGATCGAACGCCTCAATCTCGAGCAGCTCGGCTACCGGCACGTAGGCGATCTCTTCCAGACTCGAAAAACCCTCGCTGATCAGGATGTTCGCAACTTCCTCGTCCACGTCCAGCCGCTTCATGAACATGGCCCGGATTCCGGTCTGCTCGCTTTCCTGCTTCTGAGTCGATTCTTCGGCGGTCATGATGTTGATCTGCCAGCCGGTGAGCTCCGACGCCAGCCGTACGTTCTGCCCGCTGCGCCCGATCGCGATCGCCAGGTTGTCCTCGTCGACCACCACATCCATCGCGTGCTTGTCCTCGTCGACCAGGATCGAAGACACGTTGGCCGGCGCCAGCGCACCGATCACGAATTGGGCAGGATCGTCGGACCACAGAACGATGTCGACGCGTTCGCCGGCCAGTTCGTTGGTCACCGCCTGCACGCGCGAGCCACGCATGCCGACACACGTTCCGATCGGATCGATCCGACGGTCATTGGTCCACACGGCGATCTTGGCGCGCACGCCCGGGTCGCGCGCGGCCGACTTCATCTGCAGAAGCCCCTGCTCGATCTCCGGAACCTCGAGCTCGAACAGCTTCATCAAAAACTCCGGCGAGGTGCGCGACAGGATGATCTGCGGACCGCGCAGCTGGCGGTCGACCTTGGCCACCAGCGCCCGCACCCGATCGCCGACGCGCAAATTCTCCTTCGGGATCATTTCCGAGCGCGGCAGGCGGGCCTCGACCTTGCCGATCTCGATGATCGCGTCGCCCTTGTCCATCCGCTTGACGGCGCCGTTCACGATCGCGTCGTTGCGCGCCAGGAACTCGCTGAGCAGCTGCTCGCGCTCGGCGTCCCGGATCTTCTGCAGGATCACCTGCTTCGTGTCCTGCGCGAAACGCCGCCCCAGGTCCTGCCGGGGCAGTTGTTCCTCGATGAATTCGTCGATCTCGATGTCGGCGATCTGATCGCGAGCGTCCGACAGAATGATCTGGTGGCCGGGCTCTTGCAGGCCAGCCTCATCGGGCACCACCAGCCAGCGCCGGAAGGCGTCGTACTCGCCGCTTTCGCGGTCCACCGCGACCCGCACGTCGACATCCTCTTCGGCAAACAGACGCTTGGTCGCCGACGCCAATGCGGACTCCAACGCACCGAATACCGTTTCCTTCGGAACGTTCTTCTCGCGTGCCAACGCGTCAACCAGCAGCAGAATTTCCCTGCTCATCGATGCACTTCCTTGATCCATGTTTTCCCATCTGCCCGTTCGAGCGTGCGGGTTGACGGCGCCCGACCCCTGAAATCGAATTGGGGTACGAGGCGGGCCTTTTCAATAGCCGCCAGCGGCAGCACGAGCGTTTCTTGCGGTGGCGCCACCTCTGGTCTGCCTGGCTTGCGCCCCCGGGCGGCCCCGGCGCGTGCGCCACCGGGGGTGCGATCGGCAAAACCGACGGCCAGCCGGACGCGCTCGGCGCCGGATTCACCCTCGAGCCCCAGCAGCATGCCCTGGAAGCGGCGACGGCCTTGGAGCGCTTCCTTCAGCTGCACCCGCACCGCCGAGCCGGCGAACCGCACGAAGTCGCGCGGCCTCACCAGCAGCCGGTCAAGCCCCGGCGAGGAAACCTCGAGCCGCTCGTAGTCGATCTGCTCGACCGCCATCAGATGCATCAACTGCCGGCTGATGCGCTCGCAGTCGTCCAGCCCGACACCGCCGTCGCCAGACTGGGTGTCGACCGTGACCCGCAGCAATCCGTGCGCCGCTCGCTCGACGTCGACCAGGTCATAGCCAAGGCCGCTGATGGTCGGCTCGATCAGCTCACGCACCGCGCTCGCAACAACCACGCCATTGCGCATCCGTGCTTCAAACCTCCGCTTCAAATCCTCGAACTAACTCGCACGTCAAAAAAAAATGGGCCGCCTCGCCCATTTTTTCTGGTCCCAACAGGCCAGCGCCACGCGTCCGGACGGCGGGAACCTCCCCGACCCCCTCGCCCGAAGGCAGCTGCCACGTCACCCGACGAGGCGGAAGGGGTCCGAATTCGCTCGCCTGGCAAGCGACCGGACGTCGATCCGTCCCACCCTGGCTACCGCCAAGGTGCCCTTTCCGGGTAACAGAGAATTATATAGGCTTCCTCAACCTGGCGGGAACGATCTCGAGGGACGGCTACCCAAATCCGCGTCCAGGCTTCGGGCGCCCTCCTTCGCGCTTCGCGCTTCGGAGGGTCGGCCTCTAGCCAAACCCGCGACCGGGCTTGGGACGCCGGAAGCGATTCTGCATTCCGGGATTGGCCCGCGGGCTGTGCGGATGCGTTCCATTGGCGATGTAGCTGACCGTGCTGGTCATCGGATCCGGCTGACGTGGCGGAGCACCCGGCCGGCCGCCGGACGGCTTGCCTCGCCGCGCTCCGTCGGGGCGCCGCGGCCCGCCGCTCCCTGATCGGTTGCGCGCCACCTCCGAACCGATTCCCAGGTCGTGCAGCCACGCCTCAACCCAGCCCGGCGCCAGCTCCAGAAAGCGCCCCCGCGAAAGCGAGCGCGGAAGCGCGATCGAGCCGAAGCGGATGCGTATCAGCCGGCTCACCTGCAAGCCGATGGCGTCGAACATCCGGCGAATTTCCCGGTTGCGCCCTTCCTTGATCACCACGCGGTACCAATGGTTCAACCCCTGGCCACCGGCATCCTCCATTCGGGTAAAGCGTGCCGGGCCGTCATCGAGCTCGACCCCGTCCAGCAGCCGCTGGCGCAACTCATCGGTCACTTCGCCAGCAACCCGAACCGCGTATTCCCGCTCGACCTCGAAGCGCGGATGCGTCAGGCGGTTGGCCAGATCACCCGACGTCGTTGC
>Ga0210401_10001190_pt1 | contig 30539 bp, 25 predicted proteins | sample IncBWH32MmetaG_FD_150866 | JGI IMG/M metagenome (GOLD analysis project Ga0210401, IMG submission 150866) | Forest soil microbial communities from Barre Woods Harvard Forest LTER site, Petersham, Massachusetts, United States - Inc-BW-H-32-M | ecosystem: Environmental > Terrestrial > Soil >...
GAAGAACGCCGCTGGCGAACGGACGTACAAGATCGGGAAATAGCTTCAAGCAACTCGTCGTCCAAACGCCGCCTCGGCTTCGCGTCAGGGGCGGCGTTCCTGCTTTCGTGCGTGAGTAAGTGACGTCACGGACCCGTCACATCAACTGCTGGTGAACCGCCCGTTTTTGCCAGCCTGTTATGTCGCAATACCGGAGCCTATGCGGAGGCCCAGGCTGGTGGACAAATTGCTCTCTTGCGCCGACTTCCGAATCAGTCGGTTTGAATTGCGGTGCTGCGGATTCTCACGCGCCCTGAGTCATGTGCCAAAAACCTTCCTGTGAAAATGATTATCTCGACAAGGACTGCAAGGGTAGAAATGACACGCCCGGAACTGTGTCAAAACCTGATGTTTTTGGATGACTGGGGCGATGCCGTGGGGTGCTTGATTTAGGTTCCGAAAAGGAGCATCAAGGGTATGGTCGCCGTTCTGGAGAAGTGGTTTTGTAAATGCTGAACGATAGCCCGCGAGGGCGATGCCTTTTTCCTTGATGGCGGACCGATTGCGCGAGTACAATATCACGTCGACCCGGTAAGACAATCTCTGCCATACAAAGAGACTAATCTTTCCCGTGGACTACTTGCGGTCTCAAATTGCGAAAAGTCGTTTCTGGAAGCCGGAATCGAACCGATAGCCTTTGGGTCGATTGCCCAACAACCTGAGATACGCCTATCCTCCCACGTGGGAAGTTACGCGGGTTTTTGTACCCACTCAGCGATGGGCACTGCGGAACGCTCTCCGTCAAAACAAATACACCCCTACTGTGGGGTCTTTGTCTTGATGCGTTCCTTGTTTCGGCGGGTGGCCCAGTATTTCTTCATGCGTTCGGAATGGGCCTTCCTCGCGGCGGCGGACATTTTTGATCCGAGTGGACGGCTTCGCCTTTTGGGTCCGGCGGAATTCTGATCAGTCATCCATTTGGGTGGGCGGCCACGGCGCTTGGCGCCGCCCAGCGCGAGGCGTGAGAGCACGAGGATTGCTTCGTCGACATGGTCGCGCTCTTCATGGAGTTCGGCGAGCATTTTTGTGATGTCCATGTGTGCTCACAGTGTCGCATGGGTTGGGTGGATTTGGTGGTAGAGGTATTTTTCTTTTTGGGGTCATCGGGATTGGAGGGGCGGGTTTAAGCCGGAGAGATGTTTTCAAAAGCTGCTGGCTCGCCGATTCGCCGATGCCAGAGAAGTTTGAACCGTTGAGGATCAAGCTCACGAAATCTTCGCTTAAACCTTGAGAATGCCCTCTCGTCGTCTCCATAAACCAGTTCAACCCCGATCTGATAGTGGACGTTCGGAGACGTGAAGTAGGCAAGATTAGTAAGATCTTTCCGTGTCCCGCGCGAGGTCCCATTAACGGGTTTCACTTCAACAACCACCAGATTGTCCATCTGGCCTGGGTGATGGAATACAAGGTCAGGCGCACATGGCCGAATGATCGGATGCCCACGTTTGTCGATCTCACCACTCAATGCATACCGTGCAAGTCGGTGCTCAGTTTGGAGGAGGGTGCGGAGCTGGTGGTATAGCTCGTAGGTATAGACGCGCTCGCGATAAATCGTCTCTCCGCCGCCAGCAGCCGGCAGTTGGAAGTAATGCGCCGGAATCTGTGCGGTTGCCTGGACCAGCAGTTCGAGAAATCGTTCAATCATAGTATTTTCTTATGAACGCCTACCGAGTTCCGGTTCCAGGTCCGATTGGGAGAGGAGGGGCGTCTATCCGTTGCCTTCCAAGCTTCGCCGAAGTTCAGGAGAAACCCGATAAACATCCATGAAGAGATCCCCCCATGGATTCTGCGTATTCAACGAGGCCCCGACTCTCAAAGACTTTGAGAATGTGCTCAATGACCAGGAGGGGTTGGTTTAGCTCTTTTGCGATCTCGTGCTTCGATGTCTGCCCCTGCTCTTGTATGACGCGACGTACCAGAATCCGACCAACGTCCGCACAGATTCTCGCATAGTCCTTTATTCCCACACCGGCGAACTCTTCGAAGCCCGTTGTCGTTATTCCGAAGTCGTAGACGTGTGGCGGCCCCATCACGCGAAGCATTTCGATGTAGGAGCGGCCATCGAGCACTTCCTGTGTCTCCATTATTTGCTCCTCGCTGATACCCAATTTGTGCATATCGGTCACGAGCTGTTCGCCGCTGATGATGACGGCATGACGTTGCTCAAGGGCGAGGTGGCACGCATGTTCAAAAATTGCGCTGTCGATTTTCGTAAGCTCGCCAATGTTGAGAATATCGAGCTGGACGTACGCAGGGGCAGCCCCAAGCGGCAGCTTCTCATATTGCCCGTAAATCGCGTTTACAATCCTCTTAAGTTGCTCCTCGTAATTCTCAAGGTCGGGAATATCCTGCCACAGAGTGTAACGTAAGCATTCCGGAACCTCACACCTGTCGAGCCGAACTGGTATGAGGTGTTTCTTGTCCACGATATTCTTGCTGATCGCGATGTTCAATTCCTTTTGAACCCATGGCTTAGAGAGATGCTGGCGTTAGAAAGAACCACGATGACGGCGTCAGCAGGCTTGAGGCCCTCGTTAAAAATCTTATCCACTAGCGAATCGCCGGGAAGTATTTCCCACACGTCAAGCCAGGCGTTGACCCCCCTTTGCCCGAAGGCGTTCGGCGAAACGAAGAACGAATCGTTCCTTGTCTTCGCTGGCATGACAAATAAATACGTGTGGTTTTTCGTTCATATCATTGTTTATGTAGTTGCAACCGTCCGATTGGGACTTCTAGCTTGCAGGTGGAGCCGGGTTGGGAAAGGAGCGGGCATGGATGATCAAGTATGGAATGGAGTGAAATCATCAGCAGCCTTCGTTTCAAAAAAGAGTGGCCGGATGGTTGGTAGCGCTTTTCGTGCTTCGCTGTTGCCTAAGCCTTTGAGTGACTTAAGCTCACTGATCTCATCTAGGCCAAATCGGGCTGACACACTAGGACATATTCTCACGATATTGTTGCGGTCTGACACAAGATGTTGTGCCATTCCCAGAGCCGATTTTTCCTGCGCTGTCATAAATACGCCTGCTATCTTGACTGCCCAGTACATACTGCCGAGTCCCCAAACGCGTCCGAGACCAACATCGAGCGGGGTTGTCCCGCAACCTAGGCTAAGGACGCAAAAAGAGTCACGAGGCCAGTTAAGTATGCCGATCGCTTCCACCACAGCGACAGCGATAGGGTTATTAGCCCACATTCCTCCGTCGATGAGTGGCACACCCGCAGCTGAGCGGTATGTTGGGAAATATGTCGGCGCGGCGGCGGTTGCCATTGCGACTTCGACCATCGTGCTCTTGTAATCGCGCTCCAATCTCGGATGGTGCGATGTCTTCCAGACATGCACTTCTCCGGTATCAAGGTTGAGAGAGGGAATGACAAGTCGTTTCTTGCTGTCGCCGAGCTTCTTGTCATGGAAGACCTCTGTTAGCGCACTTTGCAGCGGAGCGGGATCGTACTTACTTATCCCGATCTGTCGAAGGACGCGAAGGAATCGGTTTCCCGCGAAAATCCTTGGCCCATGGGACTCATAAAACGATAGAATCTCGTTTGCGGTAAGACCGGCACCTAATCCAAGAGCAATAATGCCACCCGTTGAAGTGCCAACAATCAAATCGAAGTAGTCGGCCACCGACCGTCCGAGCGAATCTTCGAGTGTTGCCAAAAAAGACGCAGGTAGCGCACCCCTTATGCCTCCACCATCAATAGAGAGAATTCGTCTCATGCGGTTGTGGCTGGAAAAAAGTCGTTACCCAGTATTGCTTGCCAGTCTGCGATCGCTTGGCTCTGAATGGACGTGTGGATTGCGTCCTGGGCTACTTTGGAGCACCTTGACAAGAGTTCATGAAAACGCGACCAGTCGGTAGCTCCCCACTCGGTCGGCGTAAAGATGTCTCGATCACCGCACGGGGTCATCCACCGAGCTTGATACCACTGGGCCGAAGTCACAGACGCGATGTAGTAGAGCACAGAAGCAATAGAATCCGCGGGTCCACCGAGGAAGACAGAATCGGTTACCGAATAGAGAAGGCATTCAAGGTGGAATGAAACAGCTTGATGATTAAAGATGGACCGAATGTGCTTGAGGACCTTAATGGCGGGAATAAAATTTCCTTGTGTGCGGTCGGACGAATTCTTGGCCGAGAGATACCCTTGGTGGTAACGGGCATACCCATCTTCCCACTGAGCTTTTTCAGGACGATACAGCATGAATGGCTCGACTTGCGGATTGCTGGTCCCTTGCTTGAAGACCACTGGCAGAATCTCAACCTTGATACCCAGATCAACCTTAATACACATGCTGCCAGGTCTATAGCGAACCTTGTCGCGGTAGCGCAGGTCCGCCAGTAGAGGAGCAGCAATAATGCGGAATATATCGTCTCGATAGTACACTGGACCGCTTCCAAATCCACTCGCCGCCGGATACCAAAGCTCGCAAAGTGCGACGATGTCAACATCATTGATCGAATAGGTGGCAGTTTGTTGGCGATACGAACCCTGAAGAAAGCACGTGGGCGACAGAACAGCCGCAGGGCCACGCCGGTCCTCAATCAGACCTTTGATTGTGTTGTATTGACTTGACGCGGTGGCCTCAAATGATGAGCCGGGATTTAGTCGGCCAAAGAAGCTTCTGAAGTTTGCTGAAAGGGAGTGAATTGCCATCTGCGTATATGTATTTAGCGGGTCAAAGTGTCATCAAAAAAATCCACGATCGAATCGTCGTGCCCATACGGTAACGCCGGTAATGACAAGAGTCAATCAAAATGTTTGTGATTTAGAATCAGCCCTTTAGCTTGTTGGAAAAGAGTGGGAAAGTTGTTCGCTGTGGAAAGGCGGCTAAGTTATACAAAAGACAGGCAACTCCCGCAAATTTCCACAGAAAGCATTTTCCTTCGAGAATGTTTTACGGCATTGGCAACGCCGTAGCGGAAGCGACGAGGATCAGAGTTCGCCAGAGAAGGCTTTGGAGAGGATGGAGGGCATCAGAGTCTCATGGAGTGATAATGCATATCACCTCCAGGCCATTGCCGGACAGTTTGGCTAGATCGCGTTCTATGCCGCGTGGATTTTTTACGAGTCCACCGGGATCATACACGAGGCAGATAAGCGTCTTGCAATCCTGGTGCTCCCTGTATTTGGCTGCGTCAATGATAAGTTGCTCTGACACCTCCTTCGCGCCAAGCCCGGACCGCGTCACCTTCGCTTCAACGACGATCTGCTCCTCTTTCAAAAGGAAGTCCATACGAGACGATCCCCCGCCATATGAAGGCGTCCATTCCTCTGGACGCACGTCGTCGAAGTGAAGTCGCAGCAATGCATGGAGCAAGTCTTGGACATCGTATTCGTCGGTGATCGCGAGAGTCGGGCGATTCTCGCGCCGATGCTTGAGTTGCTGGGCAACGAGATGGAAACGGTCGCAAACGAAAAGCACTGTGTCGAGCGCTTGAGCAACTGGTTCTTGCTCTACCTTCTCCGCTTCCATAGGAGTTTCGGTCTGCTGGGGCGCAAGAAGCTCTAACTGCTCGATGCAAGATTCCAGTACTGCTTTCTTCTGCAGCATGCTCTTGTGATGTTCCTGCTCATAAAAGGCGTCCGATTGGTTCATATACAACGCGCCCAAGGTGTATTTGAACTTCCGTGTCATTTCATGAGGTCCGCCGTGAGGTTTACCGAAAGCGCCGTCCAGGATGCCTTCAGTCGTGCTCATCCATTTCTTAAATTCTGGATCGTCGCGCCGGAGTGCATTGATCCTGCCAAATTGCTCCAGCTGCCGACGCAAGAGCTCGACTGCACGATGGGGTGACAGTGTTGGGAGTATAGATTCTGGAACTGATTTTCTTGCCATAGAGATCTACAATTTGCCGGATAAGGCAGAACTAACTAAAAACCATTTTCGGGTTCAATTGATTCTACGCCTGGCGTGAATTGTGTGCAAATGCGAATTCTTTTTGCAGGCAGGATACGCTTGGTGCGGGGCAGGAAAATAAAAAACACCGCCGGATAGCGGGCGTGGTGCGGGTCTTGAGTCAGTGGATCAGAGTTCGCCCGAGAAGGCTTTGGAGAGGATGGAGGGCATCGTTATTTCTTCGCCGCGAGGACTTTGCGGGGTTTGGTGCCGTTGGTTGAGGCCACGGATTTTTGGCGGTCGGATTTGATGCACTCAAGGAGGACGGGGGCGGGTTCGTAATCGCGGCCTTCTTTTCGGGCGAGATCGGCTTCGGTAACTGGCCCTTGTACTTTGCGAGATGGACCACGCATGGCCTTTGAACGATAGACGTTAATCGATGTGCTGAAAACGGAAAATACAAACTGGAGAAGCCCTTTTGATCTACCCGCCATGTTCATACCTCCGGCTCGAGAGTGGCACACAATTCGCACACACGGGTGGGCGGTAATGAAGATGTAATAGCAGGTTGGAGGCCGTGCTGCTGATTTAAAGTCTCAGTGTCGAACTAGGCTCACGTTCAGCGAAAGCGGCTCTTCCGCTAATCGAGGTCCAATCGCCAAAACCATCAGGTTTTGACATCCATCTGAACGCGCCATTTCGATATTTGTATTCCTTGTGAAGATGGTCATGTTTGTTCGAAGGTTTTGACACATGGCCCAGATCGCACGCCTCCGCATAGGTTCCGGTATTGCGACATAACAGGCACGTTCTTGGTCAAATAGTTCGCCGGAAAAATCACGTCGGTAAACACTGCGGCGCTCAGGAGAGATCTGACCCGTTGAGCGGTTTGGCCTTCCACAGATCAACAATGGGCGTGATACGTCAACTTGGACACCAAAGAGAAAATGTCGAGACACGCGAACTTCTTCATCGTTCGCGGTCGGGACGAATAATTACGGCCGGCCCGTTCCCGGCAACATACGAAGCACAAGATTATCGATATCGCGGTTGACGAGCACTTCTGTGACCCGGTAGGGCGAATGGTAGCCGCGAAGACCGGCGTCGACTGAGAACACGCCCGCGGGCAATCCGCGAAATTCGAACTTGCCTTCGGAGTCGATGGTCACCACTTGGCTATCCCAAGCCTGGTCTGCCGATATCGTCACGCGCATGTCGGGAGGCATCGGCTTCCCGTCGCTCAGGACCACTCTTCCGCGAAGGATGTAAGCGGGCTTGAGTTCGATGTCGCCGATGCTCACTTCCTGACCGTCATCCTTGGTCTCAACCGGTACGGCATTGACTCCGATATTTTGTGCGGTGAGCGACTCCATTTTCGGATACACCATCCATATACGGCCGGCGGGAACACCGGTGATGGCGAAAGTGCCGTCTTCCCTGGTGCCGATCCGCATCTCATTGTAGGTAGAGCCTGACAAGCGCGTGTGCGTCGTGATGCCGACCTCGGCATTCGCGACCGGCTTGCCGTCGTACACGAGGCGACCGCGAATGGTCGCGCCGTCGGTGACGGTCATGGTTTTTCGGTCCGCACCCGTGGCCGCAGTGAATAGTTTTGGGGCCATGCCGCGCGGTGTCACCTGCAAGATCATCTGCATGGCGGGCTTACCGAAAGCCAATTCGAATTCGCCCTTCTCGTTGGAGACTGCGAGCGCGTCGATCCAGTCATCCGAGCCGCCGAAGCGAGTGCCGACGCGGCCGTCGGGTCCCTTGAACGTAACGCCCTGCTGCTCGATGACGGCGTCCTTCACCGACATGCCATGCACGTCGACAATAGTGCCGCGAACCGCTTGCGATGGGTCGGGAATGGGCGCCCTCGGCTTGAGTACCGCGTTCTCGGCAGGGCCCTTGGCGGGATCCACCTTTTTGACATAGGTGGACGCGTAGCCATCGCGCATGGCGAGCAGCGTAAACCAGAGGTCGGGGTTGAGCCCGGGAATCGTGAAGGTTCCTTCGGAGTCGGTGATGACGTGCTTGCCGCAATCGGTCCAGCAAGTCGGGCAGAAAACGCTGTAGCCCTTTTTGACGCCGGCCTCGTAGACCATCACGGTGGCATCGTCGACGGGCTTTCCGCTCGCGTCCACGACCTTTCCGGTCATAGTGACGCGCTCTTCAGCGACGGTCAGGAAGGCCGCGGCGAATAAGAATAAGAGACCGATGCGCATGAGATAACTCCTTTGCGGATCGCTACAATTTCATGTTGACATTGTAGAACGTCGGATAAGGACAAAGCTGAAACGAGACCAGCGGCGAATCTTTTCAATTGTTGCCGTTCGTCCTGTCAAACGGCCTCGGAAACCACATGGCCAAGTTGCCATCTCGTACTTTGGCCTGGATGGTTCTGGGCAACAGATCCTCCTAGTCGGCGAGCATTTAGCAATCGCTGATTAGTCGCTCCCAAGCGACGCGGGGCGTACTCGGAAGCCGGATTCACTAGCGTGCTCGAACCATGCCTGCCGGCTTCCACGTCACGGCGTTCCCCGACGTATACTTAATCTGAGGCGCGACCATGTTTCGTTCCGCGACGTTCGTGTTTCTCGCGGGAATGCTCCCGCTGGCTGCCCAGCAACCATCCTCACCGGTTCTGGATGCGATGAAAGCTGAGCTTAAGCGCTCGCAATTGAAGCTCGGTTCGCAGCCCGTTCCGCCATACTACGTCGGCTACCAGATTGTTGAGACGCACCGTTTCTTGGTTCGTGGCGAATTCGGACGCCTTGAAAATAGTAACGAAAATCGCAGCCGCCAACTCGATATCGATCTGCGCGTCGGCGATTATTTGATGGACAATACGCGGGAGGTTCGTGGTGAATTTAATTTCGGGCAGTTCAACTCCGCGCCTGTACCAATCGACGACGATCCGGACGCCATCCGCGCCGTCCTATGGCATCTGACCGATCAGCGCTATAAGCAGGCCCTCGAACGCTTCACGAAAGTCAAAACCAATGTCCAGGTGCGAGTCGCGGCGGACGATGCCTCGGCCGATTTTTCGCGCGAAGAGCCGCAGCAATACTCAGAGCCTATCGGGGATGTCCGGTTTAATCGTCCGTTGTGGGAGGAGAAGGTTCGAAAATACACAGCGCCTTTCTCCAGATACACAAACATTTATGAGGCCACTTCTTACCTCCAGGCAGCGGTCGAGACACGCTGGTTCGTGAACAGCGAAGGCACCGTCCTGCAAACTTCGCAGCCTGGATTTCATCTGTTCATAATGGCAATCACGAAGGCTCCTGACGGCATGGAATTGCCACTCTACGAATCATACTTCGCGTTTTCTGAAAGGGACCTTCCCGATGACGCCACTGTGCTAAGAGCCGTAGACAAGATGATTCATGATTTGGAGGCGCTGCGCGTCGCGCCGGCTGCCGATTCCTATACCGGCCCAGCCATCCTTTCGGGCCGCGCAAGCGGCGTTTTCTTTCACGAAATCTTCGGCCACCGCGTCGAAGGCCAGCGCCAGAAGAATTCCGACGATGCACAGACGTTTAAAGGAAAGATCGGAGAGCAGGTTCTGGCGAAGGATTTTTCGGTGTATTTCGATCCAACGGTCCGCCGCATCGGAAACACGGATCTCGAGGGTTACTACACTTACGACAATCAAGGCGTGAAGGCACGCCGCGTGAACGTGGTCGAGAACGGTGTGTTGAAAACGTTTCTGATGTCGCGTACCCCGGTGCAAGGCATCGCGCACTCGAATGGCCATGGACGGGGCATGGTGGGGCTCCCGCCGGTCGCCCGTCAATCGAACCTGGTGGTGCAGGTTGCGCCATCCGCGGTGCAGCCTGACCTGAAGAAGCTGCTGATCACGCAGATCAAGAAACAGGGATTGCCATTCGGGATGTATTTCGACCAGATCGAAGGCGGGTTCACGATTACGGAGCGTGTCATTCCAAATTCGTTCAACGTCCTGCCGCTGATTGTCTACCGCATCTACCCGGATGGGCGTGAGGAACTGGTTCGCGGGGCCGACCTGATCGGGACTCCCCTCACCACTTTCAGCAGAATCGTCGCGGCCGATAAGAACCTGGGAACATTTAACGGCTTCTGCGGAGCAGAGTCCGGTTCCGTGCCGGTCTCCGCTACATCTCCTGGGATTTACGTGGCACAGATCGAGGTGCAGAAGAAAGCCAAATCGCAACAGCGGATTCCGCTGCTGCCGGCGCCGTTTGAAGGAGGGAAATGACCATGCGCCTCTCTCTATTGGCAATCGCGTTCGCGTCGATTGCGTATGCTCAAAATAGCGACGTAGTGATGGCGGCGATGCATGACGAGATGGATCGCTCCATGAAGCAGCTCACCGTGGAGAATCTCGAGAAACCGTACTTCCTCTCCTATCGCGTGGTCGATGCGGAGGACGTCAGCGTCGGCGCGAGCTTCGGTGCGTTAAATCACAGCAATACCAACCGCTCACGCCGTCTCACTGTGGAGGTCCGCGTCGGCGATTACAAGTTGGACAACTCGCACCTGTTCACTTTTGATTTCGACATGGGAACCAGACTGCGCATTTTCAATGGCACCACGGCGCTTCCGCTGGAAGACGACTATAAGGAATTACGCCGGCAGATCTGGCTTGCAACGGACGCGACATATAAGAAAGCGGTCGAAGATCTTTCAAAGAAGCGCGGCCTGCGGGAGACTCTAACCCGCGACGACGAGGCGGATGACTTTAGCAAAGAAGACGCCGTCACGACAGACTACGAGCGGCCTGACATCAAGGTGAACTCAGTGAACTGGGAAAAAGAAGCCCGCCTCCTGTCGGCATTGTTTCGACAAATGCCCGGCATCTACACATCCTCAGTCCTGTTCAACTGTTCCAATCGATATACGCGTTATCTGACGAGTGAGGGCACTTGGTATACGCGTCGTGAACCAATGCTGACCATCACGGGAAACGCGGCGACGCAAGCGCAGGATGGAATGCCACTGGCCGACTTTTTCTGGGTTCAGGGGCGATCTCTCGCCGAAATCCCTTCGCAGGAGGAATTGGCGTCGCGTCTCTCGCGGATTGGGCGCGAACTGACTGAGTTGAGGCAGGCGGACACGCTGTCAAACTACAACGGTCCGGTACTAGTGGAAAGTGACGCGGTCGCGCAACTGGTCCGTTGGAATCTCATCCCCAGCCTAGTCGCCCTGAAAAATACGATATCAGGCATGCCGGGCGCCCGACCGAACCCCAACCAGATCGAAAATCCCTTCCTCGACAAGAAAGGCGCTCGGGTGCTTCCCGACTTCCTGAGTCTTAACGACAACCCGACCATCGAACAATACGACAAATGGCATCTCGCAGGACTTTCGAAAATGGATGAGGATGGAATGTTGTCCCGCGAGGTGAAGCTGATCGAAAACGGGACGCTGAAGGCATTGTTGGCTTCACGCGATCCGGTCCGGGGCGTCGATCACTCGACCGGAAGCCGACATGCCGGTCAAGCCGCGCCCAGCAACCTGATTATGACAGTTTCAAACGGGCTGAGCGCCACGGATCTGCACGCTAAATTTATGGAGATGCTCAAACAGCGAAACCGCCCGTTCGGCATCGCGGTCCGGCGAATGTCCCCAAACAATACCGGCAGCAGCGTTTTGCTCGCCTCCAAGGTTTTTCCAGACGGCCATGAAGAGTTAGTACGCGGCATGCAATTCGTTGGCTTCAACGCAACGTCGTTCAAGGATGTTGTTGCCGCGTCAAGCGATCTGAACTTCCTGACGCTCCGATATCAGCCGCCCCCTGGCCAATTTGGGATGCGGAACGAGGGCGAAGAGAACCTGACTCCGGTTTCGATGCTCATTCCGTCGTTGCTGTTTGAAGATGCGACCATGCGCAGGATTCGCGTTGCGATGCCAAATCCCCCGGTTTCAGGACCTCCATTCTTCGATAAGTGAACGCTGTCGCGGCCAGGCGCCGAGGGCTTGGCGGCGGCGATGGCGATGCTCGCGCCGCCAGACCTTGGAGCTGTGGGCGTCCGCGCCGCTGATGCAAGCTTGGCACGACGGTTGGCGAAGCTTGAGCAGCGGCAAGCCGAGCAGCGAAGCCTATGTCGGTCGCCGGTGGGGTGGCCTGGAACATGCCGAGCCATCCCCGCAAGACGCCGGTCGAGTGCTTCAGGATTGCTAAATCTCTATACAGCGATGTTCGGAAGGCCGCATGAAGGTCCGTGCCGCGCCGAGCCCCTTCGCTTTCCTGGCCGAAACCCACTCCCGCGGCGCATCCGCAGTCGTCGGCAGTGCGCCGATAATGCGAATTAACGCTCCAGCCCGCTAGCGTCGTTAGTGCTTGCTTTCAACCTTCCCACAATGCCGTTTGCGTGGAGGTAGGAATTCCCCTGGTGGCCCACCAAGACTCGGTTAGTTGTCCGTCGGCTTCTGCTCCACATGATCGATCACCAGGACGGACGTCGGGCGCTTCTGCTTTTCCAGCTTGAGTCCGAGTTGCTTTTCAATCGCTTCGAAAAGTGTAATGGCGCCACTTGGGTCCGATGCTTCTGCCGGGCCGCCCGATGGCTGGCTAGCGGCCTCTCCGCCGCCCCGCACACCGGCGCCTTGGCTTCTGATGAACTGATCCATGCCAGCCGGGCTGAAACTCAGCGTAAAGTCCCAGGAGCCCTCGAGCCCCGTGGCATCCAAAACCGGGGTATGGATATAGCCCGGCGCAATGCTTTGAAGCTTCTCCGCAAATTGCGCCATCGTCATGTTCTGGCATGTCACCAGGCGCGAGAGCATTGGATTCTTGTCCCTCGGGTCTTTTCCATCGGCGGCAGGGCCTTCCCTAAATCGCGTACGGCTGGTGGGATCCGCTTTCTTGAGTTTCGGTTTTACGGCTACGAGATTGTAAGCATTCACAAGCCGCTCTTCACTGTGGGTGGCCAGTTTAAAGCGATCATTCAGGAGCGCCCGGAGCATCAACCAGACCGTGTCTATGTCCACTCCCGGTCCGGGAGTCGGCCCTGACGTGGAGGCCTTCGCGATGATGTCGAAACGGTCCGCATCAAGCCATTTCGGGGCTCCGGCGAGCGTGTCGTCCGTAACGTTCCAGGCCTGTTCGATGAGGAATTTCAACGTCACGCCCGTGAGATTCACCCGGCCACCGGGCTGAATCTGGAATCTCATTCCCCTGAAATCCGGGTCGCTCGGCCTCACGTCGGCCACTTCGAACTCGGTCGGGGCCTGGGAAACGGGCAGGCTTTCCGCGACGCCGTGCAAATTATCGGTTGGCTTCTGGTTTACGCTATCGACCACAATGACAGGCAACGGAACGCTCACAGGCTCAAGTCTCAGTCCGAGTTGTTTGTCGATGGCATCGATTATCGTAATCGTGTTACCCATTGCCGCCGGAATGCGCGGCGAATATTTGAAGCTGAAATCCCAGGAGCCTTTCAGCCCGGTCTGGTCAACCACCGAACTGCCGTTGAGGTACTGGTCCGCCATCACCATCCGGCGCATTCCCTGGGCAAATGCGGCCATGGACATGTTGCGACACGTGTATAAGAATATCGGCGGCGCCGGAAGCCCCCCGCTGGCCTGGGCCCCCGGAGGAGGAGGGCTGGGAGGCGTAAATTTGCATCCGTTATCGCCCGACCCGTCGGCTTCTGTGAGTTGCGTGTGTTTCCCCACCGTCAACGCATATGCCGGTACGGGCTGGGTATCGGTGTGGACAACCAGCTTGAAGCGATCTGCCAGAAGGCCTGAAGCATGCTCTTCAGCATTTCCGGCGTTGTATTGGCCGCGGTCCTGGCAATCACGTCGAATCGGTCCATTTCCAGCCAGCTCGGCCCACCAACGACCTTTTCGTCATCAACGGCGTAAGCCACCGCAATAAGATCGGCCATCGTTGCTGTCCGCAACTCATAGTGGCCTCCCCGATTGATCGGGCCTCTTCTAAATGGATTTCTGGTGGGGGTGCTCACGTGGACGTCCGAGGCTTCAAACGAGGGCCGGGTTTCGATGGACTGGCTGAATGCCGCGTCAGACAAAAGGGCGGCGAAACTTAGGCAGGCGAAGGCTCGCATAATATCCCAACCTCCTTGGGCCTTAAGTGATGAGGATAGGACGCCATTGGCCAATTCGTGGTTACCAAGGACCTTTCCGACCGCGGTCGGGTCGGATCCGTGAGTCGGTTCTCCGACGGTTTCTCTGCATGATCGATTACTAGTATTTCAACCGACATTTTCCGAGACATCAGAACTAATCCTAGCTGCCTCGCGATCACTGTGGACATTTCCGACCGGAGCACAGCGGTACCCTCGTCGTGTTGGAGAGCATCCGCATTATCCGGATTCCAATACAGTGTGAAGTTGAATGCGCCAGTGAGACCAGTGCGATCCACGACCGGAAGGTTCAGGTTACGGGACAGAATCTCGGCGAACTCGCCCATTGTGATCTTCGTGGCTTCAAGGCGATCGTGCATGTTCTTCCAGGAAGCGCGTGCACCGTCGCCCGGCTGAAGCTTCGGGCCGTTCTTGGCTACTTGTAAAACCATCGCTTCGCGGTGCCGTAACTCTCGATGTAGAACGAGCTTGAATCTCTCGGCGAGCAACGTTTGCAGCATCGCCATCAAGCCTTTGTCACCAACTGGTTGATCGGATCGCGCGGTGATCTGAAAGCGTTCGGTGTTGATCCAATCGGAGCCACCGAGGACGCGATCCGGTCCAACGCCGTACGCACCCACGATGCAGCGCTTCAGTGTGACATTCGTGCATCTCATCAGACCGGCAGTGGTCAGGCAACCAGAGGGCTCGTCAATTTCTTCGGCATTTGTCGGGCGAATCGAGGCGGCCTCGAACTGCGCTGGTTCGGATTGATCCGTCGAAGTTTGCGCGACGTTTGCGGCGAGAAGAAGGGCTGCCAATCGAAGCATCGTGATGCTCCTGCGCATTATGACGATGACAACTCAGCAGGCGTGCAGAACTAAGGCAGTAATGCACAAGGGGAACCTGTGATCGCTACCGATATGACCGGATAACGTTCCGGTCCGTTGCCGCCCACAGCCCGTTATCTGGCCCCCTCTAGCGCTGTCAACTTTCGCTTGCGTTCAAATTGGTTCGAAACGCCCGTGAGATGAATCATCCGCTAACTTCCATCCCGACGCAAACTTCAGGGATGTTGAAGAACTCCGCATCGAGGCCCGCGCTACCGGGCGCGGCAAATGCCGCTCAATGACGTTGGGCCAGGAAAGAATTCTGACACTGAATACCAGCCGCGCGAATTTCCCTGAAGTCAGACCTCGCGCGCAGACTCGCAAAAAGCAGGTCGGAATCGATTGCCGGGTAGGAACAATAGCCCCCTTCGATCGTTTTCCTTAGCATGGGCACCGCGGCATCGGTCTGGCCGCAGTACGCCAGGTGGGCTGCCGAAAAATAGTTGACTTCGGGATCCGGCGCGGGCTGCACCGCGTGGCCAAGCGCGCCAATCTCGGACGCGGGCCGATGCTCCAGGAAGGCCAGCAGCATGTTGTAGCCGCCCCACTGCGGGACGTCATTTTGAAGCGTTGCCAGAGCCTCCTTCTCCTTCCCTTGACGCAGCAGGACGTCGATTGACACCGCTCTTGAGACTTCCGAACCAGTATCTAGGCGCAGATAGTCGAAAGCGCGCTGATAGTCTCCGCGCAGCATGAACGTGACGCCACACGATCGGGCTCCGGCATCCTGCGCATCGATCAGAACCGACGTTTCGCACTCGCCCGCCGATTCTTCGAGTAGCCCGGTATCGCGTAGCATCCAACTCGCTATGAAATGGAGCCGTGCGCTGTCGGGCCGCCGTCGCAGTAAATCTTCGAGCTGCCGATAAGCCCCGCCTCGGGTGATCCCGCCATTCGCGGTTTCTCTACCACCTAGAGTGCTGATATACAGTATCCCGGCGCGGTAGATGATGTTGTCCGGGTCGAGTGCCACGATTCGATCCGTCAAGGCCCGCCAGCGCTCCAAGGCTGCTTCACCGCCCCTGCCAAACCAACCCTGCTCAGCGTACCTGTCGGCGAGAGCTTCCCACGCCGGAGCATAATTTGGATCGAGCGCCAGCGACTCGTTCAACATCTCGATCGCCCGCTTATTGATTTCGGGAGCGGCTAGGGTCTGCGATATATCGAGCGACATAGCTTTGGCGCGGAGGTACAGTTTGTACGCGGCTTCGTTTTTCGGCCTGGGGATGCTCTCGGTTACAAACTCCGACACTCCGAGCACGGGAGCCAATCCTCGTCGCGTCTTTGCCGCGATTTGCCCTTGCGTCGCCACCATATTCTGAGCGGGAACGTCGAAAACCTCCCGCCACAATAGGCGGCCCCTTTCCACGTCAATTACTTCCAGCGTAATTTGCAGTTGGTCCCCCGTCTTTAAGAAACGGCCGGTCACGATATCCTGGACCCGCAGCTCGTGGCCGGCTTTTTGCACATCCAGATTAGGCCCGGTATATTTTTCGCCTTCCACGGCCCGAATCGAAAGAGACCGCGCGTAGCCGAGCATTGCCGAGATCTCATTTGCCAACGCAAGCCGGAGGAAGTCGACGCTTCGGTCGTTTCCGATGTTCTGGAGCGGAAGAACGGCCACGGTCCTCGCCCTGTGCGGTGCGATTCCAGCTTCCCTTGAAAGCGCGAGAGTAAGGCCAACGGCGCCGGCCACAAGCGCGACCGCCGCTATAGCCCAGAGCGCTCTATTCAAGTTTCGCCTGGTAAAGCTCGCGACAGTGTAGCGCAAGGAATCGGGATGGGCTTCGAGTGGCTCGTGATTCAAATAGCGATCGATATCGCGAATGAGCGCCTCGGCGGATTGATATCTGCGTCCGGGATCTTTATGCATCGCGGTCAGGCACAAAACATCGAGGTCCGCCCGGGCCGACGGCGCGACGGCTAGTTGCGCGGCCATCGACGGCTTGGCCGGATCGGCCGTCGTGATGAGTTGGGCCGCCTCGCCTGCGGTCTTGTTGCAAATATCGAAAGGCAACCGGCAGGTGATCAACTCGTACAGAATAACGCCCAGCGAATACACATCTGTGTGGACGCCGACCTGGTCCCCGCGAAGCTGTTCCGGAGCGGCATAGGCCGGCGTCATCGGACGCTGAATCGTGCGCGTCTGATCGACCGGCCGGCCTCTTTCTTCGAGTTGCTTGGCTATTCCGAAATCGAGCAGCCGGACCGAGCGGTCGGACTTCACCAGAATGTTGGAAGGCTTCAGGTCACGATGAATGACTGAATGGTCGTGCGCGTACTGAACCGCTTCGGCCACAGAGCGAACCAGCTTGAGCCGACTCTCAACGGAACAATCGTTCCGGCTGCAATAATCCGTCAGCGACAGGCCGTCGACGTATTCCATGACGAACCATGGCGTCCCATCCGGCAGCGTGTCGGCATCGTACAGCCGCGCGATCGCAGGATGGTTGAGCTGCGCCAGCATTCGTTGTTCGGTGGCGAAGCGATCGCGCCGTGCTGGCGAAAGCCAGGCATCGCGCAGGATCTTGATCGCGACCAGATTGCCAAGATCGGTGCGCTCCGCCAGGTAAACGACGCCCATCCCGCCTTCGCCCAGTACTCGTTTGATTTGATAACGTCCGAACTGCTTCAACGAAGGACCCGCGTCGAGCACGTCCTGGGCGACACGAGTTACGTCGCGATCCAGGAGCGAGGCCCGCACATCCTGTTCGAGCATGCCTTGAACATGTACGAGCAGTGCTCCGTCTTCGCCGCACGCGCGGCTCAGGAATGCGGATCGCTCCGGTTCGGAAAGATCCGCGGTAGCGTGAAACAAGTCCTGGACTCGGTCCCAGCGGGCAGGATCCATAGGATTTCCGAGGTTCGACGACGGCTTTCAAGCCGGATTTGCGTAAGGATCAGTGTACACTGCTTTGCCGGCCCATGCATGTTAAATAAAATGGCGGAGTTGAAGAAGAAGGGGAAACTGGTCGCTGATTCTTTATCTCCGAAGCTCGTTCGCCAGCCAGGCCCTCGCCGCGCGCCAGTCACGTAGGACAGTGGCTTCGGATATTTCGAGAAGCTGGGCGATCTCGGAGACTTCAAGCCCCCCGAAAAACCGGCTTTCCACCATCATCGCCTGACGCGGATTCATACGTGCCAGCTCTTCGAGAACGCCGTCCAGAGCAATCAACTCCTCACCGACCGCAACGCTTTGTTCCGGCAACCCATCGAGCGTCACAAGCAACTCGGCGCCCCCGCGTTTCTGCGTCTGCCGGCGGCGCGCGGCGTCGATTAGCACCTGGCGCATCGCACGCGCGGCGGTTCTTTTGAAATGCAAGCGGGAAGCCGGGGTAAATCCGGGCGAATTGGCCAGCTTGAGCCACGCCTCGTTGACCAGGGCCGTCGGGTTCAGGGTAGCGCTCGGATCGCGGCTTTTTACGGAGGACGCCAAGCGGCGCAACTCCTCATAAGTCATCGCGAAAAGGTCATCCAGGTTCTGGCGATCGTCGAATCCCTTCGTCATCTGGAGACAACCGATTTCATGGGCGTGACGGTTCTAGGTTCCCGTTCGCGTAGTAAGGAAATGAACTCGACCCGACGCCGAAAGTCTACCACCCGGCCATTGTCTGAAGCAATCGCCAGCTTTTCAAGGAGACGCCCATGCAGTCAAAAGCATTTTCCCTGTTGATTCTGGCATCATCCGCACTGGCTCAGACCATCACGACCGTGGCCGGTAACGGCACTCCGGGAGTCGCCTCGGGTGATGGAGGCCCCGCCACCAGTGCCGTAATCGGCTTCCCTCAGGGTGTGGCGGTCGATAGCGCTGGGAATATCTTCATCGCTGACGGCCTCAACAATCGAGTTCGCAAAGTGGATCATGCCACCGGAATCATCAGCACTTATGCGGGCAGTCTCTCGTTCAGCCTCGGCGACGGCGGACCCGCAACCAGCGCGGGGCTCGGTTTCATCGGCACGGCGCAGCATCAGGGCATCGCTGTGGATAAGGGCGGAAATCTGTATATCACCGACACGATGCATAACCGCATCCGCAAAGTCGACAACAAGGCAATCATCACCACGGTCGCCGGAAACGGCACGCTGGGATTTTCAGGCGACGGCGGTCAAGCGACCGACGCGCAGCTTACGAATCCATACTCAGTTACCGTAGACGGCGCCGGCAATCTCTATATCGCCGACACCTTCAACGGCCGCGTGCGCAAGGTGGATACCAGCGGCATCATTACGACGGTCGCCGGCAGCGGGCTGGGTCAGGTGTTGAACGACGGTGGATCCGCGACGGGCACGCAATTCCAGCCGGACGACGTCGCGGTGGACGGCGCGGGAAATCTCTATATCGCCGACATTGGCAATGGAAAGATCCGGAAAGTTTCCGATGGCATCATCACGTCGCTGGTCAGCTCGAGCCCAAGCGCTCTATGCAACGCGGCTCCAGCCCCAGGAACCGCGATCGTTCAAGTCTTCGGAATCGCCGTGGATTCGGCGAGCGACGTGTTCACTGCGGAAGGCGACGGCTGCGTCCACAAATTTGATGCGTCGGGGAACGTGACGCTGTATGCCGGTGGAGGCACAAGCATTCCGGGCGACGGCGGGCCGGCGACCAGCGCAGTGCTCAGCAACCCTTCCGCCGTCGCGGTGGATGGCTCCGGAAATGTCTACGTTGCCGAGAAGGACGGCAGCCGGGTTCGCAAGATCGGCGCGCCGACCGCGAATCCGCCGTCGATCAGCTCGATCCAGAACGCTTTCGGCGGCGGGACCACTATCGCGCCGAATATGTGGGTGGCGATCAAAGGAACCAACCTGGCGCCGGCCGGGGACACGCGCATCTGGCAAACTTCCGATTTCGTCAACAATCAGCTTCCTACGCAGCTGGACGACATCAGCGTGACGGTGAACGGCTTCAGCGCTTTCGTCTACTACGTCAGCCCCACGCAGCTCAATATTCTGACGCCTTACTACGCGTTGTCGGGAACGGTGCCGGTGCAGGTCACGATTAACGGCGCACCGAGCAACGTGATGATGGTGCCGGCCGCGAATCTGGCGCCTTCGTTCTTTACCTTCGATGTCGTGAACGTGGTGGGTACGCACTTGGACGGATCGCTGCTGGGCCCGACTACTCTCTATCCCGGCCTGAGCACTCCGGCCAAACCCGGAGAGACGGTCATCCTGTATGGCAACGGTTTTGGCAACGTCCTAACGCCCAACGTCAACGGGGCGCTCACGCAATCGGGAGATTTGCCCGCAAAGCCGCTCATCTTTATCGGTGGAAGTCCCGCATTGGTGACATTCGCTGGCCTGATCTCGCCTGGCTTGTTTCAATTCAACGTCACGATACCGTCTTTCGTGGTGAGCGCAAACGGAAGCGCGGTGCTCGGAGGTCTCTACAGTGGACAGCAGACGCAAACCGGTGTGAACTTAGCGGTGCAACCATGAACAAACTTTTTCTTACGATCGCGATCCTGACGATTTCGGGAATCAGCTACGCCCAGCCCGGAACCATCGAGACCGTGGCCGGCAACGGCTCAGGAGCCTTCAGCGGCGACGGCGGTCCGGCGATCAACGCGGGAGTCTCCCCGGTTGAAGGCATCGCTTTCGATAGCGCCGGGAACTATTACATCGGTTCGGGAGGCCGCATCCGGAAGGTGAATACCTCTGGAATTATAAGCACGTTCGCGGGAGACGGAACCGGGATGTACTCCGGCGACGGCGGCCCGGCGATCAGCGCCGGCTTTGCGGCAAGTTCGCCTGCGTCGATCGCCGTGGACGGCTCGGGAAACCTGTACATCATGGATGTGTTGCGCGTCCGCAAAGTGGATACGTCGGGAATCATAACGACAATTGCCGGCAACGGCAGCAACGGATACGGGGGCGATGGAGGCCCCGCCACTAGTGCGGTCATCGCTGCCGACGGCGTCGCCGCGGACACTGTGGGAAATGTGTATATCGCCGACTACATCAACAATCGAGTTCGCAAGATCGATCATGCGACCGGCGTGATCACCACCATGGCCGGCAACGGCAATGACCTTCAACAGGGCGGTCCAGCCGGCGACGGCAATCCCGCCACCAGCGTGGCGATCGAGAGTCCGCTTGCCGTGGCCGTTGATAACGCGGGCAACGTTTATTTTTCCGCCGGAGCGCGAATCCTGAAGGTTGACTCCAGCGGAATCATTCACACCGTGGCTGGTACCGGCACCCGGGGATATTCGGGTGATACCGGGCCCGCCATCAGCGCGAAACTTTTCGCCGCTCTTGCCCTGGCGGTTGACAGCGCCGGCAACCTCTACTTTGCCGACCCTACCAACAACCGCGTGCGCAAGGTGGATGCTAGCGGCATCATGACGACGGTCGCCGGCAACGGCACCAGAGGATTCTCCGGCGATGGCGGACCGGCGATCGCCGCGCAAGTGCAGAATGTAAACGGCGTGGCCGTGGACGGCGCCGGAAACATCTACTTCGACGATATCGCCCGCGTCCGCGAGGTTTTCGCTCCGGTTGCGAGTGCGGCGCCATCGGTCGCGCTGGCCAGCAACGCTTTCGACTCTCCCAAACCGATTGCCGCGAACACTTGGGTAGCGGTCAAGGGAACCAATCTCGCGCCTCCCGGCGACTCACGCACTTGGGGCAACGCCGATTTCACAAACAATCAATTGCCGGCCGCGCTCGACAGCGTCAGCGTCACGGTGAACGGGAAAAACGCGTTCGTCTACTACATCAGTCCAACGCAGCTCAACATTCTCACTCCGCCGGACGCGCTCCCAGGCTCGGTCCCGGTGCAAGTCACGGTCCGCGGCGTGCCGAGTAATGTGTTCAACGCTCAGGCGCAGGCGATCTCGCCGGCGTTCTTCACCTTCGACGGCGTCAACGTCACCGGCACGCATCTCGACGGCAGCCTGCTCGGCCCGACTACCTTGTATCCCGGTCTGAGCACACCCGCAATGCCCGGCGAGACCGTGATTCTCTACGGCAACGGCTTTGGACCCACATCGGCGATGGTAGTAAGCGGGTCGGAGTCACAATCCGGAACACTGCCTACGATGCCGCTCATTGGAATTCAAGGTAGCCAGGCGACGGTACAATTTGCAGGACTGGTCTCGCCCGGCCTGTTTCAATTCAACGTCGTGGTGCCTCCTACAGCGCCCGACGGAAATGACCAGATGCTGGCAGGCTACGGCGGGATCACGACGTCGCCCGTGGTCCTGGCAGTCCATCACTGAATTTACTGCGTAAGGAGCGGATATCGTTTAACGGCCAGTCGCTTTTATTCGTCATGGCTCGTTGACCTCGGCTCGCCGCGACAAGCGACTGTCGTCGAAGCTCCCGCGAATCGACGGCTTTTGGGCGGAGCCAAGCGAAGTTATCTTCTGCAGATCATTCCCATGACCACACCTGAGGTGGCGATGACGTCGTCTGGACCAGGTTTCCTGAGCCGTCGGCGACTCTGGAAACAATCGAAACTCGGTCTCGGGCGTACTTGACCAGCGCTGGGCCATGCGATTTACTTCTTGCTCGGCGACACGACGACAAGACCTGCCAATTTACCGAGCTGCGAGTGCGCGAGGTATACCGTGCCATCTTTCGTGACCACCCCGTTGCGAGCGCCCTCGTGGGTCGGCACCACTGCAACCTGGCTGAGCTTGCCGGTCGCGTCGACCCGGGCCACCGTGAGCCGCGCGTCCTTGGCGCCCCCTACGTACAACATGTGAGTGGCTGGCGAGTAGTTGAGATCATCCACGCCGTCGCCGGTGTTGATGGATGACAACTTCTCCCCGTTGTGTCCTACATCCAAGATCTCCGCCCGCGTGCTGCAGGCAACGAACAGGTGGCCGGCGTCGTGATCGACTGACAGACCATGCGGACCGTCCTCCCCACACGACGATTGCCACTTCGCCACGGTTTTGTGTGTCTTAAGATCAATCGCGGTCGTAAGGTCCCTGTCCTCGTAATTCATGTAGAGGAGGCCTCGTCTGGCATCGACTGCATAGCCCTCGGGCCGGCCTTCAAATGTCAGCTTTTCTTTCTGACTCAAAGTCTGGCTGTCCAGAATACGGACGGAGTTGTCGCCCGGTGCGGTGACCCAAACTTCTTTTGTGGGTGCTACATAGACGACGCCGTCGGGCGTAGAATCGATGTGGCCACAGGTTTTGCGCGCGAGAGTCCTTTCATCAATGGCGCATATACTGGAGTCGGCCCGGTCACCGATGTACACCACCCCCTCGCCAATCGATACGCCGCTGGGCCCCTGAGTGCGTTTGCGACCGTTGACTTCGAGTTCCTTTGTCGCAAAGCCGGAGATCTCACGGACGCTGCCGTTGCTGGTGTCCACTACATCGACTGAGCCGATGTTTATGGCTGGAACCCAAACGTATCCCGTCTTGGGATCATAGGCGATGTAATCCATTGTGATGTTTCCATGGCCGTGATCGGGCAGGGCCAGGATGCGAACCGTGTAATTGGCGTTTTGATCGTCGGCAGCCTGCAATCCGACCGCTATTGCGCCGATGACCACTACCCCGACTAGTAGGAGAGAATTTCGTCGTTCCATAGCGATAATCGTAGCACCGGTCTTCGTGCCGGTCATCGGACACTTCAGGCAGCCGATGCGTCTGGCTGGAAAATACCAAAAGTGTCCCCTTCGGTGTCAAGGAAATATCCTTGCCAGCAAACTTTCGGCACAGCGAACTTTGGCAAAGCTACGGCTCCGCCGTGGTCGAGTATGTTCTTGGCTATTTTGTCAAAGTCATCAACCTGCATCGAACACACAAAAGCATTCGTCCCCTGTCCGGGCGATGGTGCCCGAACTGGACGTTTCAGCAATCCGCCTCGGGGCCCGCTAGTCGTGATGCGCCAATATTCCACTGGGAGCCCGGGAGCTTCCTCGAATTTCCATCCAAAGACTTGCGCGTAGAATCTAGCCGCGCGTTTCGTGTCATCTGCTTGTATTTCAAAATATGAAGGGCCATCCATGTACCTATACTACGTCCGATAATGGGCATTAACGGTAGCAACATGGACATTAGCTCTGGGTGGCAGGAACATCAAGCGAAAAGAAGCCGGTAAGGTCCGTTACTCATAGCGCGGTCTAGTGAGAGCGATTAACCCAATGACTTTGTGTCAGGCTCAAGCGAACGCGATATTCCGACGCAGGCGGCGCAGCACCGGAGCGATCGTGAGGTAGACGGCCAAGATGACGACCGGGCTTATCACCAACCAGATCGCGATGGCCCCAAGGCTCGCGGTCCATAACATTTTGATCAAGCTCCAGGGATCAGACTTGATCATTCCGAACACCTCTTTCATCGATAGTGTTACGCGCGCAGCTCCGGTGATCCGACTACCCGCCTGAAGAAAGGGCAGGAAAAGAATCAGCTGCAGCGGGTAGATGAGGAAATTCACTAGCTGTATGGCAGGCAAATTAAGCCGAAAAACAAAGGCCGCGGCTGCGCAGAGGATAGTGGTCGAACCTAATACAGGAAAGATTCCGAGGACTGCGCCCAGCGCAATGCTTAGGGCAATCTTCTCCGGGGTGATACCTTGGCGGAGCAGGTCCACGATAGGCAGAAAGACCTTCCTATAGAGCCTACTGTTCTTCATTGTGCCTTCTTCCACCAGCATAACTTTGTAATGTTTCTTCCGACTACGCGCCCAAGTACACGGCATCGAACACAGATGGTTTCCAGTGCTGCACTGGCTTCAGCTTCGGTTCTTTCGGCAGTGGTTTCGGTGGCGGTACCCGTGAAACCGCGATTCACTTGTAAGCCTTACAATTGGACTTATTGTGGAAATGTTCCGAACCGTCGGGAAGTTCCTATGCTTTCTCCTACTTGCCCTTCTGGACGGGTACGTTCCGCTTGCCCTGGCGCAATCTGTTGCGGTCAGCGCACTTCCGCTCGCCCAAGCGAACAGTATCATTTGGAACGCTACCCTCGCCCGATGTTTCGTTAGCTCGGGGACAAATGTACTGATAATTAACCCGGAAACAGCGGAGATCGAAGACAAAATCCCCGTTGGAAGCCCCGTGAGTCAAATCGCCGTGTCGGACGACGGCCAGTATCTGTATGCTGTGCTTGATGGTCTCGGGACGATTAATCAATATCGAGTCCAGGATCATTCTCTGAACGTCCAGATCGCGCTCGGAATGTACACCGGCGGCAATATCCAGAGAAGCGTTACGGCGATGGTGGTCCTTCCGGGTCAACCGTCATCTCTCCTCGTGGCAACGAACGATCGACGAGTGGCCGTGTACGACGGTACTGTTCAACGGAGCGGAATCGCGACACTTGCCGTAAGTTCGCTTTACCCTCGGGCGTCGGATGGGGCGATTTTCGGGATAGCCGACGACGCGCAGTATCCGGATGTCCACCTCCAAATGTACTGGTTCACGGTAAGCAGCGGTGGGGTCGCTATCGCAAAGGCGGTGCCTGTGGATTACAGCTGGAGCTACGCCAACAACGTGACATGGAACGGCAGCCTCGTTGCAAGTAGGAATACATTCAGCTCTTACGTTTTTGACTTGGGCGCGGGAACCACCATGGGGAGCCTCCCTGTTTCGCTGGCTACCGGAACGAGCGGCGCATGTTTCCTCGCAACGGATTCATCCGGGACATCGGTGATCGCTTATACGTATCAATTTCAGCCGAGCATCGCAAAGCTGGTTCAATACTCGCTCCCGAATTTCCGCCCGGTAGCCAGCGCAGATGCTACCGGCATACCGCCGGACGCACTTGGGAGTTTATGCGGTCCGGCCGCCACGTGGGGAACGGACGGGATCGTCATCAGCGGCTATGGGAACCTGTTTTTTCTGCACGCATCGGGCTTCGCGGCGCTGCCTCCGCCGGCTAACCCTGCGCCCACCACGGACAGTAACGGATCTATCCATCTGGCTCTGTCTGCAAATGGTCTTGTCTTCGATTCCGGACGGAATCTTCTTTGGGCCAGCATTCCGGGCAGCTCGGCGATTGGAAACAGCGTCGTGTCTATCGACCCGACGAACGGGAGCGTTATCGACAGGATCGATGCGGGTAGCGAGCCTGGTGCTTTGGCTCTCTCCTCCGACGGTTCTCATTTATTCGCCGCATCAGGAGGATCGCCGACGATTGAATCCATCGATCTCACAGCGAAGCAGGGCTCGCCTTTCTCGGTACTGGATGTACCGAACTCGCCATATTGGTCGGCAAGAGGACTGGCGGCGATCGGTGGACAGGGGAACAGCGTCGTCGCTGTCCGATCCGCTCCCGGAGTGCCGCCACACAGCAGCGTTGTCGCTTACGACGCCGGCATCCCTCGAAAAAACACCTTCAATAACGGCACGGGAACCGACGAATACACGCAGTACGTACAGACCATTTTTCCAGCCGACAATGCGAACACGTTTTATGCGGCCGATACGTACAGCCACTACGGCGATGGCACGCATGATGTGTACCGGTTGATTCTGGATTCAGCTGGCGTCGAATTGGACATAAAGTTGAATAATCTGCTACTTGGATCGGGGGCAGGAGCAGAGGACGTAACCGCCGTTGGCCAGCCTGTGAACATGGTCGTCGATGCGGGAAAGCTCTTTACCAGCGCCGGCCAGATCCTCACTCCTGATACAACGCGCATTCTTGGCTCGGTAGCGCTAGCACCACCTTATGGCCTGCCCGTGCCCTTTTCGGACCAGAAAGGAGTTGTGTATGTGCAGAGCTACTCGCCACAGATTTCAGCCAACTTCTACGATCTGGGAACTCTCCGCCCCCTTTTGTCCATTCCTTTGTTGACCGGCCCTCCTTGTGGCTGCACCAGTTCGTCGCCGTCTGCAGTGAATGTGACGGCGGCGGTCCGCGCCGGGAACAACGCGATTGCGATCGCCGCAAATGGCGAAATTATAATCGCGCCGCTTACCGGTTTCCAGGCATGGCCCTCCGCTAGCGGCGCAGTCCAGAATGTTTCGCCAGGCGTGCAGCAAATCAACATCCCTGCCAACGCGATCAGCGCCTTTCCCGGTACATCAAAGCTGTTGTTGGCGACGCCTAGCGCGGCGGGGAGCATGGGGAACAGCATTGTGACTTTCAATCCTGATAAGAACCAGCTTGAGAGCCCGGCTTACATCGGGAGCGAGCCGTCGCTTCTAGCTGCCGCTCCGGATGGATCGGCAGTGTATGCCTGGCTCTCGGGCGAATACAATCTGGCAAGACTCAATGGGGCCGCCGGCTCACGCGACCTAGTCTTTGCTGCGGACCCGACGGGTGGCTCCAATCAGCAGTACGGCGTGTTCAATATGACTGTAGGCCCGGACGGAGGCCTGGCTGTGAGTTCCCAAAACGCTTTCCTAGGTATATTGGGCGGCTTTGACCAGACTCGTCCGGGACAATTCATCGGGATTTTTGACAATGGCTTTCCACGGGCTCAGATCTTTGCGAACGCAAGCGAACCGGCAACTTTCGAGCTTGCTTTCAACGACTCCGGGTCGCGGCTTTACGCTTACAACTCCTTCCTGTCGAGCTTCGAACTCGTACGAGAAGCGGTATCCGCGCAGGGCGTGCAGTTCCTTTCTAGCACACAAGGACTAATCTTTGGATACGGTACGCAAATTCGATTTGCCCAGGGTTTGCTCTACAGTTCGAACGGCTATGCGATCGATCCCGAAAGACTCGTGGGTGTGGGCCAGTTCCAGGATTCATGGTTTTCCGGAACGGGCAGTGTTGTTGCGCCTGATCTTGCCTCCGGTCGAGTTTACTTTGCCACCAGTTCCGGAATTCTGGTTTTCGACAGCAACACTTATGCCCTGTTGGGACGGCTTCCGATCAACCTCGGTTCGGTGCTGAATTACCCAAATTATCCACAGAGTCTGGTTCGCTTCGGGGCCGACCGCCTGGCGTTCTTGACCAACACCAGTCAGTTATATATCGTAAGCATCTCGTCGATTCCCCTGCTGGGAGTGCCTGTTCCTTCTCCTCAACCCCCGTTTATCGCTGCCAATGGTATCGTTCCTCTGTATAGTTCGCTTACGAATGTTCAACCTGGATCGTGGATTTCGATCTTTGGATCCAACCTCGCTAGCCAGGCTGCAACATGGGACGGAACCTTCCCCACGTCGCTGGGAGCCACTACGGTCAACATTGATGGTCAGCTTGCTTATCTGTGGTACGTCAGCCCGAACCAGATCAATGCACAGGTACCGGACGACAGTCTTGTGGGACTTTCGGTGCCGGTACAGGTCACAACTCCGAACGGCAAGGCAAGCAGTTTCGTAACTCTGGCGCAGTTTGCGCCGTCGCTAAGTCTGTTTGACAGCCGGTATGTCGCCGCGGAAATCCCCACTCCGGACGGTTCAGGCGCCTGGGGAGGGGGGACCTACGACCTTGCAGGTCCGACTGGACACTTTGCTTTCCAATCGCGGCCCGTGAAGCCCGGAGAGACCCTGGTCTTATTCGGGGTGGGATTCGGCCCCACGAACCCGCATGTACCCGCCGGTAAATCCTTTTCGGGCTCGGCGCCAACTACGAGTCCCGTCACAGTTACCATCGGCAGCCAGGCCGCCGGCGTTGCCTTCTCCGGAATCGTAGCGGCGGGATTGTATCAGATTAATGTTGTGGTCCCGAATGTTCCGTCTGGAGACCAGCCGATCCAGGTGGCGGTCGGTGGGACAAACGCATCCTTGGCATACGTTGCTGTGCAGTAACTTGTTCCTGCTTAACGCATCCGAATATGCTCCATAGCGCGCACGCGAGGAGTCTCGTTCCGGAAATCGTCCGACACCCCTGATAGCCAGCGCCTCTGTGTTGACAGGGATCACTCCCGGAAAAGTCGGGTTCCCGTCATGTCGCTCGTCCCTAGAATTTACCTCGATTCGAGGCAAGCGAGAAGCCGCCGAATCGGAAGTGCGATGCTAGAAACTAGGGATTGAAGTGACTTGCAACACCTGCAAACTTCCGATGAAAGAACTCAAGGGGCACATCTACCACAAGAGAAGAAAATGGAGGTGCCGCAAGTGCGGCCGGGTCAGGATGCAAGAGCACAAGTCGGCTTAGAGACGTCTATTCCTGGAACGGCGTTGTCGGGATTGATCGCCCTTCAGTCGCCTACCGAGCTATAGTTATGAGCATCGAGACAATGGGCGCATCTAAGTCCAGCTTACGAGGATCACTGTGAAAACACATTTGTTCATAGCGAGTACAGTTGCGGCATTGTGCATGGCGCTAACGGCTGCGCGGGCACAAGAGGTCACCAAAGAAAACGTTGAGGGCATCGTTAACTTCCACCGGCTGGAGACCACGGTCGCATGCTCTGGGGCGATCAAGCCAGAGGCACTGCCGAACATCAAGAAAATGGGCTTCGTATCGGTTATCAATTTGCGCGAGCCGACCGAGCCCGGCGTGAACGTGGAAGCGGAGGGGGAGGCAGCCAAGGCCGCGGGTCTACGATATTACAGCATCCCATTCAATGGTAATTCTCCTGATCCTGCCGCAGCGGATAAGTTTCTCGACGCAATCACCACTAAAGGCACGGAACCAGCGTTCATCCATTGCGCGGGTGGCGGGCGCGCGGCGACGATGTGGTTCATCAAGCGTATGGCCGTGGATCATTGGGGCGCCGACCGCGCCCTGAAAGAAGCCACCGACCTGGGCATGAACAGCCCCAAGCTGAAGCAATTTGCTATAGATTATTTGCAGACGCACAAGCGGTAGCCCGCGCAAATGCTCGCCGACCGCTCGCAAACTAGGCCGCGAGGACGGATGGGTAAGATTGACCGTGCCACATTTACCTTTGCGGGCTCAGCGGCCAGGAACTAGACAGGCGCGTTGCTAGTTCCAGGCTATCCTGTTGTGCAACATTGTCGGCAGCGATCTGGCGCCTAAGTCGTATGGCCCCTCGCGGCTATAGTCCCGAACCGTCATGGAGCCAGAACTTCCTTTGGTGCTCTTCGCGGTGTGCTATCAATGAATCTCATGGCAACTGAAGAAGAACTGAAAGCGGAAATCGCGCGGCTTCGTGCTGAGAACCAAGCGTTGCAAAGACCAGCACGTGGGCAGATGTCCCTGAGGGTGAGCGAGAAAGGTGCGCTTTCCGATACGGGCTGGGACGTTTTCCAGTCACACTCTATCGCGAGCAGTGGGAAAAGCTCTTGGGCATGGCAGATGAGATCCGCGCATTCATCCACGAAAACGATGGGGCTCTGAAGAAGAAAGAATAGGCGTGATCAGTAGTCGATGCCAGCCAACCGAAACCCAAGCGGAAGAGTACCTCCCCGCCAGAAACAAAGAAATTTCAAGGGCTCAAGACGTCGATTTATCTCGAAATCGAGGGGGCGGGACATTATCTCCCCAAATACGCGGGCAATCTGGATATCATGACCTTGGCCGCGCTTCGCAGTGCAGAATGTCTTGTGGGCGCCAGGGTCAACTGAGGCTTAGTGACGCCCAGCCGGCGTAATGGTGAATATGAGTGACGAGAAGGGAAAGTGATTGATAGATGCGGCGCGAGAGTTTTCGCCGCGGGAAGGAAGAGAATGTTATGGCGAAGATGAGCAAACGAGAATTCCTGGTCGCGACTATCGGATCCGGCATGGCTTTGGGTGCCGTCCGCAAAGCATTAGGGCAGGAAGGCTCTGCAGGGCATCACAAAATTCCTGTGCGAATGGTGAAAACTACCAAGTTGTTTAAAAGCCATGAAGGATATCCGAACGCGATTGCCGTCACACCTGAAGGCCTCTGG
>Ga0210401_10001191_pt1 | contig 30537 bp, 29 predicted proteins | sample IncBWH32MmetaG_FD_150866 | JGI IMG/M metagenome (GOLD analysis project Ga0210401, IMG submission 150866) | Forest soil microbial communities from Barre Woods Harvard Forest LTER site, Petersham, Massachusetts, United States - Inc-BW-H-32-M | ecosystem: Environmental > Terrestrial > Soil >...
GGGTGGCTCAATACGAGGCGAGGGTCTTGGAAACCAAGCACCGCATTCTGCACCGACTGGCTCGCCAGCTCGGCCAGAAAATCGTCCCCAATCCAGCGGCCGTCGTCTGACAGCGTGTTCATGGAGACAGGGTTTGCGGTCGCGTCTAAAATGAATCCCTCATCCCGAGGAGCATCGCGCAAGCCATGCGTCATGAGGGATGGGCCGCGGGGGCCGAGCCCGTTCGCCAGTCAAGCGTGCTTCTGCTTCGCCAGCCCAAGCCGGGCCTTGACCTCGGCGATCTTGGCGCGGCTGACCGGAACCCGATGCGGGGTCGGTCCATCGAGCTCGATGATGGCGCCATCGCCTTCCTTGCGGACAAAGGAGACATGCGGGATGGCGACGATGTGGCTGCGATGTACCCGCACGAACAGCCCGGGATCGAGCTGCGCCTCGGCCTCCGAGATCGACCACGGGCACATGCGCTCCCGCGTCCCATCATGGATGCGGGTGTAGTGGGCGTCAGCGCGAACGCTGCGCACATCCGCGGCGTCGATGAAATGGGTTCCGTTGACGCCCTCGACCGGCAGCCGGGGCGCCGGAAGACGGGGCGGCTGGCCAAGGCCGCCAAGCGGCGCAGCCATCAGCCGCGGCGTGGCAACGGCAATCGGGGCGGCGGGCGGGGCCGCGGGCTCGGGGTCGGCAACCGACGGCGCGATGATGTCGGTCGGGCTCGCGGCCGGGGTCTGCGGCTGCCGGCGGGGATCGGGAACCAGCGACAGCAGGAACCCGGCGGCAATCACGAAGCAGAGCACCGAGACGACGATCGAAAGGATCTGCTGCGATGCGGCAAGGCCGCCGGCGTGATGATGCGGTGCATCGGAGAGCGGCACGAAATGCATGCCGTACATCGCGGTATAATGCATGCCTGAAACCGCGGCCCCGAAGGCGACCGAGCTCGCGACCAGGCGCACGCCGTCCTGACGTGCCAGGAACGCGCGCAAGCCGCCATAGGCCGCGACGATCGCAACCACGATCGACAGCAGCACCATCGTGCGGTCATGCTGGATGGCAAAATTGCCGGCCAGTCCGTGAATCCCGACATAGTGCATGCTGACGATGCCGAGCCCGAGCAGCACCGCGGACCAAACGACGCGCGAAAGCGACGGCTCGCCGATCGAGACGAAGAACAGGGAGATGCCGACCACCAGCGCGCAGATCAGGAACGAGACGATCGTCGGCAGCACCAGATAGACGGTGTCGGATGGCATCGGCGCCGCGAGCACGCCGACAAAATGCATGGTCCAGATGCCGACGGCCAGAAAGGTGGCGGCGCCGGCGAGCAGCACGCGTCGGTTGACGGCGGATCCGCTGCGGATCCGGGCCGCAAGCGAGAAGCCGGTATAGCCACCCAGGATCGCGATCGCCACCGACAGCGCGACGAGATTGGGATCGTGTCCATCGAACATGATCATGTCGGCCGCCAGTCTCCACGGGTGGCCTCCTCCAGTCGCTGATTTATAGACGCGGCGGTGGAAATGACAATCGGCTAGACATTCGCGTCGGGGTGATCGGAATGCAAGTCTGGATGCACCTGCTCGACGCGCCTTCCAGCTTCTCGTGCGATGCCAGATCCACGTCGCGCGAAAGCGCGTTTGCGGAATCCATCTCGCTCGAAAGCGCTTTTGTCATGGCGCGCGCAAGACGTCCGAATTTCGCTTCGGCGCATTCGGCGTCCCCTCTCCCGTTGTGGGAGAGGGTGAAACCCGAGTCTCCGGCGGCAGCCTGCTGCAGCACGTTCCAGTATCACGCGCGACGCCCAGCTCACCCGCTCTGCGCGATGCCGGCCGCGACCTGGCCGCGCAGCCGCTCCAGCGAGAGCAGCGTGTTGGCGCAGGCTTCCGCGACCTCGATGCCCTTGGTTATGAAATGCTTGCGGAAGAATTCGAAATGCGCCTGGCTCTCGTGGAACTGCTGCGGCGTCAGCACCGCCGAGAAAATCGGAATCTCGGTGCGCAGCTGCACGTCCATCAGCGCCTTGATCACGGTGTCGGCGACGAACTCGTGGCGATAGATGCCGCCATCGACCACGAGGCCCGCCGCCACAATCGCGGTGTAGCGGCGTGTCTTGGCCAGCAGCTGCGCATGCAGCGGGATCTCGAACGATCCCGGCACCTCGAAGATGTCGACCTGCGCGCGCGAGATGTGGCGCGCCTCGATCTCGGCGAGGAAGGCGATCTTCGCCTCCTCGACCACCTCGCGGTGCCAGCAGGCCTGCACGAAAGCGACCCGCTGCGGCCTCGCAAAGCGCGGATGATCAGGCCGCGATGGCGGCATGACGTCAGCAGGAATCCCGGCGTCGGATTCCTGTGTTCGAGATTGCCGTATTTCGGAGTCTTGAGTTTGGGGATCTTGCAACATCTGATTCATGGTTTTCCTCATTTGATAGGACCAGAATCAGGGCACACGGAACGACAAGCCCACGCCGAGCATGATACGGAAAAGTGCGAAGCGGTTTTCCGAAAAGATCATGCTCAAACAACAACCTGAAGCGCGACGACGACCTAAAGTCGCCATGCTTCAAGCGCAGGCTCGCGCGACCGTTCTCTTTCATCCGGACTTTAACCGTCGGCTTCGGAATTGCACCGAATCTGCTGACCCTTCCCTTTTGACGGGGAAGGCGCTCGCGGGCTTGGGCCTCAATCGATTGCTCGACCTTCGGCCCTTACCGCCGGTGGGGACTTTCACCCCGCCCTGAGAACATCACCGCCCGAAACGGGACGGCGTTAACGACTATGACCAAAGGCTGACGGGTGGGCAAGCGGCTCTGCCATCGGAAAAGGGCATATTGCCCATGCCGGGAGCGTGAGACAGACCCAGGTCCGGCCGCGACGGCCAACGGCGCCTCGGCGCACCCATGGACTCCGTTAAGAAAAAATTAACGATTGCCGCGCGGACACAAATCCGATTCCGGTTTGTTCCTCCGTTAACGATTGGCACCGGATCAATTGTGGACGATCGGCGCTTTGGCTGTGGACGGAACCGGCGTGGAGTTGCGCGGATTCCGCAAATCACATCAGTTGATCCCCGCAGGCCCCCGATCGCCGGGGATTGCAGCTGGTAACCATGCGCCCAAACGGCGCTGGTCAGGCAGCCGCGTGCGTACCAACATATTTTTAAGAAGCATAAGAGGTCGAGACGGCATGTCCCTGCTCGAAGGCATCATCGAATCCCGAAGCCACCCGCTCACGGTGGTCGAGGACTACGCCGCCGACAACAACTGGGCGTTTGAACGGTCCGGCGAAGACGAGGTCACCATCGTCACCAAGGGCGAGTGGACCGATTATCAGCTCTCTTTCACCTGGATGCACGAGATCGAAGCGCTACATCTGGCCTGCGCCTTCGACATGAAGATTCCGCAGCCACGGCTCAACGAGGTGCAGCGGCTGGTCGCGGCGATCAACGAGCAATTATGGGTCGGGCATTTCGACCTCTGGATGCATACCGGCATGGTCATGCATCGCCAGGCCCTGGTGCTGCCCGGCGGCATCATCGCGTCGACCGCGCAATGCGAGAGCATGCTGGCCGGCGCCATCCACGCCTGCGAACGTTACTACCAGGCGTTCCAGTTCGTGGTGTGGGCAGGCAAGTCGGCTCACGAGGCCATGGACGCCGCAATGTTCGACACCGCGGGCGAGGCGTAAGGTCATCGTCGTCCCGGCCTCGAGCCGGGACCGATATCGCGTGATGCCCGCGCGTCAGTAAAATGCTTGTCCCGCCTGCGGTGCTTCACTAGAACCGGGTCCCCACCCTCGTGCGCAATTGCGCATAAGGTGGGGATAATAGCGGTTATTGTGGTGGCGACATTGAACAGCAGCAGCAGTTTGCAAGACATCGCCGGCACGACGGTGCTGGCCGGCGCGGGCAAGATGGGCGGCGCGATGCTGACCGGCTGGCTCGCGCGCGGGCTCGATCCGCAACGCGTCATCGTGGTCGAGCCGTCACCGTCACCCGAGATCAGCGCGCTCGCGGCGCAGGGCGTGCGGCTCAACCCGCAGGGCACGGCGACAGCCGACACGCTGGTGATTGCAGTGAAGCCGCAGACGTTTCGGGAGGCCGGACCACGGCTGAAGCCCTTCGTCGACCCGACGACGCTGGTGGTCTCGATCATGGCCGGCACCACCATCGCGTCGCTGCAAGCGGTCTGCGGGGCTAAGGTCGTGCGCGCGATGCCGAATACGCCGGCCGCGATCGGGCGCGGCGTCACGGTTGCGGTCGCAGCCGAGAATGTCAGCGCCGCACAGCGCGCCGCCGCCGATGCGCTGCTCAAGGCCACCGGCGCCGTCGAATGGATCGACGACGAAGCGTTGATGGATGCGGTCACCGCGGTCTCCGGCTCGGGACCGGCCTATGTCTTCCTGCTCGCAGAAGAGCTGGCACGCGCCGGTGTCGCCGCCGGCCTTCCCGAAGCGCTGGCGGCCAGGCTCGCCCGCGAGACGGTGGCAGGCGCCGGCGAACTGCTGCACCGCTCGGAATTGCCGGCCGCGACACTGCGGCAGAACGTCACCTCGCCCGGCGGCACCACGGCCGCCGCGCTCGACGTGCTGATGGGACATGAGGGGCTGCAGCGGCTGATGATCCGCGCGGTCGCCGCCGCGACGGCGCGGTCGAAGGACCTCGCGAAGTAGCGCCGTCATTGCGAGCAAAGCGAAGCAATCCAGTGCCGTGCGGAGACTCTGGATTGCGTCGGCGCTTCGCGCCTCGCAATGACGGCTGGGGCGCTACGTCGCCCCAAACCGCTTGTTGAAAGCCTCGACATTGACGAGGCCGCGGCCGTGGCGGCCATCGCCTATTCTGCGCTCGCCGTCGAATGCCGCGACTTCGAAGCGGATCACGCGGCGCTCGACCTCGATCACCTTCGCCGTGGTGCGGATGGTGGCGCCGACGGCCGAGGCCGCCAGATGGCGGATATCGACCTCGGTACCGACGGTCACCCAGCCCGGCACAAGTTGTCCTCTGATGGCGTCGCCGGACGCGAGCTCCATCTGCAGGATCATCATCGGCGTCGCGAACACCATGGGCATGCCGGCGAGCAGATGCCCGACCGTCTGCTCCGGCGGCACGATCAGTGTGCGCTCGGCGCTCATGCCGATCCTGATGACGTCACGTGCGTCCATGGAAAAGCCAGATTGTCATTCCGGGACACGCGCGTCAGCACGTGGACCCAGAATCCAGTGATTATTGCGCGAGATTCCGGGTTCGATGCTTCGCATCGCCCCGGAATGACGCAAGAGCGTCACTTCTTCGCAAAACGCTCCACAAACGTCTGGCCGCCCTTCATCTTATGGGCGAGCGGCGCTTCGTTGATCTGGATCACGACCGCTTCGGCATCGACGCCGAGATTTTTCACGAGCGCCTGGGTGATGTCGCGCATCATGCCGGCCTTCTGTTCGTCGGTGCGGCCGGCGGCCATGTTCACGGTAATCTCAGGCATCTGATCTCCCCTTTTTGTTTGCGTCATGGCCGGCGAAAGCGCGAAGCGCGTCTTCTCGCCAGAATGCCGGCCGTCCACGATCCTTCCATCAAACAAGACGCGGATGCCCGGCACAAGGCCGCACGGATGAATGGCTATCCCCACCTCACTTCATGGCGCACGAGGATGTCGCGCACGCGATCGACGATCTCGCCTTCCGGACAGGAGAATTGCGCCGGCCGGCTCTCGCGCCATTCCTGGTTCGACGCGATTGCGGCGGCGGCTTTCGCGCCCTCGATCAGGTCCTTGATCTGCACCTCGCCGCGCGCCTTCTCGTCCGAGCCCTGGATGATGACGCAGGGCGAATTGCGGCGGTCGGCATATTTGAGCTGGTTGCCCATGTTCTTGGGATTGCCGAGATAGAGCTCGGCACGCATGCCGGCGTTGCGCAACAGCGCGACGAATTTCTGATAGTCGGCGACGCGGTCGCGATCGAACACGGTGACGACAACCGGCCCAAACTCAGGCCGCGTGTCGAGCTTGCCCAGGAGCGTGAGCGCGGCCTGCAGCCGCGACACGCCGATCGAGAATCCAGTCGCCGGCACCACCTCGCCGCGGAAGCGCGAGACAAGACCATCATAGCGTCCGCCGCCGCCGATCGAGCCGAAGCGCACCGGCCGGCCTTTTTCGTCCTTGGTGTCAAGCAGCAGTTCGACCTCGTAGACCGGGCCAGTGTAATATTCAAGGCCACGCACGACCGAGGGATCGATCCGGACGCGGTCACCATAACCGGAAGCGGCGACGAGAAGCGTGATGTTGGCGAGTTCGCTCACACCTTCCTGAGCAATTTGAGATTCAGAAACCAATGCGAGCTTGGTCACTATCTCTTCGTTCGAACCGGTCTCAGGGCAGGTGGACGCCAACACGCGCGTTATTGCGTCGCGCGGCAAGCCAGCGCCCTTCGTGAAGTCGCCGCTTTCGTCCTTGCGACCCTCCCCAAGTAACGCACGGACTCCCTCCTCTCCGAGCCGATCAAACTTGTCGATCGCTCGTAGCACCGTAAGCCTGCGGCCTGCATTCTCGTCACCACCGAGTCCAATCGACTCGAGCACCCCATCGAGCACTTTCCGGTTGTTGACCTTCACCACATAGGAGCCGCGGGGAATGCCGAGCGCCTCCATGGTATCGGCGGCCATCATGCACATCTCGGCATCGGCGGCTGCGCTGGATTGACCTGACGGCGCGGTACCGATGGTGTCGGCATCGAACTGCATGAACTGGCGGAAACGGCCAGGACCCGGCTTCTCGTTGCGATAGACATAGCCGAAGCGGTAGCTGCGGTAGGGCAGAACGATGTTCTCGGTGCCGTACCGCTCGGCGACATAGCGCGCGAGCGGCGCGGTGAGGTCGTAGCGCAGCGAGATCCACTGCTCGTCATCGTCCTGGAACGAGAACACGCCCTCGTTGGGGCGGTCCTGGTCGGGCAAAAATTTTCCCAGCGCATCGGTGTATTCGAACGCCGGCGTCTCCACCGGCTCAAAACCGTAGCGCTCGTAGACGGCGCGGATTTTCTCCACCATCGCACGCGTCGCATTGATCGCGGCGGGGCCACGATCTTCCAGCCCGCGCGGCAGGCGCGCCTTCAGCTTTTGCGGTTTCTTGGGTTTGTCAGCCATGGGGCAGCGTTGGTAGCAATATCCGTAGGGTGGGCAAAGGCGCATCTTCGCGCCGTGCCCACCGAACCTGGAACAGCGCAGGTGGGCTCGCCTCGCTTAGCCCACCCTACGCATTGACGGCAAGCACGTCATCGCCGCCCAGAGGCTGCGGACCAATTCCGCCGGTCAAAACACCTTCCTGATCCAGTCGTGCGGGTCGGCCGCGCGGCCGTACTGGATGTCGATCAGCTGCTTGCGCAGGCCCATGGCGACGGGGCCGGCCGCGCCGCCAGAGATCAGAAAATCGCCGCTTGCGGCACACACTTTTCCGATCGGCGAGATGACGGCCGCGGTGCCGCAGGCGAACGCCTCCTTCAGCCTGCCGCTGGTGGCATCAGCGCGCCACTGCTCGATCGAATACGGCTCCTCGCGCACCGGCGTGCCGGCATCCCTGGCGAGCGCGATGATCGAATCGCGGGTGATGCCCGGCAGGATCGTGCCCAGCGGCGGCGTCACGAGCGAGCCGTCCTCGAACACGAAGAAGACGTTCATACCGCCGAGTTCCTCGATGTAGCGGCGCTCGACCGCATCGAGGAAGACGACCTGATCGCAGCCGTGCTCGATGGCCTCGGCCTGCGCCCGCAGGCTCGCGGCGTAATTGCCGCCGCATTTGACCGCGCCGGTGCCGCCGATCGCGGCACGCGTATAGTTCTCCGACACCCAGATCGACACCGGCGCAGGTCCGCCCTTGAAATAGGAGCCGACCGGCGAGGCGATCACGGCAAAGATGTATTCGGCCGATGGCTTCACACCGAGGAAGACCTCGTTCGCGATCATGAACGGCCGCAGGTAGAGACTGCCATCGCCGCCCGGGATCCAGGCGCGGTCGGTGCGCACGAGTTGCTCGACGGCGTCGATGAACACCGGCTCGGGCAGCGGCGCCATCGCCATGCGCTCAGCCGAATTTTGGAAGCGGGCGGCATTGGCGTCGGGACGGAACAGGTTCACGCCGCCGTCGTCGCGCTGGTAGGCCTTCAGCCCTTCGAAAATCTCCTGCGCATAGTGCAGGACGGCTGTGGCAGGATCGAGCGCGAAGTTCGCACGGGCTTCGACCCGCGCACCATGCCAGCCCTTTGCCTTGTCGTAGCGGACCACGGCCATGTGATCGGTGAAAATCCGGCCGAAGCCCGGGTCTGCGAGTCTTGCCGCGCGCTCCTGCTCTGGAGTCGGACTGCTCGCGGGCAGGATCTCGAATTTCAAACTCATTGCTTTGCCTCCCGCTGCCGGCGCCGGCGCGATGTCTGGCACCGGGCTGACCTGCGCGGGGCCGCTGGCCCGATTTCGGGCAGATTGATCGAACGAAATCCCCATGGGCTTTCTCCCGGCTTAAGAGGTGCGCTTTGGCGCGGTTTACTACGTCCGGACCACGGATTCCACGCTTGGCGGCCCCTTGCGGACCCGCTTTTGCGCGATGCGGAAGTCCAGTATGTTGCCCGATACGCTCGCCCGACCGTGGTGCAGTCGATCTTTCGCAGCTCATCGAGCCGCGAATGGTTTGGCGGGCCATCTCAGACATCACCGGGGCGAAAGACGATCTAAAATTTCGCAACGGCTGATTGTTTTGTAACATTGAACCCAAGATATGTCAACATGACTGACATAAATTTTTCAAACCCGTCCACAAACCCTGATTCGCGGGGCTCGGAAGCGCGTGGGTCCGCCGCGCGGACCGATCTGCGCTGGGAAATCATCGAGCTCCTGTTCTTCGCGTATCGCGATTTCGTCGGCGATCCCGACCAGGAACTCGAGGCGTTCGGCTTCGGCCGGGCGCATCACCGCGTCCTGCATTTCGTCTATCGCTATCCGGGATTGAAGGTCGCCGACCTGCTCGACGTGTTGCGCATCACCAAACAGTCGCTCGGGCGGGTGCTGAAGCAGCTGCTCGACGAAGGCTATATCGAGCAGAAGACCGGCAACAATGACCGGCGGCAGCGGCTGCTCTACGCGACACCGAAGGGCGAAGCCCTGGTCGGAAAGCTCGCCGGCCTGCAGACCACGCGGATCAACCGCGCGCTGGAGGAGATCGGGCCGGCCGGCACCGAGACCGTGCTGCGCTTCCTGCGCGCGATGATCGATCGCGACGATCCGGACAAGGTGCTGGAAACGATTTTCAAGACCCCCACCGCAAAGGAGTGATCGTGCCCTTGGCAGCCCAGGTCCCGCGTACACCGCCGCAACCGGCCGACGATGCCCCCCACCTCCTGCTGGTCGACGATGACCGCCGCATCCGCGACCTGTTGTCGCGCTTTCTATGCGGCGAGGGCTATCGCGTCACCACGGCGGCCAGCGCCGGCGACGCCCGCGCCAAGCTCAACGGCCTGCATTTCGATCTGTTGATCCTCGACGTGATGATGCCCGGCGAGACCGGTTTCGATCTCGCCCGCTCGATCCGCAAATCGTCCGCCGTGCCGATCCTGATGCTGACGGCGCGCCACGAGGCCGAAGCCCGCATCGAGGGCCTGCAGATCGGCGCGGACGATTATGTCGCCAAGCCGTTCGAGCCCCGCGAGCTCGCGCTGCGGATCGGAAACATCCTGAAGCGCAGCGCGCCGCCGCCTTCGGCGGGCGCGATGGAGCAGATCACCTTCGGGCCTTACGTCTTTCACCTCGGCCGCGGCGAACTGCGCCAGGGCGACGAGGTGATTCACTTGACCGACCGCGAGCGCGACATGCTGCGCGTGCTGGCCGCGACCCCGGGCGAGACCGTGCCGCGCGGCGCACTGACCGGCAACGGCACCGTGAACGAGCGCGCCGTCGACGTGCAGATCAACCGGCTGCGGCGCAAGATCGAGCGCGATCCGGCCAATCCGCTGTTCCTGCAGGCGGTGCGCGGCATCGGCTATCGCCTGGTCGCCTCCCCATGACCACGCTGGATACCGGCCTGACGCTGATCCGCTCCGCCGCGGGTCGCGTATCCGCGGCCAACGGCCGGCTCGGCAACGCGTTCAAGAGCTGGATGCCGACCGGGCTCTACGCCCGGGCGCTGTTGATCATGATCGTGCCGATGGTGATCCTGCAGACCGTGGTGGCCGGCGTGTTCATGGAGCGGCACTACAACACGGTCACGCGCCGCCTCTCGGCGGCGGTCGTGCAGGACATCGCCGCGCTGATCGACGTCTACAAGGGCTATCCGCAGGACAAGGACCGCGCGCAGATCCGGCGCATCGCCCAGCAGCGGCTCAATCTGGTGGTCGACTTCCTCCCCCCCGGCGACATGCCGCCGCCGGGACCAAAGCCGTTCTTCAACCTGCTCGATCAATCACTCTCGGTGTCGATCGGCCGCCAGATCGGCCGGCCGTTCTGGATCGACACCGTCGGCAACTCCAACCTGATCGAAATCCGCATCATGATCGATGACGCCGTGATGCGGGTGTTCGCCCAGCGCAGCGCCGCCTACGCCTCCAATTCCGAGATCTTCCTGTTCTGGATGGTCGGCACCTCCTCGATTCTCTTGATCGTCGCGGTGCTGTTCCTGCGCAACCAGATCAAGCCGATCCTGCGGCTCGCGGATGCCGCCGAGAGTTTTGGCAAGGGACGGGAAGCGCCGAATTTTCGCCCGCGCGGCGCGCGCGAGGTGCGCCGCGCCGCGCACGCGTTCCTGGAGATGAAGGCGCGGGTCGAACGCACGATCGAGCAGCGCACCGCGATGCTGGCCGGCGTCTCGCACGATCTGCGAACGATATTGACCCGCTTCAAGCTCGAGCTCGCTTTGATCGGCGACAGTCCCGAGCTCGACGCCATGCGCAAGGACGTCGACGAGATGTCGGGCATGCTGGAAGACTATCTCGCCTTTGCGCGCGGCGATTCCGGCGAGAACGCGCAGCCGACCGACATGGCGCTGGCGCTGGAGGAATTGCGCAGCGACGCCGAGCGCGATGGCCATCAGACGACCGTCGCCTTCCAGGGCCTGCCGGTGGTCACGGTGAAGCCGGCCGCGTTCAAGCGTTGCCTGGCCAATCTGGTCTCCAACGCGGCGCGGCACGCCCAGACCATCTCGATCAACGGCCGCAGGGATCACCGCTATCTGACGGTCACCATCGACGACGATGGGCCGGGCATTCCCCAGGCCAAGCGCGAGGAGGTGTTCAAGCCGTTCCTGCGGCTGGATTCGGCGCGCAACCAGGACGAGGGCGGTACCGGCCTGGGCTTAGCCATCGCGCGCGACATCGCCCGCTCCCATGGCGGCGACATCACGCTGGCCGACAGCCCGATAGGCGGCCTGCGCGCGATCGTGCGCGTGCCAGTGTGATTGAACAGAGGGGAGATGCAAGTTCTCCCTCTCCCCGTTCTCACGGGCCCGCGCGAGCAAAGCTCGCGCTGAGAGGCCGGGGTGAGGCGCATTCCCGAGCGGCGCGGCCTACTTCGCGGGCTGGATCAGCCCCTTCAGCTTGTCCATGTCGTGGATGTTCATCTTGAAGCCGCCGGGCATGACGATATCGCCGGGCTTCTGATCGGGCTTGCAGGCGCCGAGCCACTTCGCCTCGATCTTGGTCGTGGTGTCGAGCGGCTTGCCGGAGAGCCCCTTGTCGCTATGCGAGGTGCTGGAGACCGTGTAGGCCGAATTGAAATCGCCCACGATTTCGGCATGCGAGGTCACCGAAACGCCGGCGACGTTGCAGACGGAATCGGTGACATAGCCGGTCGCGGTCTTCTGGATGTCCTGTTTGGAGCAGACCTGCTTCACCATCGGCGAGAAGCTGTTGCTCATGTCCTTGTCGGTGGTCGGATCGGTGCAGTGCTGCATCGCCATATCCGGGATCGACGAGCCGGTCTTGACGATCTTCATTTCCCATAGCCCGGCTTTGCGGACCGGAAGCTCCTCCGCCCCGGCACTTAGACAAGGCAACACCGCCAGCAGCAGGCAGCTCAGGACACTTGAAGCAAGAATCTGTCGCGTCATATCGCGCGCTCCGGGCACGTGAGACATCAAATTTGGGGGGAATAAGCCGGCTGAAGAGAGATCAGGACTCTAGTCGAGGGTTTTCAGCGGCTGGCCTTCGGCGCCATAGGGCACCCAGCGGCAGGCGAACGACAGATAGCCGCCATATTGCGGGTCGATCGACAGGAACCGCGCCACCTTGCCGTAGGACGCGCAATGCGCCACCGCGAGCTGCCGGGCATCGGCTTCCTGAGCCGCCGAATAGGCAATGATGCCGCCGGTGTCGTTGCCCCTGAACGCGGGCAGCCAGTCGGCCTGCGCCGGCGCGCCCGCCAGCCATCCGACCATTGCCACGAGGCCCGCCGCCCAAATCCTTCGCATCGCAGACTCCTTCGATTCCAGACATCTTAAGGTGCGTCTTGTGCCAAGAAAAGGACGGGAATGCGGCTGATGGAGACTTGTCCTGGGGGTGTTGCCCTGCTGCACTTGACCTTGCTTCAGCTTCGCGGCACCGTCGGACTTCGCCCGATCATCGCAGCGGATTGCCTATGCGCGACCTCAAGTCCATGAAAACTCTCAGTCTGGGTGCCGCGCTCGGCGCGCTGCTCGCTGCCATTACGCTCAGCCCGGCGCAGGCCGCCAATCCGCTCGAATTGAATTTCTGGCTCTCGGGTCCGAAATACGACGGGCGGGTCGCGCCATGCGAGTCGGCGCTGTCGACGATCACGTCGCAATTCCACGAAAAAGAAAGCATGTACTGGAATTCGACGCTGACCATTACCGCCTACGGCAACATCCACGAGGTAGCGTTCCGGCCCTGGCAGTCCGACAACATGCCGCGCCGCTTCTGCAGCGGCAATGCCCAGACCAGCGACGGCGCTACCCGTATTGTCAACTTCTCGATCATCGAGGACGGCGGATTTTCCGGCTACGGCCAGGGCGTCGACTGGTGCGTCACCGGGCTCGACCGCAACTGGGCCTATAATCCCGGCTGCAGGTCCGCCCTGCCCTGATCGCGTCGCCCTGATCGTCCGGACTTTTTCGGTGCGATCTCGATCGAGACGCGAACGGTTCGCGCGCGATCATTTTTGTTCTTGAAATGTTCTTTCCTCCTGCTAGGCTGGCTGGTGTGGCGTGTCCGACATTCGCTTCAGCATGTCCGCGGGTCCGGTCAAGCGAATGTCAGACACAAGCCACACCAGAAGCTTGAATTTGCTGGTGTCCCTTGGTTCTGACGTTCGTAAACCGGCCGCGGCAACATGTTGCGAGAACCGGGACACCAGGTGTCAGTCGTGGGAGCGTTCTCATGTTTCAATTATCGGGCGGGCGGTCTCTGGTCGCGCTTCGCGCAATCTTGCTCTTGGCATTGATCGGGATTGTTGGGAGCGCGGCGACGGCTCCAGCGAGAGCCCAGGATCAGCGCCAGAACGCGCCGGGCGCGTTCGATTTCTACGTGCTGTCGCTGTCCTGGTCGCCCTCCTTCTGCGAGGACGCGGCCGATCGCGGCAACAACGGCCGTGGCACCCAGGCCCAGTGCGGAAGCCGGCCCTATTCCTTCGTGGTGCACGGGCTGTGGCCGCAATATGAGCATGGCTTTCCCGAATATTGCCAGCGGCCGTCGCCCCGGCTCGACCGCAACATCATGGTCTCGATGCTCGACCTGATGCCGGCGCCCGGCCTGATCTACAACGAGTGGGACAAGCACGGCACCTGCTCGGGGCTCGGCGAGCGCGCCTACTTCGAAACCATCCGCAAAGCGCGCGCGGCGGTGAAGATTCCGCCGGAATATCTCGACCTCGCCGACGCCAAGACGGTCGCGCCTCAGGATGTCGAGGACGCCTTCGTGAAGATCAATCCGGGCCTCACCAATGCGGCGATTGCGGTCACTTGCAACCGGACCCGGCTGTCCGAGGTGCGGATCTGCCTGAGCAAGGACCTGCAGTTCCGCGCCTGCGATGAGATCGATGGCCGCGCCTGCAAGCGCGATCAGGTGACGATGCCGCCGGTCCGAGGTGGGTAGTCTTCCCGCCGTCATTGCGAGCGAAGCGAAGCGATCCAGTTTCCAACAGCAGCTCTTTACGTGGACGACGGGACTGCCTCGCAGCTTGAGCTGCTCGCAATGACAAGGGTTGCTTTCATCGCCCGATATCATACCCCCCTGATCCCATGAACTACCGCCACGCCTTTCATGCCGGGGGATTTGCCGACGTCATCAAGCACATCGTGCTGGTGCGCATCCTGATCTATCTGCAGGAGAAGCCGGCCGCTTTCCGGGTCATCGACACTCATGCCGGCGCCGGCCTCTACGACCTGACCAGTGAGGAAGCGCGCCGCGGCGGCGAATGGCTGACCGGCATTGCGCGGGTGATGCAGGCGCGCTTTTCGGAAGCGGGCCTCGCGCTGCTAAAACCCTATCTCGACATCGTCAGGGCCTTCAATACCGGGCCGGAGCTTGCGGCCTATCCCGGCTCGCCTTTGTTTGCGCGGGCGCTGCTGCGCCCGCAGGACCGGTTGACCGCGTGCGAAATCGAGCCCGGCGCACGGACGCAGCTGATCGACGCGCTCCGGCGCGACGCCCAGGCGCGCGTCGTCGACCTCGACGGCTGGAAGGCGCTGGCGGCCTTCGTGCCGCCGAAGGAGCGGCGCGGCCTGGTCCTGGTCGATCCGCCCTTCGAGGCCAAGGACGAGTTCGAACGGACGGCGGAAGGTTTTGCCAAGGCCTTCGCGAAATGGCCGAGCGGGACTTACCTCCTGTGGTACCCGGCCAAGAGCCGGCGGGCGGCCGACGAGCTTGCAGACCGCATCGCGCGGGCCTTGGGTTCGGCGAGGCCCGCAGCCGAGGGCCTGCGGCTCGAATTCAGCGTCGCGCCGCAGGCAGCCGGCAGCGCGCTCGCCTCCACCGGGTTGTTGATCGTCAACCCGCCTTGGACGCTCGCCAGCGAGCTCAAAACCATCCTCACCGAGCTGACAAAACCGCTCGGCCAGGGGGGTGCCGGCCGCTACCGGCTGGTGGAGCGGATTTGAGCTTCGCAAGCATGGCCTGTTCGCCCGGATCGGGCGCGGCCGGGGCCTGCGGTGAGCCAGTGTCGGGCTGGGCGTATCGCTTGAAAATCCGTAGTCAATCCGCGCCGAACCGTATTATGCTTGTTCCGGAGGACTGGCTTTACGTTCCGCTTCCGCGAATGGTTGCGGCGGAGTGATCAAGGCCCAAACAAAATCCAGGCGGACCGGCGTTTGACCGGCGGCCCGCTCAAGGTGGCCAAAGCTTTCCGACAGCGAATGCCGGGTCGGGCCGGTGCGCAAGAGCAGCGCAGCGGCAAAGAGCAATGCGGGGGGAGGAGTTTCCCGATGGCCATGACTGGAACGGTCAAGTTCTTCAACGGAGAGAGGGGCTACGGCTTCATCAAGCCTGACGACGGCGGTCGCGACGTGTTCGTCCACATTACCGCGGTCGAGCGGGCTGGATTGAAGGACCTGGCCGAAGGACAACGCATCACATTCGAGGTCGAGCCGGACAAGAAGGGCAAGGGCCCGAAGGCGGTCAATCTCGTGATCAATTCTTGAAGCCGCGCGCATTCCTCCCGCGCGCGTCCGGTCCCGGATCCGATCCGCGGAAGGAGTTTTGTTGTCTTTCAAACATGCGACAAAAAAATCCCGGCAGCGCGAGGCGCGGCCGGGAGTGCTGTAGCCGGTTTTTTCTTGTCGAAAATCAGAAGTGATAGTTCACGCCGACGCGCACCACGTTTGAGCGGAAGCCGTTCGACATGCCGGTGATGTTGAACTGGTTTTCGGAGAGGTCGATGAAGAGGTACTCGATCTTGGCACTCCAGCGTGAGTCGAATCCGACTTCGGTGCCGAATCCGATCGTCCAGCCCGCCGTCGTTTGGGACTCGGAGAGACCAAAGGTCTCGGCGCGCAGTTCGCCGAAGGCAAGACCCGCGGTGCCATAGAACAGGACGTTGTTGAACGTGTAGCCGCCACGGCCGCGCACCGTGCCGAACCAGGGATTGGAAAACTTCCACGGCGCAAAGGTATCGTCCGCGCCGGTCACCTGGAGGTCGCCTTCGATACCGAACACCCAGCAACCGTTCTGCCAGTTGAAGCCGCCCTGCACGCCGGCCTCGAAGCCGGAAGGCTTGGTCCGGTTGTTGCTGACGGTCCCCCACTCATAGCCGAGATTGCCGCCGAGATAGGGCCCAGCCCAGCTGAAGGCATTGAGCGGCTGGTTAACGGTGTAAGCCGGCGGCGCATAAACCGGCGGCGACGGGTAAGGCAGATCGCCGGCACGGACCGATGCCCCGCTCAGGCCCGCGGCTGTCAATGCGGCCGCGCCCACGACAAAGCTTCTCATTGGATACTCCAACACAGACTACCGTTAAAACCTTGGCTCGCGCGCATTGGTCCTGGGCGTTCAGCGAACCGAATGGTTACGGAACTCATTCTTTTTTCCGCTAATATTTATCGAGAGTCTTAGGTTAAGGGGTCGCTAAGAACGGTTACTGCGCGCTCAGCATTGTTAACGCAGCGTTACTGCACGCTGGCGGGGCCGCCTGCGAGCGCCTAGTTTAGCTTCATGCCTCACGATTCTGCCGATAAGCCGAAAGCGCCCGCCGCGCCGAAGCCACCTCGCCGATCCCAGACCGATTTGCCGGAGCAACTCGCCGCAGCCGACGTCGATCCGGCGACGTCAACGCCGGACGACGAGGACGAGGCGCGGCTGCCGGAGCTGCCCGAGGACAACACTGACGTTGTGGCGGAAGGACCGCTGGCGGCCGGCCATGCCGCGATCGAAAGAGCGGTGCGGCTCGCCCCGACCTCGCCCGGCGTCTATCGCATGCTGAACGCAGCGAACGACGTGCTCTATGTCGGCAAGGCCAAGAACGTCAAAAAGCGCCTCACCTCCTATGCACGTCCCAACGCGCCGCACCCGGCGCGCATCCTGCGCATGATTGCGGCAACCGTCACGGTGGAGATCGTCTCGACCACGACCGAGACCGAGGCGCTGCTGCTCGAGGCCAACCTGATCAAGCAGCTTCGGCCGCGCTTCAATGTGCAGCTGCGCGACGACAAGTCGTTTCCCTATATTCTCGTGACCGGCGATCACTGGGCGCCGCAGATCCTGAAACATCGTGGTGCGCAGACGCGTCCGGGGCGCTATTTCGGGCCATTCGCATCCGCCGGCGCGGTCGGCCGCACCATCACGGCGCTGCAGCGCGCGTTCCTGATCCGCTCCTGCACCGACGGCTTTTTCGAGAGCCGCACCAGGCCCTGCCTGCTCTACCAGATCCGCCGCTGCGCCGGCCCCTGCACCGGCGAGATCGATTTTCCGGGCTATACCGAGCTGGTGCGCGAGGCGACCGATTTTCTGTCCGGGAAGAGCCAGGCGGTGAAGCAGCTGCTCGCGGGCGAGATGGAGAGAGCCTCCGGCGAGCTCGAATTCGAGACCGCGGCGGTCTACCGCGACCGCCTGGCTGCGCTGTCCGCAATCCAGTCGCAGCAGGGCATCAACCCGCGCACGGTGGACGAGGCCGACGTGTTCGCGATCCATCAGGAGGGCGGCTATTCCTGTGTCGAAGTATTCTTCTTCCGCACCGGACAGAACTGGGGCAACCGCGCCTATTTTCCGCGCGCGGAAAAGTCCTTCACGCCGGAGGAGGTGCTGTCGTCCTTCCTCGCGCAATTCTACGACGACAAACCGCCGCCCAAACTCATCCTGCTGTCGCACGATATCGAGGAGTGCGACCTGCTCGCCGACGCGCTTACGGTGAAGGCCGGTCACAAGGTCGAAATCTCGGTGCCGAAGCGCGGCGAGAAGAAAGAGCTGATCGTGCACGCGCTCACCAATGCGCGCGAGGCGCTGGGACGCAAGCTTGCCGATACCGCGACCCAGAGCCGGCTCCTGGAGCAGCTCGCGACCGTGGTGCTGCTGCCGCAGATACCGCGACGGATCGAGGTCTACGACAACAGCCATATCCAGGGCACCAATGCGGTCGGCGCCATGATCGTGGCGGGACCGGACGGCTTCATCAAGAACCAGTACCGCAAGTTCAACATCAGATCGGAAGGCCTCACCCCCGGCGACGACTACGCCATGATGCGCGAAGTCCTGCAGCGCCGCTTCAAGCGGCTGCTCGCGCCACCCGAGGGCGATGCCGCCCAAGCGAAGGCTGATGACGATGCGGTGCCGCAATGGCCCGACCTCGTGATCATCGACGGTGGCCGGGGCCAGCTCAACGCGGCGCGCGAGATTTTTGCGAGCCTCGGGCTCACACAGGTGTCGCTGATGGCGGTCGCCAAGGGGCCGGAGCGCGACGCCGGGCGGGAAACGCTGTTCACGCCGGACCGCGAGGCGATCAAGCTCGAGCCGCGCGATCCGGTGCTCTACTTCATCCAGCGGCTGCGCGACGAGGCGCATCGCTTCGTGATCGGCTCGCACCGCAAGCTACGCAAGAAGGACATCCGCGAGGCCGGATTGCAGGAAATCCCCGGCATTGGCCCTTCACGCAAACGTGCACTGCTCCACCATTTCGGGACGCTGAAAGAGATTGAGCGGGCGTCGATTGCCGATCTCGGCAAGGTCCCCGGCGTCAGCGCCGAGAGCGCGCGCAGAATCTTTGAGTTTTTCCATCCGCAAGCAAACTGACGCGCCGGCGTTCGGCAATGTTGGACGCACCCCATGAGATAAGATCCGGATAAAAAGATTGCACCTAATATTGCCCGGATGATATTGGCAGCGCAGCAGTTGGACTATTCAGATGAATCGCGAGCAACGAAAGGCGGCTGTCGCGGCCTACCGGGAGCGCAAGCCTGCCGTCGGCATCTATGCGGTCGTTTGCCACGCCTCCGGCCAGCGCTGGATCGGCCGCGCTCCCGACCTCGGTACCATCCAGACCCGGCTCTGGTTCACGCTGCGGCAGGGCAGTTGCGCCCATCGGGCGCTGCAGGCGGCCTGGAACCAGCATGGGCCCGACGCCTTCTCGCTCGACATCATCGAGCGGATCGAGGACGAGGCCCTGGCCTATGTCCGGGACGGCATCTTGAAGGACCGCCTGTCGCACTGGTGCTCGACTTTCGGCGCCGACCCCATATAGACCTGAAAAGCTTTAGCTTTGCGCAGTCAGCCTCGCCTTGTTGCCGCGACGCCACCAATTCCTATCTTCGCAATGCGGCGCCGGAGATTCCCGTAATGTTGACGTCATTTCCAAGGGGTTGGATGCGCTGAGCGGTTGACCTTCGCAAGACAGCGGTATTGGTACAACGAATGGACATTGCAACGACCCGGGCAGCGGCGAAGAGCTCGCTATCCCTTCCCAATATTCTGACCTATGCGCGGATCGCCGCCATCCCGGTGGTGATCGGCTGCATCTACGCGCAGTCGATCCTCGACTACCCGCTGTGGCTGCGCTGGGTCGCTGTCGCCGTCTTCATCGCCGCGGGAGTCACCGACTATCTCGACGGCTATTATGCGCGGATCTGGAACCAGCAGTCGGCCTTCGGCCGCATGCTCGATCCGATTGCCGACAAGCTGCTGGTCGCGTCCTGCCTGTTGATGCTGGCCGCCGACGGCATCATCCACGGCTGGTCGCTGTGGGCAGCGATCATCATCCTGTGCCGCGAGATCCTGGTATCTGGCCTGCGCGAATATCTCGCGGCCCTGCGGGTCAGCGTGCCCGTCACCAAGCTCGCCAAGTGGAAGACCACGATCCAGCTGGTTGCGATCGGCTTCCTGCTCGCCGGCGAAGCCGGCGACATGATCGTCCCGGTCGTCACCCAGATCGGCCTCTTGTTGCTGTGGGCCTCGGCGATCTTCACGATCTATACCGGTTACGATTATTTCCGTGCCGGCATCCATCACCTCGTCAAGGAGGATGCGGGATGAAGATCAAGTATTTTGCCTGGGTGCGCGAACGCATCGGCAAGGGCGAGGAGATACTCGATCCGCCGCCGACCGTCCGCACCGTCGGCGAACTCGTCGCCTGGCTCTCGAGCCGCGGCGAGACCTATGCGCACGCGTTCGAGACCCCAAAAGTGATCCGCGCCGCGATCGACCAGGTTCATGTCCGGCCGGAGACGGCGATTGCCGGCGCGCGCGAGGTCGCCTTCTTCCCGCCGATGACCGGCGGCTAACACCAATATGACCGCGATCGTCAGCATCCGTATCCAGGAAGCCGATTTCGACACCGCGCGCGAGATCGCGCAACTGTCGAAAGGCCGCACCGACATCGGTGCGGTGGTTTCCTTCAGCGGCATCTGCAGGGGCAGCGAGCATGGCGATGTCATCAGCGCGCTCACGCTCGAGCACTATCCCGGCATGGCGGAAGCCGAGATCACCCGTCACGCCAACGAGGCGATGGCGCGCTGGCCGCTGAACGGGCTGACCATCGTTCACCGGGTTGGCCGCATCACGCCTGGCGAAAACATCGTGCTGGTGGTCACCGCCTCGAGTCACCGCCAGGCCGCGTTCCAGGCCGCGGAGTTTTTGATGGACTATCTGAAGACCAGCGCGCCGTTCTGGAAACGCGAGGAGCGCGAGGGCGGCGACAACTGGGTCGAGGCGCAGGCCCATGATGATGCGGCGGCGCGCCGCTGGACAAGGTCCTGATGGCCAAGCGCGTCAAGGCGGCTGCCCGACGCAAGCCCTCCAAGCCGAGGCTACCGAAGGTTGCAAGAGGCGAACTCAAGACGCTGCTCGACTTCGTCCGTTACGCGGTGAGCCGTTTTAGCGAAGCCAAGCTGACCTTTGCGCACGGAACCACCGATCCGGTAGCGGAGGCGGCATTTCTGGTCTGCGAGGCCCTCCACCTGCACCCCGACCAGTTCGTGGCTTTTGCCAGCGCGCGCGTCACGCACGTCGAGGGCGAGAAGATTCTCGACCTGATCGGGCAGCGCGTAACCACGGGAAAGCCCGCGGCCTATCTCGTCAACAAGATCTACATGCGCGGCCTGCCGTTCTATGTCGACGAGCGCGTCATCGTGCCACGCTCCTTCATCGGCGAACTTTTGGACAGGCATTTCGGCGGCGAGAGCGACGACAGCGTGGAATTGCTCGACCCATTTGCCGTGCAGCACGTCCTCGACCTCTGCACCGGATCCGGCTGCCTCGCGATCCTGGCGGCGCGGCATTTTCCCGACGCGACAATCGATGCGGTTGATGTTTCGAAGGATGCGCTCGACGTCGCCGCGCGCAACGTCGGCGATCATGGACTTGCCGATCGCATCGCGCTGCATCACGGCGATCTCTTCGCGACGCTGGGCTTCAGGCGCTACGACCTCATCATCTCCAATCCGCCCTATGTCGACGCCGAGGGCATGGCCGGCCTGCCCCGGGAATGCCGCGCCGAGCCCGAACTCGCATTCGACGGCGGGCCCGACGGCCTCGATGTGGTCCGCCGCATCCTCAAGGACGCGTCCGCCCATCTGACGCCGCAGGGCGGGCTCGTCTGCGAGATCGGGCGCGGTCGCGAGCAGCTCGAGGCCGCGTTTCCTGATCTGGCGCTGCTCTGGCTCGACACCGAGGAGTCCGAAGGCGAGGTGTTCTGGATCACCGCAGCCGATTTGGCATAAAACCTCAGCCGCTATGCAAATCCGAGAGCGTTAATGCCAAAGCTCTTTGATTATTGACGTTTTCGTGCTGTCGCGAAGCTGATACTTTGCGCGCCAGCAACGACGCTAACCGCTCAAAGAGGCCCATATGCTGGACAAGAGCCCCGCTTCACCCGCCGTCAATGTGCCGAATGACCTTGCGGCACATTGGATGCCGTTTACCGCCAACCGGGCCTTCAAGAAGGCGCCGCGGCTGCTCGCCGGCGCCAAGGACATGCATTACATCACGGTCGACGGCCGCAAGATCATCGACGCCGCCTCGGGCATGTGGTGCAGCAATGCCGGCCACGGCCGCAGCCAGATTTCGGAAGCCATTGCCAAGCAGGCCGCGGCCCTCGACTACGCGCCGCCGTTCCAGTTCGGCATTCCCCAGGCCTTCGAGCTTGCCAGCCGCGTTGCGGAACTCGCGCCCAAGGGCCTCGAAAATGTGTTCTTCTGCAATTCCGGCTCGGAGGCCGCGGACACCGCGCTGAAGATCGCGCTCGCCTATCACCAGATCAGCGGCCAGGGCAGCCGCACCCGCCTGATCGGCCGCGTGCGCGGCTATCACGGCGTCGGCTTCGGCGGCACCTCGGTCGGCGGCATCGTCAACAACCGCAAGCTTTATGGCACGCTGCTGGCGGGCGTCGACCACCTGCCGGCAACCTATGATCGCGAGAAGCAGGCCTTCACCAAGGGCGAGCCCGACTATGGCGTGCATTTCGCCGATGAGCTGGAGAACCTCGTCAACCTGCACGGCGCCAACACTATCGCCGCCGTCATCGTCGAGCCGATGGCGGGCTCGACCGGCGTGCTGCCGGCGCCGAAGGGCTATCTCAAGCGGCTGCGCGAGATCACCCAGAAGCACGGCATTCTCCTGATCTTCGACGAGGTCATCACCGGCTATGGCCGGCTCGGCCATGCCTTTGCGGCCGAGCGCTATGATGTGCTGCCGGACATGATCACCTTCGCCAAGGGCATCACCAATGGCGCCGCGCCGATGGGCGGGGTGATCGTGCGCGATACCATCCATGATGCCTTCATGAGCGGGCCGGAGCATGCCGTCGAACTGACCCACGGCTATACCTATTCGGCGCATCCCTTGGCCTGCGCCGCGGGCCTTGCCACGCTCGACATCTATCGCGACGAAAAGCTGTTCGAGCGTGCCAAAAGCCTCGAGCCGAAATTCGCCGACACCGTGATGTCGCTGAAGGGACTGCCGAACGTGCTCGACATTCGCACCGTGGGGCTGACCGCCGGCATCGACCTCGCCCCGCGCGCGGCCGACCTCGTCGGCAAGCGCGGCTATGATGCGATGGTCTCCGCCTTCCACGACAACGACCTGATGCTGCGCATTGCCGGCGATACGCTCGCCCTGACGCCGCCCTTGATCATCAGCGAGGACCAGATCGGCGAGGTCGTCGAGAAGGTCGGCAAGGTGATCCGCGCGGTGGCCTAGGCTGACTGATCCGGCTGAGTTCCCCTCCCCGGCCGGGAGGGGATGCCCGCATCGAGTCGAATCATACCCTCCGGTTCCCGACGTGCCAAAAGAACAGCGCTCGCCGAATCACCAATGATGCTAGGATCGCGAGAACGCGTGGGGCACGCGGGAAAAGACCTGTGTGGAGGGGCACTGGCGCCAGATGATCCGTATTTCCACGATCTTCATTGCTATCTGCATGGTGCTGGTCGCAGCATCGCTGGGGCTGATCCTTTATTCGGTCGCGCATATCAGCGGAACGGAATCCGCGATCGTGGCCTTGGCCGCGCTGACCTTCATGATCCTGTACAATGCCGTGGCGATGCGGCTGCGCGATCGCACTGATGTCGGCAGCCAGATCGCGGATCTGTCGCGCGGCACGGCTGACCTGGCGAGACAGGTTGCGGAATTCGGCCGCCGGCTCTCCGCCGTCGAGGGCCGGATCGTCTCCGCCAATTCGACCGGCGCCGACCGCATCCAGTCCGTGGTCGGCGAGATCAACGAGCTCGGCGCGCTGGTCAAGCAGCTCGCGGCCTCGGTGGCGAGCCATGAGGATCTCCTGACCACGGCCAAGCCGCAAGCCCTGCCGGCTGACGGCGAGCTGCAAAAGGAATTGCCGCTCGCGGCCGACGACAAGCCCGTGACCATGACTGCCGCGGAGGCACCTGCTGGGGCCACCGGCGCGCCGGTCTCCGTCGCCGCCCGCCCCCAGTCGCAAACCCTCGCCGCGGTGCGAAACGCCGTGGAGGAGAACCGGCTCGACATCTACCTGCAGCCGATGGTCACCCTGCCCCAGCGCAAGGTGCGCTACTACGAGGCCGTGACGCGGCTGCGCGACGACAAGGACCAGGTTCTCGCCGCGGAGGATTTCATCGGCATCGCGGAAGCCGCCGGCCTGATCGGACGGATCGACAATGCGGTGATGCTGCGCTGTGTGCAGGTGTTGCGCCGCCTCCTGGTGCGCAACAAGGACATCGGGATCTTCTGCAACGTCTCAGCGGCGACGCTCGCCAATTCCGCTGTCTTTGCGCAGTGCCTGGATTTCCTGGAGGCGAACCGCGCCCTCGCGCCCTCCTTCGTGCTGGAGTTCAAGCAGGCCACGCTGCGCAACCTGGGGCCCACCGAGACCGAGAATCTGGCCGCGCTGGCCAAGCGCGGCTACCGCTTCTCGGTCGATCATGTCGCAGACCTGCGCATCGAACCGCGCGAGCTTGCAGACCGCGGCGTCCGCTTCATCAAGGTGCCGGCCGCGCTACTGCTCGATCCGAAGCAGACCTCGACCTCCGACATCCATCCCTCCGACCTTTCGGACCTGCTCGGCCGCTTCGGTATCGACCCGATCGCCCAACGGATCGAGGGCGAGCGCGCGGTGGTCGACCTGCTCGACTATGACGTCCGGTTCGGCCAGGGTTTTCTGTTCGCCCCGCCGCGTCCGCTGCGCCCCGAGGGGGCGGCCAATGGCAGCGCGCCGGTCGCGAACGGCGCACAGTCCCCCCTTGCGTTGCCGGAGGCCAAGGTCCAGGAGAGGGCCCAGGAAACCAATGGCGCGACCGCCGGCGCGCTCAACGGCGCCGCCAGGGCGGGATCGCCGGACAAGCTGGCCGTCGATCCGCCGCCGCGGATGACCGGCACCGCGGCACTGGTGCGTCGCGTCGCCGGACCGATCTGAGATCATGACCACACTGCGTTTTGTCGAAAACCTGCGCGAGCTTGTCAGCGGCGTCGATGTCCTGCTCAGCGACATCTGGGGTGTGGTCCACAACGGCATCGAGGCCTTCCCGGAAGCTTGCGAAGCGCTGCACAGCTTTCGTGGCCAAGGCGGCGCGGTCATCCTCATCACCAACGCGCCGCGGCCCGCCGATTCGGTGCAGCGGCAGCTGCGCAAGCTCGGCGTAGCCGACGACACCTATGATGCGATCGTCTCGTCCGGCGACCTGACGCGGCTCTATGTCGCGGACCATCCGGGCCGCAAGGTGTTCTGGCTCGGGCCGGAACGCGACGGCTCGATCTATCGCGGACTCGATGCGGTGCTCTCCCCGCTCGACGAGGCCAATTGTATCGTCTGCACCGGGCTGTTCGATGACGAGACCGAAACCGCCGACGACTATCGCGACATGATGCTGCAGGCGCGCGAGCGCAAGCTGACGCTGATCTGCGCCAATCCCGACATCGTGGTCGAGCGCGGCGACCGCCTGGTCTACTGCGCCGGCGCCATTGCCGAGCTCTATCGCGAGCTCGGCGGCGAGGTGATCTTCTACGGCAAGCCGCACCCGCCGATCTATGAGCGTGCGATGGAGCTCGCGGCCGCCAAGCTCGGCCACCCGATGCCGCTCGACCGGGTGCTGGCGATCGGGGATTCCGTGCGCACCGACCTCGCCGGCGCGCATGGTTTTGGGATTGATTGCCTGTTCGTCACGCGCGGGATTCACGCGGAGGAGTTCGCCGGCATCGACCAGCTCGATCCGGCCTCCGTGAAGGAATTGTTCGGCCACCCGCCCAAGGCGCTGATCCGGGAATTGCGGTGGTGACGTAGGGCCCCTTCGTCATTCCGGGGCGATGCGAAGCATCCAACTCAGGTGCGCAATTGCGCACCTGAGAATCTCGAGGTTCCCCGGTGCGCGATTGCGCACCTGAGGTTCGCCTCTTCGAGGCGCCCCGGAACGACGGAGCCACAAACTTGCGGCGAAGCTTACGCGTTCGCCATATCCGGGAAGACCGCCTCGATCTTGGTCTTCAGCGTGGCGGCGTTGAACGGCTTGACGATGTAGTTGTTGACGCCGGCCTTCTTGGCCGCGATCACGTTCTCGGTCTTCGATTCCGCTGTGATCATGATGAACGGAGTGGTCGCGAGATTTGGATCCGCGCGAACCTCCCGCAGCAGGTCGTAGCCCGTCATCGGTTCCATGTTCCAGTCGGAAATGACCAGGCCGTACTTCTTGCCGCGCATCTTGTTCAGCGCCGCCGAGCCGTCGCTGGCATCGTCGATGTTGTCAAAGCCAAGCTGCTTCAGCAGATTTCTGATGATACGGATCATGGTGCTGTAATCATCCACCACGAGAACCGGCATCGACAAATCAACCGCCATCTTGACTCCCCTGCACGCACTAAAACGCAAAGACAGACTGAACAACGCCGCCTGGGATTTGAGATACCCCAACGGTCCATTCGTCATTGACTAGCATCAGGCGTTAAACAGCTCGTTAACTGACCCTGGGTCGAGGCGACGCAGCGCGCGACAGCCGGTTGAGGCCCACCGCGCTTGACTTCCCCTGCGTCGCCACGTCACGGTCCGGCCGGCGCGAACCACCCCCTAAAGCAGCCCAAACCCCGTCAAGCGATGTCCGTTTTTACCGTTATCCGCGACACCACGCCGATTGCCGAGATCCCCAGGGGCACCGTGGTGGCGATGGGAAATTTCGACGGGGTCCACAGGGGTCACAGGGCCGTGATCGCGGCCGCGCTGGAGATGGGACGGGCCCAAGGCCGCCCGGCCCTGGCGCTGACTTTCGAGCCGCATCCGCGCCGCTTCTTCAGCCCGAATACGCCCCAGTTCCGGCTCTCCGACGAGACCGCGAAGCTGCGGCTTCTGGCTGGAACGGGGCTATCCGGGGCCGTGGTCATGACCTTCGACAAGGCGCGGGCGGAAACCGGCGCGCAGGATTTCATTTACCAGGACCTGATCGGCCGGCTCGGGGTGCGCGGAATCGCGGTCGGCTATGATTTCCATTTCGGCAAGGGCCGGGTCGGCTCGCCGAGCCTGCTCGTCAAAGAGGCGCCCCAGCTCGGCATCGAGGTCGACGTGCAGCCACATGTCGACATCGACGACCGGCCGGTGTCGTCCTCCGCGATCCGCATTGCGCTTGCGGAAGGGCAGATCGACGAGGCCACCGCCATGCTCGGCGCGCCCTGGTTCATCCCGGGCGAAGTCGTCCACGGCGAAAAGCGGGGCCGCGAGCTCGGCTATCCCACCGCCAATATCCGCCTCGACAACAACTGCGCGTTGAAGCACGGCATCTATGCGGTCCGGGTCGGCCGCCGCCAAGGGGAGCGCGAAGCGCGGCTCGATGGTGTTGCAAGCTTCGGCCGCCGTCCAACCTTCGACAATGGCGCGCCGCTGCTGGAAGTCTTTCTGTTCGATTTCAAGGGCGACCTCTACGGCGAAACCCTCGACGTCGCCTTCATCGGCTTCATCCGCGAGGAACTGAAATTCGACAGCATCGAGGCCCTGATTCGCCAGATGGATGACGACAGCCTCCACGCGCGCGAGCAGCTCGCTGCCGCGCCTGACGCCTTTCCCAAGCTGGGAAAGCTTGGATGAGGGCTCCCACGGGGCTTTTCCATTCTGCCTCCGGCTGCTATGGAGAGCCCCCATGTTTGCGCGGCGCATCATAAGGATTAGCTGCCCGGCTTCCGCCTGAGCATCCAAGCTCGGCGCAAGACCGGGACCTTCCTCGTTCACCCGCGAGTGATCGCGTTTTCCGCGCCCTTTCCGAGCCAGTCATCTCATGTCCGACGCTACAGACTATTCGAAAACCCTGTTCCTGCCGCAGACGGATTTCCCGATGCGCGCAGGGCTGCCGCAACGCGAGCCGGAAATCCTCAAGCGCTGGCACGCGATCGATCTCTATCGCCGTCTGCGCGAAGCCGGACGGGGCCGTGCCAAATTCGTGCTGCATGACGGCCCGCCCTATGCCAACGGCAACATCCATATCGGCACGGCACTGAACAAGATCCTGAAAGATCTCGTCACCAAGAGCCAGCAGATGCTGGGCTTCGATTCCAACTATGTGCCGGGCTGGGACTGCCACGGCCTGCCGATCGAATGGAAGGTCGAGGAGGAGAACTATCGCTCCAAGGGCCGGCAGAAGCCTGACTTCCGCGATTCGGCCGCGATGGTGGCGTTCCGCCGCGAGTGCCGTGCCTACGCCACGCATTGGCTCAACGTGCAGCGCGAGGAGTTCAAGCGGCTCGGCGTCGTCGGCGACTGGGATCACCCCTACGCCACCATGAGCTATCCGGCGGAAGCGCAGATCGCGCGCGAGCTGATGAAGTTCGCGGCCAACGGCACGCTCTATCGCGGCTCAAAACCCGTGATGTGGAGCGTGGTGGAGAAGACCGCGCTCGCCGAAGCCGAGGTCGAGTATGAGGACTACACGTCGGACCAGGTATGGGTGAAGTTTCCAGTCCGAGAGGCCGCCCTCGTCGGCATTGACGAACAGGCAACGGAAAAGGACCTGCAAGAACGTCGCGAACTTGTCGAAGACCTCAAATCCAGCTCGATTGTGATCTGGACCACCACCCCCTGGACGCTTCCAGGGAACCGAGCGATCAGCTTCGGGGAGCACGTGGAATACGGTCTCTACGAAGTGTCGGACGCGCCCGCCGGCAACTGGGCGAAGCCGGGCGATCGCTACGTGCTTGCTGACAAATTGGCAGAGGATGTGTTTCGCCAAGCCCGCGTCACCGCCTTCAAGAGGGTTCGGGATGTCGAGTTTGAGGCTGGCGCGGCCGACGTGATTGTCAACTGCGATCATCCACTGCGAAAGCAAGGTGGCTACGATTTTCCCGTACCCTTGCTATTGGGCGACCACGTCACCGACGACACCGGGACTGGCTTCGTGCACACCGCGCCCAGTCACGGCCGCGAAGACTTCGACGTTTGGATGCTGAATACGCGCAGGCTCGAGGCGGACGGCATCAACACCGCGATTCCCTACACTGTCGACGAGAACGGCGCCTACACCGAGCAGGCGCCCGGCTTCACCGGCAAGCGCGTCATCAACGACAAGGGTGACAAGGGCGATGCCAATGATGCCGTGATCAAGGCGCTGATCGACGCCGGCAGCCTGATCGCGCGCGGGCGGCTGAAACATCAATATCCGCATTCCTGGCGCTCCAAGAAGCCGGTGATCTTCCGCAACACGCCGCAATGGTTCATTGCGATGGACAAGCCGATCACTGAAAAGATCTCGGCGCGCTTGGTTCCGGCCAGCAAGGAAAGTCCGGGATTCCTCGATGACGAATCGCCGGATACACTCCGCAATCGAGCCTTGGATGCGATCTCCGTGACGCAATGGGTGCCGCCCTCGGGGCAGAACCGCATCACCGGCATGATCGAGGCGCGGCCGGACTGGGTGATCTCGCGCCAGCGCGCCTGGGGCGTGCCGATCGCGGTGTTCGTGCGCGAGAACGGCGACGGCTCCGCCGAGATCCTCAAGGACGAGACCGTCAATACGGCGATCGCGGCGGCCTTCGAGAGCGAAGGCGCGGATGCCTGGTACGCCGAGGGCGCACGCGAGCGCTTCCTCGGGTCGCGCGCCAACGAGGACTGGCAGAAGGTCGACGACATTTGCGACGTCTGGTTCGATTCCGGCTCGACGCATGCCTTCGTGCTGGAGGATCCCGTGCACTTCCCTGGCCTCGCCGGGATCAAGCGCAAGGTCGACGGCGGCGCCGACACCGTGATGTATCTGGAAGGCTCCGACCAGCATCGCGGCTGGTTCCACTCCTCGCTGCTGGAGAGCTGCGGCACGCGCGGCCGCGCGCCCTACGACATCGTGCTGACGCACGGCTTCACCCAGGACGAGCACGGCCGCAAGATGTCGAAATCGCTCGGCAACACGATCGAGCCGCAGACGGTCATCAAGGAATCCGGCGCCGACATTCTCCGCCTGTGGGTCGCGGCGGCTGACTATACAGACGACCAGCGCATCGGCCCGGAAATCCTGAAGAACACGGTCGAGACCTACCGCAAGCTGCGCAACACCATCCGCTGGATGCTCGGCACGCTGCATCATTTCACGGCCGACGACGAGGTCGCGCCCGGCGATATGCCAGAGCTGGAACGGCTGATGCTGCACCAGCTCGCCGAGCAGGATCAGGTCGTGCGCAAGGCCTACGAGGCCTTCGACTACAAGACCGTGGTCGCGACGTTGTCGGCGTTCATGAACACCGAATTGTCGGCGTTCTATTTCGACATCCGCAAGGACACGCTGTATTGCGACCCGATCTCCTCTGTCGCGCGAAAAGCGGCGCTGACCACGATCGACGTGATCTGCGATGCGATCCTGAAATGGCTCGCGCCGATCCTGAGCTTCACCTGCGACGAGGCTTTTGCGATGTACTGGCCGGGCGATTGCCCGTCGGTGCATCTGTTGACCTTCCCGTTCAATCTCGGTGAATTCCGCGACGATGCGCTCGCAGCGAAGTGGGGCACGATCCGCAATGTCCGCCGGGTCGTCACCGGCGCGCTGGAGCTGGAGCGGGCGGCCAAGAACATCGGCTCGTCGCTGGAGGCCTCGCCGGTCATCTATGTCGCGGACCGAGAGCTCCTTGCGACGCTGTTCGATGTCGACCTCGCCGAAATCTGCATCACCTCGAACTATGAGGTGAGAGAGGGCGAGGCGCCGGCTGGCGCGTTCCGGCTGGA
>Ga0210401_10001192_pt1 | contig 30530 bp, 28 predicted proteins | sample IncBWH32MmetaG_FD_150866 | JGI IMG/M metagenome (GOLD analysis project Ga0210401, IMG submission 150866) | Forest soil microbial communities from Barre Woods Harvard Forest LTER site, Petersham, Massachusetts, United States - Inc-BW-H-32-M | ecosystem: Environmental > Terrestrial > Soil >...
CAGGTGGCGTGATGCGAATTCTGACCCCGTCGCATCCCATGCGAGGCGGAAGATCTTCACGCGCTCCTCGGCGCTTCGCGTCGTCGACCCCTGCGTCGCTTCGATGATTTTTTTTAGTTCCGGTGAGGCAAAGTCTTCGACCGATGACGGCAGCATGATTACCGCCCCGCCGGCGAGTTCACGAATGGCGCTGATGACTTTCGGATACATCTCCTGGGTCAGGACTTGCGCGGCGTACAGCTGCTCGCGGTTGGGGATGAAATATTCGCCGTGATAGCGCCCCGCCGCTTCCATGCCGTTCACCAGCGACTCGACCATGGTGGCGTGCGCCGAAATGTAGCCGAGCTTCGATTTCACGGGCGGCATATCGAACGTGCCGTTGGTTTCGCTTATACGCCGCGCAATTCCGGTGAGGAACCGCAGCTTCACCATCAGCCGCACCTGCGATTGGTAGTTCTGGAAGACGTGTGTCGGGGTCTCATGCCATTGGGCGCGCGCGGCCACAATGTCGCGGCAGACAAACACGCGCTCCCAGGGAATCTTGACGTCGTGGAAATAGACGACAGCGTCATTTTCGTCGTAGCGGGTGGACAGGGGATAATCGAATTCACACCTGGCTTCGGCCTCGTAAGACTTTCGTGACAGAAGCTGCACGCCCTCGGCTGCCAGCGGGATCACAAAGCTAAGTGCGAAATTTGCTTCTTCCTTGGACAACGGCGCGATCGCACCGACAAAAATCTCGTCCGACATCACCGCCGACGTTCCGAGTGTCTTGGCGCCGCGCACCGTAATGCCGGTCGAATCTTCATCGACAATGGTGGCAGCAATATCGAGCGAACTCTGTTGGTCGGCCCGCTTAGCGCGGTCGATAGTAGGACTCTGCAGAACGTAGCTGATGAAGAGGTCGCGTTCGCTCGCGTAGTGATAATAGTCCCGGACCGCCTTGGCGCTGCGGGCGCCAAAACGGTCGAACACGTCTGCGCCCATGGCCATCCCGGTGATGGTGGAGGCGACGTGGTCAGGCGAGCGCCCGAGCATTCCGAAATTGACATTCGACCATGCTTCCAGCGCGCGCCGCCGCTGAACCAGTTCTTCGTGGCTGCGCGGCATCTGCCAAGCGCGGTTGGCACGCCTGCCTGCGCCGATGTCGAACGTCATCAGCTCAAGGTTCTCCGGCCTCGACTGGAAGTCGTACATCTTGGCGAACGAGGCGGTGGCGTTTGCAAAGGCGGGATGGGTCCGCACGTCTTTGACCGGTTGGCCTTCGAAATAGATGCTCCTGGTGTCACCCAAGGCTGCCAGATAGTCGCTGCCGCTTCGAACCGTCATGAACCAACTCCCGTCTTGGACCGCAGGATTTTTCAGTTCAATTTCCTATATGTCAAGAACTTGAATTAGGCTAAGTTGCTGTATCTGTTTCAAAACATGATATGCATTGCGGCAACTTGCTCAGTATTCAAGCATTTTCATAAAGGAGTGGATATTTCCGAGCGAACAGGTTATTCGGCAACCTCCCTGCGAAAGACAGTCTGTCGTCATGCCCTTTACGCCCGCGATTATGAGAACTGCCGAAACCGACGGAGGTGAAACGTCCGTCGACAACTCCAAGCTTGGCGTTCAAATCCGACACGCGCGTCTGGTGAAAGGACTGCGGCTGAAGGATCTGGCCGACTTGGCTAACTGCTCTGAAAGCATGATCTCAAAGATCGAGAACAATAAGAGCACACCTTCACTCAATACCCTGCACCGGATCGCCAGGGCGCTAGATACGTCCGTCGCGGAACTCCTGCCGGACCGATCCGCGGTCGGTCGAGTCGTGATACGCAAAGGTGAGCGGCAGATTATCTCGGAAGCTGGTGGTGATGGTGGCAGCGCCGAAACCGAAGTGATGATCCCGTTCGGTTCGAGCTCGATGCTACAGGCCTTTGTGGTTCGGCTCGAGCCGGGCCAAGGCAGCGGCGGCAACCTCCAGCATGAGGGTGAGGAAGTTGGTTACGTTAAAAGCGGGCAACTACTTTTGACGGTGGCAGGTGTCCCCTATCACCTCAATGAAGGCGATTCTTTTTTCTTTGCGTCGTCATCGATCCACAGCTTCGCCAACCCCGGGACATCAACGGCTGAGATCATCTGGGTCAATACGCCCCCATCGCTTTAGCGTTTCCTATTTCAGCGAATTCGTATCCCGGTCGCTTCGAACCTTACCAAGGCGCCAAGCCCTTGGAGGCAGAATCTGGCATGGCGATATTCAGGCCGTGAGTTCATGTCCCAAGTCGTGACCTTGGTCGCTCTGCTCGTCCCACCGACTTCATAAACAGATCGTGATCGTGGCCGAGGATGCGATAACCCGTGGGAGCTGCTTCCGCATCGGCAATGGAAAGCAGATGCTGACCAATTCGCTTTGCCTCTTCAAGATAGAGAGTCAAGATATAGAGCCGCGCCGATCACTCGCTCAACGGCGACCTGCGTACCATCTTTCAATCCTAAGATTTCAATGGTCAGTGGCGGCTGTACTCGCATGCGCGCTCCGTTCGAGCAGCTGAAACATTCGGCTGCGCAGTCGGCCGATCTCCTTCAAAGAGTCTTGTCCTTTCTGGCCCGGCGGCAGTTGCCGAACGACAGCCAGGAACTGGACAGCCGTTTTGTCCAAATCTTCCGCAGTCATCCCGAGAGACTTTCGAAAAAATACCCAAGACACGGAATCAGAGTCGCCGATTTAATCTCGGGCCACACTGCCAAATTTACCCGATTTAGTTTCCAATTTTTCCCGAATGAAGCCTCGTAGCACTACGGGCCGCCACTCGGACCACAAACAAATGCCTTTACTGTGGGCGCAATTCACATTGCGTTATACGAAAGCCCAGTAGAGTTAGCCCAGCTGAGGATTTCAGGGCTCGGCTAAAGACCGTCGGCGAGACAATTTATTTTATTTTATTTCGAGCTCACCTGCGTATTTTTGATTGGAGATCAGTAATGGAAGCACTGGTTCAAACTTTTTCACGTCAATTTTCTACCGCCGAAGTCGAAACCCTCAAGACACTGATTACGATGTCCGCGGCCGGCCTGTTTGTTTCCGTGCTCTGCGCGACATACGGCCTGGATCTCAGCCCGGGATTTTTCTGATATTGCCGCCGATGGACGAAGGCGACGATCCGACCTGCAAGAAGTGCGGGCAAAAGCTGACGCTGATCGAAATGCGCCCTCAGTCGGGCGCCAAGCCCAGGACCGGCATCTACAAGTGCACACCTTGCGTTCGGGTGGCGGCCATTCCACCCCTCGGGATGTCTTCAGCGGAATACGACGCGCGGTAGCGCAGCGCGAAGCAAAGTCTCCGCCGTTTTTAGGTTTTCCTTGCCTCGTTGTGAGACCTGCTGAAACCTCATAGAGGCAGTGGTGACGTCTTTGTTCCCCGGCCGTGGAAAAGCTGCGAGCGGCGCAAATCGGCATGGATCCGGCGCTGCTGCATCGGGTTGCGGTGATCGGCTCAGGTACGCTGGATAGCCTGCCTCACAACGGCGCGGTGGTTACACTGCTATCCGTATGCGGATGCACCCATGGATCGAGCTACAAGGATGTTTTTGCGGAAACGACCTGGCTGACCTGTCGAAGGGTCGCTTCTAGCGACGCGCCTGCGAGGCGCCGGCGTCTCCGGTGGGTCCATGGCGCACCTGCCCGCTATGATGGACAGCGTTGCCGTGGTGATGGTGGTGAAGACGAGTCGTTCCGGCAGGAACGGCAAAAGCGTCGGTTGAAACAGCCGCCGTACATGCGATGACAATGATGACTGAGGCGGCGATCGAGGCGATGGTTCGAAACGACATAACCAATTCCTCCCTGCTATGCTTAACCAAGCTAAACTTGGCGGCTCAGCAGCTTGGCATTTGATCTACATCAAACCAGGCCGAAAAAGGTGAATGTACCATTTTTGGACTAAAATATCGCTTTCTCAATGGAGGTCCTTTTTAACCCAACTCCAAATTTGTGCGCAGTCTTGCCTTTGGGTTCGAGACAGAGCGGAAATTGTCGTGATCGCTCCTCCCGGCCGAGGCAAAGCCTGAGTGTCGTCCAGAAACAAGTGAGGGAGCGGGATGACATGGTCGATTCGAATAGCACCAACTTCGTGCCGCGGCCGAACTTGCCTTTGTCCCATGTGCCAGCCACGCGGCGTCGTTCGGCCACGGCACGGACGCTGTAATCGAGACTAACACGACGTTGAATTTGGTTGAGCAGGCGCATCGTATTCACCGAGCGTGGCTACGGGGCTGGGTTTCGCTGTGCGCTGGCATCGCGATGTGGGGCTGAGCCATGTGTCTGTCTGCTGTTGAATCCTCTGAGCGCACAGTGTGAGATCGACGACCCCAACTGCTCACAAAATGTGAGCGCCAAGGCGAACTCGTTTGAAAGCTACTAACCTATCGGAAAATCTAAACGGACGGATTAATTGCGACCGGCTTCGATCTAACTTGAGGGCTTGTACTATGAAACCCAGAATTGTCGGCCTGACTCTGGCTTTTGTCTCGGCTTTTGTTTTGGCTTTTGTCCTGGAATCAGCTCCTGCAATGGCCTCTCGTCAGAGTATCTATTGCGCTACCAGGCAACCTGGAAATCCGTTCAGCAGGTATTGCAACCCCACGGCCTGGCGCGAATGGCGACGACGGGGGAGCGGTTGGGACAGCCGACTCGATAATGCCTGCCGTCGCAACCCTCAATATATCCCACGAGGATGCCCCCCGCGATACGCACGCTGAGATCAATCAGATGGAACCACAACAGGCAGCAGCTTGGCATCGGCCAGTCAGCTTTGATTTTGAGCTTCGATATTCTGAAAGGGGCAAGCGGCGATGAACATCGAGACAATGCTCCGTGTCCTGGTTGTCGTTGTGCTTGTTTTTCTGGCCGGTCCACCCCGACGTGCTGAAGCCCAATCGCATCGGAATTCGAATGCGGTCACTGCTAAGCAAACTAAACCTGAGGTTAAGCCGACGAATCGGCATCAGCGGCGCCGCGGGCACTCGAGGCATCGAGAACGGACGCATCATCTCGATCCCGGATGGTGAGCAAGCCGAAATACGCAGAGCGCAATTCGGGACGCTGGCGCCATTGCGATCACCAGCTACCGCAGCGCTAATTGCGCTTCCTCGGACGGTCGAGCTTTACGATGTCAGTGGAGGAGCCATCCACAGCATCCGAGCCGCCGCCGCTTAAGGCGTGCGCTCCCGCCTGCGCGAATCCAGGATGATCCGCACAGATGGGCGATTTCATAATGCTAAGTGATGCCTGCTTTCCCTTGCCTCCAGAGTTCGTGCTTCATAGACTTGGCAATGAGCGCTATCTCGGTGATGTGTTTAATCCTGAGGAAGCGTGAACACCCGAGCCCGCCTGCGCCTGATGAATTTTGATTGCAAACGAAAGGATTCAGCATGGCTAGCTATGCCGGTGAAACTCTCTTACTCAAGAAATCTGCGGCAATCTTTCTTCTGCTTCTGGGCATCCTGCTGGTTGTGGTCGGTCTAAACGAGGAATCGTCGCCGGTAACCACGGTCGGCTTTCTTTCCTTGCTGGGCGGGGTCGCGCTCCTCGTGCTTAAGATTGTTCGGCGCAACCAAGGCTAAACCGAGAAAAGCTTGAGCGCACCGTCGGGCGAAGGAGCCGGGCGGCATCACTGCACAAGCCGAGCGCGCAGTCGTGCAAATTCAGCATCGCTGATCGATCCTGCCTGTTTCAGCCGGCCGAGCTTTTCGATTTCGTCTGCGGCGCTGAAACCGACGATGCTCCTGAGTTCATCGCGCGCATGCTGGCCTTGTTGCGCGTTTCGCTCCGCCATGCCTCTTCCCTGAAAGACCAGGTACGCAAGCATGAAAATGAATGGAAATACGATCCATCCAATCACCCATATTGCCTTGACCCAGCCGGAGATGTCATGGCGCCGGAATAGATCGGAGGCAACCGTAATGAGCAGCCAGAACCAAGCGATGAAGAAAAATATCGTGAGGGCGTCAACCAGGAAATTTCGATAGGTAAAGCCTTCCTGAAGGTAGAGCATTGCAATCCCCTCTTGCCTACCACTGAGCGCAGGAGTTCCAGCTAACTGTGATTGTCTCATAAAGCGCGGCCCGCGGCCCGCTTTGATCTGGGTCAACGCCTGTCCCAGAAGCGATCTCCGGAATCCGGCGTCCGCAACCACTCCCCCGCTGCGAGGCGATGACCCCTTTTGCCGCGAACTCGGTCCGGTCTTGCCACCGAGGGAGCAGTTGTGGCGCTTGGCTACAAGCACATGCCGTGAAAGGCATTGCGGAGGCAATGCTGTCCCGCGACGCAAACGTTATAGCGGTTCGATACGAAAGCACGGCATTGACATGCTTTTTTCTCAACGACTGCCTCCGGGCAGGGAGGAAGGTGCTTAAGTCTGACGGCCGCCGAAACCGCATCCATTCCGACAAGGACGCAAAAGAAGCCGATGACGGCGGACATTCTCATGACTTTATCTCGTCCAGGCTGACTTGCGTGCCCTACCAACTTCGAAGCCATTGATCGCGGCGAAGGCTCGCTTGCTCGGCGAGCGGTCCCATGCTTGCCGCCTCGCATGTCTGCAATGGGATCCATGAGCCGATTTAACAGAGCCGCCTTGACTTAGATCAACTGTGCGAGCCGTCCGCATGACCAGCCTGATCCGCCTCTGTTAGGGGCACGCAACAAAGGCAGGAGAGCCACGATAACCAGGCGAGAGTTCGTGACGACGATCCCCCAGTAGCACTTATGCAAATCGGCCCGCCGATTTGCATTTTCCAGCCATGGTCGTGTGATGTTGTCGGTCGCAGGGTGGCAAACCGCGCAAAAGCATAGACAAGAGAAAAGCATGGAGAAGAAAGGAAGAGACACATGTTGCGGACAGCATTTGCGGGCGCCGTTGCAGGTTTGATTGTTATGGCTTTATCCGGCACCGCTCAATCTGCACCTCTCGCACCACTTCCTCCGGGAATAACGGCCCACCTCGCAGATCCGACGGATGTGGCGTGGCGGCGTTGTTGGCGTGACCGCTGGGGCGCTTGCATTGCCGCCGATGCTGGCGTGGCCGCTGGGGCCGCGTACGCTGCTGGTGATTTGCGGTCGTTCCGACTGCCGGGCTGACTCGCCTCGACCACACCCGTCACCATCATCGCGGTGTCCATCATAATGGACAAGTGCAGGTGCGCCGTGGGAGCACGGCCCCGCGCTAGAGCCTGCTCCCCGCCGCAGCAGCGACCGCAAGACAAGTGCGTGGCGGAAAAAATAGCGGAGAACATTCGGATGCGGGCATGGCGAAAAGGAGTAATTCTAATGGAAACGAAAACAGTGGAACGTCGAACGGTTCTTAAGGGTGGCGCAGCCGCTTTTGGGATGCTGGGGAGTGGCGCATCGGCTTCAATGGTAACAAGCATAGCGCAGGCACACGCCGACACGCCTTCGTCGTCACTTCCGGATCAAATTCTAAGTGCATTTCAGCGTTTTCGTGAAACCATTCCAGCCAACTTCGATCACGAGTACGTCGAAAAGGTCGTCAGACCGTTTTTCCTTACGAGTTTTTACGAAGGTGAACGCCCGATGCTGCCGCTGATCGACGTTACCTTCAGTAAGGAAAACGCACTGCCTTACGACCTTTGGGGACTCATTACCCGCGACTGGCGACCGAGCCCCGAAGACGGCGTGACGGTCTTTTTGCAGGGACTTGAGAAACGGGGCCCCAATAATCTCCGTAAGAGAATCTACTTCTCGGGGATGACGCCTGACCTATATAAACCGATGTACAGCGCGAAAGTCGTCGCTTTCTTCGACAAACTCATGGACCAGAAATTCGCCAACAAGCCGTTCATGCGGCATTACCTCGATTATTATTTCGACCTTTATTGGGACCTTCACCTTGGAGTCGCTGCAGACGCTATTCCTTTCGAGGTACGTCAGATTGGTGAAGCCTTCAACACGGTTCTTGCATACAGGAACCCTTTGCTGCCTGTCACGTATGACAACTACATGATAGTTCGTGAACGCCTCGACTTTCTGAAATCATGGATCGATGATCGACTCATCGACATTGAAAGTGGCAAAACAAAAAATCCAGAAAAGACGATAGCTTGGTATTGGTTGAAGAACGCCGGCGACGGCCGTCACTTTGCGAAGAAGGACGTCGTGTTCGAGTGTTTCCACAATTTCGTTGCGCTCAGCCAATGGGGCAACTCGATCTTCGGAACTATGTCGCGCTTGTCCGACGACGGCGGCGATCCGGCTGTTCGGGCATCGTTTCAGAAGACGATGAGTGGAAATTTCGATAACGCCAACGGTGCTGCCTTCTCGCCCCTGGAATTGTTCGTCATGGAACTATTCCGCGTTATCTCACCGAACGGCGGGAGCATCTCGGCTATCCACGATGCGAGGACAAGCGCCTATGGCGGGTCTCCGCAGCAAAAGTTTGGCCTTCCCGTGGAACGCCATAGCTACATCAGCACGCCCCACACAAGTACCAGCCTGGACCCAATCCACTGGAAAGACCCGAACGCTTTTGATCCGGCAAGATATCTTGGCGTTCCTACCAGCGCCGAGATTACTGAAGATAAATGCCGGCAGATCGGGCTTGCGCGATGCCCGTTCGAGACCACAAATTTCGAAGTCAAGGATGGACGCAAGGCAAACATCACCAATAGTGGTTTTGGGACGGTTTTCGGTGTGGTCGATGGCAAGAGCCTCCCGGTTTGTGATTATGCCGGCTTCGCACCATTCGGCTTCGGATACCGGCGGTGTCCAGGCGAACAGTTGACGATTCAGGTCTTCGAAGATTTCCTCCGCAAGGTTTGGCGAGACAAGATTGTCTTCCGCAAACTCAATCTAGCCAATGCAGGCCAGGTTCCGATCGGGCCGACCGCTGTGATCGAAGACGATCTTGGATTCACCAGGTCGGCCTGATTCATCAGCGGAGCACCGTAATCATGGGAGAGCGCCATGTTCAGGAGTCTTTACTCCCGGCTCACGTGAGGTTCAAATGCTGTGGTCATTCCGCCCCCGTTTGTTTACCCGACGCTGGACCCGCATCGTAGCGGTTACAAGTATCTGTATGATCACATGGGGCGGAAACGCGCGTGCGGAAATACTTATCACGACTGCCGCCATATCGCGCGGCGAGTTAACGATCGTAGGAAGAGTTAGGCGACCGCGCGAGCCGACCGTCCATATTAAAATCAGCCCAAACAAAACAGTGCAAGTCGAGAGCAGTTCGACTGGAGGGTTTCGTTGGATTGGACCCGAGTTCCCCTTCACTTGCATAATCGAAATTAGCTCGGGGGAGGACAAGAGAGAGGTGGTGATACAAAATTGCGGGCTTCCCGGGCCAGCGGGACCGCCCGGACCGGCAGGTCCTCCGGGACCCGCGGGCGCGATGGGTCCGGCCGGACCCAAGGGAGATCCCGGCGAAGCCGCCAAGCAATAAATCTGAAGACAAACGCAGAGGCGAGGAGACTGTAATATAACCAAGCAGGGGTGGCTGCGACCCGCGGCTGCCTTTCGTGTTCCGTTTCAGACATTGCCGCGAAGGTCCAATCCAATGGTGACGCCGGAATTCCTCCGAAGCAAAGCAGATCGTACTTGCAGACCCGTTGAGTTCGAAACTTAATTCAAACCTTCATGTCGACAGCCATTTCCATCCTCGGCGGTGTGGGCCTATTTCTGCTGGGCATGACGGTCATGACCGACGGGCTCAAGGCGATGGCCGGCTCCGCGTTGCGGACGGTGCTGAGCAAGGCTGCGGCTACCCCACTCCGCGGTGCCTTCTGGGGCGCCATCGCCACGCTGATCGTCCGATCTTCGAGTGCGACGACGATGACAACCATTGGACTCGTAAGCGCGGGGCTGCTTACCTTTCCTCAGGGACTAGGGCTGGTGTTTGGCGCGAATATCGGAACGACAGGGACCGGCTGGTTAGTTGCCCTGATTGGCGTTCGCGTTTCACTGACCGCGGCCGCGCTGCCGATGATCTTTGTCGGCGCGTTGGTCAAGCTGCTAGGCAGCGGGCGAGTTGCTGGCGCCGGTGCGGCGCTGGCCGGCTTTGCTCTGGTGCTGTTTGGGCTAACGACGTTGCAGCAAGGCATGGGCGGGCTGGCGGAACGGTTGAACCCGGCAGACCTTCCAACCGTTGTCGCTGCCCCGGGCGCCGCCTGGTGGTCTGGTATGCTTGGTGTTCTGGCTTTGGTACTGGTCGGGCTGGTGATGACTGCGGTGATGCAATCCTCCACGGCCTCGATTGCCCTGACGCTGTCTGCTCACTATGCGGGAGCGGTAGGACTCGATCAGGCATTCGCGCTCATTATCGGTCAGAACATCGGAACAGCGACAAGTTCGACAATGGCCGCGATCGGCGCGAGTACCACCGCCAAGAGGTTGGCGGTCGCATATATCCTGTTCAAGTTGATCGCTGCGGTAATTGCCTTGGTATTATTCCCAATCGTTACGCCTCTTCTCGTCCGGGCATCAAACACAATCGACGGAGTGACATTGCTCGCCGGGTACCATACTACAATGTTATCGGGGTCGCGGTCCTGCTGCCGATCATCAACAGTTTCACGCGTTTTGTTGAGCGCCTGCTTCCAGATCGAAACTTGGCGCTGACGGGTTGCCTCGATCCGTCGGCACTCACTATTCCGATCGCAACCGAGGAGGCGGTGCGGCGAACGGTTGCGCGCGCGCTGGGTGCCCTGTGCCAATCGCTCGGCGGGGGTTCTCGCGGGAACTCTGCCGCCCGACAAGGCAGCGCCTCTGGCGCGCCTGGGTGTTAATGCCAAGCGCCTCGTCCTGCAGCGCGAGAAGCCCCAGGCAGCGTTCTGGGACAAATCAGGACACTCGCGAAATCGGATTAGGACACTGACGTCTAAAGGACAAAGCCGACTGCAGCCCTATCGCGCAGTGCAGATCGAAAAAGGTCTCCGCGCAAAGTCTCCCGAAAACGGGAATATCACGCATATGGGCTGGAGACTTTCGGAAATTTCTCGCGCAGGTTGCTATTTTCCGGACACGATGACGCCGCGAAAAATGCGGGAAAGCCTGTATTTAGCTGACTTTTTGTGATATAGTTGCAAACCATCTTAAGTTGAGTGAGTGCCTGGCTGGGGCGGGAGGATTCGACCCTCCGTATGGTGGAATCAAAATCTGCCATCGCCGTGGCGCAGGCTGTTGCAAAGCTGAAAATCCATCACGACTGATAAGCCTTCTGCCATTTCCTTATCAGTTTCAGGCTGAACCTTGCTTTCAGTTATTTCCCTATCAGTAGCCGACTTGATAGGCTGTTGCCCCGGTTAAGTCGGTGGGAATAAAAAACATGCAGCCGGAAAAGCCAGTCCGAAAACAGACGCTATCACGGCGCGATACGATTGCCGGTGGTGTCACGATATTCGCGGGCGTTTTAGTCGCATCGGCCCCGACAAGCCTCGCATTGGCTGCGACCGAGCCGAGCACGCACAGCCGGTTCATGCGCATGTCAAAGTTGTTGATCAATCACCAACTGCGCCCAGATATCGGTGCCCACATCGTCGCGGCAGCAGCCGATCGGTACAAGGATTTGCCTGAAGTACTCGATTCGATCATCGCTATCGCAGATCGCAAACGCGCAGCCGTTGTCGAGGATTTCTTTGGCGACATTCCTGACGGCAATCTCAAGGACTTCGCTTATTGGGTTATTCTTGCCTGGTACAGCGGTTGCTCATCCGAACAAACCGACGCCACGGTTTTCACCTACGAAGACGCGCTGACCTTCAAGACGACGGCCGATGTAGCAGCTATTCCTTCCTACTGTTTTTCAGGCTCGAACGGCTGGAGTCAGACAACAGTTCCGCTGGCAAATATGCCGAAATTCTGACCTGCCTATTCGAGAAAGATCGGTTTCGATGGCTAGCGAGACTGGTGCTGAAGTCGTCATCGTCGGGACTGGTGCGGTTGGCGCTGTGATCGCCGAGCAGCTGTTGGACGCAGGTCATTCGGTCCTGATGATCGAAGCCGGACCGCGCGTGTCGCGGGAAGAGATCGTAGAAAACTTTCGCAAGGTTCCGCTGAGCGCCAAGGGTGATACCTCCGCTTCATATCCACCTCGACCGTGGGCACCTCATCCGTTTGCTGCCGATAAGCCTGAAGATGAGTATCTGCAGCTGACTGGCCCCGACTCCTATGCTCAGACTTACGTCCGCTACGCGGGTGGCACGACCTGGCACTGGGCCGGCACCTGCTGGCGCCTCACGCCCGAGGACATGCGGTTGAAATCGCTCTACGGTGTCGGCCGCGACTGGCCGTTCGACTATGACACGCTGGAGCCTTTTTATGTCCGTACCGAGCACAAACTCGGAATTTGTGGTCCATCGAATCCAGCATTGCAATGGCCTGCACGCCGTTCTGCGCCCTACCCCATGGAAGCGCTGCCGTTTTCACCGGGCGAACAGCGGTTCACCGAGGTTGTCAAAACATTGGGTTACAGCAACATCCCCGTCGCGCAGGCCCGCAATAGCGGCGTCTCCTACGACGACCGGCCGCCCTGTTGCTCCAGCAATAGCTGTGTACCGATCTGCCCGGTCGGCGCCAAGTACGACGCGGCAACCTCGCTCGAACGGCTTGAAAGAAAAGGCGCGACCATCTTGGTCGACTCCGTCGTTCATAAGGTCGAAACGAACGCTCGTAATAAAATCGAAGCCGTTCATTACTACGATGAACACAAGCAATCTCATCGCATAACAGGCAAGCTTTTCGTTCTGGCCTGCAACGGGCTGGAAAATCCAAAGCTGCTCCTAATGTCAGCCGACGATCGCAACCCGAACGGTGTCGCCAACCGCTCCGACCAGGTCGGCCGCAATATGATGGATCACCCGCAACTGACGCTAACCGTCACAACCCGAGAGCCGTATTGGTCGGGTGTCGGCCCCGTGGTCAACAGCGGCATCATGGAGACTTCACAAGGTGCGTTCCGATCCGAGCATGCCGGCGCCTATTTCCGCTACAACAATTTCGGACGCAATCGCTTCATTACTTTCGCCGCATTGAAAAAAGGCCTGGTCGGCAAGGCGCTCGATGAGGAAATCCGCCGCATGACCGCCTGTACAGCGGACATCGTGGTGGCACACGAAATGCTGCCTGATCCGAACAACCGTCTGACACTCTCAGACAAGAAGGATTGGCTCGGCCTGCCCAAGCCCGCCATCCACTACGACGTCGGTGACTATGTTAGGGAATCCTCTGAGCTCTACTCGCTGCCGATAGGCAAGCGCATTGCCGAGGCGATGGGTGCAATCGAGGTCAAAATCGCACCGAAGTTCGCTCAGAGCAAACACATCATGGGCGGCACGATTATGGGCGACGACCCAGATAGTTCAGTGGTGGACGCCGACTGCCGTGCGCATGATCATGAGAATCTGTTCGTTCCAGGCGGTGGCGCTATGCCCTCCACCGCTAGCGGCAACAGCACGATCACCATGACAGCGCTTGCCTTCAAGGCTGCCGACGCCATTTCCAGTCAAATAAGAGGCGGCTGACGTCCGTCGCTACAATCTTGCGTATCGCGCTGGCCGTATCGCTAGCAGTTGGTGAGCACTTGTCCGCCCTCGGCTCGAGGAGAGCTCAATGCTCAGCAACTGATAAGCTTTCAGTCGAAACCTTATTAGTCGCGAATCGACTTGGATTCCCGAGGTCGCCAAGTCCAGAACCGCCGAGTCGTTAACGAAAAATTAAACTTGGATTTCCGACCTCCAAATATAGCCCGAGACTCAAAGTGCGGAATCGCTGCACTCCTTGCCGCATGTCAAACAACTTGCCCTTTCTGAACGGCCGGATTGTTGTCTTGATTGCATTGGCAGCGGCCACATCGGTCAATGCCTTCGTGCTGTTGGGCGCGCCTTGAAAACTAACACGGCAGAAATCAGACAATCGATCTGAAGTAGTTCGCGCAAAGCCTTGGCGGTTAACAGCAAAATTGGTCTGTGACGGGCATTGACGGTAATTTCGAACTGCCCCAATCCGCTGTCCCCCATCCGATTTGCACTCCAGTCTAACCGGACGCACGACAGAAAGATTATTCCCATTTCATCTGCGACTTTCTCCGTCTTGATGCCTGAGGGTTCGGCACGCCCCGGGCGTCCTACAGCTGCAACTCGCACGAAGTCGAGGCCCAGCTCGAATGGCGGAAATTCACGCGAGAACGGGAACAGCGCAATGCCGCGGCGTCCGGCCAAGGTCACACAAGCAGATATTGCCCGAGCAATCCGCGCCGCCAAGGAAGCCGGAGGGAACGCAGTTACGATCGATGGCGAAGGTGTCGCCCGCGCGGAGGTCGCCGCCTATGCCAACTGCACCGAGAGCCAGATGATGGCCATGTTTGGCTGGACCGATCCGAAGATGCCCGCGCATTACATCGCGCAGGCAAACCGGGAGAAGCTTGGATCAGCGGCATGGAGAAGATCGTCGCGTTCGATCAGAGCCAGTCACTCGATGACCTTTTGCAGCTGCCAGAAGCGAACAGGGTGCGAACGTCTAACGGGAACGGAGTGGTAACATTCCCGGGTAACATCAGGAAAAAAGCGTAACAATTTCAAACCCAAACGTGGGCTTATGGTGCGCTCGGAGGGACTCGAACCCCCACGATGTTACTCACTGCCACCTCAAGGCAGCGCGTCTACCAATTCCGCCACGAGCGCTAAAAGAAGGCACAATGCCGGCGCGGGAGCGCGTCGACGGCGCCGATGTAACAAATCGGCAATGGTGGTACAAGGCCGCCAATGCGGGGATTCAGCGATTTGCCGGGCAGCACCTTCAGCGTGTACCGATGGCCTTCGGCAGCATTTGCTTGACTTCGACCGCGATCCGGTTGCGATCGACCAGCACGACGCCGGAAGCGACCGGCAAGGTGTTGGCGAGGATCTTGACTTCGTCCGCCTCGGTGGCGTCGAGTTCGATGATGGCGCCCCGGCTGAGGCGCATGACTTGATGAATCGGCATGGTCGTGGTTCCCAGAACCACCATGAGATCGACGCTGACTTTATCGAGAGTTGGCACCGGACAAGCTACCGCACAGACGAATGCAAAATTGCGTATCCCGAGATCACCACGTTATGGTTAGCCGATGGTTAACGACCGCCAAAACCTCGATTTATCAGCCTTCTCGCGTGCTCCCGACGCCGCTGCGGTCGAATGGCTGATCTCGGACCAGGCGATTCCCTACCCGGAAGCCATCGAATCGATGGAAGCGCGGGTGGCCGATATCGCTGCGGGGCACGCGCCCGAACTGGTCTGGCTGCTCGAGCACCCCTCCCTCTACACCTCCGGCACCGGCGGCAAGGCAGCCGACTTGCTCGATCCCCGTTTTCCAATCTTTGACAGCGGGCGCGGCGGGCAGCTGACCTATCACGGCCCTGGCCAGCGCGTGGCCTATGTGATGCTCGACTTGAAGCGGCGCCGGCCCGACGTTCGGGCTTATGTCGCAAGCCTCGAGGAATGGATCATCCGGACATTCGCGGCCTTCAATGTCCGGGGGGAACGGCGCGAGGACCGCGTCGGCGTCTGGGTCGCCCGGCCGGACAAGGGCAACGGCTTCGAGGACAAGATCGCCGCCATCGGCGTGCGATTGCGGCGCTGGGTGTCGTTTCACGGCATCTCGATCAACGTCGATCCCGACCTGACCCATTTCTCCGCGATCGTCCCTTGCGGGGTCACCGACCCGCGCTACGGCGTCACTAGTCTGGCCGATCTCGGCCTCACCGCGACATCGGCGGATGTCGATATCGCGCTCCGGCAAGCGTTTGAGGAAGTGTTCGGCTCCGAACGTCAGCGCCTGCCGGCGGCGATCTAGAGGGCTGAGGGCGCGCAGGCAGACGCGACGGGATTTTCCGCAACCCCGCAGCCGTTCTCTCGCGATAAACTCTGACCTCAATAGAAAGCCCCGCGCACATAGCGCGGGGCTTTGTCTTCTTCAAACGCTATCCGTTATCGGCGCGTACCGGTGCCGGTTCCGGTGGAGTCGATGGTCGATCCGCTCGGCGAGGGGTTGACCAACGTGCTGCCAGAGGGATTGGCGGTCGCGGCGCTCGGATTGCCCATCGCTCCCGGCCTTGACTGGCCTGTGGTCCCACCGGGCGAGGTCATGCCGCCGCTCGGGGATGGACTACCTGATACGCCGCCGGACGTGCCGCCTGTACCTGCCGCGCCGCCAGAGGCGCCTCCCGCACCGGCGGCCTGCGCCATTGCGAACGAACTCGTGAGCGCCAGCGCGCCCGCTAATGCCATTGTCGCGAATTTCATGGGTTTTTCCCTTGCTGTTGCGCGGGGATAACCCTGAAGGCGCGGCCGATGTTCCCTCACCTCTCGATGAACATCACGTGTGAAATCGCTCACGAAAGATTCGATCACACCTTCGTTCGCCCGCGAAACTATTTGGCGAGTGTCGGCAAAACCTTCATCCGCCAGAGGTTCCAGATGCGATCCATCACGGCGAAATTGGTTTGGTCGGCTTTCACGCCTTCGCCCGGCGTCAGGTAATTTGGTTCCCCGCCAAGCGCGATCGCCTGCGCCTGAAGCTTGGCGTTGACGTCGGTGTAATAGGCACGGAACACGGCCATCTTGACGGTCGGCCCGACCGTAACGTCGCCATGACCGCGCATCAGCACCACCGGCTTGTCGCCGAGCGTATCGGCCAGCGATTTGCCAAGCGCGGCATTGGCAACCAGCATGCTGGTTTCGCCGAAGTCCTTCCGGATATCCCATACCGGCACGCCGACGGCGAGGAAGGCCGGATTATGAAACATCGCACGCAGCGGCACCTTGCTCACCGAAAACGGAATGACGCCGGGAGAATGGGTGTGCACCACTGACATCACGTCGGGGCGCGCTTTATAGATCTCGCTGTGAATGAAGCGCTCCAGAAACACGGTGCGGCCGCGCGCGTCCACCGGGTTGCCGTCGAGATCGAACTCCATGATGTCGTCGGCGGTGACGAGCGCAGGCGCCAGCGAACGCGACATCAGGAAGTGATTCGGATTGGTGGGATGGCGCGCACTGACATGGCCGAAGCCGTCGACTACGCCGAAATCAGCCAGGATGCGGCTGCCGACGACGATATCTTCGAGCAAGGCCGGATCGACGCCGGGAAGCGAAGCGGACGGCATTTGCGCTGATGCGTCGAGACGACCGGCCAGAAGCGCGACCGCAACGAGGACGCCGAGGCGAGCCAATCGGCGGCTTGCGGTCAACCATTGCGCCGCCCGTCTTGATGCGAATTTTCTTGTCATTGGATTTCCCCTTGAACTCTCAGATTTCAAATCGTCGGCAGAACCGAGAACGCCTCACCCGCGCGCCGCAACCCCAATTCATCCGCGTGTGCGGTTTCCTCCGCAACCTCATTAACCCGCCCCGAGGGCGGTCCATTGCGACAGGCAGCAATCATATTTGCGACCGCATCGTCAGCCCCGTTAAACACGGCCTCGACGCTGCCGTCGCGGCGGTTTCGCACCCAGCCTTGCAGGCCAAGGCGCTTCGCCTGATGCTCGACCCAGGCCCGGTAGCCCACGCCTTGCACCCTTCCGCGGATCAAGACCCGACGGATGGCCGCGCTCATCGCTCGGGTCCAAGAAATGCGGCCAGGCGAGCGTTCACCTCCGCCTCACGCGTCACTTGCGCGGTCAAATCGGCCGAGGCGAGGCCGGTCAAGGCCTTCGGTGGCAGTCCTTCGCGCAACGCTTTAAGTGTTTCATAAACGGCTTTCGTCGCGGCCGAAATCGGTGCGTGGCCTTGCAACGCGATTTTGACCCGTTGCTCCCTGAGATAGCCGGGATCGGACATCGCTTCCGGCGCGCCGCCAAGGATGATGGGCAGCCGCGTCGCGGCTGATATCGCTTCGAGTTCCGCCTTCGCCTTGATGCCGGTAAAAAACAGGGCATCGACATCAGCGGCTTCGTAAGCTTTGGCGCGACGGATCGCGTCGTCCAGCGAAGAGATGGATGCAGCGCCCGTGCGCCCGACGATGACCAGCGAAGCATCCTGCCGTGCATCCAGCGCCGCCTTCACTTTGCCGACACCCTCCTCCAGCGAAATCAGCTGGGTCTTGGTCTCGCCGAAAGCCTGCGGCAGCAGCGTATCTTCGATGGTGAGACCGGCGGCGCCGGCCGTCTCCAGTTCCTCGATCGTGCGGCGCACATTCAGCGCGTTGCCGTAGCCGTGATCGGCGTCAACCAGCACCGGCAACGCCGAGGCGCGTGACATCCGCCGCATCTGTTCGGCCAGTTCCGTGAGCGTGATCAGCGCGACGTCGGGATCGCCAAGCACCGCAAGCGAAGCCACCGAGCCACCGAACATGCCGAGTTCGAAGCCGAGATCCTCGGCAATCCGGATCGAAATCGCGTCATAAACCGAGCCGGGCCGGATGCAGGCAGGTCCCGACAGGATCGCGCGCAACGCTTCGCGGCGTTTCTGGAAGGTCATCGCAGAATTCTCTTGTTGTTAGGCGAATTCCAAAATCAGCGCATCCACGGCCAGCGTCGCACCCGCCGTGGCATAGATCTTCTTGATGGTGCCATCTTGTTCGGCGCGCAGCACGTTCTGCATCTTCATCGCCTCGATGACCGCAAGCGTTTCGCCCGCCTTGACTTCCTGCCCTTCGCTGACCGCAATCGAGACCACAAGGCCCGGCATCGGGCACAATAATTTCTTGCCGGAATCGGACGCGGTGGTCACCGGCATCAGCTTCGCAGCGGATGCTTCCGTCTCGGTGAAAACCTGAATGGCGACCTCAAAACCCTGATGCGTCAGCCGGAAGCCATTGAGAACTGGCCGCATTTGCATGGCGACTTCAACGCCATCGATCGTGCCATGCCAGACGGGCTCGCCCGGCTTCCAGGACGACGCCACCTGGTGCGGCTGGCCCTTGGTGCCGTCGGCATCGATAAAGCGGATTGCGAGATGATCGGCCTCGCGCACGATTTCAAGCGGAATCTCCTCGCGCCCGAGCCACACCGCGCGGCGGCTTGCGCGCTGCACGGGCCGTCCGATCATCTGGCCGGAAATCTGCCGCTTGCGCTCGCCGAGCACGTGATCGATGGCGGCCGCGACCGCGGCGAGCCGCCGTGCGAGTTCACCTTCCGGCGCACGCGCGGCGAACCCGCGCGGAAATTCCTCCGCAATGAAGCCGGTGGAAAGCCTGCCCTCGCGCCATCTCGGATGGCTCATCAACGCCGAGAGGAAGGGAATGTTGTGCCTGATGCCGTCGATGTAAAATGAATCGAGCGCCATCGATTGCGCTTCGATCGCAGCCGCCCGCGACGGCGCATGCGTGACGAGCTTGGCGATCATCGGATCGTAGTAGATCGATATTTCCCCACCCTCCTGCACGCCGGTGTCGTTACGCACCGTGACACCACCGGCCTCGCTCTCCGCCGGCGGCCGGTATTTCACGAGCCGCCCGATCGAAGGCAGGAAGTTACGGAATGGATCTTCCGCGTAGACGCGCGACTCGACCGCCCATCCGGTCAAGGTGACGTTCTTCTGCGCGAGTTTGAGCTTCTCACCGGCCGCCACCCGGATCATCTGCTCGACAAGATCAATGCCGGTGACGAGTTCGGTCACGGGGTGCTCGACCTGCAAGCGTGTATTCATCTCAAGGAAATAGAAGCTCTTGTCCTGACCGGCGACGAATTCGACGGTGCCTGCCGAATCGTAATTCACGGCCTTGGCGAGCGCGACCGCCTGCTCGCCCATCTTTCGCCTGGTGGTCTCGTCGAGCAGCGGCGACGGCGCCTCCTCGATGACCTTCTGGTTGCGGCGCTGGATCGAACATTCGCGCTCGCCGAGATAGATCACGTTGCCATGCTTGTCGCCCAGCACCTGGATTTCGATGTGGCGGGGATCGACGATGAATTTTTCGATGAAGACGCGATCGTCGCCGAAGGAAGCCTTGGCTTCGGCCTTCGCCAGACCGAAGCCTTCGGCGACCTCGGCCCTGGAATGGGCGATCCGCATGCCCTTGCCGCCGCCGCCGGCGGAAGCCTTGATCATCACGGGATAGCCGATCTGGTCGGCGATCTTCACGGCGTGCTTGTCGTCCTCGATCACGCCGAGATGGCCGGGAACGGTCGACACCTTGGCGGCCGCGGCCGCCTTCTTGGACTCGATCTTGTCGCCCATGGCCGCGATCGCGCCCGGATTAGGGCCGATGAAGACGATCCCGGCCTTCGCCAGCGCGCGCGGAAAGGCCTCGCGCTCGGACAGAAATCCATAGCCGGGATGGACGGCTTCCGCGCCGGTAGAGCGGCAGGCCTCGACGATCTTGTCAATCACCAGATAGCTCTCGGCCGCGGCTGGTGGGCCGATAAAGACCGCATGGTCGGCCATTTCGACGTGAAGGGCGTCGCGGTCGGCCTCCGAATAGACGGCGACCGTCTCAATTCCCATCCGGCGGGCGGTCTTGATGATGCGGCAGGCGATCTCGCCGCGGTTGGCGATCAAAATTCGTTTGAACATGTGAAGGACTGTTTGCGTTCTCCCATCCCCACGCTGGCACGCGGGGCGCTTATGTAACCATTTGTCGTACAGCAAAACTGAGCCGAGGCAACGGCTTATATGCCAGAAACCGGTGATCCCGGCCGTTGCATCGCGCATACCAGTGCGACGGCGGCAAGCCAAACGGCAGCGGTGCGGCGCAACTTTTCCCCGGCTATAAAATTCCGTTATCGTGCCCTCTCAATCCTGAGAGGGAGTCCACCCGGAGATCACGATGTCCAATATGGAAATGCTGCTCCGTCTGGTCACCGCCGCAGCGCTGGGAAGCCTTATTGGGTTTGAACGCGAGCGTCTGCTGTGGGCGGCTGGAATCCGCACCCACATGCTGGTCTGCGTCGGCTCCTGCCTGATCATGATCGTTTCCCAATACGGATTTTCCAGCATTCTCACCGAGAAGAACGTCGTTCTCGATCCGTCGCGGATCGCTGCCCAGGTGGTCTCGGGGATCGGATTTCTCGGCGCCGGGGCCATTCTCGCCCGCGGCGAGATCATCAAGGGGCTCACCACGGCGGCCAGTATCTGGACGGTCGCGGCCGTCGGGCTCGCGGTAGGCGGCGGCCTCTATCTCGCCGCGAGTAGTTCGACCGTGATCATCCTGATCATTCTGGCCGGCATCAAGCCGATCGAGGAAGCCTACCGATCGCGAAATCAGAGCTGCCAGCTCAAGATCGAGGTCGATAGCGGCACCCTGACGCCTGAATTGTTGAAAGAAGCACTTGGTCTGCGAAACGGTCAGGTCAAGCGCTTCCTGGTCGAAAACAGGAATCAGCAAGGGACCGACGATCTTTCGGTTCTCCTGAGCAAGGTTTCATCGCACGACATTGCGACATACCCTGAAAAACTGAAGGAGCTCGACGGCGTCCGCGCGGTGAGCGTCGTCAGGCGGCCCCAGGATCAGCCGATCAAATCCACCTGACCCGCCGGCTGCCCCCGCGACGACAACGCCAGAGCAATCACCGCCGGGATATGATAGGCGTGGGCGAAGTCACTCGCTTTCATTTATACTGCTCGATCATGCGTTGGTTCATTCTGGTCCTGGCGATTTTCACCGCCCCCCCAAGCTTCGCCGCCAATTCGCTGGTGCGGGATGGCGGCACCGTCGACGTCGGCGGGGTGACCTACCGGCTCGGCGGGATCGACGTCCCGGCGCCCGACCAGGTCTGTATCGACGACCACGCCGACAGCTGGGGTTGCGGCGCCGAGGCGCGCGATCAACTGGCCAAGTTGATCGGCGATCACGACGTCCATTGCGAAGACCTTGGGCCGGACACCACTTACAAAAACTGGCACCTCGGCACCTGCACCGCCGAGGGACAAACCACCAGTCTAAACCAGCTTCTGGTTCAGCATGGCTTCGCCACAAATATCGCTTCCGTCAGCCAGAGCCGGTTTGGTGCCGACGAAACCGACGCCAAGACCAACCGCCGCGGCCTCTGGAAAGGTTGCTTCATCGCCCCGCAGGATTTCCGTGCCGGGCGAAAGGACGGCGCCCTGCTTGGTAGCGCCTGCCGGGCGGACAAGGACCGTGAGATACGCGAGGCACTATTTCCGCTGGAGCCTTCGATGCCGTCGGGTTGTGGCATCAAGGGCAAGTATGCGCTGCGCGCTCGCGTCACCGGCAATGTCGGCATCTATCATCTTCAAGCTTGCCGCAGCTATCCGGCGCTGACCCGCCCCGATCGCTGGTTCTGTTCCGAGGACGACGCCAAGGCGGCCGGCTTCCGCAAGGCCTATAACTGCCGGCCGTTCGCCCGCCAGCGAAGCTAGATCAGGCCGCTCGGCGGTCTGCCGCAACTTGCGGTGATCTCTTTCTTGTCATTCTTGCTCAGCCCCACACCGGCTTCTAATGTGACCGCTCGATGAAAGGGGCGCCTCCATGAATCAGGATACGGGTTTTGGCATACTGACCGGCAACGATATCGAGGCGCGAAGCTTCAAGGCCGGCAGCACCATTTTCCGCGAAGGCGACGAAGCCAGCGAGCTTTTCGTGATCAAAAGCGGACAGGTCCGGGTCCAGATCGGCAACCGTACGATCCGCGAACTCGGTGCCGAAAGCATTTTCGGCGAGATGGCCTTGATCGACAGCGAGCCGCGCAGCGCCACCGTCACCGCAATCACCGACGTCGAACTGGTGCCGGTATCGGAGAAGCAGTTCCTGTTTCTGGTCAGCCAGACGCCCTACTTCGCGCTCAAGGTCATGCGCGTCCTTGCCCAACGGCTGAGGGTGACGAACAAGACCTTCGGCTAGCGGTCTAATTTTGCGCTGCGACCGGCAGCTCAGCCGCCTGTAACAATTCTGTCATACGGCAAACCTAGACAACAATACCGGCCACCGGCCGGTCGTTACGATTCTCTGGAGAATTCAAAAAATGCGTCGCGCGGTGACGATGTTGTCTATCGGGTTGGTCCTGCTGTCGGCGGACGCCGCCTTTTCGCAAAACAGCCGGCCGCATAACGTCATCCTGTTCGTGCCGGACGGGTTACGCGGACGGATCGTCAGCCCGGAAACGGCGCCCGCGATGGCGGAAGTGCGCGACCGCGGCGTCAATTTCAAGAACTCCCACTCGCTGTTTCCGACCTTCACCACGGCCAACGCCTCGGCCATGGCCACTGGCCATTACCTCGGCGATACCGGCGATTTCTCCAACTCGATCTATACCGGCTACCCCGTCGCCGCTGCAGGCGGAACGGTGACCCCGTTTCTCGAGGTCGACCCTGTGCTGGCCGACGTCGACGAACATTTCGGCGGCGACTATCTGAACGAAGAGACCATCCTGAAGATGGCGCGCGTAAAGGGTTTCAGTACAGCCGCGCTCGGCAAGGTCGGCCCTACGCTGATTTTCGATCACACCGACAAGATCGGCGCAGACGGCATCCATTCGATCGTGATCGACGACGCCACCGGCGGTGACAAAGGCGTTCCGCTGTCGGAAGAGATGAAAGCCGCGCTCACCAAGGCTGGCCTTGCGCTGGCAACGCCTCCGCGCGGCGACAACGGCAAAATCGGCGATGCCAGGACACCGGGCACGCGGGTCCCTAACACGACGCAGCAAGCCTATTTCGTCGACATCGCCACCAAGGTGGTGCTGCCGATGTTCAAGGCGCGCAACAAACCGTTCGTGCTGGTGTTCTGGTCACGCGATCCCGACGGCAGCCAGCACAATCAGGGCGACAGCCTCAACACGGTGACGCCGGGCATCAACGGACCGACGTCGCTTGCCGGCATCAAAAATGCCGACGACAACCTCGCAGCGTTGCGCAAAGCCCTCGACGAGCTCGGCCTCGCCGCGGACACCAACATCCTTATTGCTTCGGATCACGGCTTCTCGACGATCTCCAAGGAGAGCAAGACGAGCCTGGCGGCGAAGGCCTCCTTTGAGGATACGCCCAAGGATTTCCTGCCCATGGGTTTTGTCGCCCTGGATCTCGCGAAAGCGCTTGATCTGCCGTTGTTCGACCCCAACGACAACAACGCGAAGGTAGCTGATGGCGCCCATCCGAAGGCCGGCAACGGCCTGTTGGGGGATCCCTTAAAGCCCGACCTCGTGGTCGCTACCAATGGCGGATCGGACCTGATCTATCTGCCCAAAGGCGACAAGAAACTGGCGGACCGAACCATCAAGGCGCTGCTCGATCAGGACTATGTCAGCGGCTTGTTCGTCGACGACAAGCTCGGACGTTTCCCGGGCACCCTGCCGCTGTCGCAGATCAATCTGAAGGGCAAGGCGGTGACACCCACGCCTTCGATCGTGGTCAATTTCCGCTCCTATGCGGAAGGATGTGACGAGCCCACCAACTGTTCCGTCGAGATTGCCGACACGGTGTTGCGCCAGGGCCAGGGCATGCACGGCAGCTTTGGCCGTGGCGACACCTTGAATTTCATGGCGGCGATCGGCCCGGACTTCAAGGCCGGCTACGTCGACCCGCTGCCGGTCAACAACGCCGATGTCGGCATGACCATCGCCCAGCTGATGGGGCTGCGCCCGACCAACAATGGCGGCCTGACCGGCCGCGTGATGTCGGAGGCGCTGCCGAACGGCATCATCCTGAAATCGGCCGACGGCACCATCACTTCCAAGCCCGCGGCCAACGGGTTGCAGACCGTGGTCAAATTCCAGCGCGTGCTCTCGCAACGCTATTTCGACGTCGCCGGCTTTCCGGGACGGACGGTTGGCCTGGATGCCGACGCCGGAAAACAAAAAACGGCGGGGAAATAACCCCGCCGTTTTGATCTGAAAAACTTCGCCGAAGTCACATTCCGATGTCGAACATGTTCGGCAGCTGCGTCAGCGGCAGCGCCGCGCCGACGATCGTGGCGATCAGCGCCGCCAGCGTGCGGTTGCGGCGCTTGTTGCCCCGCATCTGGGTCGCGATCCAGTTCAGCACTTCGATATCGACATTGGCGGCATGGTTGGGAGCCCAGCTCTCGATCGCCGTCTCCGGCGAGAGCGCAACGGTGCGCGGAGGTACCGGCAGCCCGGAAACGGAAGCGGCGTGATGGACGACCGCCTTGGCGATCAGGTCGTCGAAACGGCCGGAGTCGCTGCGCTCGGTGGCAGCGCCATCGATCTCGAACAAGGCTTCGGCTTCAGCGCGGCTGACCGGCTGATCCGCCACGGCGGAGGCCGTCAAGATGCGCTCGCACCAGGCCACGTCGTCGGCGTCCAGTTCGCGGGAGAAATGCACACGGCCCTTGGTGGTCGGGCCTTCGCCGGTAATGACGCCGTCGCGGACGATCGTCAGCGCGTGGGCAGCGGTTTCACGGCAGGAGATCTTGGAAGGTTCAAGGGCAGAGGCAGCTTCGGCCGAGGCGGCCAAGGTGGCAGACATTGGAGTTACTCTTTTCAGTTCTCAGTTTTTTGTTCTGGGCCAGCATTTCCTGCGGGCGTAAACGAGTAGTTAATGATTCGAAACCCGGTCGGATCAAATTTGACAGGGTTGCCAATTTGTCGCTGTGATGTCCCTCACGGTTCACCGGTGGCGCCTGATTGCGGCACTTAAGCGGCAAGAACCGGGCAGAGGTATCCGGCTCCTGTGATCAAGACCTTTTCCAAGCCGGGTTGGTATCAAAAAAAGATGTCGGGCACGACCGGCTACAGAGAAGAAACTGCCCTTTTTACCGGCAGTCATTCACTTGAGGGATGCCGGCTTCTATAATGCCGCGAGAACGTTGAACGACATGAGGTCGACCTATGGCACTGCAAATTGGCGCTGTGGCCCCGGATTTCGAGGCCCAAACCACTGAAGGTAAAATCAAATTCCACGATTGGATCGGCAATAGCTGGGCCTTGCTGTTCTCGCACCCGAAGGATTTCACGCCGGTCTGCACCACCGAACTCGGTGCCCTGGCAAAGCTGAAGCCGGAATTCGATAAACGCGGCGTCAAGTTGATCGGCCTTTCCGTCGATCCTGTGGACAAGCACACTAAGTGGTCGGAAGACATCCGCGAGACGCAAGGTGCCGCGCCGAACTATCCGATGATCGGCGACACCGATTTCAACGTCTCCAAGCTCTACGACATGCTGCCGGCCTCGACCTCGGGCGACGTCGGTACCCGCACCGCGGCCGACAACCAGACCGTCCGCAACGTGTTCATCATCGGACCCGACAAGAAGATCAAACTGGTGCTGGTCTATCCGATGACCACGGGCCGCAACTTCCAGGAAATCCTCCGCGTCATCGATTCCCTGCAGATGACCGCCAAGCATCGCGTCGCAACGCCTGCCGACTGGAAACAGGGCGACGATGTCATCATCGCCGGCTCGGTCTCCGACGATGAGGCCAAGACCATCTATCCCGGCGGCTGGAAGGCGCCGAAGCCCTACATCCGGATCGTGCCGCAGCCGAAATAAACAGCGCGCATCGCGGTTCGCCATCAACGAAATGCCCGGCCACCCGCCGGGCATTTTCTTTTCATGGGGATATTTTCGGAGCGATCTGATTGGCGATCAGAAACCCGACCGTGGACGATAACGCGGTCACAAACGTCCCCCAGGACACATCGAGGATGACCACGGGCCAGGTCCAGTGTTTGAGCAGCGACAGCGATGTTAGCTCAAACGTCGCATAACAAAAAAAGCCGAACAGCGCGCCGTACAGCAAAGTCGATTGCCAGGTCGCACTCGCCGGCCCGCTGGCGAAGACGATGATTCCGACGACATAAAGCAGATAGAACAGGATTGCGGGTGCGAGCCTGATTTCGCCCAGCATGTCGCCAACCTGCGAGGTGAAAAACCCCTTGGCGACGACGCCTAAGAACAGGAAATCGACCGGGATCAGGACAATCAGTGTCGCCAGATAGAGAACGGCATAGCGCTGCACGACACCCTCCGCGTTTCCCGCATCGCGTTACTGTAGTACGCATCAGAGAGGGTCGAGTTGCAATATTTTGGGCCCCGCGGACCTCAGGCCAGCGGAACGAGTTGACTACTTGATGGCTGATCGTTCCAACGCTCCCTGCATTGTCTGGTTTCGCGACGACCTCCGTCTTTCCGATCAGCCCGCTTTGCATGCGGCCGCCGGCACCGGCCGGCCCGTGATCTGTCTCTACGTCTTCGACGAAACCTCGCAAGAGCCGAGTACACGACCGATTGGCGGCGCGGCGCGCTGGTGGCTGGCACAATCGCTGCGCGCCTTGCAGAAAAACCTCGCCGCGCTCGGCGTGCCGCTGCTACTGCGGAAGGGATCAGCTGCCAAGATCATCCCCGAGCTCGCACGCGAAAGCGGCGCAGGCGACGTGTTCTGGAATACGATTGCGCAGGCGCCGCATCTAGCCATCGAGCGCGACCTCACTGCGGCGCTGCGTGAACTCGGCATCAAGGCGCAAGCGTTTTCCGGCGATCTCTTGACCACACCTCAAACCGTGCGGACCAACGAAGACCGGGGCTTGCGGGTATTCACGCCGTTCTGGCGGCGTGTTCAGGCGATGGGTGCGCCGCCGAACCCCCTGCCCGCCCCGGCGAACTTGCGCGCAGGACCAAGCCTGACGAGTGAAACGATCGAAAGCTTGCGGCTTGAGCCGACGTGGCCGGACTGGGCCGGTGGCTTGCGTGAAACCTGGACGCCGGACGAATGCGCCGCCCAGACGCGGCTCAATGATTTTCTTAGGCATCACCTGTCGGGCTACACGGGAGACCGCGACCGGCCCGATCGCGACGGCACTTCCGGCCTTTCACCGCATTTGCGCTTCGGCGAGATCAGCCCGCGCCAGGTCTGGCACGCCACGCATTTTGCCGCCGCCGAACATCCCGCGCGTGCCGGCGATGCCGACAAGTTCTTGAGCGAACTCGGCTGGCGCGAATTCTGCCGGCATTTGTTGTTCGACGTGCCCGATCTCGCCACACGTAATCTGCAACCGTCTTTCGATGCCTTTCCCTGGCGGCATGACGAGGCGGCGCTCGCGGCCTGGCAGCACGGACAAACCGGTTATCCCATCGTCGACGCCGGCATGCGCCAGCTGTGGCACACCGGCGTGATGCACAACCGCGTGCGGATGGTGGTAGCCTCCTTCTTGGTCAAGCATCTCCTGATCGACTGGCGCGAGGGCGAGAAATGGTTCTGGGATACGCTGGTTGACGCCGATGCCGGCAGCAACCCCGCCAACTGGCAGTGGGTCGCGGGCTCCGGCGCCGATGCCGCGCCTTATTTTCGTATCTTCAATCCCGTGCTTCAGGGCGAGAAATTCGATCCCGACGGAGCCTATGTACGGCAATGGGTGCCGGAGTTGGCCGAGCTGCCGAAACAGCTGATTCATCAGCCGTGGGAGGCTGCTCCGCTTGAACTCGCAGGCGCAGGCGTCACCTTGGGCAAGACCTATCCGCAACCGATCGTCGATCACCGCAAGGGCCGCGAACGGGCGCTGAAGGCTTACGAAAAGATACGCGCGCGCTGACGCGTCTTTACCGATTGACCAGAAACACCGCGGCCGCACAGGCGATCATGCCGGCGATGGCGACCACGTCGAGTTTTTCGCCAAACAGTATATAGGCCATCAAGGCCGTCACCGCGGGGACCAGATAAAACAGGCTGGCCACCGATGTCGCGGCGTGACGGCGGATCAGCCAGTACAACAACCCGATCGAGCCGATCGAGAGCACCACCGCCAGCCAGACGATGGACACGATGAACTCGCCGGTCCAGTGCACGATGCGATCTTCGAACAGGAGCGCGCCGACCGAGAAGAAGGCCAGGACGGCGACATACTGAACGAGATTGCCCGCGCGCCAGTCGATGTCGCGGCAATAACGCCGCTGATAGAGCGTGCCCAAGGTGATGCTCACCAGCGATACGCCGGAGGAGAACCAGCCCCAGCCCGCTTCGCCACTCATGGGCCGTTCGTGCAGGATCAGAGCGACGCCCGCGAGCCCGAGCAGAAGCCCGCCCCATTGCAGCGGCGCGACGCGTTCACCAAGCCAGCGATTGGCCAATGTCGAGGTCAGGATCGGCTGCAAGCCCGGGATCAGCGCCGAAAGGCCAGCCGGAATCGAAAGCGAAATCGCGACCGCCGTGCCGCCGAGATAAAATCCGTGAACCAGAATTCCCGCCACCACGCTATGGCTAATACCGGTGAGACCGGGCCATCGCGGCCTTGTAAAGAGGACGATGACCGCCATGATTGCCACCACGACCGCCATGCGGATCGTGAGAGAAGTCAGCGGCTCAGCGCTGCGCAGCATATATTTGGTAGCGACAAAGCCGGTGCTCCAGAGCACGACAAAAAGCACCGGCGCCGCACGCGCGGCCAATTGATCGAAATCCTTATTCATTTGTCGCCGTAAGTGCCCGAACATATGCTGGGCGACAATGCCGATTTGCGCAGGACCACTCGCGCGGCATGACATAGCCCCTCTGAGAACGAGGAACACTTCCGGAAAATGACTGCGAGCCCTCCATGAAACTGCATTTCGCCACTGTCGACGTCTTCACCAGCACGCAATTCGCCGGCAATCCGCTCGGCGTCGTCCTCAACGCGGAAGGGTTGTCGGGCGGCCAGATGCAGGCGGTTGCCGCCGAGTTCAATCTCGCGGAAACAACCTTCGTGCTGCCACCGAAGGATCCGGCCAACACGGCCGAGGTCCGGATTTTCACGCCGCGCTACGAAATGCCGTTTGCCGGCCACCCCAATGTCGGCACCGCGTTTGCGCTCGCCCGCGCCGGCAAGAGCTATGGCCGCGCCATTGACGACGAACGCCTGGTCTTCGAGGAAAAGGCCGGCCTCGTTCCGATCACGATTCTCAAGGACGGCCCGACGGTGACGGGGGCCCGTCTCGCCTCTCCGCAGCGGCTGGCTATTGGCGCGGAAGTATCTCCTGAACTGATCGCATCCGCCTGCTCGCTATCCGTGGACGACATCGAGACGAAACATCACCGGCCATGCATCGCCTCCTGCGGCGCGCCGTTCATTCTCGCCGAGCTAAAACGCCGCGACCAGCTTGCCGCGGCGCGGGCACGACCCGATGTTTTCGAACGGGATATCGCCAAGCTGCCCGTGACAAGCCTCTTCATTTACACGCAGGTGTCCGAAAGCGATCTCGACATTCGCGCGCGCATGTTCGCGCCGCATCACGGCATTCCCGAAGACCCCGCGACCGGCAGCGCGAATGTCGCGCTGATCGGGCTTCTGGCGAGCCTGCGGCCGGAGCGAGATTTGCAGCTGACAAAAAACATCGCGCAAGGCGTCGAGATGGGACGGCCAAGTTTGCTGCAAGCCGAAGCCGAAAAGAAAGACGGCGTCGTGACCGCGACTTATATCGGCGGGCGCTGCGTGCCTGTGATGTCAGGAACGATTGATCTGGCCCAGCAGTAAGCTAAGAGCTTCTTTCAAATCATCCCTCGAGACGGCGCCTAGCGCCTCCTCGGGATGAGGCCGTCGGGTTGGCAACGTAGACCCTCATGGTGAGGAGCCGCGACGCACCCGAGCAGGCCGAGCTCTGCGAGGCCGTTGCGAACGGTGCAACCAGAAAAGGCCGGCGTCTCCGGACGATGCTTTGCATCGCCGG
>Ga0210401_10001193_pt1 | contig 30528 bp, 32 predicted proteins | sample IncBWH32MmetaG_FD_150866 | JGI IMG/M metagenome (GOLD analysis project Ga0210401, IMG submission 150866) | Forest soil microbial communities from Barre Woods Harvard Forest LTER site, Petersham, Massachusetts, United States - Inc-BW-H-32-M | ecosystem: Environmental > Terrestrial > Soil >...
GAACAGGACGCCAAGCGCTACATCCTGCGCAACACCGCCCCCGGCTGCGCTGGCATCGTGCTCCGGACCCTCGGCGTCGCCCTGCCGCCCCTGATCCGCTGCGCCCAGCCGCCGCCTACCCCACTACGATCGGAGCGGGCTTTGCGAGCCGAACCGCCCACCAAGGCGAGCGGTGACGAGCGACGTAACCGTCCGCCGTGCCCGCATTTCTCGCCCATCGAAGGAACTGCTCGACTGCCACGCGCTCCATCGCCTCGATCTCGTCCAGCGAGGCCGGAAGATCGACGACGCGCGCGAGGTGTCGATGATCCACCAGCATCGGTTCGGTCTTGATTAGTTCCTCGGCGCGGGTAATCGTCGGCTTAAGGAAGGTGTCAGGAAGCCTATAACTGTGCTTGCCAGCAATCCAAACTCGATTGCTTCCGGTCACTTGTCCTCGATGGACCCTGCACAGCTCGCCGAGTTCGATTGTGCCGGGGGAGGTTTAGGCGCCTCGCGCACCAGGATCGACCATTTTGGCTCCTGGCTCAGCTTCGTCCAAGGAACGGAACGCCCGCCCTCCAATCGGTCGAGGTGCTTGGGTTCATCAACGCGGCGCAGCAGCAATGATTGCGGGCGCCGGCCTATCCTAAAGCCCGTAATCGCCGCTGTGCTCATCGTGCCAGGGAAAGCCTCGGCAGCCGGGTGCAGAATGTGTATCTCCGCGCCCCCCAAGCCATTTGCCAGCAGCGAGCGGAGTGCCCCGCCGTAACCCACGTCGAGCCACTCGGCGGCCGTGATCAGGCACCCGAAATCGCCGTCACTCGCGATTGCCGAAATGTGGGCGAAGAAGTGCAGATGCAGGCCTGCCAATTGACTCGCGGTTATGCCGTGCTTGGCGCAGGTTTTGACGTACCATTGCTTCCACTCTGGCGAGATCCCGTGGTGGCGGACGTATGGCGGGTTGCCGATGAACAAGGTCGGCCCGGATGCCGGTTCGAGCCGTACGGTGCGGAAGTCTGTCGTGACCACGCTGACGCGACGGTCGAACCCAGCCACCTTGAGGTTCGCTCGAAGCAGCAGGACAAGATCGGGATCGTTTTCAACGGCAACTATCTCGGCCTCGGGAAAGCGGCATGCGGCGGCCATCGCGAACCGGCCGGTACCAGCGCCCGGGTCAACAATTCGCCGGGACTGCCGAGCGCTCTCGCCTCCTTTTCTGCCCAGCCGATCATTGCTTTCACAATGCGGTGGGGAGTCAGCGTCACGCCTTGGGGCCGCCGATCGGCCGCCGACCTGATCGCGGTGTACCGGTCGCCAGGCGGGTCTTCCCCAGCGCGGACCCGCGCGGCAAACCCGTCGCGAAACTCGTCCCGCGTCCACCGGTCGCTCCCGGCGATGATCTCTTGGGCGCGCGAGCGCAGCAGGTCCAGTTGGTTTACCGGCTCTGCTCTTCCTTCCGCGTTGAACGGTAGCTCGCCCATAGCTCCTGTATGAGTTTGCCGAGGCTGATCTTGCGCCGAAGCGCCTCGGCCTTGAGATCGACGATTAATTCACGCGACATTCGGACGCCGACTATTCCCTCGCCCAATTTGCAACTGGGTGGTCTTCGCGCTCGCGCGATCCGCGAAGTTGGCAACAAAACGAGTACACTGTCAAGAAGGAATTCGCTAAAGGCTGGCAGCGAGAAAGCCGTCCCGCATGCTAAAGGTCGGGGTCGCGGACGAAGCCGGCGTTTTTCTGGACGTCGCCAACGTGCAATTCCGGGCGGGCGAATCTAGCGCCCGAGCGGGGGGTGGCAGCGGATAATTGTTCGGTTCGTGCCCCGATTGCGTGTTGCGTTAATGCGGCGCGGGCTTGGATTGGCACCGGCGCGACCGGGCGGTTTGAAGGACGGCACGAGCGTCGGCGCCGCCGATCTCCTCAAGCGCATAGGTGCAGGATTTCTGCAGGCTCGGCGAGGATTCGCCCCGCAAAATTTCGCCAAGCGCGGGGACCGCCCGGGTTTCGCCAATATTGCCGAGCGCTTCGGCGGCATGCGCCCTGACCCCAATTGGCTCTTTGTGGTCCAAGAGGATCTGCAGCAGCGCCGGAACCGCCGAGCCCTCGGCCAAAAAACCGAGGGTGTAAATCGCGGCAATACGAGACCATCTGCGGCTTTTTCGGTCCGACAATATCGCTTCGAGCGATCCCGGATCGACCGCAACCTTTTTGCCGATAATCTGCTTGGCGACTTCCATCGCTTCAACCGGGTCGCCGCGCATGAGCCGTTCAAGTGGCCGGGTCGATTGCAAATCCGGGTCCCTCAAATCTCGGCGCAACGGCAACGGCAGTGTCGAGCGTAGGTTCCGCGCGGTGCAGCTTGCGTCGCCGCGCGCTTGGCATTTCGACACGCTTCCTGTTCACTCGACCCGGCGCCGTCCCCGCTTACGCGCTCGAATGGCAGTACAATATCTCCGATAGCTTGCAGATTACAGGAGGCTATGCAGACCCAATCCGAGCGCGTTCCAGTGCGAACCAACCCCTGCCCCGATTTCGCGCGCCGGTGCTGCGAGCGCCTAAAGGTCGAGGTCGCGGACGAAGCGGGCGTTTTGCTGGATGTAATCGAACCGCAACTCCGGGCGGCGGCCCATCAGGGTTTCGACCAGCGCTGTCGTGCGGGCGCAAGGGTGTTTGGCTTCGGTCGCGTCGGCGCTGCCGGCGGCGGACCCTATCCTGACCTTGAGCAAGGTCCGTTGCGCCGGGTCCATCGTCGTCGTCTTCAAAAAGCGCGCCGGCATTTCGCCCAATCCCTTGAAGCGGCTGACCTCGATCTTGCCGCGGCCGGTAAAGCCGGTGCGCATCAGTTCCTCGCGATGCGCGTCGTCGCGGGCGTAAAGGGTGACCTCGCCCTGAGTCAGCCGATAGAGCGGCGGCAAGGCCAGATAGAGGTGCCCGTTCTCGATCAGCTGCGGCATCTCGCGAAAAAAGAACGTCATCAGCAGCGATGCGATATGCGCTCCGTCAACATCGGCGTCGGTCATGATGACGATGCGTTCGTAGCGCAGCACTTCTTCGCGATACTGCGGGCCGGAGCCGGCGCCGAGCGCCAGGATGATGTCGGCGATTTCCTGGTTGGCCTTCATCTTGTCGACTGAGGCGCTGGCGACATTTAGGATCTTGCCGCGCAACGGCAGGATCGCCTGGGTTTCGCGATCGCGCGCCTGCTTGGCCGAGCCGCCGGCGCTGTCGCCCTCGACCAGAAAGATCTCGGTTCCGGCGGCGGTGTCGCGGGTGCAATCGGCGAGTTTGCCCGGCAGGCGCAATTTACGCGTCGCACTCTTGCGCGCGAGTTCGCGCTGCTGGCGCCGCCGCTGCCGTTCTTCAGCGCGTTCGACGATGCGCTCGAGCAACAGCGTGGCGCCCGCCGGGTCGGCGCCGAGCCAGTGGTCGAAATGATCCTTGACCGCGTTCTCGACGAGCCGCGTCGCCTCGGCCGAAGCGAGCCGCTCTTTTGTCTGGCCCTGGAATTGCGGGTCGCGGATGAACAACGACAGCAAGAGCGCCGCCGTGCCGGTCGCGTCCTCCGCTGTTGCCTGGGCGGCGCGGCGGTTGCCGGTCAACTCGCCATAGCCCTTGAGCCCGCGCAACAGCGCGTTGCGCAACCCGGTCTCATGGGTCCCGCCTTCGGGCGTCGGAATGGTATTGCAGTAAGAGTGGCTGAACCCGGCTTCCTCGTCGTCGGGCCAGGCCACCGCCCATTCGACCCGGCCGCCATCGGCGAGATCGGCCTCGCCGACAAACGGTCGCGGCGTCAACATCGTCTGGCCGTCGAGGCTGGCTGCGAGGAAATCGCCGAGCCCTCCGGGGAAATGCAGCCGCGCCTCGGCCGGAACCCAATCCGGGCGCGGCAATGCCGGATCGCAGCCCCAGCGGATTTCGACGCCGCGGATGAGATAGGCCTTTGACCGCGCCATGCGGTACAGAACCGCCGCGCGAAAGCCGATCGCCCCGAAAATCGCGGGGTCGGGATGAAATCGCACCATCGTGCCGCGCCGGTTGTGGACCGGGCCGCAATCCTGCAACTCGCCGCATGGCGCGCCGCGGCTGTAGGACTGCCGCCACAGCCGCCGATCGCGCGCCACCTCGACTTGGAGCGCGTCCGACAGCGCGTTGACGACCGACACGCCGACCCCGTGCAAACCGCCCGAGGTGCGATAGGCCTCGCCGCCGAACTTGCCGCCCGAATGCAACGTCGTCAGGATGATTTCGAGCGCGGATTTCTGCGGGAAGCGCGGATGCGGGTCGATCGGGATGCCGCGGCCGTTATCGCGGATCGTCAGCCAGTCGCCGGCGGCTAGTTCAATCTCGATCCGCGTCGCATGGCCGGCCACCGCCTCGTCCATCGCGTTATCGAGGATTTCGGCGGCGAGGTGATGCAGGCCGCGCTCGTCGGCGCCGCCGATATACATTCCCGGGCGGCGGCGGACCGGCTCGAGGCCTTCGAGAACCTCGATGTCCTTGGCGGAATAACTGTCGGCGCCGGTCGCAACCGGCTGGTCGAGCAAATCGGGCATGGCGCGAATATAGCGGTGACTTTTTGCAGCGCAAGCAGCATTAGGTGTATACGATCGTTCACAGCACCTAAATATTGAATCGGCTGTAGCTGAGCGGCGTTGCGGTGACGCCCGATTGGAGACAAAATTGAGGAACTCTACCCGGTCGTGCCGACGTTATAATGGCGATGACGATGATGATGACCAATGAGCGGAAGATCTGGGAGGCGGCCCTGCTTCTGGTTCGCCGTCACGGCAGCGCCGCCGCCGATGTCGCCCAGCAAGAGGTGCAGCGGTTGCGCAGCGGCGACGATGCGCTGACCTGCGTCGTCTGGTGCTGGATCGCCCGCTCGACCGCTGAACTGCTGCGCCCCTATCCCGATGACGATGAGCGGGTGCACTGACCCGGTTTTGCGCGGGACCTCTTAACCTCGGCGGCGCTCGTCCCGATATCCCCCAATAGTGGAGCGTCTTTTCGAGAGGAAGCTATGGCCGGGGGTCTGTTGGGCCGCCTCGCGGGCAAAGGCCATGCGAGCACAAAGCAATTCGCGCTGTCGATGAGCGACGAGGAGTGGCGGCGCAGGCTGTCTGCCCCGGCCTACCGGGTGCTGCGCGAGCATGGCACCGAACGCGCCGGAACAAGCAAGCTCGATAAGGAATACGGGGCTGGGATCTATCATTGCGCCGGCTGCGGCCAGCCGCTGTTCTCCGCCGCCGCCAAATTCAATAGCGGCACCGGGTGGCCGAGCTTTTCGGCGCCGCTCGACGACGCGGTGGAAAGCGAAACCGACCGCAGCCTTTTCATGACCCGCACCGAGGTTCATTGCGGCAATTGCGGCGGGCATCTCGGGCACGTCTTCGATGACGGGCCGCAACCGACCGGGCAGCGCTATTGCATGAACGGCGTGGCGCTCGATTTTCACGCCGGCGAGAGCATGCCCGCAGCGAGCGCCGATCAGCCAAAGACCGATGGAGCGCCCGACACTCCCTAGGCTTTATTGGCACCCCGCATCGCGGGGCATTCCAGCAACGTCAACGTATGAATGACCCGGGCGCCGCATGCCCGGCAGCGCCCCCGCGCGGGCGCGCTGCCGAGACCGAGCGGGTCAGACGGAGTAGTACATCTGGAATTCGATCGGGTGGGGGGTGTGCTCGAAATTGTACACCTCCTCCCATTTCAGCTCGATATAGGCCTCGATCTGGTCCTTGGTGAAGACCTCGCCCTTGAGCAAAAAGGCGTGGTCGCGGGCGAGTTCGCCCAACGCCTCGCGCAACGAGCCGCACACCACCGGAATGTCCTTCAACTCCTCGGGCGGCAGGTCGTAGAGGTTTTTGTCGATCGGGTCGCCCGGGTGGATCTTGTTCTGGATGCCGTCCAAGCCCGCCATCAGCATCGCGGCAAAGGCGAGATAGGGGTTGGCGGCGGGGTCGGGGTAGCGCACCTCGACGCGTTTGGCTTTGGGGTTCGAGACATAGGGGATGCGGCACGAGGCCGAGCGGTTGCGCGACGAATAGGCGAGCAGCACCGGCGCCTCGAACCCGGGAATGAGGCGCTTGTAGCTGTTCGTCGTCGGGTTGGTAAAGGCGTTGATCGCCTTGGCGTGGCGGATGATCCCGCCGATGTAGTAGAGTGCGGTCTCGCTCAAATCGGCATAGAGGTTGCCGGCGAACAAGGTGTTCTCGTTCTTCCACAACGACTGGTGGGTGTGCATCCCCGAGCCGTTGTCGCCCATCACCGGCTTGGGCATAAAGGTGACGGTCTTGCCGTATTGCTGGGCGACCTGCTGCGCCACGTATTTGTAGATCTGCATGTGGTCGGCGGTCTTAACCAGGGTCGAGTACTCAAAACCGAGTTCGGCCTGCGCCGGGGCGACCTCGTGATGGTGCTTTTCGACCTTGAGCCCCATATCGGCCATCACCGAGAGCATCTCGGCGCGCAAATCCGCTTGGCTGTCGACCGGCGGCACCGGGAAATAGCCGCCCTTGACCGGCGGGCGGTGGCCGGTGTTGCCGTCGGGGAATTCCTTCGCGGAGACATAGGGCCCCTCGGCGCTGTCGATCGCGTACATCGCCCCGTTCATCCCGGTCGCATAGCGCACATCGTCAAAGATGAAGAATTCGGCCTCGGGGCCAAAATAGGCGGTGTCGCCGATGCCTGATGAAATCAGGTATTGCTCGGCCTTTTTGGCGGTCGAGCGCGGGTCGCGGGCATAGGGCTGCCCGGTCAGCGGCTCGTGCACGTCGCAAAAGATGATCAGCGAGGTCTGCGCCGCGAACGGGTCCAAGACCGCGGTCGCGCAGTCCGGCGCCAGCATCATGTCCGATTCGTTGATCGCCTTCCACCCGGCGATCGACGAGCCGTCGAACATCACCCCGTCATTCAGAAAATTCTCGCTGATCGTGCGCAGATGATGCGCCAGATGCTGCCATTTGCCGCGCGGGTCGGTGAAGCGGAAGTCGACGTATTTGACCTCGTGCTCCTTGATCAGCGCCATCACTTCGCCGGTGTCCGACATCTCGGGGTTCCTTTGGTTGAATGAGGTTGAGGGTGAAAGGCCGAGGAGGGTCACACCGCGTCCGGACCCTGCTCGCCGGTGCGGATCCGGATCGCCTGCTCGACCGGCAGCACAAAGATCTTGCCGTCGCCGATCTTGTCGGTGCGCGCGGCATCCTGGACCGCGTGCACGGCGCGCTCGACGAGGGCGTCGTCGAGCACGACCTCGATCTTGATCTTGGGCAGGAAGTCGATGACGTACTCCGCCCCGCGATACACCTCGGTGTGCCCTTTCTGGCGCCCGAAGCCTTTGACTTCGCTGACCGTCATGCCGGTGACGCCGACTTCGTGCAGGGCATCCTTGACCTCGTCGAGCTTGAACGGCTTGATGATCGCCTCGATCTTCTTCATGCTCTCACCACCTCCTGTTGCGTTGCCTAGGGCGGCGGAGCGGCGCCGTTCACTGGACCGCCTCGCCGCGGATCGCCAAGTCGAGCCTTTGCGTTCGACATCGCCGTCGACGCGCGGACCGTAACGATACAACAATCTCATCCCGCTAACTTTTTGATGAAACCCCATTGGCGCGTGAAATGTGGCGCGGCGATCACATCCGAATCTCGGCGAAATCTCGGGCGTTGCGTTGCTGGAGCGCCGTAAACAGGATGGGCCGGTCGCTGTGACCGGCCCCTCCGCACCGCCAGCAATCGGGCTGCGATTCACTCCGCGACGGCGGGGATCTCCTCTCCGTCACCAAAGTTGTAGGCGGTTTCGCCATGAACCGCATCGTCGCCGACGCGCAGCGTCGCCTCGTCCATCCGCAAGGCGACGAAGATCGAGATCACCTTGAGGATGATGAAGGTGGCGACGACGTTGAAGACGATGATGAACGCCGCCGCGTAGACCTGCAGCATGAACTGGTGGAAGCTGCCGTAGAACCAGCCTTGTCCGCTCACGCCCGGCGCGTCCTTTTCGGTCCCGATATACTCGATCATGTCCGGGTTGGCGAGGATACCGGTCAGCAGCCCGCCCATCAGGCCGGCGACGCCGTGGGTTGACAGCACGCTTAGCGTGTCGTCGACCCGGCGGAACAGCGCGGTCGTCTGCACCTTGTTCATAAAGAACCAGGGGATGATGCCGGCGCAAATGCCGATGATGATCGCACCCCAGCCATTGACGTAGCCCGCCGCCGGGGTGATGCCGACGAGACCGGCGATCATGCCGTTGATCGCGCCGACGACCGACGGCTTGCCGTAGGACATCGAGTCCATGATCGTCCACACCAATAGCGCGACGCAGGTGCACAGGTTTGTATTGAGCACCGCGGCCGAGGCGTCGGCGTTGGCGAAGTAGGGGTCGCCGCCGTTGAAGCCGTTCCAGCCGAGCCACAGGATCCCGGCGCCGACCAGCGCCATCAGCAAACTGTTCGGCGGGAAATGGTCGCGATCCTGCTGAATGCGCGGCCCAATCACTGCCGCCGCGACAAAGCCCGAGGTGCCGGCGGCGAGATGGATCACATAGCCGCCCGAGAAGTCGAGGGCCCCGAGCTGGGCGAGCCACCCGCCGCCCCAAATACTGAAGGCCCCGACCGTGTAGACGAAGGTCATCCACAACGGCACGAAGATGATCCACGCCTTGAAGCTCATCCGCCCGATCAGCGAGCCGCCGAGGATGATCACGGTGATCGCGGCGAAAACGAACTGGAAGAACATCATCGTCGCCATCGGGAAGGCCAGCGGCGGCATGCCCGACGCGGCCGCCGGGATCGTCGCCTGTCCGGTCAGGAAGGCGGCGGAGAGGGCCGGCTGCGGTGTACCCCAGAACGGGAACATTTGCGGGCCGAAGGACATGTTGTAGGCCCACAGCACCCAGACGACCATCACCGCGGCAAAGGCGTACAGCGCCATGAAAGCCGAGTTGATCGCCCATTTCCTTTTGACGATTCCTCCGTAGAGGACCACCAGCCCGGGCACGCTTTGCAGGCCGACAAAGGTTGCGGCGGCCATCTGCCAAGCATTGGAACCGGTATCAAGCCATTTTGGCGTTGGAACTAACATCTCTCTGCCTCTTAGGGTTGTTATCGGACCCAAGCGTTCAAACCGAGCCCTCCACTGGCGAATGCAGCAGCGCATCCCCTCGGGATCGGGTTGAGGCAAGATTTATGCCTAGATTGAAAACCTCGCCGGCCATGGACGAGCCGCTCGTTCGACGATGTTCGATCCGCCTGGGCTCGCACTGCGACGCACCCGCACCGGGGGAAGCATTGCTCGGCGGCCGTCGGCGATCGATAGTTCCGCGAGAGCGGCAGACGCCTTCGGATTTCGGTGACTTCCGGTCGGCCCGCGGCGGAAATTCGACACTGGCGCCGTGCCAATCCCGCGAGCGCGGCAAGCCGGCCGTCGTCATCGAGCTCGATCGCGGCCCGGTTGCGATTCGCTGTCCGCGGCGATCACCGACACGTGGATTTGCCGGGATGATCCAAGACCGCGATTTGGCTTCGACCGCGCCGCGGGTAAGCTCCAATTTCGCAGCCATCGACCAGGCGAATTTCCCAATCACGCCTGCAGGGTGGAAGTAGCGGGAAGGCTTTACAGGCGGGTTCGAGCTGGCAGACTCATTGTCGTGCGAGCAATACGCCCCGTTATTAGGCATTTTTATGCCGAAATTATAGGCAAACTAACCGGAGCGTTCATGAATACGCTCTAAAGCCTCAATTCAGCGAGTTTGCGAAAGCCGGAGGGCAGAAATTGGACAGACCGCAGCAATCCTCGGGAACCGCGCTCGACATGGTCGTCGCAGTCAGGGAAAATCGCGCCGACGGTGTGAAGCGGCGCATGCGGCGGCGCATCCGCCAAACCATCGCGGTACGATTTGACGACAGGTAACCCGACGGAAGCGATGTGATGGCGACGGTTGAGGTCGGCGTCCAGGCGCGCGTCGGGTTCGCGTCGAAGACCGGGCCCCGCTCGCAAAACGAGGATTTCGCCGCCGCCCTCTACGGCGCCGAGCTGCCCGAGCCGCGGCAGGAAGTGATCGCGGCGATCGCCGATGGCATCGGCAGCGCCAAGGGGGGTCGCACCGCCGCGGAAACCGCGGTGCGCGGGTTCCTCGACGGATTTTGCGACCTGCCCGAGACCATGGAGGTGCAGCGAGCGGGTGCCCGGATCGTCAGCGCGCTCAACGGCTGGATCAACACCCAGGGCCGCCAAGACCCCGAGCTTGCCGGAATGGGTTGCACGTTCACCGCGCTGATCCTACGCGGGCGAGTCGTCCACCTTTTGCATGTCGGGGATACGCGCGCCTATCGATTGAGTAGGGAACGCCTGACTTGCCTCACCGTCGACCATGTGCGCCAAGATGGCTCGGGTCGCTCGCACACCCTCAACCGCGCGCTCGGGGTGGAGGCGGAAGTGCGCCTCGACTACGCCACGCAACCGGTAGCGTTGCACGATCGCTTTCTGTTGTGCAGCGACGGCGTGCACGGGTCGCTCGCGGAACAGAGCATCGCCGACATCCTGCGCGACCGCTCCGCTCCCGAGGATACCGCCGGCGCATTGGTTGCGGCGGCGCTCCAATCCGGCAGCAACGACAACTGCACCGCCTTGGTTCTCGACGTGGTAGCACTGCCGACGGCGGGATCGGCCGACATCGACGCCGCGATGCTGCAGCTGCCGGTGATCCCGCTACCGGTCCGCGGCGAGACGATCGACGGGTTTGTCTTGAAGGCCCTGATCTCCGAGGGCCGCTACAGCCGGCTGTTCGGCGCGGAGGACGAAGTCGAGGGCGGCACCGTCGCGTTGAAGTTCCCCAAGCCGCAATTCACCGGCATCGATGCTTACCGCGCGGCGTTCGTCCGCGAGGCCTGGGTCGGCGCCCGGGTGCACAATCCCTGGGTCGGGCGCGTCATCGAACTTCCACCGGGACGCCAAACCTGCCTCTACACCGTCATGCCGCTCTATCAAGGCGAACTCCTGGAAACGAGGCTGTCGCGCAGCCCGGCGCTCGGCTTGGAAGAAGGGCGGAACATTACCGTGACCTTGGCGCGCGCAATGGCGGCGCTGCATCGCAACGGAATCATCCATCGCGACATCAAGCCCGACAACGTGATCCTCGAAGGCGGCGGGCCCTTGAAGCTGATCGATCTCGGGGCGGTTCGGGTGCCTGGACTGGAGGATTTTCCGCCCGAGAACATTCCCGGTACCGCGGCCTATATGGCGCCCGAGATGTCCGAGGGCGAAGCCGGCAACGAGGCCACCGACATCTACGCTTTGGGGGTCACAATGTTCCGCGCGTTCACGCGGGAATTTCCGTACGGCAATGCGGACGCCACCGGCCCACCGCGGCGCACCAGACCGGCGGATTTTTCGGTGCTGCGGCCGGATCTTCCTGCCTGGCTGCAGACGGCGCTCGTCCGCGCGATCGCACTCGATCCGGCGCGGCGCTTTCACGACATGACCGAGTTCGCCCTCGAGATGGAAGCCGGGCCGGCGCGCGCCCGGACCGCCGCGACCCGGCCGCTCACGCTTTACGAGCGCGCCCCGCTACGGGTCTGGCAAGGTGTAGCCGCGCTGCTGGCGCTGGCACTCCTCGCCTCGCTGCTGATGCGCTGAGCTTTAGTGTTTCAGCCTCATGACCTGATGATGGCGAAAAAGCCCATGCACTGTTAGGGCGACGGCGATCTGCGCCGGGCTGCTGGTCAACAGCCTGCCCTCGGGCTTGACCCGATGGGGCGCGATGGCGGTGCACAACAGCAAGCGCGCCAAAACCGACCCGTGGATCGCGCGGCTGTTCGAGACGAAGCCGCGCCCCTCCGCACCCCCGCGAGCGCGGGCCTGCCTGGGGCTGGCTCTGGTGGCCGCCGTGGCGCCGGCCAACAAAGGTGGGGGCATCGCCCTGGGCGGTGATGGTGCGCGGGACCGACTTCCGTCGCGCGCTTTCGCCCGGATGATGATAGGGGCGGTTTGCCAACTTGCTCCGGATTGTGAGTTCCTTGACAAGCCCCGAGTCCGACCGGCTTGCGCGCGGTGCCGTCGTCTGCCGTGGTTTGCGGCCGGTTGTCACGCCGGCCGGGGATTGTTACATTATCGCTGCAGAAGCCGCGGGGCCGACCCGCCGGCGCCGGTTTGCCGCCGCTATGAAGATCCTCGCCTGCAACAGCAATCGGCCGCTTGCCGAAGCCATCGCAGCCTATCTCGACTTGCCGCTGACCAAGGCGAGCGTGCGGCGCTTCTCGGACATGGAAGTGTTTGTCGAGATCCTTGAAAACGTGCGCGGCGAGGACGTTTTCGTGATCCAGTCGACGTCCTACCCGGCAAACGACCATCTGATGGAATTGCTCGTCTGCCTCGATGCGCTCAAACGCGCCTCGGCGCGGCGGGTGACGGCGGTCATTCCCTATTACGGCTATGCCCGGCAAGACCGCAAATCGGGCTCGCGCACCCCGATCTCGGCCAAGCTCGTCGCCAATATGATCACCGCGGCCGGGGCCAACCGGGTATTGACGCTCGATCTTCACGCCGGGCAAATCCAAGGCTTTTTCGATATCCCGACCGACAATCTGTACGCCGCTCCGGTTCTGGTGAAGGACATCCTCGATCATCACGCGCAGCGCGATCTGGTCATTGTTTCGCCCGATGTCGGGGGCGTTGTCCGCGCCCGCCAAATTGCCCGGCGGCTCGACGCCGATCTCGCCATCATCGACAAACGGCGCGAGCGCGCTGGGGTATCCGAAGTCATGAACATCATCGGCGACGTTTCCGGGCGCCGCTGCATCCTGGTCGACGACATGGTCGACAGCGCCGGCACTTTGTGCAACGCCGCCTCAGCCTTGGTCGAGTCGGGCGCATCGGCGGTGTTCGGCTGCGTCACCCATGGCGTGCTGTCGGGCGGTGCGGTCGCGCGCGTCGCCGCCTCACCGATCGAGACGCTGGTCATGACCGACAGCATCGTGGCGACTGAGGCGGTGCGGGAAGCCAACAACATCCGCCAGGTGTCGATCGCACCGTTGATGGCCGAGGCGATCCGCCGCATCAGCGAAGAGCGCTCGGTTTCGAGCCTGTTCGACTAAGCTGCGGCATCGACGGGGGTCGGAGTCGCCGCGACAGGGCGGCGCGCGCCCGCGCGCTGTCGTCCGATCCGAACTTCACCGGCTGACGCCGAGTTACGCGAAAGAGGAGTATCGTCGATGCCCGAGATCATCCCCCTCAGCGCCGAGTCGCGCGCCGCCGCCGGCAAAGGTGCGGCTCGCGCCGCGCGGCGCGCGGGACGTGTCCCCGGCATCGTCTACGGCGGCGGCCAAGAGCCGACGCCGATCACTCTCGATCCGCGAGAGCTGTCGCGCGCGCTCGCCAAACGCGGTTTTCTCGCGACCCTCGTCGATCTATCCGTCGATGGCGCGGTGCAGCGCACCCTGCCGCGCGAGGTGCAGTATCACCCGGCGACCGACAAGCCGCTGCACGTCGATTTCATGCGCGTCGCCCCGACCAGCCGGGTCACGGTCACCGTGCCCGTCGTCTTTGTCAACCAAGAGCAGTCGATCGGGATCCGCCGCGGCGGCATCCTCAACATCGTCCGCCACGGCATTGAGCTGAATTGCCCGGTCGACGGGATCCCCGATCACCTGACCGTCAGTCTTGGCGGGCTCGACATCGGCGACAGCGTTCATATCAGCGCGGTCACGCTGCCGGAGGGCTGCCGCCCGACGATCACCGCGCGCGATTTTACCATCGCCAGCATCGCACCGTCCTCCGCCGTGCGCGAAGAAGCCGCCACCGCCGCCTCGGCGCCGCCCTCCGCCGATCAGCCGGCCGCAGGGGCCTGAACCTGGCGATTGCGGTTTTGGCATCAACCGTTTGTGCACTGATGCGCCTCGTCGTCGGGCTCGGCAATCCCGGTTCGCGTTATGCCCGAAACCGCCACAATGTCGGCTTTATGGCGGCTGACGCAATCGCCCGCCGGCACGGGTTTCCGGCCTTTCGCAGTCGCTTCAAGGGGGAGCTTGCGGAAGCAGCGATCGCCGGCGAGCGCCGCCTGTTGTTGAAGCCGCAGACGTTCATGAACGCATCCGGCGAGTCGGTTGCCGAGGCGGCCCGGTTTTTCAAGATCGCGCCCGAGGATATCGTCGTCATTCACGACGAGATCGACCTGCGTCCCGGAAAGCTGCGCGTCAAACGCGGCGGCGGCAATGCCGGGCACAACGGCCTGCGCTCGATCGACCCGCTGATCGGCCCCGATTATTGGCGGGTGCGGATCGGGGTCGGGCATCCGGGCGTCAAGGAATTGGTTCAACCCTACGTGCTGCAAAACTTTCCCGTCGAGGAACGGACAGACTGGGTCGAGCCGCTGATCGACGCGCTGGCCGAGACGATACCGTTGCTGCTGTCCGGGGCGCCGGACGCGTTTATGAGCGAGGTGGCGCGCCGCCTCGCTCCGCCCGAGCCAACGCCGGCCGCGGCACCGCCGCCGTAAGCGGATGGGGTTCAGCTGCGGCATCGTCGGACTGCCGAATGTCGGCAAGTCCACTCTGTTCAACGCCTTGACTGCGACCGCCGCGGCCGAGGCGGCGAATTATCCGTTCTGCACGATCGAGCCCAATGTCGGGCGCGTCGCGGTGCCCGACGAACGGCTCGCAATTTGCGCCCGGCTCGCGAAATCCGCCAAGATCATCCCGACCCAGCTCGAATTTGTCGACATTGCCGGGCTGGTGCGGGGCGCCGCGCACGGCGAGGGGCTCGGCAATCAGTTCCTCGGGCACATCCGCGAGGTCGATGCCATCGCCCATGTCGTGCGCTGCTTTGCCGACGGCAATGTCGTTCACGTCGAAGGTTCGGTCGATCCGATCCGCGATATCGAGACGGTCGAGACCGAGCTAATGCTCGCCGATCTCGAAAGCCTCGAACGGCGCGCCGTCGCGGTGCAAAAGCGCGCCCGCAGCGGCGACAAGGAGGCCCGGGCGCTGGCCGAAACCATTGACCCGGCGCTCGCGGCATTGCGGGCGGGTAAGCCCGCACGGGCCGCCGCCGGCACCGCCGAGCAGCAAAAAAATCTCGGCGCACTGCAATTACTGAGCGCCAAGCCGGTGCTCTATGTCGCCAATGTCGAGGAGGCGAGCGCCGCCGCCGGCAATGCCGAAAGCCGCCGGCTCGCCGAATTTGCCGTCCGGCGCGGCGCCGGTGTCGTGGTGATCTCGGCGGCGATCGAAGCCGAACTGGCGCAGCTTTCGGACGCCGGCGAGAGAGTGGAGTACCTCGCCTCGCTCGGGCTCGACGAAGCCGGGCTCGACCGCGTCATCCGCGCCGGATATTCGCTGCTCGATCTGGTCACGTTTCTGACCGTCGGGCCCAAGGAGGCGCACGCCTGGACGGTCGAGCGCGGCACCCGGGCGCCACAAGCAGCCGGCCGCATCCACACCGATTTCGAAAAAGGCTTCATCCGCGCCGAAACCATCTCCTACGAGGATTTTGTTGCTCACCGCGGCGAACAGGGCGCCAAGGATGCCGGCCGCATGCGCCTCGAAGGCGCCGACTACGTCGTCCGCGACGGCGACATCATGCACTTCCGTTTCAACGTCTGACACTGGCGTGCGCTGGAGCCGCCGGCGAGCATGAGCCGATCAGGTCGCACCATTACTTCCCGTGTTGTCATTGCGAGCGCGGCGAAGCAATTCCGGGCCATTCGAGATTGTTTCGTTGCGGAGCCTGTCCTCGGGCCGGCGCAGCCGGACCCGTGGGCTCCACACATGACAGCTTGGTAACTTGGTCGAAATCTGCTCTCGCCGTCGAGGTATGATCGCGATAAAGACGGAAATTTGGAACCGACCTGCTAGACCGGCGGGGCGCGCAGCGGACGCAAATCGGGCGCGGCGCGCAACGCGGCCTCGGTCTTGGCCTGCAGGCCGGCGAAGTCGATGTCCTCGGCGATCTCGCGGACGACGAGCCCGTCGCGGGTCACGTCGATGACCGCGAGGTCAGTGTAGATCCGGCTGACCGCGGCAGCAGCGGTCAGCGGGTATTTGCAGCGCTTGCGGATGCGCGGCGCGCCGGACTTGGTGATGTGCTCGACAAGGACGCGGATCTCCTTGGCGCCGACCGCGAGGTCCATCGCCCCGCCGACGCCGGGCGGGAAGCCAGGGTCGTCGGTCGTCCAATTGGCGAGGTCGCCGTTCTCCGCGACCTCGAAGGCGCCGAGCAAGGCGAGATCGAGATGGCCGCCGCGGATCATCAGAAACGAATCGGTGTGGTGGACATAGCTGCCGCCGGTGACGAGGGTGATCGGCTGCTTGCCGGCGTTTATCAGGTCGGGGTCGGCCTCGTTGGCGCCGGGCGCTGGGCCGACGCCCAAAATGCCGTTCTCGCTGTGCAAGACGATCTCGCGATCGCCGGGAATGAAGTCGGAGACCAGGGTCGGCAGGCCGATCCCGAGATTGACATAGGCGCCGTCCGCGAGGTCCTGGGCGGCCCGCCAGGCGATTTGGCGACGTTTGAGCGGCATCGGTTCCCTCCGGTCTAGCCCCCGACGGGGATGCAGTCTGTCATTGCGAGCGAAGCGAAGCAATCTCGCGCCGAATGTCCCGGCCGATCGAGATTGCTTCGTCGCCTGCGGTTCCTCGCAATGACGCGTTCTAAAAGGCGACCTGGACGATGCGGTCGACAAAGATCCCGGGGGTGACGATCATCTCCGGGTCGAGTTCGCCCAATTCGACGATGTGGCGGACCTGAGCGATCGCGAGATCGGCGGCCATCGCCATCGTCGGGTTGAAGTTGCGCTGCGATTTGCGATAGATGAGATTGCCCCAGCGGTCGGCGCGGTCGGCGGCGAGCAACGCCACGTCGCCCTTCAGCGGCTTTTCCAGCACATACATGCGGCCGTCGATCTCGCGGTGCTCCTTCCCTTCGGCGAGGCGGGTTCCGACCGAGACCGGCGAATAGTAGCCGCCGAGCCCGGCGGCGGCGCAGCGCATGCGCTCGCTCAATGTCCCTTGCGGCAACAGTTCGAGTTCGATTTTGCCGGCCGCGTACAACTCTTCGAACACGACCGACCCCGAGCTGCGCGGAAACGAGCACATGATCTTCTTCACCCGGCCGGCGGCCATCAATGCCGCGAGCCCGCTGCGCCCGGTGCCGGCATTGTTGGCGACGACCGTCAGGTCGCGCGCCCCTTGGTCGATGACCGCCTCGCACAGCGCATCGGGCAACCCCGCGCCGCCAAACCCGGCGCAGAGGACGACCGACCCGTCCTCGATCCCCGCCACCGCCGCGGCGAGGTCGCCCACCCGCTTGTCGATCATCTCTGCTGCACCTGCTCAGACGAGAGCCAAGGGGGCGCCGAAGAATTTATCGTCATTCCCGCGAAAAGCGGGAACCCATGACCCCAATGCTCCCGCGGCTGCCCCCTGTTCACGCCAGAGGCAGGCCCTGGGCCCCCGCTTTCGCGGGAGTGACAGTGGGGGTTTTTGCTTCATGTCTGGTCTCTCAGATGCGCTCAAAAGCCGACATCATCGCCGCCCTTCAGCGCGAGCATCGCCCGCGCTTCGTCGGGGGTGGCGATTTCGAGCGACAAATTCTCGACGATCGCGCGCACCCGGCTGACCTGGTCGGCATTGCTGGTGGCAAGCTTGCCGCGGCCGATCCACAATGAATCTTCGAGCCCGACGCGGACGTTGCCGCCCATGATCGCGCCCATCGTGACGAGCGGCAATTGGTGGCGGCCGGCGGCGAGGATCGACCACGCGTAGTTGTCGCCAAACAATTTGTCGGCGATCCGCTTCATGTGGACGAGGTTGTCGGGATCGGCGCCGATCCCGCCGAGGATGCCAAAGATCGTCTGCACAAAGAGCGGCGGCTTGACCAGCCCGCGTTCGAGAAAGTGGGCGAGGTTGTAGAGGTGGCCGACATCGTAGCACTCGAACTCGAACCTTGTGCCGCAGCCCTCGCCCAAATCTTTAAGGATTCGTTCGATGTCGGCGAAGGTATTGCGAAAGATAAAGTCGCGGGTCATTTCGAGATGCTGCGTCTCCCAGGGATATTTCCAATCCTTGTAGCGGGAGAGCATCGGGTAGAGCCCGAAATTCATCGAGCCCATGTTTAGGGAGCACATTTCTGGCCGGGCGCGCAACGGGGCGGCCAAGCGCTCGTCGAGCGACATGCCGTGGCCGCCGCCGGTCGTGATGTTGACGACGGCGTCGGTCGCCTGCTTGATCCGCGGCAGGAATTGCATGAAGACGTTGGGATCGGGGGTCGGCCGGCCGTCCTTCGGGTCGCGCGCGTGTAAGTGCAGGATCGCCGCCCCGGCCTCCGCCGCGGCGATCGCGTCGCGCGCGATCTCGTCCGGGGTCAGCGGCAGATACGGGCTCATCGTCGGGGTGTGGATCGACCCGGTGACGGCGCAAGTAATGACGACCTTGCCGCCTATAGCCATGCACTCCCTCCCACACGCTCCCGCCGGCCGCAGCGGCGGGCAGGCCACGAAGGATCGGCGGGAACCGGCCCCTTCGGCTAGCCCAGCGCCCGGATGAACGACTTGACCTTGGGATAGGTCTCGGTCTGCCACCGGCGGCCGTGGAAGACGCCATAATGGCCGACTTTGAGCTGGAGGTGGTGCGTCTTTTTTGCCGGCGCGATGCTGGTACAGAGATTGTGCGCGGCGACGGTCTGGCCGGGCCCGCAGACGTCGTCGCGCTCGCCCTCGACAGTCATCAGCGCGGTGTGCTCGATCGCCGCCGGCTCGACCAGCCGGCCGCGCACCCGAAACTCACCGAGCGGCAGGTCGTGGCGATGGAACACGCGCTCGATCGTCTGCAAATAGAAATCGGCCGGCAGGTCCATGACCGCGGTGTATTCGTTGTAAAAGGCGCGGGTCGCCGCGGCACTTTCGCCATTGCCGCGCGCCAGGTCGCGGAACATCGTCCAATGCGCCGAGACATGGCGGTCGAAATTCATGCTGAGAAACCCGGCGAGCTGCAGAAATCCCGGGTAGACGCGGCGAAAGGCGCCGGGATAGCGCGCCGGCACCGTGGTGATCACGGTTCGCTCGAACCAGTCGAGAGAGTGCGCCTCGGCGAAGCGGTTGACCGCGGTCGGGTTGGCGCGGGTGTCGATCGGGCCGCCCATCAGGATCATCGAGGAGGGTTGGCACGGATCGTTATCGGTGGCGAGCAGCGAGACCGCGGCCAACACCGGAACCGAGGGCTGGCACACCGCCATGACATGGGTGCGCGGGCCGAGTAGCCGGACAAAGCGCACCACCAACTCGACAAAATCGTCGAGATCGAACCGGCCGTAAAGCAGGGGCACGTCGCGTGCGTTGACCCAATCGGTCAGATACACGTTGTGATCGAGCAGCAGGGTCTCGACCGTGCCGCGCAGCAGGGTGGCGAAATGGCCGGAAAGCGGCGCCACGACCAGCACGGTCGGCTCGTCGCGTGTCAAATCCTTGCGGAAATGCAAAAGATTGCAGAACGGATGCGAGGCCACGACCTCTTCGCTGACGGCGACCTCGGTGCCGTCGACCGTTACGCTCTCGATGCGGAAATTCGGCCGCTCATGCGACAATCCGGCGTGCGACAGCAACTCCATCGCGGCGGCTGCACCGCGGACAAACGGCATGGTCCCAATCGGCAGCCAGGACTGGCCGAGCCACTCGCTGGCGGTCCCGGCCATCAGCCGAATGGGACCGAATATGTCGTTTTGAGCCTGGTAGGCGTCGTAAAGCATATGTCCTCGTTGTTGTGCACGGTCTGCGATTACCCGACCGTCCTGTAAAGCGAAACGGCCTTCCGTTTCGATCGATCATCAGGCGAAAGCATCCCATCGCAAAAATCCTTTTCGTTCAACCGTATATTTGTCTTGACAAGCGTTTAGGCAAGGGTTTTGGAGCTGATCTTGCACCACCGGCGAGAACCGCGTTTCGTTCTTAGATTGTTTCTTAGGCCGGGTAAAATCTGCGATATCGCTAGGCAGTCCGCAAAGGTTGCCTATCGCATAGGCACAACGACCTCAGCGTTGTGGGGCGACAACGCCGCCGCGCACCTCGTGGACGACCACCCCCGAAAGTCGGGGCGGCGGCGCCAGCCAGCGCGGGTGAGCGAGGCTTGTCGCGACATCGCTTTCGCCGGCATTCCAGCGCCGGTTTACCGCGGCGGCGGAGAAATCCGACATTTTCGCCGCGAGATCGACGCCGCTGCCCTCATTGACGAGGTGCAGGATCGTCATCGTCGCATCGCTCGCCTCGGCAAGGCAGCGGCGGATGTTGACGTCGCCATACAGCGCTGGCGGCACGCGCTCGCCAAGCAACGCGATCATGCGGCGCAAATCGTGGGTGCGGCGCATCGCGGCGATTTCCCGCGCCGAGCGGCTGACCCCGCCCGCACTACCCGGCACGGGATCATAGCCGTCGATCGCAAAGCACAGGGTGTCGGCGGGGCGGGCGTCGTCGAGCGCCGACACCGAAACCGCACTGCCGGCGAAGAGCTGGCGGCCGATCGCAACCGGCGGCAGACCCGCCAGCGGGGTCCCCGCCATGACGTGGTCGAGGCTGAGGACGTGCCGGTCGTTGTCGAAAAAGGTCTCGACGCCGCTCGCCACATTGACGGCGCCGAGCACGACGCGCACAGCACCCGAATTGACCCGCTCGAAGTCGACCGCTTCGCTGATCAGTTCGCGCAATCCGGCGGGGGAGACAACCGGCTCGGCCGCGACGCGGGCGCGTCTTGCGCCGCGGCGGATAAGGTGGAGGTTGCGGTCCGCCACCCGGCCCGCCCAGCGGCCGAGACCCCAGGACCGACGCGCCGCCGCGCACTGGCTGAGCTGTTGCCAGAAGCGGCGCAGATGCAGCGCGCGTTCATGCGGCAAATTGCCGGCGATGATCGCGGCGTTGACGGCACCAATGCCGCTGCCGGCGACCCAGTTCGGCCGCACCCCGCACTTTTCGAGCGCGGCGTAAGCGCCTGCCTGGTATGCGCCGAGCGCCTCGCCGCTCGACAACACCAGCGCGATCCGATCGAAGCGGGCCAAGCTCTTGTCCGGTCGCCCTCGCGCCAATGCCCGCTCCTGCCGTCAGCCGCCAACTGCGCCGCCGAGAATGGCCGGCGGGTTCGGACCCACTCCGTTGGTTTGCGCACCGCTGGCGGCAATCGGCCTGTTGCCGTCGTTGCCGATGGAACGCCCGCCATCATAAGAAGTCTCGGCCAAGCGTCCAGCGGCGAACAGCGCCGCGGTCAGCCTTTTTTCTGCGCGCGCGGCAGGCGCGAACGGATCGGGGCCAAGGCTTTGAGGTAGACCGCGATTGCGCGACGATCGGCGTCGTCGAGTTTCGCGGTGTCGTCGACGATCGCCCCCATCGCCCCGCCGACAAAATCGAAATCGGGTTTTTGCCCATCCTTCAACAAGCTGACGATGTCGTCTTCGCTCCACGAGCCGATGCCCGTCTCGGGGTCCGGCGTGATGTTGGGCGCACCCTTGCCGCCGCGGCCGGAGGATGCGCCGGCAAGAAAACGCCGGGGGTCGGGCGCACCGAGCCAGTTGCGCGGCGTATGGCAGTCGCCGCAGCGGCCGATCGCGGCGACGAGGTAGGCGCCGCGGTTCCACACCGGATCCCGCGTCGGATCGGGCCGCCAAGGTCCGGGAAAGGATGTCGCGGCCACCGCGACAGCATTCAGCGCGCCGGCAAAGAGCGTCCGGCTGCCGGCGCGATTGGCCTGCCGCACCGCCGGCACGCTGTCGAGAAATGATTTAAGATCGGAGAGATCGCGCTCGCTGAGGCGGTTGTAAAAGGGAAACGGGAACGTCGTCAGAAAATGCGAATCATCAGGGGCGATGCCCCACCGCATCGCCGCGGTGAAGTCGGCGAGCCGCCATTTGCCGATGCCGGTGGCGCGGTCGGGGGTGATGTTCGGCGAGACGACAGTCCCAAACGGCGTCTCCAGCAAACGACCGCCGGCGTAAGGGCGGCCGCCATGCCCGGCGTCGGTATGACATTGGCCGCAGCCGGCGGCCGCCGCAAGATAGGCGCCCCGCGCTGTCGCACCGGGTTCGGCGGCGATCGCTGCGGACGGTGCGGCAAAACTCAGCAGAACCGCCGCACCGGCCGCCGCCCTCAGTTTTTGAGCTTTTCGCGGAAGTTTGTGTGGCAGTTGCCGCAGCCGTTTTTGCCAAGATCGCCAAAGGCGGCGAGGATCGCCGGTTTGTCGCCGCCCTTGACCGCGGCGAGCAGCGCCTCCGCCTTGGTCGCCGCCGCCTTCTGCGCGTCGAGAAATTTGTTCCAATCGGTCCAGATCGCGGCCTTTGGGCCGTAATCGCCGTCAGGGCTCGGCTTGTCGGTGCCGGGCGGAAACAGGCCGGGGATCTTCCGGGTCGTCTCGGTCAGACCGGTTGCCGCGGTTAGCGCGGCGGCTTGGTCGGTCTTGCCGTCGAGAAAGGCCTTGACGCCGCCCATGTCCTTTCCCTGCTGCTTCATCGTCGCCTGTCGTTGTTTGACGATGGCGTCGGGGTCGATCGCGGCGGCAGCACCCACCGCGCCGATCACCGCGACGGCCACGGCCGCGCCAAATATTTGCCGCCTCGCCGAAGATCTCATCAAATTTCCCCTGTCAATGTGCGTCCCCTACGCCACGCTTCTCTTAGCAAAGGCGGCTTACCCTAGGTTGACAGCACCGTTACGCAACCGCAGGACGGCCGGCTCACGATCATGTGATCGGGATTTCGATGTGGGTCTTGAAGGCGGGGCGCTCGCGCATGCGCTCGTACCATGACTTGAGCTTGCGCAGCGGCGGGCGCTCGACCGGGAAGGCGTGCCAGCGATAAACCAGCGTCCCCATGACGATTTCTGCCAAGCTCAATTCCGCACCCGCGAGAAAGGGGCCGGCGTCGAGGGCGTCCTCGACGATCATCCAGCCGGCCGCCGCTTTGCGCCGCGCCGCCTCGATCGCGGCATGGTCGCGCTGCTCGGGTTTGGAGCGAATCAATCCGTACAGCAGCGCCCCCATCGGCGGTCCGATCGTCGAGAGCTGCCAGTCCATCCAGCGTTCGACCGAGGCGCGCGCCGCCGGGGCCGACGGATAGAGCCGCTCGCCGTGCCGCGTCGCTGCGAGATATCGACAAATCGTATTCGATTCCCACAAGATCAGGTCGCCGTCCCGGATTGTCGGCACCAGCCCGTTCGGATTGAGCGTGAGGTATTCGGCGTCCTGATTGCCGCCGAACGGCCCGCCGATGTCGACCCTTTCGAACGGAAGCTCAAGTTCGCCGCAGCACCACAGCACTTTTTGGACATTCGAAGAGGTCCTTCTGCCCCAAATCTTCAGCATCGTCGCCGCCCTCCGGCCGCCGGTCCACTGCTATCTATGGAAGCCAGAGTCCGGCCTCCGGCGCAACAGCGGCCTCGGGCGAAGCGGCGTATAATCAGGCGGTCGGGATCGACACCGACCAGGGCTCTCGAGCGGCAAGGAGGTACCGAATGAGGTATTGGCGGGTTTGCTTTTTGGCGACGGCGCTTGCCCTCTTGTGCGGGACGGCCGAAGCGACGTCGCAAGGGACGTCCGCGATACAGCGATGGCACTCGATGGATGACTGCGCCAAGCAGGCGCAAGCGGCCTTCCCCGACTTTTCCGCCGATTCGAATGCAAAACGCGAGGCCAAACTCGAAGACTGTCTGAACGCCAGAAACCTGCCGCCACGCCAGCCCGAATCGCCGACCCAGTAATCGGCCACGCTGCGTTCCCGGTCAATCCGCGGGTCCCTCGCCCCAGCCTTCGGCCATCGGCGGCAGCTGCGCCGGGCGAGTGGGAAAATCGGGGGTCGATTCCCGTCGCAGGCGGTCGAGCAAGGCCAGCTGCGCATCGAGCGCGATATCGAAGCTCGACGTCTCCTCGATCCGGGTATCCTCAAAGATATTTGTGCGGCGTCGCCGGCGCCAGCTCATCACGGTGTCGTCGCGCAGCCGCAGCAGCGCTGCGATCTGAGGACGAAACAGCGCGACGACGGCACCGATCCAGCGGTTGAGCAGAACCGGCCCATCGGCGGCGGCGAGGGTAAAGCGGTCGAGCATTCGAATGACGTCGTCGGCACGGTACCAGGTCTCGCCGGTGACCCAACGATTGGTCGTGAACAACCGGATCGGCTCGCCGCGCGCATCGAGCGCGATGGCGACAAGATGGCTGACCTCGTCGCGGGCGCCGTGCTTGAGCGGCGCCGCTTGCGGCGGGGTAGGCAGCGCATCGGGGAACGCGGTCTCGGGCAGGACGAGCGGGGCGACCCCGGCAGGCATCCCCTCGGCGCGCAGAAAGGTGTGGAAATGCCCGTGCTCGGCCGCCGGGCGCTGCCGGATCGGGTGAGCGTGGTAGAAATATTGGGCATGGCTTTGCGAGTCGTAGACGTCACCCGCGGGATGGTGCCGCCAATCGGCAAAAGCCTCGCCGCCGGCGGCGATTGTCCCGAGGATGCCGCCCTGGCAGGAAGCGAATGCGCGGCGGCATTCGGATACGACGGCCCCCGCCTCGCGCAGGCGCGCCGTTTCGGCGGGTGTCACCTGCAGCTCCGGGATCCCTCTTGGTGCCGTCACTCAGCTACCTCATGCGAACGAAACATGCCCACAATAGCTAACGCTGCGTTCGCGATAAAGCGGGGTTGCCGAGCGTCCACAGAACGATGGCCCTAAGCGCCGCATCGGTCGCGGTGTTGAAGGCGGCGACCACCGCCGGAACGTTGTCCGCGGCGGCCGGGGCGCGCTGTTCGAAGCGCGCTTGGGCGATGATGCGGCGCTGCGGCATCGCGACGAGCCGGGCGATGATCGCCACCCATACCCGCGGCGGGCCGCCGGCGGCATCGTATACCGCCTCGAAATGGCGAATCTCGGTCCGCAGGATAAAGTCGGCGCGCAGGCCCGACGAACCGCGGCCGATCGCGGTGATCGCCCGGCTGTCCTCAAAGGATGCAACCAGCAGGTTTTCCAGCACGTCGGGGACGCGGTCGGTCCACACCGAATCGGCGTAGTAGTCGAGTGAGAGGGGCGACTTGCTCAACGCTATTCTGTTGGTGTCGATAGCGGCCGGGGCTTCCGGCAGGTCGACGAGCATTTGCGCGCCGACATCGGGCAGGTTGCTCGGAAAGTCGTTCGCGGCCGCGAGCCGGTAGAGATTGCCCGGCGGTGTCGCGACAAAGAGGCTGGCGCAGCCAGCGAGCGCCAGCGCGGCAGCACCCGCCAGCCATCGGCGCGCGACCCGCGATGCCGGACGCGTCATCGCGGCTGATACCCTTGGCGCCGATCGCCAAACAGCAGGCGGGTCGGGTCGCGCTGCAGTTCCACGACAAATTGGTTGAGGTTCCCCGCCAGCACCTGTACGTCGTTGACGAGATCGTCCACGCCCGGCAGCGTCGTCTGGGCAAAGTTGCGAAGACCCGGACGGACGTCGCCGATCGTCAGCTGCAATTGGTGCGCCGTATCGGTCAGGTTTCCCGCCACGCGGTCGTAGTCCTTCAAGGTCTGCGACAGCTGGTCCTTCAACCCGCCGCGCACCGCATAGCTCTGGTCGACATTGTGGAGCAGCGTTTTGAGCTCGACCGCGGCGTCGTTCGCATTGTCGACCAGCGCCCCGACATCCTCGCTGTGGCCGGCAAGGGAGGCGGTCATGGTGCGAATATTCTGCAGGCTGTCGGCGACCGCCTGGCGGTTACGCTCGTCGAGCAGGGCGTTCAAGTTGCGGGCCACCTGTTTGAGGTCGCCGAGAATCTCGGGAAGCGACGCCTTGACCGCTTCGAACTCGTTCTGCTGCGCCCTGATGATCGCGTAGTGGTGGCCGGGCTTTGGTTCGAGGAGCTGCGCGTGCTGCGTGCCGCCGCTGATTTGAATTGTCGAAACGCCGCTCAAGATATTGGTGTCGATGGAGGCACGGGCGTCGGTTTTGATCTCGACGAGATTGTTGTTGATCTCGACCCTGACCTGGATTTGCGAAAGGTTGTCGCGATCAACGCGAATATCGGTCACCCGTCCGACCGGGATGCCGTTGTATTGGACCGCGGAGCCGCGGCTCAATCCGGCGACCGACCCTCGGAAAAAGACGTAATAAATCTTGAGCTCCTGGCCGAACTCGACGCCGGCCAGCCACAGCACCGCGGCGAAAGCGGCAAAAACGACGATCAGGACAAACGCCCCGACCGCGACGTAATGCGCCCGCGTTTCCATCCGTCCTCTCCGGCTGCGCGGTTTCTTAAAGCGTGGCCGAAGCCGCGGTCCGAGCCGGGCCCGGCGGCGCAGGCAGCGCCTCGGCGTGCTGCGCGGCGCGGCCCCGCGGACCATGAAAATAGGAGCGGATCCAGGGGTGGTCGTCGTGCAGCAGCTGGTCGAGCGTGCCGACCCGAATCTTCTTGTCGACCAGCACCGCGACGCGATCGCAGATCGCGAACAGGCTGTCGAGGTCGTGCGTCACCATAAACACCGTCAGCCCCAGGCTGCTCTTCAGATCGCGGATCAGATTGTCGAACTCGCCGGCGGCAATCGGATCGAGCCCGGCCGTCGGCTCGTCGAGAAAGACGATTTCCGGGTCGAGGGCGAGGGCGCGGGCGAGGCCCGCCCGCTTGCGCATGCCGCCCGACAATTGCGCCGGGAATTTTGGTCCGGCGTCTTCTGGCAAGCCGGCCAAACCGATCTTGAGCGCCGCGATCTCGTCCATCAGCCGTTGCGGCATCCGATAAAATTCTTTGAGCGGCACTTCGATATTCTGCGCCACGGTCAGCGAGCTGAACAGCGCGCCGTCCTGAAAGAGGACGCCCCAGCGCTCCTCAAGCGTGCGCTGTTCAGCGTCGTTCATTCTCAGAACATTGGTTCCGAACACTTCGACCCGACCGGCGAGCGGGCGATTGAGCCCGACAATCGTCCGCAGCAGCACGGATTTGCCGCTCCCCGAGCCGCCGACGACGCCGAGAACCTCGCCGGCGAACACGTCGAGATCGAGCCCGTCATGCACGGTCTCGCTGCCGAACCGGTTGACGAGCCCGCGCACGGCGATGATCGGCTTCTCCCGGTTATTGCCCACGGTTCAAATTTTCAATGCGGAAAATACAATCGAGAAGGCGGCGTCGGTCACGATCACGAGAAAGATCGATTCGACGACCGACAGCGTCGTCAGGCGGCCGACGCTTTCGGCGCTGCGCGACACCTGAAAGCCTTCGTAACATCCGATCATCGCAATGATCGCCGCGAAAAACGGCGCCTTGAACACGCCGATCCAGAAGGTTCGCGGCGTGATCGCAAATTGCAGCTCGCGGATGAATTGCCCGATCGTGATCCCGAGCACGCCCCACGCCATCAGACATCCGCCCAGCAACCCCATCAGATTGGCGTACAAGGCCAGCATCGGCAATGTCAGCAGCAGCGCGAACAAGCGCGGGATCACCAGCACCTCGACCGGGTCGAGACCAAGCGTGCGCAGGGCGTCGATCTCCTCATTGACCCGCATCGTACCGATCTGCGCGGTAAATGCGCTGCCCGAGCGGCCGGCGATAATGATCGCCGTCATCAACACGCCGAGCTCGCGCAAGACGCCGACGCCGAGCAGGTCGACCGTGTAGATTTCGGCGCCAAAGCGGCGCAGCTGGTCGGCGCCCTGATAAGCAATGACGATCCCGATAAGAAACGCGAGCATGCCGACAATGGCGAGCGCGTTGACCCCGGTCTGCTCCATCTGGGCGATCGTCGCCGTCAGCCTCAGCCGGCGCGGGTGGCGGAAGAGGCGCAGCGCCGTCACCGAGACGAGACCGACAAAGCCGAGAATGCTGTAGGCGCGCGCAAACAGGCCGACGGTAATTTGACCGATGCGGGCGACAAAGCCGGCGAGCGAGTGATGGTCCGGCCGCGGATGCGAGACCGGGGCGAGCATCCCGCCGGCCCGGACGTGCTCGAACAGCGGCGCAAAGGTCGGCGCCAGGTTGCGCACCTCCACGGTGTTGCCGCGGGCCGACAGATCGTGTTCGGTGCGCAACAGCAGCCAGGCGCCGGCGGTGTCGATGCGGTGGATCCCCGCCAGATCGATCGCCACTCGCCGATGTTCCGGGAGATCGAGCGCGCGCAGCCGGCGATCAAGCTCGGCTGCGGTCGCCACCAGCCATTCCCCAGCGGCCGTCAGCACCAGTGACCCGCCATCTTCGGTTTCGACAAGAGTGGCTGCGAGTGATGCCATGGCCGGTTCAGGATACGCATTCGCGCGTGCTGGGCGAGGTCTTTCCAACAACGCGAAAAACGGTTATGCGGCGTCGTACCGCGGCTCTATCGCCCGCAATCGGTCGTCGAGGATTGACCCATGGACCTCAAAGAGCACATCCGATCGATCCCCGATTTTCCCAAGCCCGGCATCCTGTTCTACGACATCTCGACGTTGTTGGCGCACCCGGATGCCTGGCGAACCACCGTCGCGCGACTGGCCGAGGCGCTGCAGCCGCACCGTCCCGATCTCTTGGTCGGCATCGAATCGCGCGGTTTTCTGGTCGCCGCACCGGTGGCCTACGAGCTCGGCTGCGGCTTTGCGATGATTCGCAAACGCGGCAAGCTGCCGGGCAAGACCGTGCGCTTTACCTACGACCTCGAATATGGCAGCGACACGATCGAAATGCAGGACGGCGCGATCACGCCCGGCCAGCGCGTCGCCGTGCTCGACGATCTGCTGGCGACCGGCGGCACGATGCAGGCGGCGATCGATCTGGTGCGCCAGCAGGGCGGCATCGTCGCCGCCGCCGGATGCATCATCGAATTGAGTTTTCTGCAAGGCCGCAACCGCATCGACGTCCCGTTTGCTGCGATGGTCGCCTACGACGCCTGATTATTAGTTAATCGTCGCTGCCCGGACGGGTCGGGCCGAGGCTGCGGCCGATCACGGCGTAGAGCGGGTCGCCGCCGCCGGGCGGCGTGCGATCGAGACAGCGAACATCGGCCCAATTGCCGGCGTCGGCAAAATGATGGGCGATCAGGCACAGATGGCCCGCGTCGTCGAGCAGGCACCAGCAGCCGATCGGCCGCGCCGGCCGGCAGCGCTCGGAAAAGGTGACGACCAGCGGCGCCCCGGGCTTCAGCACCCGGCCGACCTCGCCGATGACGTCGCGCGGGCGCGATAGATGCTGGACCGCGACGCACAGTGTCGCACCGTCGAATTCACCGCCGCCAAACGGCAGGCGCGGGTCGCGGTTCAGGTCCTGCAGCCGCCACTCGTCGAGAAACGGGTTTTCCGCCAGCTCGCAGGCGTTCGAACCGATGCCGACGACCCGCGAGTACGGGATTTCGGGCGGCAGGTGGCTGACCCAGCCCGACATCACGTCGAGGATCGCCCCGCCATTCGGCAGGATTTCGCGGTAGAGATCGGTGATGGCGCCGAGCGCGGCGTCGTCGATCTGGGTGACGCGCGGCGGTTCGAGCCCGGAAGGCGCGTCGAAAAACTCATCGACGCGCGGCAGAGGGATCATCGGAAGCAGCGTCATTTCCCCCGTCCCATGCATGCCCGCCTGCTGGTGTTTGTCTGAGATAGGAAGAAGACGGCGGCGCTTCCATAGAGGAAAAACCGCACGAATGCGAAAAGAGCGGGCCGGGCGGCGGCGCCAAGACCGGTTCAGTCGGACAACGCCTCGTCCGGCGGGGTCAAGGGCAGGCCGAGATCGTGCGCCACCGCGGCGTGGGTGACGCGCCCGCGACAGATATTGAGGCCTTGGCGCAGATGCGGGTCTTCCGCCAGCGCCCGCCGCCAGCCGCGCTCGGCGATCGCCAATATGTAGGGCAAGGTGGCGTTGTTAAGAGCCACGGTCGAGGTGCGCGCGACCGCACCCGGCATATTGGTCACGCAATAATGCACGACCCCTTCCTCGACATAGGTCGGGGCCGCATGGGTCGTCGGCCGGCTGGTTTCGAAGCAGCCGCCCTGGTCGATCGAGATGTCGACGATCACGGTTCCCGGCCGCATCGCCCGCACCAGCTCGCGGCTGACGAGCTTGGGCGCGGCGCCGCCGGGGCTCAACACGGCGCCGATCACGAGATCGGCCGCGGCGACCTCGCGCTCGATGTTCTCCATCGTCGAGTAGAGCGTGTGAAGTTGCGCGCCGAATTGCAGGTCGAGCTCGTAGAGCCGCGGCAGCGAGCGGTCGATCACGGTGACGTAAGCCTCCATCCCCATCGCCATGCGCGCGGCGTTGGTGCCGGCAACCCCGCCACCGAGGATGACCACCTTGGCCGCCGGCACGCCCGGCACCCCGCCGAGCAGCACGCCGATCCCACCCTGCTCCTTTTCGAGGCAATGGGCGCCGACCTGAACCGCCATCCGGCCGGCGACTTCGCTCATCGGCGCCAGCAGCGGCAGCCCGCCGCGCGCATCGGTCACGGTTTCATAGGCGATCGCGACGGCGCCGGAACGAACCAGTGCCTGGGTCAGCCTGCGGTCGGCGGCGAGGTGAAGATAGGTGAACAGGATCTGGTCGCGCCGCAGCAACTCCACCTCCGGCGGCTGCGGCTCCTTGACCTTGACGATCAGTTCTGCGGCGCCAAAAACCTCGCGCGCGT
>Ga0210401_10001194_pt1 | contig 30526 bp, 22 predicted proteins | sample IncBWH32MmetaG_FD_150866 | JGI IMG/M metagenome (GOLD analysis project Ga0210401, IMG submission 150866) | Forest soil microbial communities from Barre Woods Harvard Forest LTER site, Petersham, Massachusetts, United States - Inc-BW-H-32-M | ecosystem: Environmental > Terrestrial > Soil >...
TCTGCAGGAATTCCACGGCGACGCCCCAAGAGCGGTCCGGCAAAGGATCGAGCCGCGCGACACGTGCAGGATATTCCCGGTTGATGCTGCCGGGGCCTGTCCAGTAGGGGTAAATCACCTTCAAATGCGATCCAAGCGTGTAGTTTTTCTCAGTCCTGAAATAAAAGCCGCTCAGGGAAACGTTCTGCGTGAGCGTGATTTCATCGCTTTGCTTTTTTTGCGAGGTGCAGCGGACGCGAATGGGCAGAGCCAGCCGGTTGCGGCCGGTTTCGCGGCGTTCGCCATTGCGGCGTTCGCGATTACGGATTAGCTCGCTCGCGACTGGATCGAACTCGATTAACTCCGGCCGCATGCCGAGATCGCGCTGCGCCTCTTTCACGTAATTCAACTGATCGGGAATATTCCAGGAAACCTTCTCGCGAATGGCTCGAAGCCCTTCGTTGATGACCTCGTCCACGGCGGAAAAGACGTCTTCGTCCCACCCATCGATCTCAATAGCGGAGCTGCGGCAGATGCGCAGCAATTGCAACAGATCCTCCAGCTCAAAGTGTTCTTCCGCCGCCAGGCACGCCTGCCGCCGGATCCATTCGTCCAGCGGAGCGAAATTGCAGCGCAGCATGGCCTGCGTGCAAGCCTCGTACCAGCTCGCCGCTTGCCGGACGCGCTCCGCATAAGGCAGCAGGGAAAAGAGACATTCGTCGGCGGCTCCAATTGCATTCGCGGTCCCGGCGGCGAACCGCGCACACCGCTGCCGCTGCTGCCGGGCTTGCTGCTTCGTGACTTCAGTCTTTTGGAGCAGCATATCTTTCCTTTACGTCTTTCCCGTCACGGGGCTTTCCTTGGCAAAAGGCCTCGCTCCGACATCCATTCGCCGGGATGGTTCACTTTCCCCGGTCATGCAAGATTTGCCCCAAGTCCTTTTCTCTTCGCGAAATGCCCGCTAAGTCAACAACAAACCCCGGGCGTCAGACCGGGGATCGTGGGGGCCGTTATACAGTCTTCCCCGGAGGGGCCTGAATTTACGGTACCAACAACAGCCACATCCTGGAACCTGCTAAATGCCGGGCATGTGCCAAACACCAACTGGGTCGTTTACGATATTGAATATAATGTACTTAGCGATGCATTGGAATTCAGATAAGTGGCCAACCGAGGTGGATTGCCGCACGGGTATCTGCGGAACTGCAACTTTGAAACATACAGGCTGGCTCGGTAGGGATTAGTTCGAACGGCGCTAGACTGGGAGTTCAGCAAATGACCGGTCAAGGATGCGAACGGCCTCATCCACATCCGTCTTTGCGATGTTCAGCATGGGAGAAAGGCGGATGACGTTGCTGTACAGGCCGCCCTTGCCGACCAGCAATCCGTGCTCACGGGTGCGCTCGAGCAACTGGGTGGTGGCCTCGGGGGCCGGCTCCTTGGTTTGGCGGTCCTTCACGAGTTCGAGCGCGAGCATCAGGCCTTTGCCGCGCACGTCGCCAATTACCGAATATTTGCGCTGCAGTTCCTCTAGCTCGGCGCGGAAATAATTGCCCACCGTCTCCGAGTTCTCCAGAAGTTTCTCCTCTTCGATGAATTCGATCGTGGCCTTTGCGGCCACCGAGGTTACGGGATTACCGCCGAATGTGGAAATTGTCAGCCCTTGAAACGATGCGGCCAGCTCCTTGGTGGTAATCGTCGCGCCGATGGGCGCGCCGTTGGCCATTCCTTTCGCGCAGGTCATGATGTCCGGAGTCACTTCCCAATGCTCGATGCCAAACCATTTCTTCCCCGTGCGTCCAAAGCCGGTCTGCACTTCGTCGGAAATGAACAGGCCTCCGTATTTTTTCACCGCTTTGAAAACGATTTTGAAATATTCCGGCGGTGGAGTGATGAATCCGCCGACTCCCTGGATCGGTTCGGCCATGAAAGCGGCAATTTGGCCGCTGGTGCCCGTTTGGATCAAATTCTCGACGTCTTTGGCGCAGGCGACTTCGCAGTCCGGATATTTCAAGCCCAGCGGGCAGCGGTAGCAGTAAGGATTAATCGCGTGAGCGATGCCCACGCTGATGATTCCCGATTTCCGCCACGGGGCCTGCGCCGTCAGGCTCTTGGTCAGCGACGATCCGCCCGAATAGGCGTGGCGCAGGGCCACGATGTCGAAGGAACCGGTGGCCATGCGCGCCAGCAGGATCGCGGCTTCATTCGCTTCGGTTCCGGAACTGGTGAAAAAACTGGAGTGCAAGGCGCCCGGAGTAATCTGCGCGACTTTTTCGGCCAGCGCCACGATGGCCTCATTGGGATACAGCGTGGAAAGATGCTGCAGCCGGTCGACCTGGGCCTTTACCGGTCCCGTAATCCTGGGATTGGCATGGCCCACCGAGACGGTCAAAATGCCGCCGAAGAAATCGAGATACTTGCGGCCCTCGAGGTCCCACACGTGCTGCATCGAAGCATGGTCGGCCACCAGCGGTTCCTTATAGAAATTGGTGACCGCCGGCCAGAGATATTCCTTGTGCTTGCGGACCACTTCTTCGCTGCGCGTCGCCTGCTTGGGCTGGGTGGTCATGAAAAATCCTCTTTATCCACAGATGAACACAGATAAACACGGATGAAGAACGTGATTCGTGAATCGTGATTTGTGAATCGTGATTCGTGATTTGTGAATCGCGATTCGTAAATCATGATTGCGGCATGTCACGGCTCGCGAGTCTCAAATCTCAAATCTCAAATCTCAAATCTCAAATCTCAAATCTCAAATCTCAAATCTCAAATCTCAAATCTCTCCTCTTTATCAGTGCTCATCTGTGTTCATCTGTGGATTCAATTCCCCTCAATCCGCGGCTTGCGTGCTGCGCGCGCTTTGCGTGCGGGTGATTTCGCCGTAGGTTTCCGGGCGGCGGTCGCGGTAGAACTGCCAGGTGTCGCGCACTTCCTGGATTTCGTCGAGATTCAAATCGGCCACCAGCAATTCATCCTTGTCGCGGCTGGCCTGGGCGATAATTTTTCCGCGCGGATTGCAGAAGTAACTCTTGCCGTAAAATTCGCCGATCTGCCAGGGTTTTTCAATCCCCACGCGATTGGACGCCGCGACGAAATAGCCGTTCGCGGCGGCGTGGGCCGGCTGTTCGAGTTCCCACAGGTATTCGGAAAGCCCGGCCACGGTCGCGGACGGATTGAACACGATTTCCGCGCCGTTCAAGCCGAGAATCCGCGCGCCTTCGGGGAAGTGGCGGTCGTAACAAATGTACACGCCTACTTTTCCAAAGCGCGTCTCGAAGACCGGGTATCCCGCATTTCCCGGCGTGAAATAAAATTTTTCCCAGAATCCCGGATGGCAGTGGGGAATATGGTGCTTGCGATATTTTCCAAGATATTTTCCGTCCGCATCGAACACGGCCGCCGTGTTGAAATACACGCCGGTCATTTCGACTTCGTAGACCGGAACAATGAGCGCCATCCCGTATTTCCTGGCCAATTGTTGCATGCGGGTCACGGTCGGCCCGTTCGGCACGGGCTCGGTCAGTTCGTACCACTTCTGCTGCTGTTCCGCGCAAAAATAAGGGCCGTAGAAAAGTTCCTGCAGGCCGAGGACCTGCACCTTGCGTTTTGCCGCGGCGGCGATGAGCTTCTCATGCTTGGCGATCATGTTCTCTTTGATTTGAGGAAGAGAAGTTTTCGCGGGAGACCATTCGCAATGCGCCTGAATAAGACCGCAACGCACGATTCGAGCCATGCCGCACCTCCGCAAAATTGCACTGCGAGTTTACTCTGCAGCGGCGGCGCGCGACAAGGCCTGTGGGCAGTGGTTACCTGGGAACGCCAATCTCCCAATTGGCGTTTTGCGCGCCGCCAATCGGGAGATTGGCGTTCCCAGGATTCAATCTCTACGGCTCGTGCTGATTGCTAAAACGAAATCGCGTTTTGCACGCTGCCGTCGCGGTTCACTTTCCACGGCTGAATAGCGTTGAAGTGCCCGACGACCGTGTCTGTGGTTTGAAGGAAATTCGGCTGGACGCGCCAGAATTCGGCGATTTCGGCCACCGTCGGTTGCACTTCGCCCTGATCATCCATGGCGCGAGATTGCAGAAGCGTTTCCCGTCCGTCCCACTCCCACGCAAACCCGAATCGTGTGTGAGCCTTTGCATGAACCGGGCCTTGCATTTCAGCGGCATTCCAGTTGCGCCCGCCATCAATGGACACTTCGATCTTGGTGATTGCGCCGCCGCCCGACCACGCCAGGCCCGAAATTTCGTAGAATCCCGGGCCGGAGAGTTTTTGTCCGCCAGAAGGCCGGGTGATCAGGGATTTCGGTCCAAGCTGGGATTGGAACCAGCGGGCTTTTCCGTCGATCCTCAAACTGGGATATTTTGTGGTTTCGCGCATGGCCATCACGGGCGCGTCGACCACTTTGATTCGTCGCAGCCATTTCACGTTGTTGATCCCTTCCCAACCGGGAACGAGAAGGCGCAACGGATAGCCCTGCTCTGGCCGTATGGCCTCGCCGTTCTGGCCGTACGCCACGAGCATGTCATCCAGGGCCTTTTCGATGGGGATGCTCTTGGAATGTTTTCCTTTTTCCGCGCCCTCGGCAATGATCCATTTCGCGCCCGCCTGAACGCCCGCCTGCTTGAGGAGAAGGGAAGCCGGGATCCCGGTCCAGACGCTGCAACTGGTCAAGCCGTGGGTGTCCTGAGCATTTGCGCTCGCCGCTCGACGTATCGCGCCGGTGGGGCCGGTCGGAGCGCTGTTGCCGTTGCACTCCACGAAGTGAACGCGGGACACGGAAGGCAATCGCCGCAGCTCCTCGAGCGTGAAAATCAAGGGATGATCCACCATTCCGTGGATCAATAGATGGTGCTCCTTCGGATCGATGTCCGGAGGTTCATAACCGTGGGAGACGATGTAATGCAGCGCCGGGGGCGTTATGAAACCCACCGAATCTTGAAGGGGAGTCCTGTATCCGAAATCCTTGTGATAGTCGGGAGGGCTCGTAGGTTGAGGCCAGGTGCCGAGACTGCCGGTGCGTATGGCGGCCTCGAAGCGGGAACGTTCGCCGTACGCGTGCAAGTCTTTCGGGCGAATTTCAGCAGTATCGGCCGCCAGAGTTTCGCCGCCCGCGGTCCGCAATCCTACCGTCGCCATGCCAGCCAGCATGGCCCCGTTTTTCAGGAATCGCCTGCGACCTTGCTTCTTTTCCATCGTCGGGCTCCTTCTACGGCTTACCCCTGATCTTTCATCACAGCCCTGCTCGGTAGAACCCACGTCATCGAAACGGCAACGAATACTGGCTTTTCGTAGCGCCGGCGTCTCGCCGGCAATTTTTCAGATACTACACAAATTGCAAAATCGCCGGCGAGACGCCGGCGCCACAACGGATCGCGCGCCACGCTCACTGCATGCTGTGGCTGCCAAATTCTGAATCTTCGCTGTGAAAACTTGTTTAGCTCTTTCTTACTTTGCGTGCCCAAAGATCCCAGTCCTTGGGGAATTCCTGATTTCCGACTTCGGCCTGGTGAGCCTCTTCCGGTGAAAGGGTTTCGATCTTTCGATTGCCTGCCTGGAGGTGCATTTCCGCATTGATCTTCAGGTACACGCTGCGTCCAACTGAATGCATAATGCTGTTTCCCACGGTAATGCCCCCGTGCCCGCGCATCAGGGCTCCCGGCTTGTCGCCCAGTGTCTGGGCCAGGGCTTTGCCTTTGGCGGCGTCGTTGATCAGCATATTGGTCATGCCGAATGATTTTCGAATGTCAAAGGTGGGCAAGCCCGTGCCGATGAATCCGCCCATGTGGTAGATCGGCAGAAGCGGCTCGTTGATGGTGCCCATCAGCACCACGGTCGGCGCGTGGGTGTGGACGATGGACTTGACGTCCGGCCGCACGCGGTAAATTTCGGCGTGAATCCAGCGCTCGCTATAAAGTTTTCGAGTGTCGCCGTTGGCCGGAACGCAGTCGTAGTCGAGTTCCACGATGTCGCTCACGGTGACCAAATCGGGCGCCAGCCAGCGCGAAATGAAAAAGTGATTGGGATTGGCGGGGTTGCGCACGCTGACGTGGCCGTAGCCGTCCACCACTCCCTGGTCCTGCAGGATGTGATTGGCAGTGACCAGATCGGCCAGCAGCGCGTCCTTGTCTTGCTTATCCTGGGGAACAGCTTCCACCGGCTCCGGAACCGGCGCGGCCTTGGCCTTGGATTCTTCCGTCGCGCCCAGCAACGCGCCCGTCAGCAGGAGGCTGGACCCGGACAGAAAACCGCGGCGGCCAAATCCGGCCTTGAGCAGATGATTGATCTCCATTGAATTCTCCTTGAAAATCGATTTGAGTGCGTCGCCCCGAACGGAAACGTCCGTCGCTACCCGCGGAGGGAGCATTTCCAAATCTCGACCAGCTCTCGACCAAAACTGGAAATGATTGGCAACTCATCGGATACACCGGTTGGCTCCTTCCTGTCAATCACGGAATGGACTGGGTTTAGCGAGCCGTAAATTTTTCCGCGCATGTCCCCAAACGAACGAAAGTAGGCTATTCTGACGGCGTTTCATTTGAGAAAACATTGAAGCCTGACACAACGCAAGCGTTCTTCGAGCGATTCTACCGCGCCCTGCTTCGTGTTGTTCCCGGCTGCATCACGCTTTCACAAGCGGTGGCCTTCAATATGTTCCTGGCGTTTTCGCCGATGATTCTGGTGGTGCTGGGCGCGGTGGCCGGGTCCGCCGCATTCCGGCAGGCGTTGCAGGGTATCATCGCACGGCTGCGCATTGTGCTTCCGCCGGGCACACTCAGCATTCTCAATAATTTTCTGGGCCGGCATGGCACGCAATCCTGGCAATGGATTTTGCTGGGACTGGGTGGAACTCTTTTAGCCGGCACGCAAATGATGAAGCTGTTGATGGAAGGTTTCAGCATGGTTTACAGGGACGAGACCCGGCCGGACGTAGTCAGCCGGCACGTACGGGCGTTGCTTCTGTTGAGCGTCACCATCCTGCCCTCGATACTCATCGTAAACCTGGTCGTGTTTGGCAGGCAGGTGCGCAACTCCATGCTGCACACTTCCACCATGCCCGTGCTCATCCGATTGACCTGGAGCGGCTTGTACATCATTGTTTCTTTGTTGATTGCCTTGGCCGTGCTGACCGTAATTTACCGGGTGGGACGGCCCGGCCATCATGGGTTGAAGGAACACCTGCCCGGCGCGCAGGTCGCTACCGTATTGTGGTGGACGGTCAGCATAGCGCTGGGATTTTATCTGCGGACTGTCCCCTACAGCCTCATCTATGGCGGGCTGGCTGTCACCATCGGGCTTATGTTGTGGATGCAACTGACGGCGACAATTCTACTGATTGGCGCGGCATACAATGCCGAATTGCTCGATCCTTCGGACTGACTTCCGGCGACAATCGGAGTACACTGAGCTTGCCAGAGTTCGGTCACGGGAGGCAGCGATGGGCGAAATGCGCGTCGAGTGCTATGCCGGTTATCGAGCCGATGAGCGCCCTCTCCGGTTTACCCTGCGCGGGCATACCTTTGAAATCGTGGAAGTGGAAGACCGCTGGTATTCGCCCGCCGCGATTTATTTTCGCGTGCGCACCGAGGACGGCGATTATTTTGTCCTGCGACATGATGAACCTCAAGATCTGTGGAGCGTGGATGCATTCCGTTCGGCGCGGGGACGCTCGGATTTGCCGGAGGCCGGGCAGGTCGGGTTGAGTTGAAGCGGAGAAGGTTCCAGTTTGCCGGGGGCAGGGGCAGTGGAAGATGTGTAACCTGAGGCCTGCTACCAGCAACGTAAGGCTCCGTTGGCGTACTGTATAAGCACGGCTCGATTCCCACCGCAACTTTTCTTTTTCCACAGGGTTAAACTGATGGCGTGCGTGGAAGACCACGACCCTGCTGCGCCAGCCGCGCGAACTCCCGCAAGGGGAGATGGGAAAATGAAGAGAGCTTCTTGTTGCAAAGCCGATTCACGCACCGCTCGACCGGCATCCTTCGCCGGTATGATTTTCATTTTCGTTCTGGCAGCCGCCACTTTCGCGGCTCCTTTTCTTCTTGCGGCAAACGATAAAAAAGACAACAAAGGGAAAGCGGCTGAATCTTCAAAAGCATTGAAGGGGATGCCCACCGGGGAACTTAGCGAAGACGAAGCCGTCCTGCAGGCGCTCAATCGGCTGGGCTTCGAGCCGCGACCGGGCGATGTCGAGCGCGTCAAGGAAATGGGGCTGCAAAAATGGATCGACCAGCAGCTTCATCCGGATTCGATCAATGATTCCGCACTCGATGCGCGCCTCGAGCGTTTCCCCACATTGAAAATGACTTCCGCAAAACTTCTGGACGAATTTCCCGAGCCGCAAGTGGCCGCGCGCCGCTCGGGGATTTCGGTCGAGGAATACCGGAAGGAACAGCAGGAGCAAATGCGTTCGGCCATGCGGGGAGAAGCTCAGAGCGAGCCGCAGAGCGTGGCTCAAGGCGGCGCGCAGAGCGACCTGCAGATGGCCGACGCGCTGCACATGCCGAATTTTGAGGCCATGGACAACGATCTGAACCCGAATCCGCCGAAGGAAAAAGGGACAGGGAAGGGGCAGGGCGCATTCGGCAACCGCATGATCAACTACCAGCAGCTCCGCCTGCCGCAGCGCATCGTCGCCGAGCTTTCCATGGCTAAGATGACGCGCGCCGTGTACAGCGAGCGCCAGCTCCAGGAAATGATGGTGGACTTCTGGTACAACCATTTCAATGTTTATGCCGCCAAGGGCGCGGACCGGTGGCTGATCACCGCATACGAACGAGACGCGATCCGCCCGCACGCCATGGGAAAATTTCGCGACTTGCTCGGAGCCACGGCCAAGAGTCCTGCGATGCTGTTTTTTCTGGACAACTGGCTCTCCGCCGATCCTGTCGCATGGCAGAAGCTGCAGCAGGAACAACAGCAGCGGCGTGAAATGCGCGGCCCAGGATTTGGACCCGGGCCATTCGGCAGGCCGCGATTTCCGCAGGGAGCCCCTGCGCCGAATGGAAATCCGAATAATCCCAACGCCAACGCAAAACAGAAACAAGAGCGCGGCCTGAATGAAAATTACGGCCGCGAACTGATGGAACTGCATACGCTCGGCGTGGATGGCGGGTACACGCAGGACGACGTCATCAATGTCGCGAAGGCGTTCACGGGCTGGAGCATCCGGCAGCCGCGGCGCGATCCGGAATTTTTCTTCGAGGAGCGCCTCCATGACACCAGCGTGAAGACCGTGCTGGGGCACAAGATTCATGAGGGCGGAATGAAGGACGGGGAGGAAGTTCTCGACATTCTGGCGCGCGATCCGCACACCGCGCACCATATTTCGTACGAGCTGGCGCAGCGTTTTGTATCCGATAATCCGCCCGCGGCGCTGGTGGACCGCATGGCGCAGACGTTTTTGAAATCCGACGGCGACATCCGCGAAGTCCTGCGGGCCATGATTTATTCGCCGGAATTCTGGTCGAAAGATGCGTATCGCGCGAAGATCAAGACGCCGTTTGAGCTGGTGGCCTCGGCCACGCGGGCCGTCGGCGCGGACGTGCAAATTCCGCTTTTGCTGGTGCAATGGACGAGCCGCATCGGCCAGCCTTTGTACCAGTGCGAGTCTCCCACGGGCTACTCGGACAAAGCCGATGCCTGGGTGAATACCGGCGCGTTGCTCAGCCGCATGAATTTCTCTCTCGCTCTTACGTCCAATCGCCTGCGCGGCGCGCAAGTGGATATTGATTCCTTGTTCGGCAGAGATATGGCCGCCAATCCACACGCAACTCTCGATCACGCGATTCAATTGTTGTTAGGTGGCCAGGCGTCGCAGGAAACGCGCGACACGCTGGAGAAGCAGCTCGAAGATCCGCAAATTTTGCAGGCAACGCTGGACGACAAGGTCAAACAGGTGAACGCCGCGGTGATCGCGGGATTGGTGCTAGGCTCGCCGGAATTTCAGCGCCGATAAGTAGCGCAGGCTTCAGCCTGTGGTCTTTGTTTTGTTTTTGCAGGCTGTTCGCAAAGGAGAACCACCATGAAAGTTTCACGACGCATTTTCCTGAAAAGAGGCGGCGTGGCCATGATCGGCATGAGCACCATTCCCGCGTTCCTGCAGCGCGCGGTGGCGGCGACGCCCATGCCCAACAAGAAAAAACTGATCGTGGTCTTCCAGCGCGGCGCCGCCGACGGCTTGAACATTGTTGTCCCGTTCGGCGAAGAAAATTATTACCGCATCCGCCCGACGATTGCAATTCCACAACCGCGAAGCGGCGCAGAAGGAACCGCTGTCGATCTCGACAGCTTCTTCGGCCTGCACCCAAGTCTCGCGCCCCTCGGGCCCCTGTTTCACAATGGAAAACTGGCCATCGTTCACGCTGCGGGTTCGCCGGACACGACACGCTCGCATTTCGACGCTCAGGATTTCATGGAGTCCGGCACGCCCGGCGTAAAATCTACGGACGATGGCTGGCTGAATCGCACGGTGACTGGCATTGCCGAGCAGGACGCCTCTCCCTTCCGCGCGGTGGCCATGGGTCCGAACCTTCCGCTCACGCTGCGCGGGGCCGCGCCCGCGATCGCTCTCGCCGACGTCAAGCAATTTCGTGTGATGAGCCAGTCCACCGCGGTGCAGGGCGGTTTTGAGGCGCTCTACGCGCAGACCGTCGATAAAGTTTTGCGCGGCACGGGCACGGAAACATTTGAAGCGATTGACATGCTGCGCAAAGCGGACCCTTCACGCTTCCAGCCCGAGAATGGCGCCGATTATCCGAAGGGCCACGTGGGCCAGACGCTGCAGCAAGTCGCGCTGCTTCTCAAGGCGGACATCGGCATGGAAGTAGGATTCGTCGATACCGGAGGCTGGGATAATCACGTGAACGAAGGCGGTGCACAGGGACAAATGTCCAATCTACTCCGCGAAATGGGACAAGGGCTGGCCGCGTTTCACCAGGATTTGGGCGATCGCATGGAAGACATTGTCGTCGTCACCATGTCCGAATTCGGACGCACCGCGCACGAAAACGGAAACCGCGGCACCGATCACGGCCACGCGAATTGCATGTTCGTGATGGGCGGCCCAGTAAAAGGCGGAAAAGTGTACGGCAAATGGCCGGGCCTCGGTCCGGGCCAATTGAATGAAGGCCGTGACCTCACGCTGACCACCGATTTCCGCTCCGTCCTTGGAGAAGTGATCGGCGGACACCTCGGCAGCGGCAATCTGCATGCGGTTTTCCCTGGCTTTGACAACAGCCCGGCGAAGTTCCCGCGCCTCTTGAAGGCCTAATCACTCTCTCGATTGCAAAATGGCCAGCCGCGGCAAGCTCGAGGCCGTTCTTGTCCTCGCAAATCCTATCGTGAAGCAATCGCATCCCCCTGCTTGCCGCGCACGGAAAAATAACGGCCAAGATATGCGCCCGGCGAAGTCAAGAAGCCGCTTGACTCCGACAATCATTCGCGACACTATTCCCCTCACGCCCTTGTGGTCCGATGAGTAGACAACTACTTCGGGCCGCCCTTAACCCGCAGATTCGGGCATTATCTTGGGCATCTCTGTCCGGGCGATTGGGTTTTCAGGGTGACGACATTTCGGATCAGGGAATCCGCTCGGGTCGGTCGGGAAATATTCGCGGCACGCGGCATCCAAATCTTTCGGCGTGGAGATCACAACATGGCTTCGATCAGCCAACCAGATCGTTCCGCTTCCTCACTCGGCGACTCTCCCGCAACTGCCGGGGCCGGAGCAGCTTCTGTCACCCAGTCCACAGCGTCGCCTATGGCGCCCTGGATCCAACTCGTGGCCGGTGTAATCTGCATGGCCATGATCGCCAACCTTCAATACGGCTGGACCATTTTTGTGAGCCCGATCGACGCCAAACACCACTGGGGCAAAGCGGCCATTCAGGGGACTTTCACTCTGTTCATCCTCCTGGAGACGTGGCTGGTGCCTTTCGAAGCCTATCTTGCCGATCGCTTCGGTCCGCGGCCGCTCGTGATCGTCGGCGGGGTAATGATCGGGTTTTCCTGGATGTTGTTTTCCTGGGCCAACACGCTCACGGCCCTTTACGTCGGCGGAATGATCGGCGGAGTCGGGACGGGTCTGGTCTACGGGACATGCATCGGGAACGCGCTGAAATGGTTTCAGGCGCGGCGGGGATTGGCTGCCGGTGTGACCGCTGCTGGCTTTGGAGCAGGGGCGGCGCTGACCATTGTGCCCCTGGCGCATATGGTGAAGTCGAGCGGATACGAAGCGACTTTCTTCCGCTTTGGGCTGCTGCAAGGAATTATCGTAATACTCGCGGCGCTGGCGCTTAAAAAGCCCTCAGGGAAGGCCGCTGCCCGGAAGAAGAATCCTCGCTTGCCCCAGACGCATGTGGACCGCACCCCTCTGCAGACGCTGACGAGCGGGGTCTTCTGGCTCATGTACATCGATTTCGTGCTGGTGGCGGCGAGCGGTCTGATGGCCACCGCGCAGCTGGCGCCCATCGCCACCGGTTTTGGTATCGCCAATACACCGGTGACACTGGTGGGCGTCACCGCGACAGCGCTTGTTTTTGCGTTGTCGCTCAACAACCTGATGAACGGGTTGAGCCGTCCCCTCTTTGGCTGGGTGTCGGATTGGCTGGGCCGGGAAATGACCATGTTCCTGACCTTCCTGGCTGAAGGCATCGGCATTCTTTACCTGGATCGACTGGGCAGCAATCCAGTATGGTTTGTGATTCTCGCCGGACTCGTCTTCTTCGCCTGGGGCAATATTTTCAGTATTTTCCCGGCGCTGACCTCCGATCACTTCGGCAACAAGTTCGCCACAACGAACTATGCACTGCTGTACACGGCAAAAGGCTGCGCCGCATTTTTTGTGCCTATCGGGAGCATCCTGGCCGCGCGAACAGGGAGCTGGCACCTGACACTGGTGATCGCTTCCATTGCCAATGTAGTCGCCGCGTTGCTGATGCTGTTCGTGTTGCGTCCCATTCGCGTGCGCGCTATCCGTCGTGAGGAGGCTCTCGCCGCGGCCGCCGCCGATTAAGCCAATAAAAGATCATCTGGACGGGAAGCTGCCGGATATCCGGTCGTGTCCTAATTTGAATTTTCGGGCATGTCGGCACAAGGCTAAAAGGCTCTGGACGCTTGAGGAATTGGTGGAGGAATCGTCGCGATGATTTGCATGAGCGGCGACTATACCAGCTGGATTGAAGTCCCGTAACGGCGCCGAGTAAAACTGCCGGCCGGCTTGTGTATTCGAGGGTGAGAGCATGGCGAAGTTCGTATTCGGAATGAACCAGTCCCTGGACGGCTACGTCGACCACCAGGAATTGCGGACAGGCCCCGCCCTCTTTCGTCACTGGATAGAGCACGTGCGTGACCTGACCGGCAGTGTGTACGGTCGCCGCATGTACGAGCTAATGCGTTATTGGGACGAAGACCGTCCTGAGTGGAGTGCGGAACAACGCGAGTTCGCGGCGGGGTGGCGGAGCCATCCGAAGTGGGTCGTGTCGCGCTCGTTGAAGTCAGTTGGCCCCAACGCCACACTTGTTTCGGATGGCATCGAGGCGGTGATACGTGGCCTGAAGGCTCAACTCGCCGGTGAGATTGCAGTTTCCGGACCAGACCTAGCACGAAGCCTAACCGACCTTGGTCTTATTGATGAGTATCGACTCTACTTCCAGCCCGTCGTGCTTGGTCGCGGCAAGCCATTCTTTGCCGGCCCACGGCCGCCGCTCCGCCTTGTTTCCACCGATCCCGTTGGCGAAGACACGATTAGACTGACGTATGCCCCAGCCTGATCAGGCTGGGAGGCCAGCGGACATCACATTGCACACAATTCAAATTAGGACACTACCGGGATTTCCCGCCGTTTTTCCATCGGCGGGCGTTTCTGGTAACATAGCTGGCGCGCTCCTCTTGCATTTCCCAACTACCAGGAGGTTAGGTTCAAATGGCAAGCCCAATGGTTCAGATCCAGGTCACTGCGCCGGTTTCCGACGCTCACAAAACGGTGCTGACGGACGAAGCGGTCGCCTTTCTCAAGAAGCTCTCATCTGAGTTTGAGCCGCGCAGGCAGCAATGCTTGGCGCAGCGGCACGAACGGCAAGCGAGGCTCGACCGCGGAGAATTGCCCGACTTCCTCGCCGAAACCGAGCACATTCGCAAAGCGGAATGGTCCGTGGCCTCCATTCCCGCCGACTTGATGGACCGGCGCGTGGAAATTACCGGGCCGGTCGACCGCAAGATGATCATCAACGCGCTCAATTCCGGCGCCAACGTGTTCATGGCCGATTTCGAGGATTCCAACTCGCCGACCTGGACGAACAATCTGGACGGGCACTTCAATTTGCGCGACGCCGTCAATCGCACGATTACCTATGTCAGTCCGGAAGGGAAGAACTACAAGCTCAATGAAAAGATCGCCACACTGCTCGTTCGTCCGCGCGGGTGGCACCTGGATGAAAAGCATTTCCTCGTGGACGGCAAGCCGATTTCCGGCGCGCTGTTCGATTTTGGCCTGTTCTTTTTCCACAATGCCAAGAGTTTGATCGCGCACGGAACGGGGCCCTATTTCTATTTGCCGAAGATCGAGGCCCATCAGGAAGCGCGCTTGTGGAACGACATTTTTAATTTTTCGCAGGACTACGTGGGAATCCCGCGCGGCACGGTTCGCGCCACGGTGCTGATCGAAACGATTCTCGCGGCGTTCGAGATGGACGAAATCATGTACGAGCTGCGCGAGCACTCCTCCGGCCTCAACTGCGGGCGCTGGGATTACATTTTCAGTTTCATCAAAAAGTTCAGCAAGCGGCCCGACTTCATTCTTCCGAACCGCGCTGAAGTCACCATGACCCAGCCCTTCCTGGCCTCTTACGTGGCGTTGCTGATCCAGCAGTGCCACCGCCGCAACGCTCACGCCATGGGCGGCATGGCGGCGCAGATTCCCATCAAGAACGATCCCGTGGCCAACGAAAACGCCATGGCCAAGGTGCGCGAAGACAAAGTGCGCGAAGTGAAGGCCGGACACGACGGCACCTGGGTGGCGCATCCCGGCCTCGTCTCCGTGGCCAAGGACATTTTTGATGAGCACATGAAGGGGCCGAACCAGCTCAACGTGAAGCGCAACGACGTGCATGTCGCCGGCAAGGATTTGCTGGCCATCCCCAAGGGAAGCATCACGGCTGCGGGGCTGAAGTGGAACATCGACGTAGGATTGCAGTATCTTGCTGCGTGGCTCGACGGGAATGGATGCGTTCCTATCTACAACTTGATGGAAGATGCGGCCACGTCAGAAATCTGCCGGGCGCAGATCTGGCAATGGGTCAAGCACGGCGCCAAGCTCGATACCGGTGAAACGGTGACGGCGCAAATGGCGCGCGACACAATGGCCACAGTGCTCGATGGAATCAAAGCAAAGATGGGTGAACAGAAATTCAGCGCCAGCAAGTTTCCTGAGGCCGGCAAAATCATGGTGCAACTCATGACCAGCCCGGATTTTCATGAGTTTCTCACGCTGGACGCGTACGCGGTGCTGGCGTAAGCCGGCGCTCGGCAGACCGCGGGTTGCCGAAAAAGTTAAACCTGTTATTTCAAAGCGAAAGCTGTAATTCCAATTCTAAACCTGTCATTGCAAAACTAAACATGTCATTCCGAGCGAAGCGAGGAATCCCTCTTCGGTTTGACCGAAAGAAAAGAGAGATTCCTCGCTTCGCTCGGAATGACAAATCCGATTAGGAATTGGGAATTTACGGGCAAATGCCCTGGGTGCAGCCGCGCTTGTGTTCGTCCGGGATGTCCGCAAATCGCGCGGGAACGAAACCGTTGCGATTGGGCATCTGCACCTTGGGCAATGTCTTCTGATCGAGGACGTCGCCTTCCTTGATGATGTTGCTCTTGAAAAGAATGAACGCCGTCAGCGCATACACTTCATTTGGGGTGAGCGTCCCGCTTTGGCCTCGCGGCATGGCGCGGTTGATGAAGTCATATACGGAAGTCGCATACGGCCAGTAGCCGCCGACGGTTCTGACGGGGTGGAGCGTGGTGAGGGTTTCGGTGTCGGCGATGCCTCCGACCACGCGCGGGCCGATCTTGCCGCCTTCACCATTCACGCCGTGGCACACGGCGCACTTGGCGGCGAAAATCGGCGCGCCGTCCTTTGCGGTTCCTTGTCCCACGGGGAGCCCTTTGCCGTCAGGCCCAACGGAGATGTCCCAGGCTTGAATTTCCTCTTTCGTTGGCGTTCTGCCGATATTTGAATAGGACGGGGTTTGCGCCAGCGCTACGTTCACTGCCAGCAAGAAAATTCCGGCACTGAATAGGTTAGACCAGCGCATTTTGTATGCTCCCATCCGCGCTTACTTTCCAGGGCTGAATGGCGTTGAAATCTCCTACAACTTGTTGCGTTTTCAGGAGAAAGTCGATGTCGGCGTTCCAGAGCTTGGCAACTTCGGCGATGGTCGGTTGGACCGTGCCCTGATCATCCGTGCAGCGTGAAAGCAGGATGGTCTCTTTCCCATCCCAGGTCCACGGAGCGGAGAATCGAGTGTGCGCTTTTCGCGCGATGGGATTGTGGAGTTCTGCGTCTTTCCAAGTCTTCCCGCCATCAGTGGAGACTTCGACCCGCTTGACGGCGCCCGCTCCGGACCATGCCAGGCCGGTGATCTCGTGGAAGCCCGGGCCGGGCATTTTGTATCCTCCGGCTGGGCGCGTAATCACGGATTTCGGTCCCAGTTCGAATTCGAACCAGCGCGATTTCCCGTCAAGCCTCATGCTGGGGTAGCGGCTCGTTTCCATCATGGCCATGTAGGGCTCATCGACCAGATCAATGCGCCGCAGCCATTTGACGTTGTTGATTCCTTGCCAGCCGGGAACGATCAGGCGCAGGGGGAAACCTTGCTCTGGACGCACCGGCTCGCCGTTTTGCCCGTAGGCTACGAGCGCATCGTCCAAACCCTTTCCGATCGGGATGCTCTTGGAGTGTTTGGGCTCGTCCGCGCCTTCCGCAATCATCCAGGTCGCGCCCTTTTGCACGCCCGCCTCTTTGAGGAGCGTGGACAGCAGGACTCCCGTCCACTGGCTGCAACTCGTGAAGCCGTGCGTTTCCTGAGGCGTCGCATTTGCCGCAGTCCGGGCGTCTCCGCCCGGGCCTCTCGGGGAACTGTTGCCGTGGCACTCGACGAAATGAAAGCGGGTGACGAAGGGCAGGCGTTTTATTTCGTCCACGGAAAAAATCAAGGGGCGATCGACCATGCCGTGGATCAGGAGATGATGTTCCTTAGGATCGATGTCGGGCGGCTCGAAGCCGTGAGAAATGGTGAAGTGCAGCGACGCCGGCGTGATCATTCCAAACGAATCCTGAAGTGGTGTTCGGAGGCCGAACGCCACGGGTTCGTCTTTCAGCCGGCGCTCCGGATTGTTGATGCTGCCATTGCGCACATCGGTCACGAAATGAGAGCGCTCGCCATACAGATGTAACTCGTCGACTTTTTCCAGGGCCGGTTCGGCCGCAGCCGCAGTGGGAAGAGCGGCCGCCGACGCTCCGACGGCCAATCCGGCCAGCGCCGCGCCGTTCTTGAGGAATCCTCTCCGGTCGGTTTGTTTCGGTTTCATATGCCCCTCCTGTCGGATTTATCGGAATGGTATCACATCGCCGTAGGATAGGCTTTAGCCTGTCGGGTTTCATTTGGCAGATAGGTTACACGGCGACAGGCTTGAAGCCTGTCCCACCGAATCAAGGGCAATGCCCGAGCTTGCAGCCGCGTTTCTTCCAATCGTGAATTTCGTCCAGATTCTGGGGAACGAATCCATCTCGATTGGGCATTTTAATTTTGGGCAGAGTCGCGGCGTCGATGAGGTCGTCTTCCTTGATGATGCTATTGCGAAACAGGAGGAACGCGGTGAGGGAATAAACTTCGTCGACCTTCAGCGAGCCCTCCTGAAACCGGGGCATGGCCCGACGGATGTAATCGAAAATCGTGGTCGCGAACGGCCAGTAACTTCCCACCGTCATCTTTGGGTGCAGGGTAGTGAGCGTGTCCTTGCCGCCAACGAGCGCGGGGGCCTGCGCGCTGCCCTCCTGATTTTCTCCGTGGCAGGCCGCGCATTTTTGTGCGTAGAGGACCGCGCCCGACTTGGCATTTCCGCTGCCGGGCGGCAGTTCCTTGCCGTCCGTGCCGATGGCGATGTCCATGCCCCGGACTTCCTGCGCGGTGGGAGCGCGGCCCACGTTTTTGTAGTCGGGCGTTTGCGCCACAGCGGGGACGCAGGCAATCGCAATTACGACCGGCACGAGAAGATTAAAATGAAATCGCATTTTGGACGCTCCCGTCGGGATTCACTTTCCAGGGTTGAATGGCGTTGAAGTGGCCGGGAATCGTTCCCGTCTTGATAAAAAAGTCCGGCTCGACTTTCCAGAATTTCGCGAGCTCGACCACCGTGGGTTGCCGCTCGCCGGTTTCATCCGTGCAGCGGGACTGAAGAATGGTTTCCTCGCCGCTCCAATCCCAGCCAAATCCGAATCGCACGTGCGCTTTCGGATAAACCGGGCTTTGAATTTCCGCCTCGCGCCACGTCTTGCCATTGTCGGTGGAAACTTCGATGGATTTGACAACGCCTCCGCCGGACCACGCCAGGCCGCTGATTTCGTAGAAGCCCGGGCCATTCAATTTTTGCCCGCCCGAGGGGCGAGTGATGACGGTCCGCGGACCCATCTGGAATTGAAACCAGCGCGACAGGCCGTCAGGCCGCAGGCTCGGGTACTTGGTGCTCTCCCACATTCCCATGTAGGGCTCTTCGACGAGTTTGATCTTGCGCAGCCATTTGACGTTGTTGATTCCTTCCCATCCGGGAACGAGCAGGCGGATCGGATAGCCCTGTTGCGGACGCAACGCCTCGCCATTCTGGCCGTAGGCGATCAGTACGTCGTCCATCGCTTTCTCGATCGGAATGCTCTTGGTGTGCTTTCCCTTTTCCGAGCCCTCGCCGATGATCCATTTCACCTCCGGTTTCACCCCCACATGTTTCAGGAGGATGGAAAGCGGTACGCCAGTCCACAGGCTGCAACTGGTGAAGCCATGCGTATCCTGCGCCGTCGCGTTCGGAGAAACGCGGTATTGGCCGGTTGGACCAGAGGGCGCGCCATTCGCGTTGCATTCGAGAAAATGGGCGCGCGTGACCGACGGAAAGCGCTTCAGGTCGTCCATTGAAAAAATCAAAGGTTTTTCCACCAACCCGTGAATCAGGAGGTGATGATCGGCAGGATCGATGTCGGGCGGCTCGTAACCGTGTGCGATCACGAAGTGCAGCGAAGCGGGAGTGATGTAGCCGACCGAATCCTGAATCGGATTGCGCCAGCCGAAGTCGCGATGATATCCGGCAGGAGCAGGGTCGTACAGGCCCGGGGCGCCGAGTCGCTGGGAGGTCTCAAATCGTGAGCGCTCGCCATAGTTGTGCAAATCCCTCGCAGGCGCGGTGGCACCTTCGGGCGCGGGAGTGTCGCCCCTGGCGGTCTTGGCCATCCCGACAACCAGACCGGCCAGCGCGGCGCCATTTTTCAGAAAGCTCCGGCGGCCGGGATCTTTCGGTTTCATGGAATTCTCCTATGGAATGCTTGACCGAGGTTTAACAAAGGCGGCGGGCGTTGTCAACGAGATGGTGTAGGAATTGTTTCTGCTGAAGTTAACCAGATACTTAAAAATAAAACGGCGAACACGTCAGTGCGCGCGTCCCGTTTTTTCCAGCCTTGCGGAGACGAATTTTCAATTCAATTTGGTTGCACAACGACTCAAAAGCCGCGCCTCTGAAGAGGCAGGCTACAGCAATCCTTCGCAGGCTGCCCAATCGTTATAGCCCGGGTCTTCAAACCCGGTGTTTTTTTGCTGCGCACGAGAACGCTTCGCTGAAATCGGTGGATTCTAATTCACTCACGAAATAGTTTCTATCGTGTCTCCTGACGGATGCGCATCCCGTAGAACGACCGGTAGACGAAAATAAAAGAGACGGCGAAAAACGCGGCCGCGAGTGTGCGCGTCAGAGCGCCGCCGGAAGTCGCCGTCAGTTTCACGGCAAGTTCCACGGCCAGCAGGCCGAAGAGCGTGGTGAACTTGATGACCGGATTGAGCGCGACGGAAGAAGTATCTTTGAACGGATCGCCGACCGTATCGCCGACGACGGTGGCGTCATGCAGCGGCGTCCCTTTTTGCTTTAGCTCAACTTCCACGATTTTCTTGGCGTTGTCCCAGGCCCCGCCGGCGTTGGCCATGAAGATGGCTTGGTACAGCCCGGAGATGGCGATGGACATTAGATAACCGATGAAAAAGAAGGGCTCGAGAAAGGAGAACGCCAGCGTGGCGAAAAACACGGCGATGAAGATGTTCAGCATGCCCTTCTGCGCATATTTCGTGCAGATTTCGACGACCTTTTTGCTGTCCTCGACGGAGGCTTTCTCCACACCTTCCAGCTTGATGTTGGCCTTGATGAACTCGACGGCCCGGTACGCGCCGGTGGTCACGGCCTGCGTGGCAGCCCCGGTGAACCAGTAGATCATGGCGCCGCCGGTGATCAGGCCGAGCACGAAGGGCGCGTGCAGAATGGAAAGCTTGTTGACGTTTTGCGTGAGCCCATTGGTAAGCGCCATGATGATCGAGAAAATCATGGTCGTAGCGCCCACAACCGCCGTGCCGATCAAAACGGGTTTCGCGGTGGCCTTGAACGTGTTGCCTGCGCCGTCGTTTTCCTCCAGCAGATCCTTGGCGCGCTCAAAATTAACGTCGAAATTGAAATCCTTTTTCAATTCTGCCTTGATGTTGGGAACCTGCTCGATCAACGACAATTCGTAAATCGATTGCGCGTTGTCCGTCACCGGCCCGTAAGAATCCACGGCGATGGTGACCGGCCCCATTCCCAAAAAGCCGAAGGCGACGAGGCCGAAGGCAAATACCGGCGCGGCGATCATCAGCCCGCCGAGGCCCATGCGGGCAAAGAGGTAAGCGATGGACATCAGGAAAACCATGGCCATGCCCAGGTAATACGCGGAAAAATTTCCGGCCACGAAGCCGGACAGGATGCCGAGCGAGGCGCCGCCCTCTTCCGCCGAAGTCACTACTTCTTTGACGTGCCGTGAATCGGTGGAGGTAAACGCTTTGACGAGTTCCGGGATCACCGCGCCGGCGAGAGTGCCGCAGGAAATAATCGAAGCCAGCTTCCACCACTGCGTGTTATCGCTGCCCAGTGTGGGGATGATGACGGAGGAAATGGCGTATGTCATCGCGATGGAGATGAAGGAAGTGAGCCAGACCAGGGTGGTGAGCGGCGACTCGAAATTCATTTTGTCGGCATTGCCGTAGCGAGCCTTGGCATAAGCGGCGTTGATGAAGTAGGCCGCCGCGCTGGCAACCAGCATGGCAATGCGCATCACGAAAATCCACACCAGCAACTGGACCTGAACGACGGGATCCTTCACGCCCAGCAGGATGAAAGTGATCAGCGCGACGCCTGTGACGCCGTAAGTCTCAAAACCGTCGGCGCTTGGCCCGACCGAATCGCCTGCATTGTCGCCCGTGCAATCGGCGATCACGCCGGGATTGCGCGCGTCGTCTTCCTTGATTTTGAACACGATCTTCATCAGGTCCGAACCGATGTCGGCAATTTTCGTGAAAATGCCGCCGGCGATGCGCAGCGCCGCGGCGCCCAGCGATTCGCCAATGGCAAACCCGATGAAGCACGGCCCCGCGTAATCTCCGGGAACATACAGCAGGATGAAGAGCATCATCAGCAATTCCACGCTGATCAGCATCATGCCGATGCTCATGCCGGCCTGCAGCGGGATCTGATAAATGGGGTACGGCTTGCCGCGCAGACCGGCAAAAGCCGTCCGTGAATTCGCAAAGGTATTTACGCGGATCCCAAACCATGCCACCCCGTAACTTCCGCCCATTCCCAGAAGGCTGAACAAAAGGATGATAGGAAGCGTGATGCCGATCGGCTTATCCGGGACGGGCGACAACACGCCAAAGTACAGCACGATCACTACGGCGATGAAGACCCACAGGAAAAGCAAAAATTTGCCCTGCGTGATGAGATACGTTTTGCAAGTCTCATAAATCAGCTCGGACACTTCGCGCATGGCGCGGTGCACCGGCAAATTCTTCAGACGGCTGTAAATGGCTAGCCCAAAAATCAGTCCGAAAATGCAAAACAGGATCCCAATCGTCAGCAGTTTGTGCCCGTCCGTCCCCAGAAAGGTAACCTGCGAGAGGTCGGGGAGTTTCAAACTTGCCTCGCCGCCGGGGTTTTCCTGCGCCCAGGCGCGCCCAGCGCCCAGCAAAGTCAGCAGGGCGCCTGCCGCGCCTGCTTTCGCGAATCGGCTTCTAAGCGAGCCAGTGCCCGCGAGCCAGTTACGCATCAGTGATCCTCCATTGAAATCGTGCAATCAAGCATAAAGTCCAAATCTTACTGTCCGCTTCCGGCACACCATTTCGCCCTGTATTTCGCACGCAGGGCGCAAATGGAATGGCTTACCGGGTTTGATACAGGGTGCCGCTTCAAGATGGGGCGGATGTGCCTCGCTTTGCCCCGGCTTTCACCAGCAAACCGGCCATTCCAGAAGCGGGCAACACCCATAACCGGTTATCGGGGCGGCACAAAGCTCACTTTTATAACATGAGGAGATATAGGGGTCAAACCGTTTCAAGGGGTATTGCCAGGACTGCAAACGCTGTTCGGAGTACTCGGCGGCAGGAAAATCGGCGCCCGGTCGCGCGGCGCGGGGCCTAAACCCCTTGGAATGATAACGCCGGGGTAACTCTTCCGGCGCGGGGACTTTCTCTCACATATCGCAGGGCATGAATATGAGCAATAATTAAGCAACTTCTAATTTGGTACCGCCCGAGTATGCGTGGAGAACGCCGATATGGCGTCTCGCAGGGCCGGACCTACGATTGGTAATTTTGCCGGCTGGAGGCTCGGGTAATGCGCAGGGATTCCATATGGCTCAAGGTGGGGCTTGCATTTGGATGCCTCATCGCGCTTCTAATCGGCGTCGGGTGGTTGGGGTTGAGCCGCATGGGGCAGATCAATACCACCGCGAATCGCCTGTTCGATGAGAATTCGCAGAAGCTGGAAGCGGCCCGCCAAACTGCCTCCTATTTCACTTCCAACTACCGCATTGTGATTCGTTTATTCCTCATGGAGCCCAGTGACAAGAATGAAGCCGCTGCGCTCGTGGCTCAACTAAAGCAAAACACCTTGAAGGGCTCTGCGGCCTGGAAACAAATCGAGGCAGGACCGGCCAACGACGCGGAAAGAGAAATGTTCCGCAAGATCAATGCAGCCGGAGGTCCCGCGTATGAGAGCTTGACGAAGGCGGTGAGTTTGCTTGCCGAGGAGGGCAAGGCGGGTGATGCAAAAAGAATGATCGTGGACGAGACTCTCCCTCTCCTGAACGAATACCGCGACTCCTGGACCCCCTATCTCAATTACGAGGAATTTCAGTTGAACCAGGCCAGATTGCAGACCCGGCAGAGTTACGCGGCGGTCCGGCACCTTTCCGGGACGTTGATATTCCTGGCGATTGGACTTGCCATTTGCATTGCGGTGTTCGTGACTCGCAGGTTGAGCCGTGAGATGAAAGATCGGGAGAGCTCTCAAGCCGCCATCCGGAATCTCAATGAAGACCTCGAGAGGAAAGTTGCGGAGCGTACCGAGGAGCTGGCTCGCACGGTAGAAACGTTGAAAGAAGAAGTGACCGGCAGGACGTCGCAGGAGGCTGATCTTCGGCGTCTCGCGGCCATCGTCGAATTTTCAGACGACGCCATCATTGCCGCTTCCTTGGACGGAACGATTACGGATTGGAACCCTGGCGCCGAGCGTATGCTCGGATTCTCACGAAGCGAAATCATCGGGAACCCGATTTCCCTGATTACTCCCCGGGAACTTCGCACCGAGCCCCTGGAAAGCCAGGCGAGACTCCTGAAAGGAGAGAGTGTTGTCCGCCTGGAGTCTGTGCGGAAAAGAAAAGACGGAAGCATGATCCATGTTGCCATTGCGGTTTCTCCCCTCAAAGATCAATCGGGCAAGATCGTCGGGGGTTCCGCCATCATGCGGGACATGACTGAGCGGAAATTCATGGAGGACATGCAACGGCGCTCGGAGGCGAGTTTTCGATCCTTTGTGGAGAACGCTCCCTTCGGGATTCTGCGAACCACTCCGGAAGGACGAATCGTGCAGGCCAATCCGGCGCTCGTCGAAATGCTCGGCTACGACTCCGAACAAGAGGTGTTGGGTCTGTGGATGGGCACGGATGTTTACCGCAACCCCGACGAACATGAAGAGGCAACCCGGTGGTCGCGAAATCAGGACTCCGTGAGAGGAATTGAAGTCGAATGGAAACATAAGAGTGGCAGGCCGTTCACCGTGCGCCTTGCCGCGCACGTGGTGAAGGACAGCAACGGGAACGTGGAATTCCTGGAGGGCTTCGTCGAGGATATTTCGGAGCGGCGAGCCCTGGAGCAGCAGGTGAGGCAGGGGCAAAAGATGGAAGCGATCGGCCGGTTGGCCGGAGGGATCGCCCACGATTTTAATAATTTACTCGGAGTGATCATCGGATATGGGGATCTAGTGTTGGAACAGGCGGGCGCGGGCAACCCGCTGCTAAAACCGGTGGAACAAATCAGGAAGGCGGCCGACCGTGCTTCGGTACTGACGCGGCAACTTCTGGCCTTCAGCCGCCAGCAAGTGCTCGAAATGAAGGTGCTCAATCTGAATGAAGTGGTTGCGGAAATGGCCATCATGCTGCCTCGGCTGCTTGGCGAGGATATTCATCTGGAAACGATCCTCGATCCGGGGCTTGGCCAGGTGAAAGCTGATCAAGGACAGATCGAACAAGTGATCATGAATTTGGCGGTTAACGCGCGTGACGCCATGCCGGGCGGCGGGCAGTTGCTGATCCAGACCAAGAATGTGTCTCTCGACGAAGCGTCCGCCTACAAGCAACAGTCCATGCTACCGGGCGAATACGCGGTGATTCTAGTGAAAGACACCGGGATGGGCATGGATGCCCAGACGCAGGCCCACATATTTGAGCCGTTTTTCACAACCAAGGAGCGAGGAAAAGGGACTGGACTCGGCCTGGCTACGGTCTATGGCTTCGTGAAGCAAAGCGGCGGCTATGTTTGGGTCAAGAGCGAAAGCGGGGTCGGCACCACATTCACGATTTACCTGCCGCAAGTGCGTGAAGAGGCTGGGCCAAATCGCGAGAGCGCAGAGGTGGCCGCTCCGAGTCGCGGCGCAGGAACAATTCTCCTCGTGGAAGATGAAGAGTCGCTGCGCACCTTAACGCGCAGCATTCTCGAACAGAGCGGTTATACAGTCCTCGAGGCCAGCGACGGAATGGAGGCGGTGGACATCGCGAGGGAGCACCAGGGCCCCATCCATCTGCTCCTGACGGACATGGTGATGCCCGGAATGAATGGCCGGGGTGCCGCGGAAAGAGTGAGCCGGTTGTATCCTGATATCGCCGTAGTCTATATGTCCGGGTACACGGGATTCAGCGCCGAGGAAGCCGCCAACCTGAACGCGGCCATTATTTCCAAGCCTTTCACACGGGACACCCTGCTGCAAAAATTGAGTGAAGCCCTGGAATTCGAGAAAAAAACAAACCGAGCGTAGAGTTCACATCTCCTCTAAGTTGGCGCTTGTTCCAATCCGAAAGCACCATCCGCTATCGCCGTGAGTCAATCCGATTCGAGTGAAAAAAGAAGAATCAGTGGGCGACGACTCTCTGGATCCGAATCGAGTGAAACGGAAAAGGGCGGCGGGGACAAAACATTCCCGCCGCCCTATTCGCTCTTTCAAGGCTTCTCTGGAAGGTTACATTTTTTTCTGAGCCGTGGGCGGGAGCAAGCCGTTCATGCGCAGGTGAATCGAGAGTCCAGCGTAGTGATCCGCGAAATCGGTGATGACCGCGAGAGCCGCTCCAAGACGCGTGATCTGCTTGCCGCCGAAAAACGGCACCATCTCCGCCAAGTTGGCGTCCGTCATCTTTGAGAATTGCTCACCGCAATAGTCCATGGACGCTTTGAGCCCGGCGACCAATTTGTCCTTTGAATCGGTCTCGGAACTTTTCGCGAAGGGCGTGGCCGGCGCCGTGAAAAGCTTCGAGCACACCGCGTTATTCACATCGGCAATGTGGCCGATCGTTTTTCCGAAGGTCATGTTTTCCGGGGTGGGCCGGAAACTGTATTTTTCCTCGGGCATGGTTTGGGCGGTGGCCACCAGATTCTTGGCATAGTCGTCGAACTGTCTGCGAACGCTGGCGGTGAGCGGATTTGCCGCCGCATCCTGCGCGCGGGCAAACATGGGCGCAAGCAGACAAATTGCTACAAGGCAGATCAATCGTTTCATTCCTGGGTTCTCCTTTTGGATCACTCGGTCAAGCCAGCATACGACGGATGGGAGTCCCGTTCAAGCCGACGGCTGGACGCGCAATACGCCTCAAGCGTACTTCACCAGGGCCATGAATCCGAAATCCATGTGCAATTGCATGTGGCAATGGAAAAGCGATGGGCCCGGATGATTGGCGACGAAATCGACTTCCGCGTCGCTGAAGCGCGGGATATTGACGATGTCCTTCTTGATGCCGGCCGTGGTTTTGCCACCCACCTTGACGATTTCAAAATCGTGGCGATGCAGATGAAGGGGGTGCGTGTCGCCGGTCTGATTATGGAAGACCATGCGATAGCGCTTGCCCTGCTGAACCATCAGGGGGTCCGTGTCCGGCCAGGATTTTTCGTTGATCGTCCAGCGGTTGAAGTCCACGCGATTGCCGGGAATTTTCTTGAAAGTAAGGTCGAAGGTTCCATCGGGGGCCGGGAGTTTATCTTGCGTGCCAAACTGGGTGTAGTCCCAGGGCGTTTTGGGAGTCTTGACCCAGGACGGTTCTCCGGTCTGGCCCGCGTATTCGATGACGATACCCATCCCGTTCATTCGCTCCTCGTCGTCAATCGAACCAAGGATCCACACGCCCGGCTGATTCATCTCCAATACGGCGTCGACGCGCTCGGCGACCCCGAGCGTCAGCACATCCACGGAAGTTTGTGTGGGAACTGGATTGCCGTCCATGGCGATGACTTTGAATTTGTGTCCCGGCAGGGCAAAGGAAATGTCATCGGTCGCGCTGGAATTGAGAATGCGCAGCAGTACCCGCTGCCCTTGCTTCACGCGGATGGGATCGCCGTGTCCGAGCGCTTTGTCGTTGATCGAGCCGTTTTTGTAGGCGATTTCCCAGCCATTATTCGCGGGCCCGAGGTGCGCGAGCGAAGGTCCCCAGTGATGCGCCGCCAGGAAAAATTCCTGATCGTAATGTCCCGGCTCGCTCTTTGGTTCCACATAGAAGAACCCGAATTGGCCGCTGAATTGAGCGATATCGAGATTCCCCTTGGAGGGCATATGCGTGTGATACCAGCGCGACCCGATAGGCCCCGGCTCAAATGTGTATTGGCGGCTGCCGTGCGCCGGGACGAGCGGCGTTCCTTCTTCCTCGGAGCCGTCCACTTCGGAAGAAACGAATTGCCCGTGCCAGTGGACCAGTTCCGGCATGTCGGTGTCATTATGCACATCCACGGTGACGCGCTTGCCTTCGCGAAAGCGCAAGACGGGGCCTGGAACTTTGCCGTTGTAACCGGTCGTCTTGATCACGACTCCTGGAGCAATTTCGACGCTGACCGGAGCGATGCGCAGGGTCAAGTCGGGTTTTGCGGGGGGCAGCGACGCCAGGGAATAAAATCGCGGCACGGAAGCCCAAGCCGCGCCCACAGCGCTCACCCCGGTTACGGCCAAAAATTCTCTCCGATTCAGCATGGTAACCCTCTCGTCTTCAGGAATGCATCGAGCGGAAATGATTGTGAAACGCCATAATCCATTTGACCTCGGGCAGTGTCAAGCAAGATTCACGCAAGACCTAAGCCAAATGTAGGGCATGCGGCGGACGGCTACCCCCGGAAAGCTCATTTGCCATGCGCGATCGGGACGAAGGCACCTGTCTCCGAACTGTTCTCTCGACCAGTAGATTCGATGTAAGGGATTGCGTAAATTGGGCGCGATCCATTTTCGTCGTTATTTCTTTGCGACCCGCCGGGAATAGGACAGAAGGGGGACCATGGGGGAAGAAACTGCCGTAGTTAATTTCAAACAGGGAATCAAACTATTGCGGGATGGACAGCCAGCCGAGGCGTTTGAATACTTCCGGACCGCTGCTGATTCGGAACAAAGAAACCCGTATTACCTTTCCTTTCTAGGGGTATGCCTTGCCCGGACCCAGCGGAAGTGGGCTGCGGCAGTGGAACTTTGCGAGACGGCCCTAAGTTTGAGGCGCAACGAAGCGCAACTCTACTTGAATCTGGCGGAAGTCTACGTGTCCGCCGGGCGGCGCGACGATGCCGTTGAAGTCCTGGATAAAGGCTTGATTTACTTCAGAATCGATTCTCGCATCAAGCGAGCGCGCGCCAATTTAGGCAAACGGAGCTCGCCGGTCCTGCCCTTCCTCGATCGCGGACATTTCTTGAACCGGAGTCTCGGCAAGCTGCGGCACTGCATCACGGGAAGAAATGGGAAATCAAAAATTTAGAACAGGACCTCCGAACTCGGACTCAAATTCCTGGCTGTTCTCTCTCCGCAATGTGACCCTCCACCGAGGCACTTGTACGTGTCCGCGAAGAGAATGACTCTGATACAATTCCACTCTTTCGATTATTCCCTATGAACTTACCGGCGCCGAAATTTCAGCTGCCTCACTGGCTGCAGGCGATTGTCGCCTCCGCGGGAGGGCTGGGTCTTTTCCTGATCGCGTTTCTCGATTCGTCGGTCCTGACGTTTCCGGTGATCAATGACCTGTTGCTGATTGATCTTTCGATTCGCTATCCGGCGCGGATGCCGTATTACGCCGCGATGGCCACGCTCGGCTCGGTGGCAGGCTGCCTGCTCTTGTACTATCTCGCGCGCAAGGGCGGGGAGGCCATGTTTCAGAAGCATGCCGGACCGCGCGCACATCATATCCATGCATGGATCAAACGGAACGGATTCCTCAGCATCTTGGTGACGGCGCTGCTTCCTCCTCCCACCCCCTTCAAAATATTTGTCATTGCGGCGGGGGCTTTAGAGATGCCGGTGCGAACGTTCGTGCTGGGCTTGCTGGCGGCTCGTGGAATTCGTTTTTTTGGAGAAGGTTTTCTGGCGATTCGTTACGGCGATCAGGCCGGCCAGTTTCTGCTGAGTCACAAGCTGGAAGTTACGGGAATTGCGCTCCTCGTCGTCGTTACCATCTATGCGGCCACGCGCCTAGCATTTGGACGGCCCGTCGCCTCTTGATCATCTTTCATAATACTCGCGACAACGGGTTTCCGTGGCGTAGGCTTCAGCCTGCGGGTTTTGGTCCTGGCTAGAATTAAACCCCGCAAGCCGAAGCGTGCGCTACTGGGAATCGAATTCGAAACGTTCGCCAATCACAAGGCTCCGCGCGTTCAGGTCAATGACGGCGATAACCCCGCGCCGGCCGGCCAGTTCGGACGCGAAGCGCATGTCACGCAGGCGGACCTGGAAACCATCGCCTTGCGGCCGCACGCTTGCAAGCGGAAATCGCGTGAAGCTCAAGAACTCGACGGCGACGGGGCAGCTCACCGCGTTGTTTACCGTCAGCGACGGCTGCGGCTTGAAGTGCGCGTCCGCCAATTCAGGATCGAATGCGAGCCCGGGCCCCAGCGGCACTTCCAGATTGAAGATCGCGTTGTCTGTCTCCACGACTCCTGACCAGAGAAGCGGATTCGACGGCCTGGGAAACGCCGCTGCCACCAGCGGCGTTTGCCCTCGATAATCGCGCGAATCGAGAAGCGCAATCGCCCGCTGATGCGCAAACGCCCGGCCCGCGATGACCAAGACGACGAGAAGCAAGCCTACGATCGCTCCTCGCAGGCGGCCGTGGCGCTTGGGCCTCGATCCAATCTCTTCCAGCACCAGGCGGAATAATTCCGGAGTGAGCAATCCCAGCAGCAGAAAGAAAAGAATCCAGGAGTCCACCGGATAGGCCAGATCCCAAGCGTACCATTTCGCACTGAAAGGCCAGAGCAGCTTCACGCCATACCCATTCAACAGGTCGAGCAATAAATGCGCTCCCGCGCCAAACATGCATATCGCCAGCGCCTGAAAAATTCCCACCGCGAACTTGGGATATTTGCGCCCGGCAAACCAGGAAATTGCGGCGACTGCGGCGATGATCGCTGCGGTGCCGGCCAGCGAATGAGTGGCCGTTCGATGGCCGCGCAGGAAGGCGGCGGCGCCGCCGAGACGCGTGACCCAGTCAACGTCCGCAATCAAGCCGGAAACGAGCAGCATAGGAGTCGCAGCGCGCGTGATTTTATTCAGGCCGGCGCGGCCGAGAGCGATCGAAGTCAACGCATGCGTTACGGGTTCCATGGTTTGCGTACTCGTTTAGTAGGACAGTCACTTTTGGCTGTCCTTCTCGGCGACTGCAAAGAGGACAGCCAGGAGTGGCTGTCCTGCTAAAACCTTCTCGCCTGCT
>Ga0210401_10001195_pt1 | contig 30514 bp, 28 predicted proteins | sample IncBWH32MmetaG_FD_150866 | JGI IMG/M metagenome (GOLD analysis project Ga0210401, IMG submission 150866) | Forest soil microbial communities from Barre Woods Harvard Forest LTER site, Petersham, Massachusetts, United States - Inc-BW-H-32-M | ecosystem: Environmental > Terrestrial > Soil >...
TGGGGACCTCAACGAGGCCTATTTGCTGGGCCGCCGCTACCAAGCCCCAACCTGCTATGACCCGGCGCTGTGCATCAACAAGGATCGGAAAAACCAGGCCATATTCGTTCAAGCTCGCCGCGAGTTTCCTGATTTGTTGCTTCGAGTGACGGCGGGTCTCCCTTCCGAGCGGCGTCAGCTGGTTAATAGGCAAAAGCGTTAAACTGAGGTCGTGCCGCAGCGGGTAACCATTTGTCCTTGAAACGCTCTTGCTCAAGCCGCCCTCCGTCGAATTGCCTCAGGGCGAATTTAGAGGGCAGGGCGTATTGTTGCCAATCAGGAAGACGTCTCCCGCGCGGGCGGCGCTTATCGATCGCGGTCGTTCCTGTACTCGATCGCGTCTGCCATCAGTTGGCTAACGGCCGTCTCGGTGACCCGGGAATCGCACAGGCGTAAAAAGCGGAACACGAGTCCTGCCGCCGGTGTGTGCAGCCGGCCGTCGTATTGCCCCTTGACGCGCGGCGTGTGAGTGAATTTGCCGCCGTAAGCTTCGATTAAATCGCCGAGTGAGATCACTGCCTGGAGCATCCCCGTTTTCGCCCGGGGGCCGCCGATCTTCTTGCTCTGTTCGAGCGCGCCTGTAATCGCGGTTTCGAGTGTCTGCACGATATGAAGGGCGTCTGTCAGGCTGCGCACGCGGTAGTCGCTCGTGCGCGGCAGTGCATCAAAGGTCTTGTCTTTTGACTCAGAGTCCAGGTATTTAAAGTGTTGAGCCAAGCGATCCGCCGATTCTGCAAGGACGAGGTAACGAGCGTCTTGCCGAGTTTTCGCTTCGTATCTTGAGTAACATGCGAGCTGATACAGTTGCTCGGGCAGGCTACAGAAAACGCCCGCCAGCCCTTCCGATGGAACACAGGCCGTGTCGCTAGACCAATCGGGTAGCGGTCCAATCTGCGCCAGCCGCTGATGAAAATCGCGGATCAGACGGAGAACTTCGGCCATTCCCTTGTGGACTTGCGCGCGGCTTGGCTGCTGATCGTTCCGCAAGCAATCCTTGAGAACGGACTCGCGACAGAAATTCAATTCCGCCCAAAAAAGCTGTTCTGAGGACTCCGATAGCCGGGGAAGCTCGAGCCCGTCGATCAGGTAGGTGCGTTGCGCCTCGCTGAGGAGAAAACCTTGCTGGCCGCGATCCTTCAGGTCACCGTCGCAGGAGCGACTTAATCCAACCGTACGATCGTCCTCTTTTCCGTAACCAGGCAGGCGGACCATTCCAGCTCGCCCCCATGCTGGGTCCACTCGCCGCGGCATCGTTCTTTCTCCAAATGAGGCGTCAGTGGCATCCCAGTTGTCCCGATTCGTCTTAACGAAAAATGACTAGATTCGCGGAATGGGCAGTTATGGAATGAACGGCCGCTGTTGGCGGATTGTGTTGAAAAAGTCGAAAATGCCGCCTCAGCAAAATTCGCGCAAAAGCGAGCTGATGGCCGACTTCGGCTTGCGATGCCCACTTAGAGTTTTTGAGAAGGCCACTGGACGGATTCGCCCAAGAGAGGCGGTCCCCCCACGTTCCAAAACGCCAAGCGCATCAGCGGCTCTTAGAAAATCGGTCCCAACGCTGGAAAGGACTTTTTCAACACAATCGGCGCAAAGCGGCCGTTTGCAAAAATGCCGGAAGCGGACAAAGTTGGCCTTACGCCGCCGACAGGCCGAAACAATCCCTCACCGAGTATTGATGCGTGGGTGTTGTATTTATAGGGCCAAAGTTGCTGCGGTCATGCAGGGAGGCGCCCAGAATGAGCTTCGCTACTTCCGGAGCAAATTCCCTCCGGGGCGTTCCTTCTTCAGCGCCTCCCTCTGAGCGTTCTCGGATGCGTCCTCATCCCGATGTTGCGAAAGGGATAGAGCCGAATTTGGCACCCGTGCCGCGAGGGCTCCTCGAGCGCTATGTCACTGGCTTCAGGGACTTAACCGCCGTATACTTAAAAGGAGTCTCGCACTGGAACAAGCGATGACGACGATCCTGTTTATTGTGTCGAGTGCGCGTGAGATCGTGCTGGCGGACGGGTCCAGCCACGAGGCGGGCGTTTTTGCCGCAGAGGCCTTGAAGCCATATGATCACTTCGCGACCGCAGGGATAAAGGTTGCGGTTGCGACCGTGGACGGCCAGCCGCCACAACTTGATCCGTATAGCCTAGAGCCGATCTTCCAGTATCCCGAAGAAGACCAGGACTTTTTGGCGTCGATTACGCGGACGTTCATGCGGCATATCAATGATATTCGGATCACCCTCCAGCACCTGACTGAATTCGATTTGATTGCGGCGCGGCGCATTTTTGAGGCGCTGAAGCGTGCCGGCGCCAAGCCCGATGAGGCGCGCATCCTGATAGAGCGGTCAGCGCGAAAGGCGTGGTCTGAAACCGCCAACTTTGTGAATCTCCTTTCGGCCGATCCACAGGTCACAGCGAAGGTGAGCACCGCTCAGCTTCGAGCCAGCGCAGATGCCGTTCAGGCCGATGCGGAGAGAGGGTCGGACGAAATACGCCAACGTCTTTCGACCGTGCCGGGTTTTCAGAAACCAATCAAATTGGGTGATCTAAGCGATGAGGATATGCTTGGATATGATGCGATCTTTGTTCCCGGCGGATACGGGCCGATGATCGATCTGGCCGCCAACCCTGACGTTCGTCGTCTCCTGCAAGTAATGCACAATCGCTCACGCACAATTGCAGCGGTCTGCCACGGGCCTGCAGCGCTGCTATCCGCCGGCGACCGACCTGACGGTTTGTGGCTCTTCGACGGCTATAGGATGACGGCGTTTACTAACGAAGAGGAGGACCAAACTCGCGTCGGTAAGCGTGGGATGCCTTGGTCCCTGGAGGCGGCCCTTAAGAACCGCGGTGCGGTTTTCGATCATGCGCCAGCCGCATGGACATCGCGTGTCGTCGTCGATCGCACCCTTATCACAGGCCAGAACCCCGCTTCGGCAGTTGCGGTTGCGGACGCGGTGCTCAAGCGAGTGGCTGTTCGCGTGAGGGACGACATGAGCGCACGGGCACAAGTCGCGTCGTTGGCTCACGTACTAGGAGCGTTGCCCGATGGCCACCAAGATGCTCAAGCACTCGCTCTGAAACTGTGTGAGCGACTTAGTGCCCGCGACTTCGAAGGCGCGAATACTCTGATTTTGGCGGAGGCCGCGGTCGACTTCGACCCTGCAGGCATCTGCGGGAGCTTCTCTGAAGAAGGCGCTAAGTTCTTCCGGGATCTGATTTCTGCGTTTCCTGATTTGCGCCTGACTGTGCATTCGGTCGTGGCCGATTCTGAAACGGCTGCCATAGAAATTACCATGGAAGGTACTCAGGGCGCGGACTTTCTCGGCATCCACAACCAGGAAAAGCATATTGATGTTGACCAGGCGTGGGTGATCACGGCCGCTCATGGAAGGATAACGAGCATCCGAGCCTATTGGTGCCAGACGCAGCTGTATCGACGATTGGGGGTCAAGCGTCTCGACCGGATCTCAATCACGGGGTGACGGCTATGTCGAGGGTCAATGCAACGGAGGTCGTAAATTCCTTCTTCGATGCCTACCGTACTCACGACGTCGAACGAATGGTTGACCTGTGTGACGAGATGGCGCGCTTTCGGTCCGTGCCGTTCGAGGTGTGGCGAAAGCAGCGTGTCATTAGGGGCGACGGCAAAGCAAATACGGTCGGCAAGATCCTGTGGAGGGGCCTAATCGAATCATTTCCGGACCTCACCAACAGGGTCACGAAAATTATATCGGACAACGATGGCAATGTGGCTGCGGAAGTCGTGATCAGCGGCACACAGGCAAAGCCCTGGTCCTCCGTCGGATCTCAGGGGCGAAGCTTCCAGTCGCCGCACCTCTTTGTCTTTCACGTTAACGCCGACGGTAAGATCGACAGCATCAGATCGTACTCGGACAACGCCGGCGTTCGCGCACAACTAGGCTGTTTAGATGTCGACTAGGATGAACACACCCCATGGCTTTGATGAAACGCGAAGAATGGGAAGACCTGGTACGTGACGTCGACTGGACGCTGTCGTACGCCGATGACGATGCTGTATTTCCCGAATGGCAATCGGGAACTGGCAAAATTCCTCGCGAGGCCTGGAGCGCTTGGGAGGAAAGTTACAAGATCAGCTATCCAGAGTACGTGTCCATCCAAGCCGAGAAGGAAGCCGCAGCCTTCGCAGTCAAGGCGGCACTTCAGCGCTCGACCATCTTTAGCAGCTTGGATGAGGGATGGAAATCGTGCGCAAAGGTCCATTTCGGTGGGGTGTCGTTGGCCGAATACACGGCTTTCATGGCGGAAGCTCGAATGGCGCGGTTTGGTCTGGCGGGTCCGTGGCGCAACATGGCCGTGTTGGGCGCGCTGGATGAGATCCGCCACTGCCAGCTTAGCCTCTTTTTCGCTCACGAGTTTGTCTCCAAGGATCCTCAGTACGATTGGGCGTTGAAAGCGTTCCACACGAACGATTGGGCGATCGTCTCAGCACGTAGTCTTTTTGATGCCATGATGCTCGCTGGGAATGTCGTGGACACCGCAATCCAATTGCCGCTTGTATTCGAGACGGGCTTCACAAATCTCCAGTTCGTGGGTCTTGCTTCGGATGCACTCGCGTCGGGAGACATCAATTTCGCCAACATGATCTCCTCCGTTCAGACGGATGAAGCGCGGCATGCTCAGCAGGGTGGGCCGACCTTGGAGCTTCTGATGAAGCATGACCCTGTGCGGGCGCAGTGGATCGTGGACAAGATGTTCTGGCTGTCAGCTCGTGTGTTCGCGGTCCTTACAGGTCCAGCAATGGACTATTACACGCCGCTCGATCACCGAAAGCAATCGTACAAGGAATTTATGGAGGAATGGATTATCGGCCAGTTCATCAGAACGCTCCAGGACCATGGGCTCAAGAAGCCCTGGTACTGGAATGAGTTCATCGAGGGCCTGGATATCTGGCATCACTCCTTGCATCTCGGGGTGTGGTTCTGGCGGCAGACAGTGTGGTGGAAGCCTCAGGCAGGCGTCTCCAAGGCCGAACGGAATTGGCTCAATACGAAGTACCCGAAATGGGAAGAGATCTACGGGCCGATCTGGGATCAGATCATTGCCAACGTGAACTGTGGCAATATGCAAGCCACACTTCCGGAAACCCTGCCCTGGCTGTGCAATGCCTGCCACCTACCGCTGTGCACCTATACCTCCTCGCCTGACGGAAAGTACCGAGTGCGGGACTTTCCGCTCACGCATAACAACTACACGTATCACTTCTGCTCGAAGGTATGTCGGCAGATCTGGTGGGAAGATCGCGATATGCTTCACGTGAAGACAATCGGAGAACGCTTTCTTGCCGGCGAAATTCAACCTCGCGACTTTCCCGGTGTCCTCCAGTACATGGGGCTCACCCCTGATGTCATGGGTGATGATGCCTATGGCTACAAATGGGCCACGGATTACCGCGAACTGCTAGGCCCCGAGTCGAGCCACCCCCGACCAAATAGCATCCGCGGCAGGGAACGCATTCCGAGCGAAGCGCTCTCCATCCCGATCAATGCCAAATTCGGCAATGACTTTGTGATGCATGTAGTTGTCGTCAACACGAGCGACACCATGGCCGAAGTTGCGCAAAGGGTCGCTTACCGTTCAGTTGGAAAGCGCGTTAGACCCCAGGATCGCGACATGGTTGTGTACTACGAAGGGCGTGCAGTCGCCGACAACGAAAGTGTGAGCCAAGTCGGCATCGGACCGTTCCAGCAGATCTTCGTCGATTACGCGTCGGACTCTCGGAGAGGGAGATGATCGTGGAAGATGCAGTTGGCCCAATCCTTCGGATGTGTGACGAGGTAGAATCTGTAATTCGCGCGATTCAGGATGATAATCCCGCCGATCTTGAGATAGTGGATCGCGGAGCCTATGTGCGCGTGCAGCGTCGAGGCTTCTTGAGAGTCACTCGTGGGTCGCTCGAGCGTCACTTGGGCGCCGGCTTTCAAATGTCACGGTTTCAGTCGATCATGTCGGCATTTGCGGGCCGGATTCGAACCTCATCTGATGAGATCGTGTGGTATCTCCAAAGCGCCAGCATCTCGTCCAAGGAGAACCCGCGATGAGCACCTCCTCAGGATCAATTTCGCGACGACGGACCTGGAGCGATTTCGGTGACGTGCGGCGGATGCCGAGTGAATACGAGATCGTCACGCACGGTACGAACTGGACGGTCCGTAAGAGCCGCGCCAGCGCTCTGGAGGTCAATCCAACCTCGCCCGCGAATCTATGGTTTCTAACCTTTCGTGATCGTTCCCCGCTGCATGTCGGGGATTGGAACCGCTTTCGTGATCCGGACGAAGTTACATACCGTCGGTACGTGACCATGCAGGATGACCAGGAGACAATCGTCGCAAACCTGCTGGAAGAGTACGCCAACGCCGGTCACGACATAACGCACTCACCTGCATGGCGCGCATGTCTCGCGAAGCTGTTCGCGCCGACCCGGTACTCGGCGCACGCAATGCAAATGGCTTACTCCTATTTGGCACATATGGCGCCCTCATCCTACATCTCGAACTGCGCAGCCTTCGCAGCCGCTGACATGCTACGGCGCGTTTCATTGATAGCGTATCGTACGCGCGAACTTCAAAAGACATGGCCGATGGAGGGGTTTGGGGTGGCGGAGCGGGCCATTTGGGAAACAGATTCCGATTGGCAGGAGACGCGCAGGGCTCTCGAACTTTCGCTCGTTGCCTATGACTGGGCGGAATGCTTCTCTGCGGTCAATTTGGTCCTACGGCCCTCGATCGAGGACGTCCTCAATCGCCAGCTCGGAGAACTTGCGCGCCGCAATGGCGATGAGCAAACCTGGCTGCTTCTCTCAAACCTGTCTCTCGATTCTGAGCGGTGTAATCGCTGGAGTGTCGCACTTGCTAAATTCGCCATCGACGAACGTCCTGGTAACCGCGATGTGTTTGAGCGGTGGATAGCAAAGTGGGTTCCTCGAGCCGATTCGGCCGTCGCCAGCCTCATTGGCGGACTAGCGAGGAATGCGGTACCGCAGAGCGAGATTGTGTCGGGAGCGAGAAGCAAGCGCGAGTCGTTGCTTCGGCTTTCCGGAATTCGATAGGATCGAGAAAGAGCAAAGAGATGAGCGGTTGGAGGGCCGTGATCGAATTGGATGAGATTTGGGAGGGAGACCTTGTAACCCGCAAGGTAGAGGGCATCGATGTTCTGTTCATCAACATTGAGGGCGAGGTATACGCTTATCGGGACAAGTGTCCCCATGCAGGAACACCACTGAGCCAGGGCCTGCTGGGAGACAGAGTGCTAACCTGTTCGAGCCATCTTTGGCAATTTGACATCGTGAACGGTGGCATCGGAGTTAATCCGAAGAACTGTCGGTTGACGAGCTATCCTGTGAAGGTCGAAGACGGGAAAGTGTTGGTACAGATCAGGGCGTCACAAGCAGAACAGACCTGAATGAAGGTCTGCACTGGGCGGCACCTTTGGGAGCTGGTCGGGCTTGTTTTGGAAGGGGTGAGGCCGTGCCGCCCAGCCGCCCGCGGCCGTCGTAAAATGCGAGGAACCGGCCGTTTCAAAGCGCGTGAGGAGTCTTGACCTCTTCGGAACGTCCCGCCCCAAGGGGTACCTCCAGGCGCGCCCGCAATATCCAACGGAGGGCGGGGCTCACTGCGGTCCGTCGCAGCCCGGGCGGGTGGGCGCTACAGGGCTTCGTCGTGGGCATGGGGTCGGTCTAGACAGAGGGCGCGAGCTGTATGTAACCTCGCAGGTAAGACGAGGTCACAAGGAAATGGCCGATCGGCCCACGACCTTGGCCGAGCCCGAATTTTTGTTCGGCCCCTTCCGTCTCCTTCCAGCACAGCAGATTTTGCTGGAGGGAGGAGCACCTGTGCGCATCGGCAGCCGCGCGCTAGAGATCCTGACTGCATTGGTTGAGCATGCGGGCCAGCTGGTAAGCAGGGGCGACCTGATAGCTCGCGCCTGGCCCAACACCTTCGTCGAGGAGGCCAATCTCAACGTGCATATCGGGGCGCTTCGAAGAGCGCTGGGAGGAGGCCACCCTGGCAATCGATACGTTGCGACTATTCCCGGTCGGGGCTACCGCTTCGTGGCCCCGGTCAATCTAACCGAGTCGCGAGTGCAGCCGGTTCTCCGGGCAGATGCGGCAATGCGCGCGCACAATCTGCCAGCCGCATCGACCCGATTGATCGGTCGTGACGACGCAGTCGATGCGCTCCTGAGGCAGTTACCGAAGCACCGGTTCGTCACGGTCGTAGGCCCCGGTGGCATCGGAAAGACGACAGTTGCTCTCGCGGCGGCCGAAGCCCTGCTAGGCGCTTACAAGCACGGTGTGTGGTTTATCAACCTGGCGCCACTGCGTGATCCGCACTTTCTTCCTGGTGCCCTCGCTTCCGCGCTCGAGCTAACGATCCATTCTGGGGATCCGATGCCCGCGCTGGTAGCCCACCTGCGCGACAAGCAGATGCTGATTTTGCTCGATAGTTGTGAGCACCTTGTTGAGGCGGCTGCCGCTTTCGTAGAGCAGATCATCGGCGGTGCTTCCGGTTTACAGGTCCTGGTGACTAGTCGTGAGCCCTTACGCGTGACAGGTGAGCACGTGCACCGTCTATCGCCGCTGGAAGGCCCGCCCAGCTCCTCCAGGATGACCGTGGCGGAGGCACTCGCGTTTCCCGCCGTCCAACTCTTCGTCGAGCGCGCGGCCGCAAGCCTGGAGGGCTTCGAACTTACTAACGCGGATGTCCCTATCGTCGCCAATATTTGTCGCAAGTTGGAAGGCATCCCGCTCGCAATTGAACTTGCGGCCACCCGCGTCGACGCCTTCGGAATACGAAAGCTATCAGACCTCCTCAACGATCGATTTCAATTGCTGAAGCAGGGGAGGCGAAGCGCTTTGCCGCGTCATCGAACCATGGCCGCGGCACTGGACTGGAGTTACGAGCTGCTGCGTGAGGACGAGCGTGTCATTTTGCGCCGCCTTTCCGTGTTCGCCGGCGCATTCACACTCGAGTCGGCATGTGCCGTCGCTGCCAGCGGCGCGATCGCTGATCCGAAGGTCATCGAGGGCGTGGCGAATTTGGTCGCGAAGTCGCTGGTCCTGGCGGACGTAAGTGGCGCCGTGGTGCAATACCGGCTGCTCGACACTACGCGCACTTATGCCGTGCAGAAGCTCGCCGAGAGTGGCGAGCTGGAAGCGCTTCTACGACTTCATGCCGAACATCACAGGGACCTATTCAAGCAGGCCGAAGCCGAATGGGAGGCGCGCCCTACCGCCGAGTGGCAGGCCGACTATGGGCACAAGATCGACGAGGTCCGCAGTGCTCTGAACTGGACGTATTCCGCAAGCGGCGATGCCTCGATTGGCGTAGCGCTAACAGTCGCTGCAATTCCTTTGTGGATGCACTTATCGCTGATGGACGAATGTTGCGCATGCGTCGAACGGGCGCTCGCAAGCGATTCCACCGAACGAATACGTGACGATTACGACGAGATGAAGCTTAATGCCGCACTTGGCGCGGCGCTGCTGTATTCGAGAGGTCCGCTGCCCGAAACAGACGTTGCCTGGACGAAAGCGCTTCGAATTGCAGAACACCTCGCCGACAGCAAATATCAGTTACGGGTGCTCTGGGGTCTATCCATTTATCGCGTCTATATCGGGGATTATCGAGCAGCACTTTGGTTCGCGAAAAGGTTTCAAGCCGTCGCAAACGAGAACGGCGACGCAGCCGATCGGCTGAGCTGTGATAGACTAATGGCGACCGCGCTGCACTATACGGGGGATCAGACGGGCGCGCGACGGCGCCTCGAGCGCATGCTCAGTCAATACGTTTCGCCCGCTCACCGATCGCATGTCGCCCGCTTCCAATTCGATCAGCCTGTGGCAGCGCGGAGTACGCTCTCGCATATCCTTTGGCTGCAGGGATTCCCCGATCAGGCGGTCCGCATGGCGCAAAGCGCTCTTGAGGCTGCCAGAGCCACCGACCATGCGCTCTCTCTGTATAATGCGCTAGGCCACGCGGCGTGTCCAATCGCTCTGTATGTTGGCGATTGGGTGGGGGCGCGACGCTTGCTCGCGATGCTCCTGGATCATTTGGAGAAGCACGGGCTAACCGTCTGGAACGCGTTAGGACTTTGTTTGCAGGGCACCCTGCTCGTCAAGCAGGGCGATATGAACGGGTTGCCGCTTCTTCGAAGCGCTCTGGACGACCTTCGTGAAATGAGGTTCGGGTTGCGATACTCAGCTTATCTCGGCACGTTGGCCCAAGGTTTGGGTGCTGCTGGGCGCATGAAGGAAGCGCGCGCCGCGATCGGGGAAGCGCTCGATTGGTCCGAACGCAGCGAAGAGCGCTGGTATTTGGCAGAATTGCTGCGCATCAATGGCGAACTCTTTCGATTGGAGGGGTCGGCTTCTGCGGCCCAGACTGCCGAGGACCAGTATCTGCAGGCACTCGAATGGGCGCGCCGGCAGCAAGCATTGTCATGGGAGCTGCGTGCCGCGACGAGCCTGGCCCAGCTCTGGCACCAACAAGGCAGGACCGCTGGCGCTGATGAACTTCTCTCTTCGGTCTACGGTCGGTTCCGCGAGGGGTTCGAGACTGTTGATTTGAAGTCTGCTCGCGCGTTGATCGATGATCTCCGCAAAACCCCGGCGTAGATTTTGATGATAGGGGCTTAACGAAGGCGCTTTTCGATGCCCGACGTCTAGTCGCGGGTGGTCTCGTACAAGAACCAGACCCGGCGTTCCGTCTCATCGATCCAGTTTTCCAACAAGCTGGCAGTTGCAACATCGCCGTGCTCATCGCAGAGCGAATGGGTTTCGCGCATGAGCTCGACAAGGCGCAAATTGTCGTCGCGCAGCTCGGCCAGCATGTCATCTGGCGTGACGTATTCGGCATCATTGTCCATAAGGCGCTGCCGGCGGCCTATGTCCCCGATCGAATGGATTGTGCGGCCTCCGATTTTGCGCGCGCGCTCGGCGATTGCATCTGTCATCGCAAAAATCTGGTCACCCTGTTCATCTAGCATTAAATGATAGTCTCGGAAGTGCAGGCCCGACATATGCCAGTGAAAGTTTTTGGTCTTGAGGTAGAGCGAAAAAACGTCGGCCAGCAGTATGGTGAGGGCGCCGCTAACGTCACGGACTGCGTTTGCGCCGAGATCGGACGGAGTTGCCAGCGGTGAATTGCGACGCTCCAGTGCCGTGCTCATCCCTACGTCTCCATTTTCGGTGCCGCCGTGCGACGGAACTCCGTCTGCTGTGTTGGGCAGACAAGGGATGAGCGTTTCGCAACCTCGTCTTGGTGCCCAAGGCGGAACGTTGGTCTAAGCCAACGATAACCCGTTCCCCGGCGGGGAGAAATTAAGGCTGGTAAAAATTAGTAAATGCCGCAACGTCTTGTTTGTGGTGACCGTGCGCCGGCCAAATTCAAAAATTTTACATCGTTTTACTTTCTCCGGAGCGGCTGAAACGCGACCGGCTTTGCGGCTATGGAAACGGTCCCGATGCCCGGATTCCGAGAGACCTCGTCTGCGTCAACCGGGACTAAACCGATGTGAATCGGGCTAAGATGGATGCAGTTCGCTTCGGTGGTGTCTGTCTGATTAGGAGTTCGCAACCCAAGAATGTGAGCTCTCAAGTCCGCAAGATCACTCTTTGGGTGCGGTCATGATTTTCATCTTCATCGTGTGAACGCCGCCTTCGGCAAGCTCCGGCAACTTGGCGAACCACGCTTGAACATACGGCTTGGCATTGTGGGCCTCAAAGTCCGACTCGTTGGCGAAGATTTCATAGAAGATGAAGTGGCCATTCGCCTCCCGGTCTTCTTGCAGGAAGTATCCGATCGTTTTTGGATCGCTCCGAACGAGCTTGATGAGCGGCAGCGTCGCAGCGCGCAGTTCGCTCTCCCTTCCTGGTTTGGCCCGGATCTCAGCGACAACCGAGAAGGCGTTGTCCGGTACACCGCTATATCCGGCTCGTAGACCGTCTTGCCCGTGCGATTGCGAGCAAGTCATTACAAGGGCGAATAATATCAAGCCGAAGGAACGCGTTTTGAAGAGTTGTGACATGCCTAATCTCCCACCGAAAATCGACGCTCAACCGGCGCTTTGGATTCGGCGACGCCGTTCGTAGGCCTGCTGGAATGCTTGCTTCACGGGGTCGAGCGCCTGAACGAACTCAAGCTGCTCGCCTTCAGGCCCCTTGCAGTAAATCAGCGCCCAGCCGTTCGACTTGCCTTGCGTAATCTTGTTGGTGTTGGCACTCATCGGCGCGGCCTTGCGCTGCCCTTCCGTTTCCACCGAAACGACACGGTTCGCCTTCACCTGAGTCATGCCACGGCGGGCGCATTCGGCCTCAAGATCGCTGATGAATTTCGCAAAATTCACGTCATCGCGAATGTAGAAGCAGATATGCATGGATCGGGGATAAGCCGGGCTCATATGGTCGCGCGGCTCCGCCCAACTATCTCCATTTCCCATGGGCTGCTCAGCCTCGCGATACTGCAAGAGCTCGATCACGAAATTATCGAATTGGACGAAGCGGACATCCAACCGTTGCGCGCCGCCTTTCAAGTCAGGCACTCCGATCGTACGAGGGTCGACTTTAAGCTCTCTCGCAATGATCTCCTGGTCGGTCATGAGTGTGTTATGGATCGGCGCGCCGTGAAAGTCGCCGTCGCGCATGACTTCATTGCCACCGAGAACCTCGGTGTAGAATTCGAAAGCGCGGTCCATATTCTGAACTGTAAGCCCGAAGTGCTGGGCTCCTTGAAGTCGCGCGCCCAAAGGGCCGTTGTCGCGATCATTGCTGGTCTGCTGCGCCGTTGCGGGCGAAGCCGAGGCAAGAAGCGACGAGGCAACTCCAGTGAGCGTGGCCACTCCGGCAGCACGGATGACTTCGCGGCGCTCGTGACTGATCGGCTCGATGCCTGTATTTGTCCTACTCATAACCGTACCTCCTTTTCGCTATTGAAGTGGCGAGCCAGCACAAGGTTATGGGCGACGGTGCTCCGATGCACCTTAAGTGATGTAAAGTCCGGTTAAGGCACTTGCGATAGAAGCGAAGCAGCCTGCGTTAAATGACAATTCTGAATCGCTTCGTCGCGTGGCTCCTCGCAATGTCGCGAGTTCTCCGAACCATATTGGAGACCACAGCTGACCATATCGGGCGCTAGCCTCGGAAAGGCCTATTCGAGCTTGTCGAAGACATCGCTAGAAGCGCGTCGGTTCAGGAGAATTCGTTATCGAGCGACTTCACATTCATTCCACGAACCTCGGTATCGGGCCGAGCTGCGGCGTGGCATGGTCAAGTTCGATGAATGTCTCGTCGACATAGCACCAGCCCCAACCCTCTGGCGGGTCGTAACCCTCGATAATCGGATGTCGGTTGGTCTGAAAATGCTTGGTGGCGTGCTTGCCGGGCGATTGGTCGCAACAACCGACGTGTCCGCATGAACGACAGATGCGCAGGTGTACCCACAAACTGCCGGTCTTCAAGCATTCCTCACAGCCTCGCGCACTCGGCGTAACGGTCTTAACGAATTCTTGATGGGAACAGGAACCCGACATCAGGCGTCTCCGTGCGGCGAACTAGCGACCTGCGCGTCAGTAAGCTCCCGTCAGAGCACGCGGAACCTCAACTGACCGGCCATATAGCGCCCCAATTCGAGCCAACGCCAACCTCTATGGCATCGGCTACGATGTAAAAGTTCGTAAATGTTGATGAACCAAAGGGGGAGGCGCGGGCCTCTTAGGGGTATTCGCTACCAAAAGGTCCCTAAACCTTCGAGGCTGCGACCGAAGGTATTGCTTTGGTGCCTGGACCTGCGCGCCTAATTCGGCCGCAGCATGCCAAGGCCATCGAGGATCATAAAGGATCGTCCGTGCCAGCGCGACCATATCGGCTTCCCGAGTCGCCACGATCGCCTCGGCCTGGTCAAAGCCGGTGATCAGTCCGACGGCAATGACAGGAATTCCGACGGCTGTTTTGACGGCCCGAGCCAATGGCACCTGATAGCTTGGCCCCACGGGAATCTGCTGAGCGGGATGGAGACCGCCGCTTGAAATATGGACGGCGTCGCAGCCGGCAGCTTCGAGCATCGCGGCAAAGGCGCAGGTTTGTTCGATGTTCCAGCCTCCCTCCACCCAGTCAGTGCCGGATATGCGTACGGTGACAGGCCTGTCGGGGATCGCCTGCCGAATAGCCTCGAATACCTCAAGCGGAAAACGCATGCGATTTTCCAAGGATCCGCCATACGTATCGTCACGTTGATTGGAAAGCGGTGATAGGAATTGATGCAGGAGGTAGCCGTGCGCGCAGTGAAGCTGTATCAGGTCGAGACCGATACGCCGGGCGCGTTTCGCCGATGATACGAATGCATCTCGTATGACTCGAAGTCTATCGCAATCGATCATCCGCGGCGACATCTGACCTTCGGCGTAAGGTATGGATGAAGGTGCTTCCGTCTGCCAGCCATTTGGCGCGCTTGATGTGATCTGACCCCCTCCAGACCAGGGCGCTTCAGTGGACGCTTTGCGGCCAGCGTGGTTCAATTGAATGCCGATTGGTATGCCGGACCACCTTCGGATTCGATCCAGCGTAGAACTCATCGCCATTTCGGTCTCACCGCTCCACAGGCCCACATCAGCCCAGGTGATGCGACCATCCGGGAGCACGGCTGTCGCCTCGACCGTCAGCAGAGCCGCTCCAGAGACGGAAAGGTGACCTAGGTGGATCAGGTGCCAGTCGTTCATGCAGCCATTCTCTGCCGAATATTGGCACATTGGCGCGATGACGATCCGGTTTGACAATTCGAGCGAGCCGACCCGAACAGGTTCAAAGAGGGCAGGACGACGCTTCATTGCGATTTTCCTCGGGTAGTAGGCGTTGTTCCGACTGAACTGCCAGGCGCGGTTGCTGCTGACGGGGCCGGTACCGTCCTTAGCGCAAAGGATTTCATTGAGAGCGACGGCGCCGAAGGCTTCCCTGGTTCATGGGGCGCCGACCTTTCCTCGAAAACGTCCAGTAGCTGAAGCCGACATAGGCCAGTATGACTGGTACGACTCCGGCGAATGCAAAAAACGAGGCCACCTGTGTCCGATGTTCGGATACTGCGTCCCAGATGCTCAGGACGCCAGGAATGGCGTACGGCCAGACACTCGCGCCGAGCCCACCCAACGACGCTAGGAACAGCAAGATCGCGCAAAGAAACGGCGCCTAATCGTGCTGCCCTGACCGCAGCGTCCCGACCCGAGCGGCTGCGGCAACGAGAGGAAGCGGCGCGAGCGACAACATGTGGGGGAGCGTGAACCACCGACGCCGGCAAGCGGAAGTTAAAGGTTGTAAAAAGGAAGAAAAGGCTCTCGTCGGACTTGTTCTCGAATTCTACAGTACAAACGGGTTAGTCTCGACGTTGTTCAATGCAAGCGAATTCGGTTAATCGTGCTCGTAGCCGCGAATTGAGGCGGTGGCCTGGCCTATCAGAATTCGGATAAAGCGCCGCGAATTGCCTGCGGGCCGCCTGCGTCAAGCTTTTACCTCTCTTTACTTGCTCATCCACAAGGGTTGGCCAACCTTGGCGCATCGAAGCGGCCCACTCAATCTAGATGGTAGAAGCGTGAGAGATGGCGGAAGCAACGGCGCCTGCAGTAGCCACACCAAATCTCTTTCAGACGGTCAATCCCGCGACTGGCGAGAAGGGACCGGTGTATCAAGGACGTACTGTCGACGAGGCGTTGTCGATTGCGGCCGATGTTCACCGGGCGCAAATTACCTGGCGTCGGACGGGCTTTAAAGAGCGCGCTCCTTTGATGAAGAAGGCAGCTAAGGTCATTCGCGACAATAGCATGCGGTACGCGAAGCTTATGACAGATGAAATGGGCAAGCCTATCACCGACGGCCTTGCCGAGCTCGAGAAATGTGCGTCGTGTTGTGAGTATTTTGCCGAGATTTCGGACAAATTTCTGAAGCCGGTGCCGCTCGATATGAGCGTTGGCTATTCGGGACCCGGCGCGCCACCCAAGGCTTTCGCGACTTTCAATCCCCTCGGCGTCATCCTCGCGATAATGCCATGGAATTTTCCGTTCTGGCAGGTCATCCGGTTCGCAGCGCCGCATCTGATGGCGGGGAACGGTGGCGTTTTGAAGCACGCTTTCAACGTGCCGGGATGTGCGTTGGCTCTGGAGGAGATCTTTAGGTTGGCGAAATTCCCCGTGGACCTCTTCCGAACTATGCTGCTTTTTGAGGCCGCTGATCGAGGATCCGCATATCGCCGCGGTAACGTTGACCGGCAGCGTCGCCGCCGGAAAGTCGGTCGCCGCGATCGCCGGCGCAGTAATGAAGAAGGGCGTGTACGAGCTCGGCGGCTCGGACGGTATATCGTGCTCGAAGACGCCGATCCCGTCGCTGCCGCCAAGATCTGCGTTCGTGGGCGCATGGTGAACAGCGGCCAGAGCTGCATCGCTGCCAAGCGACTTGTTGTGGTCGAAGGCGTAAGGCAGGCTTTTGAGCGCGCCCTGGTCGAGGAGATGCGGTGTTTCGAGATGAGTGATCCAAACGATCCGAAAACCGTTCTTGGGCCGATGGAAAGCGTGCATTTGCGGGATCAGATCGCAAATCAGGTCAGGCAAAGCATCGAAAATGGTACTCAAGTGCTTTTGGGCAGCGAGGCACCTAAGCGCGCGGGCGCTTGGTTTCCGGCAACGATTCTGACGAATGTTCTCCCAGGCCAAGCGGCGCATGATGAAGAACTGTTTGGGCCCGTTGCTGCGGTCATATCGGCCAAAGATGAGCCGGACGCGATTCGTATCGTGAATGCGAGCGAGTTCGGTCTGGGATCGGCCGTGATAACCGCCGATACGGCACGCGGCGAGCGCATCGCGAGCGAGGAATTGGATGCGGGAGCCGCGTTCGTAAATCAAAACGTTCGGTCGGATCCCCGGCTGCCATTCGGCGGCGTCAAGAATAGCGGCTACGGACGAGAGGTGTCGGAGTTCGGCATTCGAGAGTTCTGCAACATCAAGACGGTCCTCATCGAGGAACTGTAGGGGACCGCGGTTCAGGCTGGTGCCCGCGTTGACTATGAAGATGGCAGCAAAAGATCCCCACCAAATGAAGGAGCGTAGCTATGAAATCATACAAGAGCGTTGTGCGCTTGAGCCTCCTCCTGGCCGCGATGGTTGCGATCGGCCCGCCAGCTTCGGCTGCCCAACTGAAGGCCAAGACCGCAATCCTTGTCCATGGTGCGTTCGCGGACGGGTCGAGCTGGGAGAAGGTCATCCCGTACCTCGAAAAGGCCGGGCTCAAGGTTATTGCGGTTCAGAACCCTCTCGACTCGCTGGACAACGATGTCGCCACAACCAAGCGGGCAATTCGGAACGCGGAAGGTCCTGTCGTCCTGGTCGGCCATTCGTGGGCTGGGGCCGTCATCACCGAAGCGGGAAACGACGAAAAGGTCAAATCGCTCGTGTATGTCGCGGCCTACGCGCCAGACAAAGGCGAGTCGGTGCATAGCGCTTCTTCGAAATATCCAGATCCGGAAAGCCTGAAAACCTTCGTCAAGGACCCGGACGGCTACCTCACGATCAGCGAAGAGGGCATCAAGAAATATTTCGCGGCCGACCTTTCACCCGAAGAAAAGGCAATCGTAGCGGCAACGCAGGGACCGTTCCACATCAGGACCCTGACCGCTCCAATAAGCCAGGCCGCGTGGCGCGAGAAGCCGACCTTCATGGTCGTCGCGACGAAGGATGCGATCATTCCGCCGCAAATGGAAAGGGACCAAGTGAAGGCGGCCAAGGCTACGGCGATCGAGGTGCCGTCGAGTCACGTCGCGATGCTGTCGTTCCCGAAGGAGGTCGCTGAGCTGATCGTCAAGGCGGCGGAGTAACGTGCCGCAAGAGATGGTGCCGGCATGCACGACCGTCACTTTGGTCGCATGTCTTGAAACAACGGTCAACAAAAAGGAGTAGTATCATGGCAATCAAAACCATCGTTCTTGTGCATGGCGCTTTTGCCGACGGTTCTTGCTGGGCAAAGGTCATTCCGTTGCTCGCGAAGCGCGGCCTGAAGCCAATCGCCGTTCAAAATCCGCTCAGCTCGTTGGTGGACGATGTTACGGCTGCTCACCGGGTCATTCGGATGCAGGAAGGTCCGGTTCTTCTGGTCGGTCACTCCTGGGGTGGCGCAGTCATTACGGAGGCCGGCAACCATCCTCAGGTGAAAGGGCTTGTCTATATCGCGGCCGGCGCGCCGGATAGCGGTCAGTCGTTCGCCGACTGGTGGAAGGACTATACGCCCGCGCCAGGTGCGGCCGAAATCAAACCGTACGGCGAGGGCTATGTTGCATTGACCCCCGAGGGGGTCCGGAAGCATTTCGTGCAGGACATCCCGTCGGACGAGGCCGATATCGTGTACGCGACCCAGGGCCCGCTGGCAGTGAAGTGCTTCGGCGACAAGATCACGGCGGCGGCGTGGCGCTCCAGACCAAACTGGTACATCGTCGCAGCGCAAGATCAGACCATTCCTCCTAGTGTTGAGCGCGACTCCGCTAGCCGAATGGACGCCGAGACTCTCGTGCTGGAAAGCTCACATGTGCCGATGCTTTCGCAACCCGATGTCGTTGCGGAATTCATCGCCAAAGCGGCGTCGTCTCTCTAGACTCATGAGTATCGGCGAGCCTCGGGACTAAATCAAAGCCGCCTTTTGGAGGCTCTTCTCCGGTGCAAGCGGACTTCCGCTTCTGGCCCCTCGCGTCTCTTGCTGCGGCTGCACGAAAATAGTCATTGTCGGAGCGAAGCGGACATGACCGAGGTTTATGAGTACGCGCCCTTAGAATGACCCGCCATCGGGCTCAATTAAATGGGCATAACGGCTCGCAAGATTTCGCAATCTGTAAATTACCTAGTGTGAAGCGCCGCTATGGATCAGGACGGCTTACGATCGATCGGCAGCGGCGCCTGTTCGGCCACAAGGCCTCTCTTTTCGCAACGCGTACCAGAAATCAGCGGGAATGTTGGTCTTGAGCGCCGCGTGATCTTCAGAGATTCGCTCCGGTTTGCTGGCCCCGGGAATAACCGCGGCCGAAGCCGGGTGCGCCAGAGAGAACTGCAGCGCCGCTGCCTTGATCGGTATCTTGTAGTCTGCGCAGAGGTCGGAAATCTTCTCCACCTTCGCTGCGATCGCGGGCGGCACCGCTCCGTATTCGAAGTGATGGCCGCCTGCGAGCACGCCGGAGCTATAAGGGCCGCCAATCACGATATCGACTTTCTTGCGCTGCGCGGCGGGCATCAGACGCTGGAGGGCCAACTCATGATCGAGAAGCGTATAGCGGCCGGCGAGCGAGGTGGCATCCGGGTCTGCCTCGGCGAGACCGAGCAGAAGCTCCACAGGTTCGACCTTATTCACGCCGAGGCCCCAGCCTTTGATTAGACCTTGGTCGCGGAGTTTCGACAATGCTCGAAAAGCCCCCGTTCGAGCGGTTTCGAACATTGCGAGCCAGCGATCGCCGTAGAAATCCTGCGCGATATCGTGCACCCACAACGAAATCGAGATGGTCGACCTTCATGCTCTCGAGGCTGTCCTCGATCGATTTCACCGTGCCATCGGCCGAATAGTCGGGAATGATCTTGTTGGGGCGACCATGTTTGAAGATTTCGCCCTTCTCGCCGTGCTCTCGGCCGCCTGGATCTTCGATCTCATCGAGGATAAGCCGGCCGACCTTCGAACTGAGAACGTATTCGCTGCGAGGTCGCTTCAAGAGTGCTTTACCAAGGCGGATCTCCGCGAGGCCGGCTCCGTAGAACGGAGCGGTATCGAAAAAACGCGTGCCCGCGTCCCAGGCCGCGTCGACCGTCGCAAGCGCCTCGTCCTCGGGAATGTCCCGATACATGTTGCCAAGCGGTGCTGTGCCAAATCCCAACGGCCCTGCCAATAGTGCTTCCGTGACTCTCATGTGAAGCCTCCGGTGAACGATGGTGTTGGCGTTGCGGACGGACGGCGCGGAGCAGCGCGCGTCCATCCAGTACGGCAAGAACGCGTCATCCTCGACTCTATGCTGCGGATCTCCAACTGAGTAATGGTTATTTGTAAATTGAGGCAAATCGCTCGCCGCGAAAGCCAACGTGAGGCCTGAGGCTGTGTAATCGCAGGCCATTCCGAAATTCGACGATTTACATCTCTTTACGGGTTTCTGCGCGCCGTTCCGATTATACGGGACGGCCAAGACAATGTTGTCATGCCTGACGGAGTCTTGGCTGACGGCGGACGCAGGATGTAGTCGTTGCCGAAGCGGCGATAGCCGCGCTTGGACCAGAGCTTCGGAAGTTATGGTGACAACGTCGCGAAGGGACATACCGACATGATCGAGCTCACGGTCAATGGGGTCAAACACCAAGTCGACGTAATTCCCGAGATGCCTTTGCTTTGGGTGTTGCGCGACGAGCTCGGCATCACGAGTCCCAAATACGGCTGCGGGGTAGCGCAATGCGGCGCCTGCACCGTCCAGATAGACGGAGCGGCTGTCCGTTCGTGCCAGGCGCATATCGGCGACCTGGCGGGTAAGTCGGTGGTCACGCTCGAAGGGTTGAGCAACGGAGACCAGCACCCGGTTCTGCAGGCCTGGATCGAACACCAGGTTCCGCAGTGCGGCTACTGCCAGACCGGGCAGATCATGCAGACCATTTCGCTTCTTGAGCTGATTCCCAAGCCAACGGACGAGGACATCAATGAGGTGATGTCCGGCAATCTATGCCGTTGCGGAACCTACCCGCGCATTCGTGCTGCGATCCATGCGGCTGCCGCAAAAAAGAAGGCGGAGAAGTGAGATGGGCGACATACAGAGCATTTCCCGTCGGGCTTTCGTTTTCGGCTCCGCCGTCCTAGCCGGCGGCATCGCGTTCGGCTCCTACAGCGATGCTGAATCGGTCGCTACGACCGCCAGTGGCAATCCATTGGCCGTCGGCCTCGGGCCCAACTCCGTCACCTTCAATCCCTGGGTCGAGATAAGCCCGGAAAAAATAACGCTCATCGCTCAACACGCCGACATCGGTCAGGGCGTCGGCTCCGTGCAGCCGATCATGATCGCCGAAGAGATGGACCTCGATCCAGGGCAGTTCGAAATTCGCTTCGCGGGGCCCAGTCACGCCTACTTCAACACCGGCTTCGCAGACGAGTTTGCGCCGTTCCTGGCCGCGGACCAAAGCCCGGCCGCCGAAGCGGCACGCGCCGCCGCGCTTGAATCGCTTAGAAAGTCAGGCCTGCAGATGACTGGCGGGTCAAGCACGGTCCCGGATACGTACGAAAAGTTACGTGTCGCCGGCGCGGTCGCGCGCGAGACGTTGAAGGCCGCGGCGGCCAAACGTTCGGGCGTTCCTGTCGCCGACATTCGCACTCGGTCCGGCCATGTGATCCTGCCCGACGGGACCAAAATTCCCTACGTTGAACTCGCGGCGGAAGCCGCGACGATTCCGCCGGTGCTGGATGTCAAGCTGCGCGACCCGTCCAAATGGCGGATGCTGGGCAAGCCGATGACGCGCCTCGACGTTCGGTCGAAGGTCATGGGCGAGCTGAAGTTCGGCATCGATCTGAAGATGGACGGCATGATGTACGCCTCGGTCAAGCTGAACCCCAACAAGGGTCAGCCCCTGAAATCGTACGACGCGAGCAAGGCGCATGCGATGCCGGGGGTGAAAAAGATCCTCGAGATCAAAAATGGCGTCGCGGCGATCGCGACGAACAGCTGGTACGCGATGAAGGCGGTCGAAACGATCGAATGCGAGTGGTCGCCCTCGACGTATCCCGCCGAGCAAGCCGACCATTGGAAGGTTTTGGAAGCGTCGTTCAAGCCCGAATTCCTGGGCAAGGAGTGGCGGAGAATCGGCGATGTCGAAGCCGGATTGAGGGGTGGCACGCTGGTCGAGGCGGAGTATCGCGCACCCTATGTGGCACATCAGCCCCTGGAGCCGCTCAATGGGATGGCCGTCGTCACCGACGCCGGGATGGAGATCTGGGTCGGCCATCAGAGCCCTCAATTCGTGCAGTCCATCGCGGCAACGGCGATCGGCCTCAAGCCGGAACAGGTCACCTTTCACAATCAATGGACCGGTGGAAGTTTCGGGCACCGTCTTGAGTACGAGAACGTGCGTGTCCTGGCCGAAATCGCAAACCAGATGCGCGGGACGCCGATCAAGCTCGTTTTCTCGCGCGAGGAGGACTTTCTCCAGGATATTCCGCGACAGATTGCGATCGCCCGACACAAGGGGAGCGTCGACAGGGGGAAGATCGTCGCGGCCGATCTGCAATTGGCCTCGACAGCTCCGTTGAAGGGGCTGCTCGAGCGTTCGGGCATACCCTCGAAGGATCCCGATGCCCAATTGGCCTCCGGTCTGTGGAACGTCTATTACGACATCCCGAATTTTCGGGCGACAACCTATGAGGCGAAGGGGCTATCGCCGTGCACCACGTGGCGGTCGGTCGGAGCCTCGACTGCCGGCTTCTTCACCGAAAGCTTCATCGACGAACTGATCCATGCGGCCGGTCTCGATCCATTGAACGCGCGCATCGAGATGTGCGCCGTTCCGACCTACCGCAAGTTGCTGGAGACGCTCGCGGAGATGTCGGATTGGAAGGGGCCGCTCGGCAACGGCAAAGGACGGGGCGTCGCGTTCGTGGAGGCGTTCGGGACGCCGACAGCCGAAGTCGTCGAAGTCACGGTGACGGACAAAGGCATCAGGATCGACAAGGTCTGGGTCGCTGTCGATGTCGGCAAGGTCGTCGATCCCGTCAATTTCGAAAACCAGGTGCAGGGAGGGGTGGTCTGGGGGCTCGGCCACGCCATCAATTGCGAGCTGACGTACGCAAAGGGCGCGGTGCAGCAGACCAACTACAACCACCACGAAGCCATGCGGATCTACCAATGTCCGGTCATCGAGGTTCGCGGACTCGAGAACGATCCCAAAGTGAGAGGCGTCGGAGAGCCGCCCGTTCCGCCCGCCGCGCCCGCGCTCGCAAACGCGATATTCGCGGCGACAGGAAAGCGGATCCGCGAAATGCCCTTCAACAAGTTCATCGATTTCGTGTGAGGGCCGAGCCATGAAGAGTTCTCTGATCGCGGTCGTGATCGCAGCAGCTTCATCGATTGCGGCCCTCACCGGGATCGTCGCGGCCAAGGACGAGATCGTCAAGGATGCGCTGCCGCGGGGCAGCGTCAGTCGCGCCGAGGGGTTGGAGGCCTGGAAGCGGATTGAAGCCGTCGTGACGCATCCACGTTGCGCCAACTGCCACGTCGACGCCAAGGCGGTCCCGATATGGACGCCGGCGGGTGAAACCAAGCCTCGGGTGCATGGCATGAACATCCACGGCGGAGAGAGCCGCATCGGGGCTGAGGCGATCCGCTGCTCGACCTGTCACATGACCTCCACGCAGGCGAACGATCCCGCACCGGCGCCGCCGCGCGCCGGTATCGACTGGCAGCTTGCCCCGGTGGCTTTCATCTGGTTCGGCAAGAGCGGCGCCGAAATTTGTGCGCAACTGAAGGATCCCAAGCGCAACGGCGGTCGCGACGCCGTTGGTCTCCTTGTACACTTGCGGCACGATGCATCGCTAAGTGGCTTCATCCCCCGGGGGTGGGAGCCTGGAGCAGGCCGCACGACGCCGCCGGGCACCTTCGAGGATCACGTCAAAGACATGGCCCTCTGGGGAGCCGCCGGGCAACCCTGTCCGAATTGATCATTAGGGAACGGCGCGCCGCACCTTGAGCCCAGCGCGTCGATACGAACACCGTCTGATCAAGGGCGGGATCGGACACAATCTGCCGCAGGAAGCTCGCAAGCCTTCGCCGAAGCGGTCATGGACGTCGGCGAGACCTGATGGGCAGTCAATTGGCCCTCTACATCTGTAGCAAAGCAAGGAGAGAGCACATGACCGATTTTCGCAAGGAAAGTGACAGCCTCGGCGTGGTCGAAGTGGCTGCAGACAAGCTGTGGGGAGCGCAAACCCAGCGTTCTCTCGAGCATTTCAGCATCGGTACCGATCTGATACCCCGCGAAATGATCACGGGATACGCGATCCTGAAGAAGGGCGCGGCGGCGGCAAACGGTGCGAGCGGGCGGCTGGACGATACGCGATATAAACTGATTGTCCAGACCTGCGACGAAATCCTGGCAGGCCAGCACCACGACATGTTCCCGCTGCATGTGTGGATGACGGGCAGCGGTACGCAATTCAACATGAACGTCAACGAGGTGATTTCGAATCGCTGCAGCCAGTTGGCCGGTACGCCCCTCGGCAGCCATAGGCCGGTCCATCCCAACGATCACGTCAATATGGCGCAATCGTCGAACGATTCCTTTCCGTCGACGATGAATATTGCGGCAGGCGTGAACGTCAAACAGCGGCTGATTCCGGCGGTGACAAAATTGCGCGACGCAATCGCTGCCAAATCCCAGGAATGGGACAACATCGTCAAGATCGGCCGAACGCATATGCAGGACGCGACCCCGTTGACGCTGGGCCAGGAATGGTCGGGCTACGCCGGCATGCTGTCGGACGACCTGGAGCGGATCGAAGCAGCCCTGCAGGGCGTCTATCGGCTGGCGCTCGGCGGCACGGCGGTCGGCACCGGCATCAATTCGGCGCCGGGCTTCGCCGAAGCGGCCGCGGCCGAAATCGCCAAGCTCACCGATCTGCCGTTCGTGACCGCCCCGAACAAATTCACCGTGCAAGGCGCGCACGACGCACTGGTGCAATTGTCGGGTACGATGCGCACGCTTGCGGTCTCGCTCTACAAGATCGCCAACGATATCCGGCTGATGTCCTGCGGGCCTCGCGCGGGCTTCGCCGAGCTGTCGATACCGGAAAATGAGCCGGGCTCCTCAATCATGCCTGGCAAGGTCAATCCCACCCAGTGCGAGGCGCTGACCATGATCTCTGTCCAGGTGATGGCCAACGATGTGGCGGTCGGATTCGGTGGCGCGGGCGGTTACCTCGAAATGAACGTCTACAAGCCGCTGATGATCTTCAACATCACGCATTCGATCACGATCCTGAGCGACGGCTGCGTCAATTTCCGCAAATTCCTCGTGGAAGGGACCAAGCCGAATCTGAAGAAGATCAACGAATACGTCGATCGCTCCTTGATGCTGGTGACGGCGCTGTCACCCGTCATCGGCTATGACAAGGCCTCGAAGATCGCGCACTACGCGATGGACAACGATCTCACGCTCAAGGAAGCCGCCCTCAAGCTCGGTTTCGTCAGCGAGGACGAGTTCAACCGCGTTGTGGATCCGGCCAAGATGGTCAAGCCCTATGTAGCCAGCGCCGCGACCTCAACGGCCGCGTAAACGCCTGTTCTGCAGCGAGGGCCGGATTCTCGACCTCGGCCCTCGCGGTCCCGTATGCCGCCCGCTGGAGGAAGGGCCATGACCGAAGAGCGTTCTGAGCTGAGCCTTGCCTTCGCGAGAGTTCTCTTCGTGAACGGCCAGGCAACCGATCAGATCGTCGCCTCTATCCGACGGCTCACCAGCAAGCTCGGGCTGAAAGCGGAGCTGCTACCACGTTGGGGCGAGCTCCAATTGAGATCGGAGAACGACGGGGCGCCGCAAATCGCCTATGTCGAGGCGGATCCGGTCGGGGTTGACATGGATCGCGTCGTTTCCACGATGCAGACGGTCGCCGACATCGAGACGGGCCGGCTTTCGCCGGAGCAAGCGAGCAAACTGATCGAGGCCCTCGCCAAGGCGCCGCCCACGCCGGCGTGGCTTTTCGCTCTGGCCGCAGCCGCCGGCGCAGTCGCGCTCGCGATCATCTTTGGCGTCCACCACGAACTTACCGCGCTTTTGATCTTCCTGAGCGCCGGCGCCGGCGCATTCCTCCGTCGCGCCATCGCTCGAGTGAGCACGAACATCTTCCTTCAACCGTTCTGCGCCGCGCTTCTGGCCGGGCTGATGGGCGGGCTCGCGGTGCACTATCAGCTGAGCACCGCGTTGCGGCTCGTCGTGGTGTGCCCCTGCATGGTGCTGGTTCCGGGGCCGCATATTCTCAACGGCACGCTCGACCTGGTGACCGGGCGGATTCATCTGGGGAGCGCACGCCTGATATATGCCGGCCTCATCGTGGTCGCGATCTCGACCGGATTGCTCTTGGGCCTCGTGCTGACGGGCGCATCGCTGCCCATCGATCCGCCCGGTCAAGGGGTGCCGCTCTGGCTCGACGTCATCGCGGCCGGGGTTGCGGTGGCTTGTTACAGCGTCTTCTTCTCGACACCTCCGCGCATGCTGCCATGGCCCGTCGCGGTCGGCATGCTGGCGCATGCGTTGCGCTGGGTCGCCATGACCGAGCTTGGGGCCGGCGTGGCAACTGGCGCGCTGGTGGCCTGCGTCGTCGTGGGCTTGCTGCTCACACCGGTGTCGCGTCGTTACCACTTACCGTTCGCGGCTATCGGCTTCGCTTCCGTGGTCTCGATGATACCCGGCGTCTACATCTTCAGGATGATGAGCGGGCTGACGCAGATCGCCGATACGGCGCAAGCGACGTCGGAGCTTGTCGGCGCGACGATCGCCGATGGTGTCACGGCAGTCGCGGTCATATTGGCGATGAGTCTCGGCCTTATCGTGCCGAAAATGGCGATCGACCGTTTTGGGGACTGGCGCGCTCGAAGGAGTTGAAGATGCTCATATCCGCGCGAAACTCGGAGGTGGCGAGCAATTCGGTCGCGCCGTCCGACGAACAGGCCGCCGTGCTCCGGATGGAGGACCAATTGCCACCGGTGCTCAGCGTCATCGCGGGCATGGTCGATCTGACCGGATTCTTCATGCTGGGCAATATCTTCACGGCGCACATCACCGGCAACCTCGTGGTCGCGAGCGCGCTGGTGGTGCGGGGAGGCCTGGTGAATCCGGCCCAATTGCTGGCGATCCCGGTCTTCATGATCGCTCTGGCACTAGTCTGGCTCATCGCAGAACTTTCCAAGCGAAAGGGACCCTCCCTTGTGCGGCTGCTGCTGGTCGTGCAGTTCCTGCTGCTTGCGGCGGTACTGGTATTCTGCGTCTCTGCCAAACCGTCGAGCAATCCCCACGGGATGCTTGCCCTTGTCGCCGCCCTCATAACAGTCACCGCCATGGCGTGTCAGTACGCACTGCTCCGCCTGGCGTTGCCCAAAGCAATCTCTACGGCCGTCATGACCGGCAATCTTACGAATACCGTTCTTTCGATCATGGACGCGATATCGCGCGGCCACCCGCTGATGAGTGCCGACGGCGGTCGATTGAAACGATCGCTGCATCTTCTGTTTGGCTTTCTGTTGGGATGCATCATTGCCGCTATGGCGATTTCCACGATGGGCGAATGGGCTTGGTCGCTGCCCGCGGCACTCGCCGCGCTCGTGGTAGCGCGGCCGGTGATGTGGTCCGGCGCCGTTGAAACGCACGAGAGATGAAAGAGCGGAATACGTCCGCTGCAACCCGCGCGCCTTGCGCAGCGCCTCCCGCTCGCGGCAGAGATCGTCAACCTTCGCCCGCATTCGCGATAGCAGAAGCTCGGCGGATGCCGTCGACATGCCCGCCCGCCGCAACATCCGGATCTCGCGCTCCTGGGCGCGGAGCTGGCCGCGCATGCGGGTGATCTCATTGCGCACCCAGTCGAGTTTGGCAGGTCTCACCGCGCGCTCAGGTCCTCGGGCAGTCGCCGGCTTTCCTTATGACCTTGGCGTCGCCGAACTCGCCGCTGGCGGCCGGCTGAACGCGAGTGCGCCGGCGCAGCCGGTCTTCCGCAAGAGCGCCTCGGCCCGCATGGCGGCGGCGTTGGCGCTTGTGCACTCCACCGCTTCGCCTAGCGCGAGACCGTCGTCGGCCAAGACGAAAGGAAGCGCGACGTAGTAGGTGACGTCCATCGCGGCTACTCCTTGCGATCGCGCGCCGAAGGAAGCCGGCCACGCGCGTAGCCGGTCGAGATCTTCGACCGGAGCTCCTTGAGCTGGTATTCGAGGAAGTCGTAATCGCAGGCCAGTCCGAAATTCGACGATTTACATCTCTTTACGGGCTTCTGCGCGCCGTTCCGATTATACGGGACGGCCAAGACAATGTTGTCCGGCGTGGTCGAACTCATCCCTGACAGAGCCTGGCTGACGGCGGACGCTTTCATCGATGTGAAAGGGCTCACGGCGGCATCCAAAAGCAAAACAGGAGGGAAAGACTATGAGCAAGGGAAAGGTGCTTGTGACTGGATCCAATGCCACCCGGATTGAAGTCCAGGGCAGCGGTTGGGGGCCAACGGGCAATTATCTCAACGAAACCGTCGTCCCGATAATGGCGTTGATCAGCGCCGGCTACGACGTTCAGCTCGCCACTCCAAACGGTACCAAGCCGCATATGGACAAAGCCTCCGACTCGGCTGTGCATTTTGGTGGCGACACATCTGCATACGCCCGCGCCAAGGACTTCTGGACTGATGATTCCACGATGAACCAGGTTAGTACCCTGCGTTCGGTGATCGAGGAGACCGGAAGCGCCGCGGTAAACGATCCGAGCGCTACGAACGTCGCGCAGATCGTTATCGGCGGTACGAGACGTCTGACGCCGGACGATGCGTTGTCGATGCCGTCTTTCGGCCATGCGTACTCCGACGATGAGATCGCCGCGGTCGCGAACTACGTCACCGCCCGCTTTGGAGCCAAGGGCTCATCACTCACGGCGCGGGACGTTGCCGACCTGCGAGCACAGGTGTCGAACTAGGCGTTTTTCACCGACTGGCCAATCTTGCCTTCCATAGAAATTGGTTCGGGACGCAAGTTGTTTGGTCCTAGGAGGCCGGCATGGATGTCGGGACTTGGCTTCGAAATCTTGGTCTCGGACAATACGAGAGCTCGTTTAAGGAGAACGAAATCGACAGCGAGGTTTTGCCGAGTTTGACTTCGGAGGATTTAAAGGACCTAGGCATTTCCTTTATTGGGCACCGTCGAAAGATTTTGTCAGCAATAGCTGACCTCTCGGCACCAGCTCCGGCGCCTTCCGCTCCGAAGCCATCTTCGGATAACAAGCGGGTCTCTAGTGACGTCGCTAGTGAGCGGCGGCAGTTGACGCTGATGTTCTGCGATCTCGTTGGATCGACTCCCTTGTCAGCTCAACTTGACCCTGAAGACATGGCCGATCTGATACGCGCATTTCGGGATGCTGTCTCCGCCTCTGTCTCTCGTTTCGACGGTAACGTTGCAAAATGGATGGGCGACGGGGCACTCGTCTATTTCGGCTACCCTCATGCACATGAAGATGATGCGGAGCGTGCCGCCAGGGCGAGCCTAGCGCTTCAAAACGTTCTGCAAGGTCTAAGTCGCGAGGGCGTTCCGTTGAAAGCGCGAGTAGGTATTGCGACCGGCTTAGTTGTGGCAGGAGAACTGATTGGCGAGGGTGCAGCACGTGAGCGCGGCGTGGTTGGCGATACACCCAATCTGGCGGCGCGACTCCAGAGTCTTGCTGAGCCCGGCGGCATTGTGGTCGCCGAGGCAACACGACGACTTTTGGGCAGAGCCTTTAAGCTCAAGCCACTGGGACCGCTAACTGTTAAGGGGTTTGACGCAGCGGTTCAGGCTTGGTCGCTCCTGGGTGAAGCAGCTCATGTTGACCGGTTCGAGGCGTCGCGAACCGAGGCCTTGACCGGGTTCGTGGGTCGCGAACACGAAGTGTCCTTTTTGACGGACCGCTGGCGTGGTGCGCTGGAGGGAGAGGGGCATGTCGTGCTGCTTTGTGGAGAGGCAGGAATCGGCAAGTCACGCACAATCGCAGAACTTCGCAAGCGAATCGGCGAAGAGCGCAGCATTGTCATGCGCTATCAATGTTCGCCACATCACGTTAATGATGCCTTCTATCCGATTATCGGCCAAATCTGGCACGCGGCCAGTCTTGTGAGTGACGAGCCGGCCGCAACGCGGTTGGACAAGCTTGAGACATTGACTGGTCTCTCCGGACTAGACAACAAAGAGGAAATCGCGCCCTACGTCGCTTCGCTACTCTCGGTCCCGACGGGTGATCGATACAAGCCGCTCGAAATGTCGCCGGCGGAGCTGAAGGAACGGACTGTAGCCGCGTTGATTTCTTTGTTCGTTGGTTTGACCAGACAAGGGCCCGTGCTTGCGGTGCTCGAGGATGTGCACTGGATCGACCCGTCGTCCCGCGACGTGTTTAGCCGTCTCGTCGAGAGACTGCAGGATTTGCGGGTGCTGTTGGTCGTAACATATCGGCCCGAGTTCGCGCCACCGTGGATTGGTCGTGGGCTTGTTACGGCCTTATCCCTCAATCGTTTCGGCCGACGGCAGACCGTTTCGATGGTCAATAGGATAACGGGGGGCAAGTCGCTTCCCGCGGAAGTCTTAGAGGAGATAATCGTTAAGACTGATGGCGTTCCACTCTTTGTCGAGGAATTGACGAAGACCGTGTTGGAGTCCGGCCTGCTCCGGGAGGAAGGGGACTCTTATGTATTTGCCAAAGAACTAACGCCA
>Ga0210401_10001197_pt1 | contig 30502 bp, 26 predicted proteins | sample IncBWH32MmetaG_FD_150866 | JGI IMG/M metagenome (GOLD analysis project Ga0210401, IMG submission 150866) | Forest soil microbial communities from Barre Woods Harvard Forest LTER site, Petersham, Massachusetts, United States - Inc-BW-H-32-M | ecosystem: Environmental > Terrestrial > Soil >...
GGCGAAGCATCTTTTGAGGTACCGGCTACTTGAGTCGCTGCTGTATCTGCATCCATCGCCGGGTAACCTAGGGCTTTGGAAAAATCGGTGGTTTTCTTCATTGTCTCAAGTCTGGCTTCATAAGCAGACTTTAATTCGCTATAAAACTGGACATTGTGTCGGTCCAGTTCCACCTTCTGATTAGTCAAAATTTGCTTTATCCTGTCTAGATCACCCTTAAATTGAACTCTCAAATGCTCCGGGTCGTGGTTTCTTATTTCATAGTTCAAGAGCAAGCTGTTTCCCCTTATATCAGCGAGCATTGTCCACATAAGGGTGTTTGAAGGGGACAGTTCGAATAATTCAGAAGAACCTGAAAAAGGTATATGGAAAGTAATTGTGCTTGTTCTAAAAACACCATCATGGGTAGGCCGCGCACCCCTATCATAAAACTCTTGATCTGTGAGCCTTTCCGCTTTGTTGCCATTTGTTGTATGTATACCACCTTCATCAATAGAAATAGGAACGAGCATTGCCTTAGACAGCATCCCATTTAGCTGCGTATCTCTATCAAAAATTTTAATGTCATATTCAGACAGATCTTTAATCCTATTTTTAAGTTCCTCAATTCGACCGCGAAGATATTGGAACAGATATTCATTTTGAAACAACCGAAAAGACATCTTCACTCCGGAGACCGAAACACCCGTCTTTCGATACGATCAAATTCACTGGTTTGAGTGGTGAGTTAAAGAGAAAACGTTTGATGCAAAAGTAGTAAAGCTAAGAAAGGAGAATCTAATTTATATATTCTCAACATATAGCCATTGCCCTCTCCAAATCCCCTTTTACTTCATAGAGAGGAGCCAGTTCAGGCTTGTATCTAGCTTCCAATTTGCAAAGAAAGTCGATCGTCCGCTTCATTCCAATGAAAAACTTATGCGGCTCGGCACGCAATTTTTCTCTTTCAGCCCACGTTAAGAAGTACCGACTTACAAACGATTGATCTACGAGCAACAGAGCCGTTCCGGCTAACATTTGCTTATAGACTGGCAACATTTCAATATTGGCCGTTATACCAGAATTTAGTTTGACCTTTTTTAGGCTCTCCGTAATGGTCGAATTGAACAATCGGCCAATCTCTAAGTATTGTTCGGGCCGACGCATCACAAACGTAAACGACTGATTTAACTTCCGAAATTCATCCCCGCGGGAATCCAACTTTCCAGCGAGCGCCAATTTCGTTAGTGCGACGCGCGCACCCGCGAACTCTCCTCGAGCTTGTTCAATTCGGACACGATGCTCCAACTTGAATCTATATGATCGAACAACCAACCCGAGAAGAAATTCAAAAAGTGCACCCAAACTCAACACGATCACGCATACATCAATCGCATTCATTGTTTCCCTCCTTCTGACTCTAAAGCGCGCCTGGCACTGGGACCGTCTGTGGGCAAATTTTTAACAATATAGGCGTCAATTTCAGCATCGGACCAGCCAAGCTTTTCTTTGAAAAAGGCAATCTTATACTCTCGAGCCTCAGCCGCGCTACGTTGCACAGCTTTTTCCATTTCTGAAAATGCTCTTTCTGTCGTCCGGTCCTTGCCTCGGGTTTCGTAAAAACGAAAACCATACATCACGACGAACAATCCCAATGCCGCGGCCAATACGAGATTGGCACCATACGTCGAGACCAAAAACTGGATCAATTTCAGGACACTATCAATCATCTCTCCCACAGCCTCTCCCCCTGGCACTCAGCACGCTCAAGTTCCTATAGATTATTCAATAGCCCCTGCCGACACTCAAGCCAGCGATCAACCAATAAAAATGGCATCCAGCGAGACCTCCATCCAGACCGGGCTATCCCTCGTCGCGGAACTATGTCCAAGTCGGACATCAATCTTAGGCCGGCGCCGCCTGCCTTTCCAAGCTGCGGTACTGAATCGCCTCGGCCAAATGCCGCACCAAGATGGACGGCGCGTCCTCCAAATCCGCGATGGTGCGGGCTACTTTCAACAGTCTGTCGAAGCCGCGGGCGCTCAGGCCCAGCCGGTCCACCGCGGCCTTCAGCAGGCCCTGGCCGTCCGCGTCCACGGGGCAGTGCTCGCGGATCTCGCGCGGCCCCATCTGGGCGTTGCAGTGCAGGCCGCTGTCGCGGGATTTGAGGCGCTTGGCTTGGCGCTGGCGGGCGGCGTTGACCCGGCCGCGCACGGCTTCGCTGCTTTCGCTGCGCGGCGGGGCGGCCAGCTCGGCGAAGTTGAGCGCGGGCACGCCCACCTGCAGGTCCAGGCGGTCCATCAGCGGGCCGGAGAGGCGGTGCAGATAAGTCGCCACCTGGACCGGGGTGCAGGTGCATTCGTGGCGCGAGTCGCCGCGGTGGCCGCAGGGGCAGGGGTTCATGGCCGCGGCCACCATGCACTTGGCCGGGTAGCTCAGGCTGGCCTGGGCCCGGCTGATGGTGACGAAGCCGTCTTCCAACGGCTGGCGCAGCACCTCCAGGGCGTGGCGCCCGAACTCGGGCAGCTCGTCCAGGAAGAGCACGCCCAGGTGGGCCAGGCTGGCCTCGCCCGGCCGGGGCATGGAGCCGCCGCCCACCAGGCCGGCCGAGCTGACCGTGTGGTGCGGCGCGCGGAAGGGCCGCGTGGCCACCAGGCTCTGTCCGGACGGGAGCAGGCCGCTCACCGAATGCACCTTGGTCACCTCGAGCGCCTCATCGCAGCTCAGGTCCGGGAGGATGCTGGGCAGGATGCGCGCCAGCAGGGTCTTGCCGCTGCCCGGGGGCCCGATCATCAGCAGGTTGTGCCCGCCGGCCGCGGCCACCTCCAGCGCCCGCTTCACATGGACCTGCCCCTTCACGTCGGCCAGGTCCACGGGGTAGCTGCGGTGGCGGCTGAACAGCGCGCCCAGGTCCGCCTTCGCGGGTTCGGGCGCGGGCCCGCCTTCCAGCCATTCCACGGCCTGCTTCAGGCTGCGCAGGGGCAGCACCTCCAGGCCTTCCACCACCGCGGCCTCGGCCGCGTTGGCCTGGGGCACGCAAAGGCGGCGCAGGCCCAGGCGCCGGGCCTCCAGGGCCATGCTGAGCACGCCGCGCACCGGGCGCAGGGCGCCATCCAGGCTGAGCTCGCCGGTGAAGAGGCTGCCCTCCAGCCGGGCCGGATCAATGCTGCGCATGGCCGCGAGCACGCCCAGGGCCAAGGGCAGGTCAAAGCTGGGCCCCTCCTTGCGTACGTCGGCCGGGGCCAGGTTGGCGGTCAGGCGGCGGTTGGTCGGAAACTCCAGGCCGCTGTTGAGCACCGCGGTCTTGACCCGGTCGCGGCTTTCCTTCACGGCCGCGTCGGGCAGTCCCACGATGTTGAAACAGGGCAGGCCGCTGGCCTGATCTACCTCGACTTGCACTTGGTAGGCGTCCACCCCCATGAGGGCCGCGCTGCACACTTGGCTGAGCATGGTTTCTTCTCCGTGTCGTGAGGAGGGTGCAATCCCTCCGGGCAAGGGGCACCGGGATGATGCCCCAAAACAAAAACGCCCCGGACCCTGTGGGTCCGAGGCGCTGATCCTTGAAGGCGGAAGCCTTCTTGGCGCTATTCGATGAGGAAGGCCATGGCTTCCAGGTTCTTGTTGGCCTGGCGCAGCCGGTTGCTGAGCACGTTCACCAGGATGTCCATCAGCTTGAGCGCGGTGCGGGGGGCCTTCTCGCGCAGGGCGCTGTAATGGGCGCGGCTGATGGTCACCACCGTGACCGCCTCGCCGGCGCGGGCTCCGGCGCTGCGCGGCATGCCGTCCAGCAGGGCCATCTCGCCGAAGAACTCGCCGGGGTTGAGCACCGCCAGGGTGTTCTCCTTGTCCTTCACCTTTTTCACGATCTTCACGGTGCCGCTCTTGATCACGTGCATGCGATCGCCCGGGGCTTCCTCTTGGAAGACCATGTCATCCTTGCCAAAGGAGTCCTCGGAGCAGACTCCGTTCAGCGCGGCGATATCGTCCTTGTCGAAGTCCTTAAAACCCTTGTATTCGGCAAGGAAATCAGCGGCACCCATTCAATTGCTCCTGCAGCGGCGCGGGGAGGCGCGGCGTTCAGTCGGTTGGCCTGCCAGGCCAGTGGACGTTGCAGGGACCTAGCGGCCCCAGCGGCAGGGCGGAGTATAACACAAAACCTGCCGTGGGAAAGCCCTTACAGAAAACCGTGCCTGGGCTTGGTCGGAGCGCTGCTTCCCCCGGCTGGCGGTGTTCCGCCCAACGGACCGCCGCCCAGGGGGCCCGAAGGGGGCGCGGGCGGGGCGGCCGGGGCCGGCATGGGGGCCACGGGAGCCGGGGCCGGGGGAACCATCGCCGCCGGGGCGGGCGCTGCCACAGGGGCGGGCGGGGCCATGGGTGCGGGGGCCGGGGCCGCAACCGGCGCTGGCGGGGGCCCGGGCGGTGGGGCGGTCACCAGGTAGACGGCATAACCGGACGCCTGGTCCACGTAGGCCACGGGCGCATCGGGATAGGGCGGGTAGTAGCTGTAGGTGGCCTGGGCCGCGGGAACCGGAGCCGGAGCCGGGACCGCCTCCTGGACCGGCTGAACCGGGGCGGGGGCGGGCACGGGGGCCACGGCTTGAAGCTGCGGCAATTCCGGAAGGCTCGGCGTGCTGGGCGCCAGCTGCGGCAAGGGGGGCGGAGCCGAAGCCTCAGCCGCCGGCTTGAGCGGCGCCAAGGGCGGCGGGGCCAGGGACGGCGCTGGAGCCGGGGCGGCCATCGGCGGAGGGGCCATCATCGGAGGCGGGCTGAACGCCGGCGGCGGGGCCATGGGCGCGGGGGCGGCGGCCATGGGCGGCGGGACAAACGCCGGGGGGGGCGCGGCGGGCGCCGGAGCGCCTCCGGCCTGGCCGGCCAGTTTGGCTTTGAGCTGGGCCATGTAGTCGGACGCGGACACGGGCTTGGCGTCCCCGGCCGCGGATGCCTGGCCCACTCCCTGGGCAACGAGCTCCGCCTCCAGCTGCTCCAGGCTGATGTTGCGCAGGCCGGCGATGCGGTTCTTGGCGTCGTCCACGCTGGGCCCGGCCTCGTGGATGCGCACGTACATCAGGTACGCGTCCACGGCCTTTTCAACGTTGCCCTTCACGCTGTAGGCCTGGCCCAGCACCATCTGGGTGTTGGCGTAGCTGGGGTCCAGCTTGACGGCCTGGCGGTAGGCGCGGGCCGCGTCGGCCGGGCGCTTGGCCTTCACCAGCAGCTGCCCCAGGGTGTTCCAATTCTTGGCGCTCTTGCCCTGCAGCACCGTCACCTTTTCAAAGCACTTCACGGCCTCGGCCAGCTGGCCCTTCTTTTCGTAGGCGAAGCCGAGGTTGGCGTGGGCCAGCGGAAAGGCGCCGTCCACGGCGATGGAGGCCTGGAAGCTGGCGATGGCCTTGTCGTACATGCCCCGCTGCATGTAGAGGGCGCCCAGGTCGTGGTTGGCCTTGGCCTTGTTCAGGTTGTTCTTGAGCGAGCCCTCCATGGCCTTGATGGCGTCCTCCACCTTGTCGGCGTCGAAGCTGGCGATGCCCAGGTGGTTGTAGTTTTCCTTGAACTTGGGGTCTATCTCGGCGGCCTTGCCGAAGTTGGCGAAGGCCTCCTTCAGGTTGCCGCGGTCGTAGTAGACGTTGCCCAGGTTGTTGTAAAGCTCGGCCGATTTGGGGTTCTTCTCCAGCGCCTCCTGGAAGGCGAACACGGCGGCGTCGAACTTGTTCTGCTTGGCGAGCAGCTGGCCTATTTTATTGTGCGCTTCGATGTTGCGCGGGTTCATGCGCACGATCTTCTTGAACTGCTCCAGGGCCTCGGCCGGGCTGCCCATGTCGTCATAGGTGTAGCCCAGGTTCAGGGTGGCTTCCTCGTAGTTAGGGTCGAGCTTCAAGGCGGCCTGGAAGGCCTTGATCGCCTTGTCGAACTCGCCCTTGTCGGCGGCCTTCACGCCTTCGGCGTTCAGGTCCGCCTTTTTTTCGTCGTCGCTTTTGAAGAGCCCCATGGTCGTCCCTAGCCGAGCGGATGATGCGAAAAACTGTTCAACGGGCCGGAGGCCCTAGAAGCGCAGGCAGGCCTGCAGGCCCAGGGCCGGAAGCCCGCCCTCCACCTTGGGAGGCTTGGCCTCCTCCGGGGTGTAGGCCCCCAGCCAAAGGCTGCCGAAGCCGCCGATGATGCCGCCGGCCGCGGCGCAGGCGTACGGGACCGTGCGCGCTTTGGACCAGTCGATGCCGTTGGGCCCGCTGGTGCCCAGCAGGAAGCCGCCCACGCCGCCCAGCAGCGCGCCGCCCGCGAAGCCCAGGATGAAATTGCTGAACTTGTAGCGTGACTCGGGCTCGTCCGGCTTGGCCGGCCCGGGCACCACGATCTTGTCCTTGGGCAGGGTGCTGGGGGCCTCCTGGGCGTTGCCGCTGGGGGCCGCCACCGGGGCGGCTTCCGTGGCTTCGTCGGGCAGCGCGGGCGCCTGGGCCGCGCCGGCCGCGGTGGGGCTGAGCGCCTGGTCCGCGGCCGCGGAAACGGTGGTTCCGGCGGGGGCCGCGGTGGCCGAAGCCGCCGTGCCGGTGGCCGGGGCCGCGGCGTCATCTGCCAGAGCCGGCAGGGCCGGGGCCAATCCCAGGCTCAGGCAGAGCAGCAGAGCAATGCGTCCTCGCACGGTCGGCTCCTTGGTCATCGGGGCATGCCGGGGAACTGCATGCCGCCGGGAAGGTTGAAGCCCCGGCGTTTGCCGCCCTGGGCCATCTTCTTCATCATCTTTCGCATCTCTTCGTGCTGCCGCAGCAGCTGGTTCACCTGCTCCACCTTGGTGCCGGAGCCCTTGGCGATGCGCTTGCGGCGCTCGCCGTGGATGATCTCGGGCCGTCGGCGTTCCTTGGCCGTCATGCTCTGCAGGATGGCCACGTTCTGCTTCACCCGGTTGTCGTCCAGGTCCGCTTCCTTGAGCTTGCCCGCGCCCGGCAGCATGGACGCCAGCTCCTTGAGCGAGCCCATCTTGCGGATCTGCTGCATCTGCTCCAGCAGGTCGTCCAGGTCCAGGCCCTTGCCGGCCTTCTTGGCCATGCGCTGGGCCGACTCCAGGTCCACCTGGCCCTGCACCCGCTCCACCAGCCCGACCACGTCGCCCAGGCCCAATATGCGCCCGGCCATGCGGTCGGGGTGGAAGGGCTCCAGGGCGTCGGCCTTCTCGCCCGTGCCGACGAACTTGATGGGCTTGCCCGTCACGGCCAGGGCGCTGAGGGCCGCGCCGCCGCGGGCGTCGCCGTCCAGCTTGGTGAGGATGAGCCCGTCCACGCCGATGGTCTCGTGGAAGCGGGTGGCCGTGGGCAGGGCGTCCTGGCCCTGCATGGCGTCCAGCACCAGCAGCACCTCGTGGGGCTGGGCCGCGGCCTTGACGGCCTTGAGCTCCGCCATGAGGGCCTCGTCGATGGACAGGCGCCCGGCCGTGTCCACGATGAGGGCCTCGTAGCCCGCCTTCAACGCCTCGGCGCGGGCCCGCTTGGCCAGGGCCGGCGCTTGCTCCCCGGGCTCGGCCGTGTAGACGTGGGCGCCCACCGCCTTGCCGAGCACCTTCAACTGCTCCACGGCCGCGGGCCGCTGCAGGTCGGCCGCCACCAGGGCCACCTTGCGGCCGTCGGCGATGAGGCGCTTGGCCAGCTTGCCCGCGGTGGTGGTCTTGCCCGTGCCCTGCAGGCCCGCCAGCAGGATCACGGTGGGCGGCAGGCTGGCCCAGGCCAGGTGGCGAGGGCCGGCCCCGCCCATCATGGCGGCCAGCTCGTCCTGCACCAGCTTGGCCAGCACGTGTTCCGGCGTGAGGCTCTGAGCCACCTCCGCGCCCAGGGCCCGGGCGCGCACGCGCTCCAGCAGGTCCTTCACCACCTTGAAGTGGACGTCGGCTTCGAGCAGCGCCAGGCGGATCTCCTTGAGCGCCGCGTCGACGTTGCCCTCGGAGATCTTGGCCTGCCCGCTCAGCTTATGCAGCGCGCCTTGGATGCGCTTGCTCAGGGATTCGAACATCTAAGCCTTCCCTCTCAACGCCGTGATGGCCCTGGCCCAGTCGCCTTTGCCGAAGACCGCGCTGCCGGCCACCATCACGTCCACCCCGGCCTCCAGGGCCAGGGGGGCGGTCATCTCGTCGATGCCGCCGTCGATCTCGATGAGGTAGCCCAGGCCCTGGGCCGCCCGGAGCCGCTTCAGTTCGGCCACCTTGGGCAGCATGTCGGCCATGAACTTCTGGCCGCCAAAGCCGGGCTCCACGCTCATCACCAAGGCGAAGTCCACTTCCTTGAGCAGGCCGGCGATGGAGGCCACCGGGGTGGCCGGCTTGATCGCCAAGCCCACCTTCTTGCCCAGGCCCTTGATGCAGCGGATGACGTCGGCGGGCGCCTCCTCGCATTCCAGGTGGAAGCTGATCAGGTCGGCGCCGGCCTCGGCGAAACGCGGGGCGTAGGCGCTGGGCCGGCTGATCATCAGGTGCGCGTCAAAGGGCTTGGCCGAGGCCGCCCGCACCGCCTGCACCAGCATGGGGCCGAAGGTCAGGTTGGGCACAAAGTGCCCGTCCATCACGTCCAGGTGCAGCCAGTCCGCGCCCGCGGCGTCGGCGGCCGCGATGTCGCGGGCCATGGCGCCGAAGTCGGCGGAGAGGATGGAGGGCGCCACATAGGGCAGGCCGGTCCAGGTCATGGGATCACCCGGGTCTCGACCACGTCCCCGCCGATGCTTATCTCCGCGGACGCGGGCCCGTGCACTTTCACGTCCATGCTCACGTTGGCGCCGGGCTGCTCCATGCGGTTGTAGACCACCCGCTGCCCCAGGCTGTCCTTCACCTGCACCTTCAGGCGCCGCTCCTGCACCCCGTCCTCGGGCAGGCTCACCACCAGGGTGGCCAGGCGCGCGGCCACCTGGGCCGAGCCGCCCGGGGCCACCGACAGGTAGAGCTCGCTGCCGGCGTCCACGCGGGTGCTTGGCGTCAGGCTTTGGTCCACCACGCTGCCCGGGGCGGCGTCCGCCGCGGCCGTCTCGGTCACGCGCCGCAGGACCAGGCCCACCCGGGTGGCCAAGTTTCGGGCGTCGTCCAGGCTGCGCCCGCGCAGGTCCGGCATGAGGCGCTGCAGCGGGGCCGGGCCCTGCGAGATGAGCAGGCTCACGCCCTCTCCACGCATGGCCTGGGAGCCCGGCTCCGGGCTCTGCGCCAGCACCGTGTCGGCCGGGTCCGGGGCGTAGATGAGGGCCGTGCGGCCCAGGGCCATGCCGTTCTGCTCCAGCAGCAGCCGGGCCTGGCGGGAGGAGGGCACCCCCACCACGCTGGGCACGGCCAGCACCTTGTTGCCGATGCTCACCACCACCGCGATGGTGCGGCCGCGCTTGAGCACGGCGTCCGGCTCCAGGCTCTGCTCCAGCACGGCCCCGTAGGGCGCGTCGCTGTAGCGCTCCTCGCGCACCTGCATGTCCAGGCCCAGGTTGTGCAGCTTCAGGGCCGCGGCCTGCTGGGGCAGCCCCTTCAGGTCGGGCATCTTCACGGAGCCGCCCTTCACGCTGACCCGCAGCACCAGGGCGAAGGCCAGGAAGCCGGACAGGGCCGCCAGCGCGGCCACGCGCAGCCAGAACTTCGCTTCGCTCACTGCTCTCTCCGCCTCAGCTGCCCGCAGGCCGCGTCAATGTCCCCGCCCTTTTCCGTGCGCACCATGGCGATGAGGCCGCGCTCCTTGAGCACTTCCTGGAAGGCCACCACCTGGTCGAAGGACGGCGCGTCAAAGGCCAGTCCGGACACCGGGTTGTAGGGGATGAGGTTGATCTTGGCGTCCAGGCCCTTGAGCAGGCTGGCCACGGCGTGGGCCTGGTCGCGCGAGTCGTTGAGGCCCTTGAAGAGCGTGTACTCGAAGGTCAGCTGCAGCTCGGTGGCCTTTTGGTAGTCGCGCAGGGAGCGCAGCAGCTCCTTGAGGGGGTAGCGCTGGTTGATGGGCATGATCTGCGAGCGGATCTGGTCGTCGGCCGAATGCAGGCTGACGGCCAGGCGCAGCTTGAGGCCGCTCTCGGTGAGCTTGTCGATGCCGCTGACCACGCCGCAGGTGCTGAGCGTGATCTTGCGCGGCCCCCAGTTGCGGCCGGCCGGGTCCAGCAGCGCGGACATGGCCTCGCGCACGTTGTCCCAATTATGGAGGGGCTCGCCCATGCCCATCAGCACCAGGTTATGGATCTCCTGGCCCTGGTCCGCCTCCATGCCGATCACCTGGGCCACGATCTCGCCGGGCGTCAGGTTGCGGGCGAAGCCGCTCTCGCCCGTGGCGCAGAACTTGCAGCCCATGGCGCAGCCCACCTGGGTGCTCAGGCAGGCGGTGTTGCGGCCCTCGTGGGGCAGGAACACGCTCTCCACCAGCTGGCCGTCCTCGCAGCGGAAGAGGTACTTGGCCGTGCCGTCGCGCTGGCTGCGCTGGACCTTGTGGAGGCCCAAGTCGCTGACGCGGAACTCCTGCACCAAACGGTCCCGCAGGACCTTGGCCAGGTTGCTCATCTGCGCGAAGTCGTAGGTCTGCTTCTTGTAGACCCACTCCATGATCTGCCGCGCGCGGAAGGGCTTCTCGCCCATGGAGGCCAGCTGGTTGACCAGGGTCTCGTGGGAGAGCCCAAGGACGTCGAATTTGGTGTCGGTTTTGACTGGGGCCATGGCTCTTTTCTAGGAAACGGGATATCTGATCATTTTAGGGCACAGAAAAAGACTAAGCCAGCCTGGATAAAAAGCTTTTTGCCCCGGCTTCTAGGCAGGCCTGACATGGGGTAGGATCCCTGGTCCCCCAGTCCGGAGCCTTCTTGAACGCCAATCTTTTGCTGGTTTTCGTCTGCCTAGGCCTGGGCGCCCTGCTGCGCCTGGACCAGCGCCTGCCCAAGGGCACGGCCCAGGCCTTCAACAGCTTTGTCCTGTGGATCTCCCTGCCCGCCCTGATCCTGGTCCAGGTGCCGGCCCTCCTGGAAAACACGCCCTGGGGCCCGGAACTGCTGATCCCGGCGAGCATGGCCTGGATCCAGCTCCTGCTGGCCTGGGCCCTTTTCGCGGCCCTGGGCCGCTGGCTGGGCTGGCCCCGCGTCCAGGTGGGCGCCCTGCTGCTGGTGGCGGGACTGGGCAACACCTCATTTGTAGGCTACCCCATCCTGGACGCCCTGTTCGGCCCGGCCGGGGTCCGCATCGGCGTGCTCACGGACCAGCCCGGCAGCTTCCTGGCCCTGTCGACACTGGGCCTGGTGCTGGCCTCGGCCTACGGAAGCCCGGGCAAGAAGGGCCCTCGCGCGGCAGAACTGGCGCTCAAGGTGGCCAAGTTCCCGCCCTTCATCGCCCTACTGGTCGCCATCGTCTGGCACGCCACCGGACTAGGTTGGCATCCGGCTGTGCAGAGCACCTTGGAACGGCTGTCGTCCACGTTGGTTCCGTTAGCCATGGTGGCGGTGGGCCTGCAGCTGCGATTGTCGCGGGAAGTGCTGGCGCGGCGCTGGCGGCCGCTGGCCCTGGGCCTTGGCTTCAAATTGATCCTGGCGCCGCTGTTCTTCCTGGTGCTTTACGTCTACGTACTGGGCTCGCGCGGTTTCGTCAGCCGCGTGACCATCCTGGAGTCGGCCATGGCGCCGATGATCACGGCGGCGGTGGTCTGTGAGGAGATGGGGATGGATGGGGAGTTGGCGGGCTTGCTTGTTGGGCTGGGGATACCGCTGTCGTTGCTGACGGTGCCGTTGTGGAATTCGTTGGGGGTCATGCAGGGGTTGAAGTAGGTCGTCAAAATTTAGGTAGAACCAAGACAAGTGTCCGCGCGGGCCAGGGTGCTGACCCTTTCGGACGGCAGCCGTACGGCCGGAAGGGTCTGCGCCCTGATCCACTGCCTGAAATTTCGATGACGACTGGAGCGGGTGAGGCCCGGTACTAGGTAGCCGCCCCGGATCCAGGACCGGGCCTCACCCGGTCGGATCGCACTCGTATTGTCTGGTAGTGGTTCGGGGCGCAGACCACAACTGTCGTGCAGTGGCGCGCCAGTTGTGGCCAGCACCCCGGTCCGCGCGCACACGTGCCGCGGGGCTAACCTAGGCGCGTTCCGCTTCAAATCGCCAGAACGCCGCCGGCACCAGGATCGGCATGCCTTTCAGCGGATGCAACACCAATAGATCCATATCTCCGCTCAGCAGCAGGTCCGCCTTGGCCGCCAAGGCCGTGGCCAGGATCGAGTCGTCCTCCGGGTCCCTGCAAAGCTTGGACTTGGCCGCCTGATCCTTCAGCACCAGCGCCACGGCCTGGATGCTGGCCAGCACCCGCTCCGCTTCCACCCCCGGCCGCTTGAATTTTCCGGTCAGCTTGGCCTTCATCTCCCGCAGCACCTGCTGGCTGACCAGCACCTGGTGCCGCGCCACGCAATGCTCGTAGACCTCGTCGCAGAGTCCGCTGCCCAGGTAGGCGGCCAGCAGCACATTGGTGTCGAAGAAGACCTTCACGACACGAGCTTGAAGATGTCCTCATCGGTGTAAACGCCCAAGGCCCGGGCCTTCGGCACCAGGTGCGCTCGCAGGCTGCGGAAGTCCTCCTTCCACAGGCGCTGCTGCAGGCTCTCCTGCACGTACTGGCTGCGGCTCAGGCCCTTGGCCTTGGACGCCTTGTCCAGGCTGGCGGCCAGGTCGGCCGGGATGCTGATGGTCATGGTTTTGCGCATGGGCGCCTCCTGTAATGGATTCTAATACAATTTGGAGGGCTGTCAATCGGGTGAAAACACGGCCTCTAAAGCCCAAAACTAGGTAGCCCACGGCCCGTGTCCGCGCGGACCAGGGTGCTGACCCTTTCGGACGGCAACCGTACGGCCGGAAGGGTCTGCGCCCTGATCCACTGCCTGAAATTTCGATGACGACCCGAACGGGTGAGGCCCGGTACTAGGTAGGCGGCCCGGATCCAGCACCGGGCCTCACCCGCTCGGATCGCACTCGTATTGTCAGGTAGTGGTTCGGGGCGCAGACCACAGCTGTCGTGCGGTGGCGCGCCAGCTGTGGCCAGCACCCCGGTCCGCGCGCAGACGTGCCGCGAAGCTACCTTACGCCGGGGTCTGGCCTTCCCGGTGATGCCGTGCCAACTCGCTGAACCATCCCGGCTGTGCAGCCAGGGCCGCCGGCGTGCCCTGCTGGATCAGCCTTCCCTGCTCCAGCACCAGCACCTGGTCGCAGTTCTCCAGCATGCTGTAGCGGTGGGCGATGATCAGCAGCGTGCAGCGGCCGCGCAGCTGGTCCAGGGCCAGCTTCACCTGCGCCTCGGTCGCGTAGTCCAGGTTGGCCGTGGCCTCGTCCATGATCAGCAGCTTCGGCTGCGACGCCAGCACGCGGGCGATCTGCAGCCGCTGCCGTTCGCCCAGGGACAGGCCCACGCCCGCGTCGCCCACGCTGGTCTCCAGCCCGTGCGGCAGGCGCCGCAGCAGTGGCCCCAGCCCGGCCTGCTCGGCTGCTTCCAGCACCTCGGCGTCCGTGGCTGCTGGCCGTTTGTAGCGGATGTTCTCGGCCAGGGTCCCGCGGAACACCGCCCCATCCGCCGCCACCACGCCCACATGGCGGCGCAGGTCGGCCGCGTCCAGGTTCCTCAGGTCCACGCCGTCCAGCAGCAGGCGCCCTTGCTTGGGCTCGTAGAATTTCAGCAGCAGGTCCACCAACGTGCTCTTGCCCGCGCCCGAAGGCCCGGCCAGGCCCGTGCGGCTGCCCGCCTCCACCGTGAAGCTCAGGTCCCTGAGCACAGGCCCACCTCCCGGGTAGGAGAAGTTCAGCCCTTCGCAGCGCAAGGCGCCGCCGCCCGCAGCCAGCAGGCTGCCGCTGGCCCGCTCCTCATGGCGGTCGAGCAGCTTGAGGCTCTTCTCCAGCCCGCGCGCGTTTTGCTGCAAGGACAGGCCATAGGCGCTGAGGTTCTCCACCGGCTCGTAGAGCAGCTCCAGGTAGGCCACGAACATCACCACGTCGCCGGGCGTCAGCTGGTGGCGGATCACCTCCAGGCCGCCCACCAAAAAGACCAGGGCCTTGCCGCTCTGGATGACCAGCCGCTCCAAGAACGCGTAGCGGTTGGCCAGGCGCTGGCGCTCGTGGTAGCTGTGGTAGGCGGCCCGAGCGCCCGCGCCCAGGCGGCCCGCTTCGCGCAGCTCGGCGCCGGAAAGCTTGACCGTCTTCACCGCGCCCAGGGTTTCGTGGATCTGGGCCGAGACCGCCTCCCATTGTTCATAGTATTCGTCCAGCCTGCCTTCGAGCGCCGCGGCCGAACGCCGGGACAGCCAAAGGTAGATGGGCAGGGTGACCAGGGCCACCAGGGCCAGGCGCCAGCTTTGCACCAGCATGATGGCCAGGATGCCCAGCACCATCAGGGCTTCGGGCAGCAGGTTCTTGGTGAGGGTCAGCAGGATGGGCGCCACGCGGTCGCTCTGGTCCACGCGCTTGGCCAGGGCGCCGACCGGGCGGCTTTGAAAGAAGCCCAAAGGCAGTTTCAGGAGGTGGTCGAAGACCCGCAGGATGAAACGACGCTCCACCTGGTTGGCCATCAGGTTGGCGACGTTGTCGGCCGCCAGTTCGAAAAATTGGGCGGCCAGGGAGGTGAGGAAGAGCAGGGCGATGGCCCAGAGCAGGGTCCGCTCGGCCTGCTCCAGGCGCCGGGGTGCCACATGGCCGCGGCTGTGGGCCTGATGGTAGTAGCCCGGTTCGCCGGCCGTGAGGCTGAGGCCCGTGGCCGCGCCCGGCGACACCGCGGCCGCCGCGTGGAGGCCCGCCGGGGCGGCTGGTTCCACCTCCGCCTGCGTCGTCCGGGTGAGCTCCGTAGCCTTGGGCTCCGCGCGTTCTTCGGCCCAGCCGCCGCCCCGGCCCACGAAGACACCGGCCAGGTCGTTGATGGCCGTGCGGTAGATGATGGGCTCGACTAGCTGGGCCACGGTGGCCAGCAGGGCCAGGCCGCCGATCAGCCAGAGGCGTTTGCGGAAGACCCGCACCCGGCGGACGATGGGCAGCACCGCCCGCCACCAGGACTTGCCTGCGGCCTTGGGAGCGTCAGCGGCCACGGGCGCCGCCTTTGCCAAGATGCCGTTCAATGCGCCGGTCCGGCACCAGCCACATCAGCGCCACGGCCACGTAGCAGCCGTAGGACACCAGGGGTTGCACCCAGGCCATGCCGATGGCCACGGCGTAGATCACCACCGAAATCTTGCCCTTGAAATCGTTGCCCAAGGCCGCGGCCAGCTCCGACTTGGGCCCCTCCAGCGCGAAAATGGTCCGCACCAGGACGAAATAGGCCACGGCCGCGCCCAGCAGAATCCCGCCATAAAACACCACCGGCAGCCGCTGGCAGCCCTGTTCCGCAATCCAGCCAGTGGCAAAGGGCACCAGCGAAAGCCAGAACAAGAGGTGCAGGTTGGCCCAGAGCACCGCGCCGTTCACCTTTTTGACCACATGGAACATGTGGTGGTGGTTGGTCCAGTAGATGCCGATGAACACGAAGCTGAGGAGATAGGCGGCCAGCAGGGGCAGCAGCGGGGCCAGGGAGTCCAGGCTGGCGGATTTGGGCAGCTGGAGCTCCAGCACCATGATGGTGAGGATGATGGCGAGGACGCCGTCGCTGAAGGCTTCGAGGCGGGTTTTGGTCATGCGGGGTAGCTCCAATCTGTGCTTCTAAAGATAAACGTCACGTGCCACGACCCGTGTCCGCGCGGACCAGGGTGCTGACCCTTTCGGACGGCAACCGTACGGCCGGAAGGGTCTGCGCCCTGATCCACTGCCTGAAATTTCGATAGCGATTGGAGCGGGTGAGGCCCGGTACTAGGTAGACCATCCAGGGTTCTTGACCGGGCCTCACCCGCTCGGATCGTGGTCGTATTGTCTGAAAGTGGTTCGGGGCGCAGACCACAACTGTCGTGCAGTGGCGCGCCAGTTGTGGCCAGCACCCCGGTCCGCGCGCACACGTGCATTGGCTCTACCCGGAATTGCCATGGACTACCTAAACGCCTACCGGCCCGCTGCCGCTCGGCCAGGTCGTGGCGCTGCCTTTACGCAGCAGATGCCCCAGCGCTTCCTTGGCCCCGATGGCCGCGGCGCGCAGCGGCTGCCCTTGTGCCAGCAAGGCCGCCAGCAGCGTGGCCAGGGTGCAGCCCGTGCCGCGGGTGTTGGGCGTGGGCAGGCGCGGGGCTTCCAGCCACATGCCGCCGTATTCGTCGCAGAGGTAGTCGCTGCTATAGGGTCCCTGCAGATGCCCGCCCTTCAGCAGCACGGCCTTGGCGCCCATTTGGCGCAGGGCCTGGGCGGCCGCCACCATGCCTTCCGTGCCCGGGGCCAGCGGCGCGCCCAGGAGGGCTTCGGCTTCGGAAAGGTTGGGGGTCAGCACCGTGACCTTGGCCAGCAGGGACTGGCGCAGGGCCGGCAAAAAGTCGTCCGCGGCCAGGCTGCCGCCGGGCGTGGCGCCCAGCACCGGGTCCAGCACCACGGGCAGGCCGGGCACCGAGTCCAGCACCGCGGCCAGGGTCTGGGCCTGGACCGCGCCGCCCAGCAGGCCCACCTTGATGGCGCCGATGGGCAGGCTGCGCAGGGCCGCCAGCAGTTGGGCGGTCAACAGGGAGGGATCCACACCCTGCACCTGCCGGGCGCCCGCCAGGTCCTGGACCGTGAGGGCCGCGGCAATGGGGGCGACCAGCACGCCCAGGGCCGCGCCCGCGCGCAGGTCCGCGGCCAGGCCGGCCTGGCCCAGGGGGTCGAGGCCGCCCAGGGCCAGGACCACGGCGGGATGGCTCACGCCAGGACCGAAAAGTCGTTGGCGCGGCGCTCGGCCACCACGTCCTTCACAAAGGCCACCACCTTCTGGTGCTCGGGGTGGTCCACGTAGGCCTTCAGGCCGGCCAGGTCCTCGAAGGTGGAGACCAGGCACACGTCGCTGGCCGTGTCCGAAGGCAGCTCGTTCAGCCCCACTTCAAAGGTCAGGATGTTGGGGACCTTGCCGATCAGGCCCTCCAGCCGTTTCTTCAGCTCGGCCGCCAGGGCGGGCCGCTGCATGCCTAGGGCTTCGTCCTTCAGGCGCCACATCACCACATGCCGTATCATGCCGCTCCTCGCGTGGGGGTCCGTGCAAAACCGGACCCATCCTAGCACCGTTTATTGACGGCAAGCCAGCGCCCCCGCATACTCGGCCTGCATGCCTACCCACCGACCTTTGTTGCGCAGCTCCACCGTCCCGTTTTTGGCCAGCCTGGCCGCCGCGGCCGGGATGCTGTTCCTCTTCTCCCACCTTGGACCCCTGGACGGCGCCGTGCCGGGCGCCCGGAGGCTGCTGCGCAACGTCCACGTGGTGGACCTTTCCGGCGGCCGCCCGGGCGCGGACGCCGTGGATTTCCTGTGGCAGGACGGCCTGATCCGGGAAGTGGGCCAGGGCCTGAACCCGGCCGGGGCCGACGTGGTGGAAGGCCATGGGGCCTGGGTGCTGCCGGCCCCGGCCGACGCCGGCGTCTTCCTCAGCCTGGAGGGCCGCCTGCCCGCCGACAGTGTGCCGGCCGAGGCGGCGCAAAGCCTGCGCCTGCAGGCCGGGGCCGGCGTGGGGCTGCTGCTGGACCTGAACGCCCACCGCAGCTTCATGGCCGCGGCCCGGGCCCTGCCCGACCCCAAGCCGCGGGTGCTCTTCGCCGGGGCCCTGTTCACGGCCCCGGGCGGCTGGCGCCTGAGCGGGCAGACGCCCTGGAACAGCCATCTGGCCGAGATCCTGGAGACTGCGGACCTGGACGCGCCCTGGCAGCGCCTGCTGCGCTTCGGCGACCAGGCCGTGTTCGCCAGCGTGGAGCACGAGGGCCGCGACGACCTGGCCATCCCCCTGCCCGTGCTGCAGGAGCTGGGCCGGCGCGCCCGCGAGCAGGGCCTGCCCTTCATCATCCACGTGCAGCACCACGCCAAGGCCCTGCAGGCCCTGCAGGCCAGGCCCAGCGCCCTGCTGGGCCCCATCATCGACGCGGGCGACGACACGGCCCTGGCCAAGGCCCTGGTGGCCGGGCATTGCGCGTACCTGCCCGCCCTGGGCAGCGTGCTCAACGCCATCCCGGGCCAGGCCCTGGAGGCCTGGCAGCGCGGCTTCCCGGCGTCCGCCTCCGTGGCCGTGGAGACGCTGCGCCAGGCCACGGACCCGGATCGGGCGGGCCAATGGGTGAAGCACTGGACCCGCCAGGACGTGACCACGGCCCAGGTGCTGGCCGTGCCCGCGGCCCTGGCCGCCAACGGGGCCACCCTGGCCCTGGCCACGGGCTCGGGCCTGCCGCTGGTCTTCCACGGCGTGGGGCTGCAGGCCGAACTGGCCTGGATGTCACGGGCCGGCCTGAGCCAGTCCCAGGTGCTGACCGCCGCCTGCGTCAACAGCCGGGCGCTGCTGGGCCAGGGCGCGGGCCGCCTGGCGGCGGGCCAGCCCGCGGACCTGCTGCTGCTGCGGGCCGACCCCATGAGCGACCCCAGCGCCATGGAGCGGGTGCAGGCCCTGTATGTGGCCGGCGAGCCGGTGCCGCGATGAGCGACGCGCTGGCAGCGGCCCCGCCGCTCAAACCCCAGGAACTGGACCAGGCCCTGGCCATGGACCCGGCCGCCCGCGCCGAATGGATGCTGGAGGAGCTGGCGCGCTGGGAGCAGGCCTGGGGCCTGGCCAACGCCGACGGCTGGGTGGTCTTTGAGCTGGCCCAGGCGCCGGAAGGCAAGAAGCCCTGGGCCCTGCCCCTGTGGCCGCGCCAGGAGCTGGCGGCCCTGGCCTCGCGCGGGGAGGGCGAAACGCCCCTGGCCCTGCCCCTGGAAGAGCTCCTGGAAACCCTGCTTCCCCAGATCGCCGAGCGCGGCTGGCTGCTTTGCAGCAGCCCCACGGCCGACGGCCAGGGCCTTTTGCAGGATCCACATTCGTTCGGCGCAATCCTTCAGGAAGCCTGGGACGAATATAACGACGAAGCCTAAACCCGGAGTCGTCATGCCCGAAAACCTGGTCCTTTCCAGCGAGCCCCTTGCGTTCCCCTGGGCCTGCCTGGACCCCTTCCTGTTCTGCGTGCACCACAACGACCGCTTCCCCGCGGGCAACGCCGCCATGGGCCCGGACGCGTCCCTCCAGGGCCGCGACCTGGGCCAGGACTTCGCGTTCAAGGACGGCTGGAACATGTACCACGGCCGCAGCGTGCCCGGCTTCCCCCAGCACCCCCACCGCGGTTTCGAGGTGGTGACCGTGGTGCCGCAGGGCCTGATCGACCATTCCGACTCGCTGGGCGCCGCCGCGCGCTACGGCGACGGGGACGTGCAATGGCTCACCGCGGGCAAGGGCATCTCCCACAGCGAGATGTTCCCGCTGCTGAGGACGGACCAGCCCAACCCGGTGGAACTCTTCCAGATCTGGCTCAACCTGCCCGCGGCCCAGAAGATGGCCCAGCCGGAATACACCATGTTCTGGTCCAGCCAGCAGCCCCGCCTGGACTCCTCTGGGTCCAGCTTCACTCTGGTGGCCGGCAGCCTGGACCAGCGGCAGGCCCCGCCTCCGCCCAAGGACAGCTATGCGGCCCAGGCCAAGTCCGAGCTGCTCATCGCCTACGGCGAGATCCAGCCCAAAGGAAAACGCGCCCTGCCCGCGGCCTCGGCCGGGGTGAACCGTTGCGTCTACCTTTTTGAAGGCACCCTGACCTTGGCCGGCCAGACTTGGAAGGCGCCCTTGCGCCTGGTGCTGAAGGCGGACCAGGCCGTGGACCTGGCCAGTGAGGCAGGCGCCAAGATCCTGATCCTGCAGGGCCGGCCCATCGGCGAGCCCGTGGCCAGCTACGGGCCCTTTGTCATGAACACCAAGCAGGAATTGATGCAGGCCTTTGAGGATTACCAGCGCACCCAGTTCGGCGGCTGGCCCTGGGGCGCCGACGACCCGGTCCACCCCCGCGACGCCGGCCGCTTCGCCCGGCACCCCGGCGGCCGCGAGGAGAAACCCTGATTTAAAACAGTGCGCCGCCGGGGCGTTCGCGCCCATAATCTGTCTGACCCCTTTTCCCTCCGACCATCCATCCAGGCGGACCCATGAAGCCCCTGCTCCTGCTGTCCCTGGCCCTCGGCTTGGCCCCCACCGCGGCCCCGGCCGCCCCGCCCACCCGATCCGACCCCCGCGCCGTGGCCCTGCTGGAAAAGGTGGACGACCTTTGGCGCGGCGACGCCTCGCACACGGTGATGAGCATGCGGGTGAAGACGGCCCACTACGAGCGGACGTTGAAGCTGGAGGCCTGGACCAAGGGCAAGTACCGCACCCTGGTGGATATCCTGGCGCCGGCCAAGGACGCCGGCACCATGACCCTGAAGAACAACGACGCCATCTACACCTACCTGCCCCGCACCGACCGCACCATCAAGCTGAACGCCGGCATGATGGGCGGCAGCTGGATGGGCAGCCACTTCACCAATGACGACCTGGTGAAGGGCAGCCGCCTGAGCGAGGACTACGTCAGCGTGGTGAGCTTCGAGGGCACGCGGGGAGGGCAGGACGTGCTGGAGCTGACGCTGTGGCCGCGCCCCACGGCCGCGGTGGTCTGGGGCAAGATCGTGTCCGTGATCGACGCCGCCACCTCCATGCCCATCCAGTCCACCTACTACGACGAGGACCTGAAGCTGGTGCGCCGCATGGACTTCGGCGCCATCAAGGACTTCGGCCAGCGCAAGGCCCCTGCCAGCATGAAGCTCACCCCGGCCGACCTGCCCGGCGAGTGGACCGAGCTGGACTACCAGACCATGCAGCTGGATGGATCCATCTCCGACGACACCTTTTCCCTGGCCCGCCTGAAGCGGCGCGGCCCATGAACACGGTGCAGCTGGCCGTCCGCAACGTGGAGCGCAAGCGGGCCCGCCTGCTGGTGACGGCCGGCGCCATGGGCCTGGCCGGCGCCTTTGTCATCTTCTTCACCTGCCTGCTGGACGGCTTCTACGGCACCATGGTGGGCAACGTGGTGGACAACGAATGCGCCCACCTGCAGGCCCATGCCCCGGGCTGGCGCGCCGACCCCGACCTGTACAACTCCCTCAAGGCCGACCCCCAGGCCCTGGACGCGGCCGGCCTGGCCTGGGCACCGCGGCTCTCGGCCTTCGGGCTGGCGGCCAAGGGCGAGGCCTCGGCCGGCATGGAGATGCGCGGCATCGACTGCGCGCGCGAGCCCAGGGTGTCGAAATTGGACACGCGGCTGCTGCTGGGGGCCTGGCTGGATCCGGCCCAGCCCCGCGGGGTGGTGCTGGGCCGCCGCCTGGCCGAAAAACTGGAAGCCAAGCCCGGCGACGAGCTGGTGCTGCTGAGCCAGGCCGCCGACGGCAGCACGGCCAACGAGCTGGTGAAGGTGCGGGGGGTGCTCATGACCGTGAGCGAACGGACCGACGAGGCCGGCCTGCTGGTGACGGAAGGCTTCTTCAGGGACTTCTACCAGCTGCCCCAGGGCTGGCACGAGGTGGCCGTGCGCCTGCCCGGCGACACGCCCGACCTGGAGGCCGGGCGCCGGGCGCTGCAAAAGGCGCTGCCGGGCGCCGAAGTGCTCACCTGGAAGGAGCTGCTGCCCGCCATGGCCGGCATCGCGGACATGGAAAAGGGGGTGTCCTTCGTGTTCATGGCCATCGCCTACCTGGCCGTGGGCCTGGTGGTCTTCAACGCCATGCTCATGGGCGTGTTCGAGCGCATCCGCGAATTCGGCATCATGAAGGCCCTGGGCGTCGGCCCGGGCAGGGTGGCCGCGGTCATCGCGGTGGAGGCCCTGCTGGAGGCGGCCCTGGCGGCCACGCTGGCCGGCACTGTGGGCCTGGCGCTGGCCGTGCTGCTCCGCAGCCATCCCCTGGATTTGCGCAACCTGCTCTCGTCCAGCGCCACCGTCGGCGGAATGGCCTTTGACCCCGTGATCGGCGCCCTGATCACTCCCCAGGCCGTGCTCAGGCCGCTGGCCTTCCTCTTTGTGCTGTCCATGCTGGCCGTGGCATACCCGGCCTACCGCGCGGCCACCCTGGACCCCCTGGCCGCCATCAACCACCGATAAGGACCCCTGTGCTGCGCATGGCTTGGCGAAACCTTTGGCGCAACCGCCGCCGCACGCTGATCACCCTGGCGAGCATCGCCTTCGGCGTGCTGCTGGCCGTGACCATGCTGGGCATCAGCAACTACAAGTACTACGAGATGATCGCGCAGAGCACCAGCATGGGCCTGGGCCATGTGAGCGTGCTGCCCAAGGGCTACCAGGAGGCGCCCAGCTTCAAGCTGCGCCTGGGCGGGGCCGCGGCCCTGCGCGGGCTGGCCCTGGGGCTTCCGGGCGTGGAGGCGGTGCTGCCGCGGGTGCAAGGGCCCGCGCTCTTCGCCACGGCCGCCCGCAATGTGGGCGGGGTCTTCTTCGCCCTGGATCCGGCCCTGGAGCGGCCCCAGGACAACACCTTCCTGCAGTCCATCGACGCGGGGGCCCTGTTCCAGGACCGCGGCGCGTCCATGGCCGTGGTGGGCGCGGGCCTGGCCAAAAAGCTGAAGCTGGGCCTGGGCAAGAAGCTGGTGGTCACGGTCAGCGACGTACACGGCCAGATGTCGTCCATCCTGGTGCGGGTCTGCGGCACCTTCAGGACCGGGGTGGAGGAGATCGACGGGGCCGGGGTGCTGCTGCCGCTGGGCACGGCCCAGAAGCTGCTGGGCTACGGGCCGGACGAGGCCACGGCCCTGGCCGTGGTGCTTCGGGACGAGCGCGGCAGCGGGGCCACGGCCGCGGAACTGGGCGCCGCCATCCGCCAGCCGGGGGTGGTGGTGCTGCCGTGGAAGGACTCGCTGCCGCAGGTCTGGGGCCTCATCCAGGTGGACAAGGTGGGGCGCCACCTGATCCTGCTGGTGCTCAGCCTGATGATCGCCATGGGCGTGCTCAACACCTCGCTGATGAGCGTGATCGAGCGCCGCCGCGAGTTCGGGGTGATGCTTGCCCTGGGGCTGTCGCCGTGGGACCTAATCCGCCTGGTGCTGACCGAGGCCCTGCTGACCGGCCTGGTGGGCCTGTCCGCCGGGGGCCTGGTGTCGTCCCCGTGGATCTGGTACCTGCAGGCCCATGGCATCGACCTGCGGGCCATGGTCAAGGGCAACGGCAACGGGGTGGAGGTGAACGGGGCCATGCTGAAGCCCATTTTCCACGCCATCTACTATCCCGAGACCGTGGCCATGATCGTGGCCACCGCCCTGGGGCTGGTGCTGGCGGCGGGGATCTACCCCGCCTGGCGGGCGGGCAGCGTGCCGCCGGTCGAGGCGATCAGGAACGACTAGGAATGAAGGCGGAAGGATGAAGGCTGAATCGGGAGCGACTGTGGCGATCATCGAAATGAAGAAGGTGTCCAGGATCTACCAGCAGGGGCATGTGTCCGTGCCGGCCCTGCAAGGCCTGGATCTGGCCATCCTGCCCGGCGACTTCGCCGCGCTCTGCGGGCCCTCGGGGTCCGGCAAGACCACCTGCCTGAACATCGTGGGCGCCCTGGACCGGGCCACGTCCGGCGAGACCTGGGTGGACGGCCACCGGCTGGAGGCCATGAACCGCACCGAACTGTCGAGGCTGCGGCGGGACCGCATCGGCTTCGTGTTCCAGGCCTACAACCTGATCCCGGTGCTGACGGCCTTTGAGAACACCGAGTTCATCCTGGCCCTGCAGGGCCGGCCCGTGGCCGAGCGGCGCGAGCGCGCCTTAAGCCTGCTCAAGGCCGTGGGACTGGAGGGCCTGGAGGACCGCCGGCCCGACGAGCTGAGCGGCGGCCAGCAGCAGCGCGTGGCCATCGCCCGGGCCATCGCCCACGACCCGGCCGTGGTGCTGGCGGACGAGCCCACGGCCAACCTGGACAGCGCCAATGCCGAGGCCCTGCTGGAATTGATGGAACACCTCAACCGCGAACGCGGCATCACCTTCCTGTTTTCCACCCACGACGCGCGGGTGATGAGGCGGGCGCGCCGGCTGCTCACGCTGAAGGACGGGCGGCTGGAAAGCGACCAGTCCGTGGCCGCGGCGTGAAGTCCCGGGCGGGAATCCTGGCGGGCCTGGCCCTGCTGGGCTTGGCCGCGCAAGGCCTCCGCGCCGACGACGGCCCGGACGACCACTGGGTGCTGCGCGGCGTGGCGGTGGGCCTGCGCGAGCCCTCGGCCGCGGTGCCGGTCTTCAACCCCGTCACCCACGCCTACCTGGGCCAGGTGCCCCTGGCCCAGCACGATTGGGATTCGGCGTTCCAGGCCTCGCTGCGGAACTATGGCGGCTGGGAACCTGGATTGGGGCTGCGCCTGGAATGGAACCTGCTGGCCGAGGCTGACACCGCCAGCGCCGGCCTCAGCCCCACGGCCCAGCCCCTGGGCCGCAGCGCGGTGCTGGAGCGGCGCGTCTTCGGCGATGCGCAGCACCAGGACCGCGTGGAGCTGGACCAGCTGAACCTGCGCTGGCAGGGCCCGCAGCTGAGCGTGGTGGCGGGGCGCCAGAGCGTGAACCTGGGCCAAAACTTCTACTTCTCCCCCCTGGACCTGTTCCAGCCCTTCAACCCCCAGGACAACTACCGCGATTTCCGCTCGGGTGTGGACGCCCTGCGGGCCACCTGGTCACCGGGCCATTTCACCCAGGTGGAGGCGATCGCCGTGGCCGGCTACGCCCCGGCCCAGGAAGGCGGCAACGCCACCCAAGCCGCGCTGTGGCTGGACGGCCCGCAGGGCCAGGGCTCCCTGCTGCTGCGCGCGGAATCCGGCGGGGACGCCTGGGCCGCCACGGCCCTGGGGGGCCGCTTCGCGGGCGCGGGCGTGGGAGGCGGCTCGCTGCAGCTGGAAGGCCTGGGCTCGTCATGGATCCTGGAAGGCCTGGCCGGACGGTCCCTGGATCCCCTGCCGGGCCTGACGCAGGACCAGGGCCAGGCCACCCTGGGCTGGACCCGCCAATGGAACAGCTGGCTGAACACCCGTGCGGAAGCGTCGGAGAGCGCGGCCTGGACCTCGGCCCGCGCCGGGAACGCCACCACCTTGCGGCGCATGGCCGCGGCCGGCGCCAGCATCCAGGCCGACCCGCTGTGGACCCTGGCTCCGGCCCTGCTTTGGTACGGCGACCCGGGCCAGTGCGTGGCCTTGCTGGACACGGGCTGGTCCGCCAGCGAGAACGGCACCCTCCACCTCATCGTCAGCCTTCCGGTCCTGTTCTACTCGTCGGACCAGCCCCACACCCTGCCGACCCAAACCCAGGCCCAGCCCGGCCTGCTGAGCCTGGACTACCGCCTGGTCCTATAATTACCATTTCTTATCGGCCGCGCCCTTGTTGGCCGGCCCCGCTTGGTTTTAGAATAACCCATGCCTTCCGCCCTGCTGACCATCCGCCCCGCAGAACCCGCCGACGCCGCTGGAGTGGCCGAGGTGAACCTGCTGGCGTGGCAGGCCACCTACCGCGGCATCCTGGACGAGGCCTACGTGCTGGGCCGCTCCGGCCAGGACCAATTGAACGTGTGGCGCGACCTGCTGACCGAGCCCAACCCCTCGCGCCAGTACTTCGTGGCCCTGGAGGGCGAGCGCGTGCTGGGCTACTGCGGCGCCGGGCGCAACGTGGACACCCACTCCCCCTTCCAGGCCGAGCTCTACGGCGCCAATGTGGTGCCCGGCCGCCACGGCCAGGGCATCGGCAGCCGCCTGCTCGGCACCCAGGCCCAGTGGCTGCGCGTGATGGGCTGGCAGTCCATGCAGTGCTGGCTGATGGAGAAGAACCCCTACCGCGGCTTTTACGAGCGCCACGGCGGCATCCTCCTGGACGCCACCCGCGAGCTGGATTTCGGCGGCAAGCGGGTCACCGTGGTCAGCTACGGATGGACGGACCTGGACGCGCTGATCCGGCTCTGACCCGGCAGTTCGGAAAACAAAAACGCCGCCCCCTTGGGGGCGGCGTTTTTGTTTTGGAAAAGCCATCCGCTACGGCATGCAGTGCCCGGCTTCCCAATACAACAGATCCCGCTCCAGCCGGCCCACGCTCAGCTCGCGCGGGTCCAGGTAGAGCTCCATGATGGTGCGGTTCTTGCTGATCACGTAGGCCTGGTCCCATTCCAGGCCTTGGGGCAGCACGTCGCTGAAAAGGCAGGCCGGATAGCCGGGGGCCGGCCAGGGGCTGGGGATGACGTCGCGCTTGGGGAAGACCACGATCAGCCGGGTGTTCAGCCATTCAAAGAGCCGGGCCTGGTCCTGGAACAGGCTGACAAAGGCCTGCACATCCGGATGGGGCTGCTTCATCAGCACCAGGAGGCAGTGCTCCTTTTTCCACAGATCGTAAAGCTCCAGGCTGCTGCCGTCGGGCCGGGTGAGGAACAAGTTGGGGAATTGCTGGGCCTTGGCCAGGCTCATTCGATGATCTCGTCCGCGTCATCCAAGGCGCTGGGCACGGCCGGGGGCAGTTCGCCCAGCTGGATGGTGTAGGCGTTGTGCTCGATGCGGCCGACGCCCGCGGGCACGGCCGGCGCCAGGCTGCGGGACGGCGCCCGCACCGGGGCCACGGCGGGGCGGCGCGGCAGGACCACGGGCTTGAAGGCGCCCGCGGAGGCGGCCACGGGCGCAGCCATCGGCGGCGGTTCCGGGGCAGGAAGCGGCGGGGGCGTGGGCGCGGCGGCCGGGGCGGGCTCTGGGGCCGGGTCCATGCCCGGCAGCCAGACCGTCGGCTCGGGGGCCGGCGCGAACGCGGGCGGCGGCGGGAGCTGCGGGGCCGCGGCCAACGGCGCGGCAGGGGCCTCCAGGACCGGCTCGGGCGCCGGCGGGATCGACACGGCCGGTCGTGGAGCGCGCGCAGGGGCGGGCACGGCCGGGACAGGCACCGGCGGCGCGGGCGGAACCAACGGAGCCGGGGCCACCTGAGGCGCGGGCGCCGGAGGGGCGGCGGGCTTAAGCGGGGCCTGGGTGGTGGCCACCAGGTGCACGGGCAACGGCACCGTGGGGCGCGCCGCCGCGGCCGGAGGCATCATCGGGGACAGGCCCAGGCCCGCGCGGGCCCGGTTGAGTTGCTCCCAAAACTGCGTCCGCGTCGGGTCGGCCTTGGTCAGGCGTTCAAAGACCTGTTTGGCCTCCTCGAACATCTCTTCAGCCAGGCACATCTCGCCCATGGTCTGGAGTATGCCCTGGTCCTCGGTCGACGGTGTGGCCGCTGAAATAACCGGCATCGCCGCGGGAGCTGGCGCGGGACGGGGCGCCGCCGCAGGCGCGAATGCAGGAGGCTGGGCAGCAGGGGCTGCGGCGGGCGCCGGAGCCGGGGCAAGTGCAGAAGGCTGGGTAGCGGCGGGCGCGGGCGGGGCAGGGGGCGGCGCTGCCGCGGCCGGTGGAGTCGGAGGCACACCCAGGCCCGGAGGCGGCGGCGCGCCCAGGCCAGGGGGCGGGGGCACACCCAAGCCTGGGGGCGGCGGCGCGCCCAAGCCTGGCGGGGGCGCTTTAGGCGCCACGGGCGCCGGCGGAACCGGGGCCGGCGGGACAGGGACCGGGGGCGCCGGGGCAGGCGCAGGCGGGGGAGGCGCCACCGCTTCAACTGGGGCGGGCTCGGCCAGGGCCGGAGCCACGGCGGGCAGGGGCATCACCGGCGCGTCGCCCTGGGCCTCGCCCTGGGCCCAGCGGAAATAGGCGTCCGCGGCCACGCTGTCGCCGCGTTCCAGGGCGGCGCGGCCCAGCCGCTTGAACCAGTCGCGCAGCTCCGGCCGGGCCAGCTCCAGCTGGGCCGCCATGCGCTCGGCCTGGCCCACCTCGCCGCTCTGCAGCAGCAGGGCCGCGCCCAGGGCCGAAGCCCTGTCGCGCTGGGCCTCGGGCAGGCTCTCGAAAAGCGCCGCGGCCTCCTCATTGCGGCCGGCCTGCAGGTGGGCCACGGCTGCGGCCTTGACGAAGCGCTCGCCGTCGGCCTCCGCGCCCTCGCTGCGCAGGCTCGCCATCAGGCGTTCCAGGGCCTCGGGGTGGTCGGGCCGCAGCTCCAGCACCCGCTCAAAGTAGGGGCGGGCCTTGGCGTGGACGCCGTGGGCGTGGAAGGCCCGGGCCACGGTCAGGTACTGGGCCGCGGCGTCGTCCACCCGGCCCATGCGCACCAGCAGGCTGGCCAGGCGCTGGTAGGTGATGGTGTGGTTGGGGAACTGGCGGATGGCCTCCTGGAAGCCGGCCACGGCCCGGTCGTGCTGGCCGGTCACGATGGCGTCCTCGGCGCCGACCAGCAGCGCCAGCAGGCGCAGGCGGGTCTGGGTGGCGGCGTCCAGCATGCCGGCGTCCAGCTCCAGGATCTTGTGGTGCACGGCCAGGGCCTTGTCGGCCCGGCCCAGCCGGTTGTAAGTCTCGGCGGCCAGGTTGTACTGCTTGTAGGCGGCGCTGTGCGCGCCCGTGTAGGCGTAGACGTCCCCGGCCACCGAGCGGCCTTCCGGATCCTCGGGATCCAGGGCCAGCAGGCGCTCCAGTTCGGCGCGCGCTTCCGCCGTACGGCCCTGGGTCAGCAGCATGGAGATGTTGTCGGAGATGGCCTGCGATTCCTGGCTCATAGGTCCTGATGATAACACTTGGAGCCAGCCCCTGCCACGTTGACCGGCAAGGGGGCGGGCCTTAGAGTGGCCTTCCTTCGATGGAGGACTTGCGTTGACGACCCAATCTTTGGAAGCCCCGGCCTGGGGCGATCGGCTGCGCCGGGCCGGACTGGGGCTGCTGGCCCTGACCCTGGTGGCCGTGGCCCTGGCCTTCAGCACCGCGACCCAGGACCAGTTTGAGCTGCCCAAACAACTGCTGCTGCGCGCCCTCAGCAGCCTGCTGCTGGGCCTGCTGCTGGCGGCCTTGCTCTGCGAGCGGCCTTTCCAGTGGCGGCGCAGCCCCCTGGACCTGCCCGTGCTGGCCTGGAGCCTGTGGCTCCTGGTCTGCACCTTCCATTCCGTCAGCCCCGCCGTCAGCTGGCGCGGCGAATACGAGAATTTCGCCGGCAGCCTGACCCAGCTGAACTACTCCGCCCTCTTTTTCATCACGGTCCAGCTGGCCGGCCGCAAGGACGCTGCGCGGCTGCTGGCGCGGGCCATGCTGGCCGCGGCCACCGGCGCAGCCCTCTACGCCGCCGCCCAGGCCCTGCAGCGCGACCTGGTCCAATGGAGCGCCAAGTCCATCGTGGCCGACCGCTTCTTCGGGCCGCTCGGCAACCCCAATTTCCTGGCCGGCCTGATGGCCATGGCCATCCCGCTGAAGCTGGCCCTGGCCTTCGCCGAGCAGCGCAGCCCCGAGCCCCGCGACCGGGAGCAGGCCTGGCGCTGGACCCTGCTGGGCCTGTGGGTGCTGGCTTACGCGGTGATGGGCCAGTCCGCGCTGCTCAACCCCTTCCTGGCCCGCCCCGGAGCCAGCCTGGCCTCCGGCTTGATCCTGCTGGCCTGGCTGGCTTCGCTGGCGCTGGAGCCCTGGCTGCGCCTGCGGGGCCGGCCCAAGGCCGGGCACCTGCTGGCCCAGAGCGCGGACCTGCTGCTCTACCTGGTGGTGCTGGCCAACACCGGCACCCGCGGCGGCTTCCTTGGCCTGATGCTGGGCCTGGCGGCGCTGCTTGCCGGCTGGCTCTGGGCCCAGCGTGAACGCATGCCCTTGCGCCGGCTGCTGAACACCGCGGTGCTGGGCCTGGCCGCGCTGGTCCTGGGGCTGGGGGCGTTGACCGCCGCCCTGGGCCCGAGTTTCCGCACCCGCATGGTTGCCTCGCTCAGCGACCCCGGCCGGGCCTACGCGGCGTCCCGCCGGGAGATCTGGGAGCCCGCCGTGCACATCTGGCGGGACCACTTCTGGGCGGGCACGGGCGTGGACACGTTCAAGACGGTCTTCCCGGCCTATTCCAGCTCGCGCTTCAACGCCAACGACGGCGAAAACGTGTCCTCGCGCATGGCCCACTGCGAGCCCCTGCAGATCCTGGCCACCGAGGGGCTGCTCGGCCTGCTGTGCTGGGCCTGGCTCTGCGCCGCCCTGGCCGGCGCGGCCGGAGGCGCCCTGGCCTCGGAAGGCGACGCGTCGGACCAGGCCCTGTGGCTGGGCCTCGGAGCGCTGGGCGTGGCCTACCTGGGCCAAAACCTGGTGAGCTTCGGCGTCGCCGCCATCTCCGTGCCGTTCTGGGTGGCCATGGGCCTGCTGGCGGCGGCGGCGGCCGGCGCCGCTCCGGCGGCCCCGAAGCGCCCTGGGCTGGCCCTGGCCCCGGCCCTCGCCCTGGGCGGGCTGCTGGTGGCGGCCGGTTGGTGGCTGGACAGCCAGACCCTCAACGCCGACTTGGGTTACGCCTTCGGCAACCAGGCCCAGGCGTCCCTGGCCAGCCTGGACCAGGCCGGCTTTTCCGACGCGCGCGACGCCGCGGACTGGGCCCTATACATGCTTGGGACCCGGCCCGTGGACGGGGAGCTGAAGGACGAGGCGGAACTGTGGCGCCAGGCCACCGCTGCCTGGGAGCAACAGGCGGCCCAGGACCCGGCCAAGGAAGCCCAGCTGCGCGACGGCTACCGCCGGGCGGCCTCGTCGCTGATGATGATCGTGGCGGCGGGCCGCTTGGAGCGCTCCGTGGCGCTCTGCCCGGACGAGGTGAAATACCGCCGCTACCTG